>Ga0308167_1000715_pt1 | contig 51337 bp, 43 predicted proteins | sample PhyCR1_2_FD_202138 | JGI IMG/M metagenome (GOLD analysis project Ga0308167, IMG submission 202138) | Phyllosphere microbial communities from UC Gill Tract Community Farm, Albany, California, United States - DLSLRC.R1 | ecosystem: Host-associated > Plants > Phyllosphere > Unclassified | place... | reverse complement strand
TCACCCATTCTCGCCACCCGATAAGGGTGTTTGAATGGGATGACTTACTCACCCGACCATCCTGGCAGGAAATCCCCCGTGAAGATCGCAGTGCTCTCCCGCGCGCCGCAGGCGTACTCCACCCAACGGCTGCGCGCCGCCGCGCTCCAGCGAGGTCACAACGTCAAAGTGCTGAACACGCTGCGCTTCGCGATCGATCTCACGGCCGACGAACCCGACCTGCACTACCGCGGACGTCAGCTCAGCGACTACGACGCGATCCTGCCCCGAATCGGCAACTCGATCACCTACTTCGGCACAGCAGTGGTGCGCCAGTTCGAGCAGATGGACGTGTACACGCCGAACACGGCGAACGGGATCTCGAGTGCCCGCGACAAGCTCCGCGCGAACCAGATCCTCTCGCGCCACAACATCGCGATGCCGCCCACGGCGTTCGTGCGCAACCGCGCCGATGTGCGGCCCGCCATCGAGCGCGTCGGCGGCGCTCCTGTCGTCATCAAGCTCCTCGAGGGCACGCAGGGGATCGGCGTCATCCTCGCGCCGCAGGTGAAGGTCGCTGAGGCGATCATCGAGACGTTGCACTCGACCAAGCAGAACGTGCTCATCCAGAAGTTCATCTCCGAGAGCCGCGGTCGGGACATCCGCGCGCTCGTGGTGGGAGACCGGGTGGTGGCGGCGATGCGACGGTCCGCAGCCGGAGACGAGTTCCGCTCGAACGTGCATCGCGGGGGCTCCGTCGAAGCCGTCGAGCTCGACCCCATCTACGAACGCGCGGCTGTTCGCTCGGCCCAGATCATGGGCCTGCGCGTCGCCGGAGTCGACATGCTCGAAGGCGACGAGGGCCCGCTGGTCATGGAGGTCAACTCCTCGCCGGGGCTCCAGGGCATCGAGACGGCCACCAAGCTCGACGTCGCCGGGGCGATCATCGACTACATCGCAGGGCAGGTGGCGTTCCCCGAGATCGATGTGCGCCAGCGCCTGACGGTGTCGACCGGCTACGGCGTCGCCGAGCTGATGGTGCATGGCGCGGTCGATCTCGTCGGCAAGACGCTCGGCGAGGCCGGACTCTGGGAGCGCGACATCACGGTGCTCACGCTGCACCGCGGCGTCTCCGTCATCCCGAACCCGCGAAAGCACGTCGTCCTCGAGGCCGAGGATCGACTCTTCTGCTTCGGCAAGCTCGACGAGATGCGATCCATGGTGCCGGAGCGCCGGCGTCGCCGCGCCAAGGTCCGCCGCCTCCCGCGTCAGCCGCTCTCCGAGTGAAACGACGAAGCGCGGCCGCCTCTCGAAAGAGGACGGCCGCGCTTCGTCGTATGCAGGCGTCAGATCAACGAGGGCGCTGCGCTCGGACCTTCGTGGGGTCGATGCCCTTCGGGATCGGCAGCGAGGAGATCGACTGCGACACCGACTCGATGCGTCGGATGACGGCGCCCATGGTGGCCTTGTCGATGACCTTCGGAAGCTTCTTGATCGTCTTGGCGAGGTCGGCGATGGCGACGTCGTCATCGCCGTGGCCGACGTAGAGCACGGTGACAGGCACGCCGTGGGCGACGCGGGCGGCCTTGCTGCGCTCGTCGTTCACGAGGCGGGTCAGGCGTCCGCGTGAGCCCTCTCCGACGACGACGACCCCGCCGCGTCCGACCGTGCGGTAGACGGCGTCCTGCGTCTTGGGGTTGATCCCCACCGGCGTCTCGGAGCCCTGCCAGTGGCGACCGAGGCTGGTGCTGAGCACGTGGCCCGTGGCACCGGGCATTCCGTCGATCTTCTGATACATCGCCGAGGTGGACAGGCGCGTCATCAGGAACATCGCGCCGAGCAGACCGAGCATCAGGCCCGAGATGCCCCAGAGGATGAGGGTCCACACCTGGAACGGCGGGATCAGGTAACCGACGATGAGGCCGACGAGCACACCGAGGACCAGCAGCGCGATCTGAGCCCAGGGCAGCCAGGGGTAGATCTCTCTCGTGAACTTGAAGAGGGACTTGATCTGGGAGAAGAATCCCGGACGCTTCTCGGGCGCGGACGTGCGGTTTGCCATGTGCATAAGAATACCGACTCCGGGAGGCGCTCATGGCGTCGTTCGCGTCAGGCGGATTCCTGGTCGCCATCCTCCTCTGCACAGGTCGTCGATCCCCGCGGAAGCGTCCACATCCCGCCTCCCTCCCACACAGGCTCCGTGCGATGCACTGACATGGGGTGATGGCAGATACAGAGGCGCGGTCACGAGGGGCGGTGCTCGTGCCGGGTGCGCATCGCGCGATCAGGAGGATCGACCCGGGCGAAGGACCGTACGCAGGAACGCTGGTCACCCGGGGCGGGTCGGTGGCCGTGCAGGTCGACTCGGAGTCGATCAGCGGGTGGGCGGGGTGGGAGCACGCCGGAGACGATCACGTCGCGGGTCCGCTCGACATCGTGCGGCGATCCGACGGGCATGACGTTCTTCTGCCGTGGTGCACGGAGCGGGTCTCCTCGTTCGTCGGACGCCGTGCCGCAGCCGATGCCTCGCTCGCCTCCGGAGAGATGACCACTCTCGTGGCGAGCATCCTGCGCGGTCTGGGCGAACTCGCGAGAGCCGAGGGGCACGATGAGACCGGCGAGTGGTGGCTCACGGACGACGGACGACCGACGTTCGTGATCGGTGCCGGCGAGACTGCTCGAGCCGCGGCGGCTGCCCTCGTGGCGCGGTTGCGGGAGGATTGTGCCGATCGCACGCTAGCTCGTCTGCTCGTCGTGATCGAGGAAGGGCTCGGTGCCGAGATCGCAAGGCCGGGGATGCCGGCTCGTCAGCTCGAGAGGTGGGAGGCCGAGCTGTTCGACACGGCGGCTCCGAAACCGCTGAAGCGAGATGTGCATGCGCCAGCGCTGGCAAGGCATACCGATGCGGCGAGGCATGCGGTCGTGGCACGGCCCGTCGCGCGGCGCCATCTGAGAACCCGCGCGTCGCTGCCGAGGGACCGCAGCGGAGTCGGGGCACTGTCGTCTCGAATCGTCGGTGGGATCGTGCATAGCCTCAACGGGTATCGAGACGGCGTCGCCCTCCGGCTCGGACGCAGACCTGGGCCCGGCATCGTCGAACGCTCGGTCCGTCGAACCGAGTCGGCAGACGTCGGCACCGCAGCTGGCAGACCTGCTCCCGTTAGACGCGGTCGACGAACGATCGTCGCCGCTGCGGCGGCGGCAGTGGTGCTCGCCGGCGGGCTGCTCTGGCCCGGCGGGGCGACGGGGGAGCCTGACGGGGAAGGCGCCCCCGCCGTGCCGAAGAGCACTCCCCTCGCGACGGAGGTGCACCGCGTCTCCACCGATTCATCGCCGACGCCCATGTCACCCGCACCGGATCCGCCGACGCCGGGGGAGGGATCGCCGAGCGACGGATCCGACCCGACGGACCCCGTGGAGGCGGCGCGGATGCTGATCAGTGCGATCGGCATCTGCGGCGAGAACGAGGACAAGGTCTGCGACGGTGCTGTCGCTCAAGGATCTGTCGGTGTCGTCGACGAGTTGGGCGGCGGCAACGAGGGAGCGCTGCAGCTTCAATCGGTGGATGAGTACGGAGACGTCGCAGTGATCCGGGTCTCCCCGTCTCAGGGCGTCAGCGATGGTGCGGCGTCGGAAGGTGGGGAACGGATGGTCGTGCTCGTACGGATCGCAGAGAAATGGCTGGTCCGCGACGTGTATGACGTCGCGGACCAGCCAGGGTGATGCTGTGGTCAGGCTCCGAGCTGAGCGGCGAACTGCGCCGACTCGAGGCGGGCCTTCACCGCGCCGAGGAAGCGGGCGGCGTCGGCTCCGTCGATGATGCGGTGGTCGTACGAGAGCGCGAGGTACACATACGAGCGCACGGAGATCGCGTCCGCTCCACCGACCTTGACGAGACCGGGACGCTTGACGACCGTTCCGGTGCCGAGGATCGCGGACTGCGGCAGGAACACGACGGGGGTGTCGAACAGCGCGCCACGCGAACCGGTGTTGGTCAGCGTGAACGTGCCGCCGGCGAGCTCGTCGGGCTTCAGCTTGTTGTCACGCGTGCGCGCGGCGAGGTCGGCGATCTCGTGGGCGATCTCCGCGATGTTCTTCGACGCGGCATCGCGCAGGACCGGCGTGAGCAGACCGCGCTCGGTGTCGACGGCGATCGACACGTTCTCGGACTCCGGGTAGACGATGTTCTCTCCGTCGACCGTGGCGTTCACGATCGGGAAGGCGCGCAGTGCCTCGGCGGCGGCCAGAGCGAAGAACGGCAGGAACGACAGCTTGTCGCCGGTCTTCTCGAGGAACGATCCCTTGACGCTGTCGCGGTACTCCGCGAGAGCGGTCACATCGACCTCGACCACCGTGGTGAGCTGAGCCGTCTGCTGCATCGACTCGACGGCGCGCTTTGCGAGCACCTTGCGCAGACGCGACATCGGCTGCGTGGTGCCACGCAGCGGCGACACCTCGAGCGGAGCCGGTGCGGCAGGAGCGGCGGCTGCAGCGGGTGCAGACGAGGCGCTCTCGGCGGCCTTGAGGACGTCCTCCTTGCGGATGCGTCCTCCGACACCGGTGCCGGTGACGCTGGCGAGGTCGACGCCCTGCTGCGAGGCCAGGCGGCGCACGAGCGGGGTGACGTACAGGTTGTCGCTCTCGGTCGGGAGTGACAGCTTCTGCTCGGCCTGAGCCGGAGCCGCGGCGGCGCCGCCGGTCGCCTGCTCCGGAGCCGCCTGTGCGGGAGCCGCCACGGGCGCCTCGGCGGCAGGCCGCTCTGCAGGCTTGTCGACGGGGGCCTCCGAGACCGATTCCTTGGCCTCAGGCGCCTCGGCAGCAGACGGCTGCCCGGCAGGAGCCGGGGCCTCTGCCGCGGGCGCGGGTGCCTGTGCCGGTGCGGCCGCGGGGGCCGCTCCGGAGCCGACACGAGCGAGCACAGCGCCCACCTCGACGGTCTCGTCTTCGGCTGCGACGATCTCCTGCAGCACACCGGCGACGGGCGACGGGATCTCGGTGTCGACCTTGTCGGTGGAGATCTCGAGCAGAGCCTCGTCGACCTCGACCGTGTCGCCGATCTGCTTGAGCCAGCGCGTGACGGTGCCTTCGGTGACGCTCTCGCCGAGTTCCGGGAGGACGATGTCAGTGGCGTCGCCGGCGGGTGCGGGCGCGGGAGCCGCCTCGGCGGCAGCGGGCGCAGCGGCTTCGGGCTCTGCGGGAGCCTCGGCCTGCGGCGCGGCCGGCTCGGGGACCTCCTCAGCGGCGGGGGCAGCGGCCGCGGGGGCGTCATCTGCCGGAGCGGAGGCGCTGCCGTCGCCGATGCGCGCGAGCAGCGCGCCGACCTCGATGGTCTCGTCCTCGGCGACGAGGATCTCCTCGATCACACCGGTGACAGGAGAGGGGATCTCGGTGTCGACCTTGTCGGTCGAGATCTCGAGCAGGCCCTCATCCGCCTGAACGGTGTCTCCCACCTGCTTGAGCCAGCGGGTGACGGTGCCCTCTGTGACGCTCTCGCCGAGAGGGGGGAGGACGACGGATGTGCTCATGACTGAGTCTCCTTCAGGAAGTTAAATGACGCGTGTCTAGCTTAGTGAACTGTTCACCGGTTGGTGTTCAGAGGGCGTGCAGCGGCTTTCCCGCGAGGGCGAGGAAGGCTTCTCCTAGTGCCTCGCTCTGCGTGGGATGCGCGTGGATCAGGGGGGCGATGTCCTCGGGGTGGGCTTCCCACGCGACGGCCAGCTGGCCCTCGGTGATGAGCTCGCCCACACGGTCGCCGAGCATGTGGACGCCGATGACCGGGCCGTCTTTGCGTCGGACGACCTTCACGAGCCCGCCGGTGCCGATGATCTCGCTCTTGCCGTTCCCGGCGAGGTTGTACTCGTACGCCACCACGGCATCCGCGCCGTGCTCGGCGACGGCCGCTTCTTCCGTGACGCCGACGGAGGCGACCTCGGGGCTCGAATAGGTGACCTTCGGGATCTGGATGTCGGGAACGTGTGCGGGGGAGAGCCCGGCGATGCGTTCTGCGACCGCGATGCCCTGCTGGAACCCGCGGTGCGCGAGCTGCAGCCCGGGTGTGATGTCCCCGACGGCCCACACTCCGGGGACACCGGTCCGGAGATCCTCGTCGACGGTGACGAAGCCGCGGTCGAGGGTCACCCCCGCCTCCTCGAAGCCGAGGTCGGCCGTGACGGGTCCGCGCCCCACAGCGACGAGCAGGTAGTCGGCGGTGAACTCCTTGCCGTCCTCGAGTGTGACGGTGACCGAGCTGTCGTCCTGAGTCGCATTCTGGAAGCGGACGCCGAGCGAAGACTGGATTCCGCGGCGCCGGAAGGCCCGCTCGAGTCCCTTGCTCATCGCGATGTCCTCGTTCGGGACGAGGTGGGGCAGTGCCTCGATGATGGTGACCTCGGTGCCGAACGAGCGCCACACACTCGCGAACTCGACGCCGATGACGCCTCCGCCGAGCACGAGCACACGCTCGGGGATGACATCGAGCGACAGCGCCTGCTCGCTGGTGAGGATCCGGCCGCCGATCTCGAGCCCGGGAAGAGTCCGGCTGTAGGAGCCGGTGGCGAGGACCACGTCTGCGCCGACGTACACGTCATCGCCCACGCTCACCGAGCGGTCGGCGTTCAGGCGGCCGAAGCCCGCGACGGACGTGATGCCCCGAGCCTTCACCAGGCCCTCGAGACCCTTGTACTTCTTCGCGACGATTCCCTCGCGGTAGGTGCGGACACCTGCGGGATCGATTCCCTCCAGAGTCGCCGAGATGCCGACATGCGCGGCATCTCGCACATGCTCAGCGACCTCTGCCGCGTGCAGCAGCGCTTTCGTCGGGATGCAGCCGCGGTGCAGGCACGTGCCGCCGACCTTGTCCTTCTCGATGAGCGCGACGGACCTGCCGAGTTCGCTCGCACGCAGGGCGGCGGCGTATCCGCCGCTGCCTCCGCCCAGGACGACGATGTCGAAGGTGTGCGTGGTCATGGTCATGCCTCCTTGTGGGATGCTTCGGCGAACGCGATGATCGATCGGACCATCGCTCCTGTGGGGCCCTTGTCGGTGAACCCGTACGGCGCCCCGTTGTGCTCGCCGGAACCGGCGATGTCGAGGTGCACCCAGGGGATGCGGGGGGCGTCCTTCTCTTCCGAGACGCGGCCGACGAAGCGGCGCAGGAAGAGCCCGGCATACGAGGCCCCGCCCATGCGATCGCTCATGTTGGCGTTCTGCATGTCGGCGATGGGGGAGTCGAGCGAGTCCTCCATGTACGCCGGGAGCGGCATGTGCCAGGCCAGTTCGTCGGCTGCGTCGGCGGCGGTGAGGAACTCGGCGACCGCGGCGTCGTCACCGAACACACCGGTGTGACGGTGTCCGAGTGCCATGACGATCGCGCCGGTGAGAGTAGCGACGTCGATGATGACGTCGGGGTTCTCACGGCTGGCGGCCACGAGGCCGTCGGCCATGACCAGGCGGCCCTCGGCATCCGTGTTCGGGACCTCGACGGTCGTGCCGTCGAGGATGCGGATGACGTCGCCGGGACGCAGTGCGCGCCCGGAGGGCATGTTGTCGGTGATGCAGAGCCAGGCCGTGACGTGCACGGGCAGGCCGAGGGCGGCGATCGCGCGCAGCGCGGCGACACTCGTCGCTGCGCCCGCCATGTCGAACTTCATCCCGACCATCGAGGCTGCCGGCTTGAGCGAGAGTCCGCCGGTGTCGAATGTGATGCCCTTGCCGACGAGGGCGATGTGGCGTGTCGCCTTCGCGGGCGCATAGTCGAGTCGGACGAGGCGCGGAGGCCTGTCGGAGCCCTGACCGACGCCGAGGATGCCGCCGAATCCCTGCTCAGCGAGGGCGTCCTCGTCGAGGATCTCGACGGTGACGTCTGCCAGACCCGAGACACTGTCTGCCGCGCTCTGCGCGAGCTGTGTGGGGCTCTGCCACTCGGCGGGGACGAACACGAGGTCCTTGACCAGGGCCACTGCCTCGCCGACGGCGATCGACCGGGAGAGGGCGGCGTCGTCGAGTTCTGCGTGCAACAGGACTGAGGAGGCGCGACTCTTGCCCGATTCCTTGCGGTACCCCTCGAACCGGTAGGCGCCGAGCACTGCACCGTCTGCGGCGGCTGCCGCGAACTCCTCGAGGCCCGGTGCCAATGCCACGGACACCGTCTCGAAGCCGGTCAGTGAACGGAGAGCGGCGCCCACCGCGTTGCGCACTGCCTGGGCGTCCGGCGCGCGCCCGACACCGACGACGGCGAACGGCAGAGTCGTCACCTCGGGGGCATAGGCACGGGTGAAGGCGGACGCCGAACCGGTGAAGCCGATGCCCTGCAGCGATTCGGTGAGTCCGGGATAGCCGTTCAGCGACTCCGTCGAGTCCGAGATCTCGGGGATGACCAGCACTGCGGCGTCTGCAGCGCTTCCGGGGAGTTGATCTGAGGTGCGCGAGAGCGCGGGAAGCGTCATGACTCCATCCTAGGTCGGCCGCGTGTCCGGTCGCCGAGCGGGTGTTCGCTCTCAGCTTGAAGGTCACCGCCCGGCCGTCCGACGCTGCTCGTAGCATTGACTCATGCCCTTCTCCGGAGAGATACATGAACGTGTAGCGAACGCGCCGGTCGTGCCGCGCGGACTGCCCCTGGTCCTGCTCCTCACGGGTTTCACCGACGCGGGCAACGCCGTCTCGGGGCTCATCGAGCACCTGCGCGAGACGACCTCTCCCCAGCCGGTCGTGGTCTTCGACAACGACGTGCTCCTCGACTACCGCGCGCGTCGCCCGGTGATCTCGTTCGATCAGGACCATCTGACCGAGTTCCGCCCCGCACGGCTCGAACTGTCGCTCGCGACCGATGCTCTCGGCCAGAAGTTCCTCCTCCTCGCCGGGTACGAGCCCGATTTCGCGTGGAACGAGTTCGCGCGCACGGTGCTCGAACTCGCCGACGAATTCGAGGTGTCAGGGCTCAACTGGGTGCACTCGATCGCCATGCCCGTGCCGCACACCCGCCCCATCGGCACGACTGTGAGCGGCAACAGGCGCGAGCTCACCGTGGCGCATTCCGTCTGGCGTCCGCGCACGCAGGTGCCGGCGACCGCGGGCCACCTCCTCGAGTTCCGCTTCGCCGAGCACGGCGAGCGGGTCGTCGGCTTCGTGCTGCTGGTGCCCCACTACCTCGCCGAGACCGAGAACCCCGACGCCGTGATCGCGGCGGCCGAGAAGCTGATGGCCGCGACCGGCCTGGTGATCCTGCTCGACGAGGTGCAGGAACGCCGAGAGGACTATCGCACCCGCGTCGATGATCAGGTGATCGGCAACGACGAGCTGCAGCAGATGGTGCAGGGGCTCGAGCGCCGGTATGACGCCTATATGGCCGGCCGTGACCCCGAGGACGGGTCGTACGACGAGGGTGGTTTCAACGAGCGCGACCTGCCGAGCGCTGACGAACTGGCTGCAGAGCTCGAGCGCTATCTCGCCTCTCGCCCCAGCGGCGACGAGGACAAACCGGGTCGAGGCTGACGTCGAAGGCGCGAACTTCGGGCGATTGCACCGGCATGCCCACACGTGTGCGATACTAGGAGTCTGACCCGTTGTCAATCGATCTTTCCGGAGATCTGACTTGACAAGGGTCTTACTAGTGTCCGAAATGCTCCGGGGCCTGCGAGCGGCCCCGTGAAAGGCGAAACGTGACTCCTGCCACGACGAAGAAGACCCGGACGAAGAAGACCGCCGACGCTCCCGAGGTCGACGCTCCCGTCGAGGAGGCGGCTGAGAAGCCGGCCCCCAAGACGGCAGCGCAGCGGGCCGCCGCCAAGCGCGCGCCCGCGAAGAAGAAGAAGGCCGAAGACATCGTCGAAGACGACGAGACTCCTCCCGCCGCAGAGCCCGACGAGGACGACGAGGACTCGAAGCCGAAGTTCACTGAGCCTCTGCCGACAGGTGCCATCGTCATCTCGTCGAATGACGACGAAGACGTGCCCGTCTACTCGACGCAGATCACCGGTGCGACCGCCGACCCTGTCAAGGACTACCTGAAGCAGATCGGAAAGGTCGCCCTGCTGAACGCGGCCGAAGAGGTCGAGCTCGCGATGCGCATCGAGGCCGGGCTGTTCGCCGAGGAGAAGCTCTCCACGATGACTGCTGCCGAGAAGGCCAGCCAGCTCGGACTCGACCTGCAGTGGGTCGCCCGCGACGGCCAGCGTGCGAAGAGCCACCTGCTGGGTGCCAACCTGCGTCTCGTCGTCTCCCTCGCCAAGCGCTACACCGGTCGCGGCATGCAGTTCCTGGACCTGATCCAGGAGGGCAACCTCGGCCTGATCCGCGCGGTCGAGAAGTTCGACTACACCAAGGGCTTCAAGTTCTCGACGTACGCCACCTGGTGGATCCGTCAGGCGATCACGCGTGCCATGGCCGACCAGGCCCGCACGATCCGCATCCCGGTGCACATGGTCGAGGTCATCAACAAGCTGGCCCGCGTGCAGCGCCAGATGCTGCAGGACCTGGGTCGCGAACCCACGCCCGAAGAGCTCAGCCGCGAGCTGGACATGACGCCCGAGAAGGTCGTCGAGGTGCAGAAGTACGGCCGCGAGCCGATCTCGCTGCACACTCCGCTCGGTGAAGACGGGGACAGCGAGTTCGGCGACCTCATCGAGGACACCGAGGCCGTGGTCCCGGCCGATGCCGTGGGCTTCACGATGCTGCAGCGCCAGCTGGAGCAGCTGCTCGACTCGCTGTCCGAGCGCGAGGCCGGTGTCATCCGGATGCGCTTCGGACTCGGTGACGGGCAGCCCAAGACGCTCGACCAGATCGGTGACACGTTCGGCGTGACGCGTGAGCGCATCCGTCAGATCGAGTCGAAGACGATGGCGAAGCTGCGCCACCCGAGCCGCTCGCAGTCGCTGCGGGACTACCTCGAGTGATGCAGGCGAACGAGGGCAAGGCGCTCGAGGCGAGCGTCGACGGCAAGAGCTACGCGCGCATCCCCCTGCGGACGCGCGTCGTCATGCCCGATGACGACCTCGAGTCGGTCGTCATGGAGTACGCGAAGGATGCGGTGCAGCCGGGCGACCTGCTATTCGTGACCGAGAAGATCGTGGCGATCACGCAGGGTCGGTCGTACCGGCTCGACGAGATCTCGCCGCGACCTCTCGCACGCTTCCTCTCGCGATACGTCGTCCGCACCTCCTACGGGATCGGTCTCGGAATGCCAGAGACCATGGAGATGGCGCTGCGCGAGTGCGGCACCCTGCGGATCCTGTTCGCTGCCGGTGTCTCGGTCATCACCAAGGCCTTCGGGCGCCGAGGCGACTTCTACCGCATCGCCGGCGACAAGGCCCGTGCGATCGACGGCCCGACGAAGAACACGATCCCGCCGTACAACCAGGCAGTCGTGCTCGGCCCGAAGAACCCGCGCGAGGTCGCAGTGCGCCTGAAGAAGATGCTCGGTGGGAACCTCGAAGTGGCCGTCGTCGACATCAACGACATCGGCGGCAACATCCTCGGTTCGACGCTCGATAAGGCAGGCGAGCGTCGACTCGTTCAGATCCTGGGCGACAACCCGCTCGGACAGGCCACGCAGTCGACGCCCATGGGCATCGTCCGCGAGGTCTGACCTCCTCGAGTCGCACGTCGCAGCAAGAAGGCCCGGATGCTCAGCATCCGGGCCTTCTGCATTCCTGTCGTGCGGTCAGAATCCGATCGCGGCCTGATAGCGCGGCTTGTGCCCTGTGCGGATGCCGGTGACGCTCGGCTTGTTCTCGTACACGCCGGCACCCCAGTTGCCCTCGACCAGAACCGGACCGTCGGGGGTGACCACGACATCCCAGCCGACGTACTGGATCTGCGGCACGACACGAGCGACCTGATCCACGAACTCGCGGACCTCATCCATCAACGGCAGCTGGAAGTCGGCGATGGGGAAGCCGGAGTCCGGGTGCGTGACGTGCACGTGACCGTGGGAGTCGTATCCGGAGCCCACGGAGTGACCGCTCTCGTCGAGCATCGTGTAGAAGCCGCCGAAGCTCATCTGGTCGCTCACCGCGCCGCGTCCGAACTTCTGAGCCATCGCGAGGATGTGCGTCTTCTCGCCATCGAAGAACGCGGTGATGCGCGTGGTGTTGACGGTTCCGGGGCAGACGGCCGCGAGATCGGCGTGCTGGCGGATGACCTCTTCGACGAGAACCTGCTTCTTCGACAGGAGCTCGGCATGGAACGCGTCCCAGTCGGTGACGTCGGCGGCGTGATAGCGGTGCACACCGGTGCCCGCCTGCCCGTGGGTCTCCTTGACGACGATCGTCCCCTGGCGCTCGGTAAAGTCACGCAGCTCGTCTGCGTTGCCCTCGGTGATGAGCATCCATTCGCGCTTGAGGAATGCGTCGAAGACGGCGTTGAACTCCGCCTTGTCGTGGAACAGGTGGCGGTAGTCCGGGTGGTCGTACTTCTGGGAGATCTCGTTCGACACCGGGTGGGTCATGAACGTGTCGCGCTCCGCCTTGGTGAGGATCGCGAAGTCGTAGTCGATGTAGTCCTGGAACCCGACGTTGTGTCGCCCGGCGGACCACAGCATGTCGACGACCACGAGCGGCACCGCCTTGCCGTGCTGAGATGACGCCTCTTTGGCCCTCTCGATGACCGAGGCGACGTCGATGCGGCGGGCGCGCGCCAGCAGGTAGCGGACGCGGGGCGCGAGGGAAAAGCGTGACATGGATCTCCAAGTTCGGGGTCCCCTCCAGTCTACGGTGGGTGCGCAGGGCATCCTGAGAAGGCGGAGCTAGGCTGGAAACGTGTGTGAGAAGACTTCGAGTTCTCGTCCGCGCGCGATGATCTCGCGGTCGGCGCTGGCGGCCGCATCGACCGCCGCTGTCGCCGCCGGGGGCCGCGTGGCCGACCTTCGCCGGGATGCCTGGGGGCACGGAGTGCTCGCTGTCGCTCACGCCGTCGTCGCGGCCGGAGCGGCCTCCGTGCGGGTCGACTACGCCACCGAGGCGGAGGCGCTGGCGCTCGAGGGCATCGACGCGGTGACGGACGGCGATGCCGATATCGACCCGTTCCTGCTCTACGGTTTGCCTGACCCTGACGGAACTCTGCGGACGAGGCCGGTGATGCGCCTGGTCGGCAGAGTGCTCTCCACCAAGCCGCTGGCCGCCGGAGACGCGGTCTCCTACGGCTACACGCATCGAGCGACGCGCGATACGACTGCCGCACTGGTCACCGGCGGATACGCGCAGGGAATCGTCCGTGCTCTCGGCAACGCCGCCCACGTCGAGATCGAGGGCGTTCAACGGCCGATCATCGGGCGCGTCGCGATGGACGTGTGCGTGATCGATCTGCAAGGCACTGCCTCCGTCGCCACCGGAGCCGATGCCACCTATTTCGGAGGGCGCGGACCTGCCGCTCCCTCCCTCGCGAGATGGGGCGCGGTGACAGGACTCACGATCGCCGAGCTCGTCACCGTCGCAGGCTCCCACGCGGAGCGGGGGTGGGAGGCGTGAGCCGTCCGGAACTGCGCGTGGATACAGAGAGGTTCAGGTCGAACATCCGTGCCGTGCGCGATCGCATCGCTCCGTCGGCGCTGATGATCGTGCTCAAAGACGACGCCTACGGTCACGGTCTGCGCTGGGCCGTGGAGGCCGCGAGAGGAATGGGCGTCGACTGGTACGGGGCGTACGACGTCCGCAGTGGTGTCGAGGCAAGACGCGTGCTGGGTGACACGGGGCGTATCTTCGCATGGGCCACCTCGACCGATGACGAGGTCGACGAAGCGTTGCGCGCACGCATCGACCTGGGAGTCGGATCAGCGGAGTACCTGTCGCGCATCACGGCGCTGGCTGCGCGACGGGGACTGCGGGCGCGGATCCATCTGAAGATCGACACCGGTCTGCATCGCAACGGGCTGCTTCCGGCCGAGTGGGAACGCACCATCGCCGAGGTGCGCGCCGGTGAGGCCGCAGGGCACCTGGAGCTCGTGGGAATCTGGAGCCATCTCGCCGAGGCGAGCGATGACGAGGACGACGAGGCTCAGACCCTTTTCCTCGACGCCGTGCGCGTGGCGGAGCAGTCGGGTGCGACACCCGAGGCGCTGCACCTGACGGCATCCGCCGCGTCCTGGTGGCGCCCCGAGCTTCGCGGCTCGGTGTCGCGGATCGGAGCGTTCTGCTACGGCGTCCGTTCGGCGGACGGCCCCGATCTTGCCGGGGTGGCACCGGTCGCGGAGCTCACTGCGACGGTCGTCGACATCGTCGACGGTGATGCCGTGGTGGGCATCGGCGCATTCGACGGCATCCCGTCGACGCTGGCAGGGGCCCGAGTCGGCACCCTCGCGGGGGCTCGCGAGCTTCTGCGCATCGACGCGGTGACCTCGGTGGTCGAGGGGTGGCCGGGAATGCGGATCGGCGACTCGGTCTGGATGTTCGGCGCAGGAGATCATGGCGAGTCGAGCGCGACGACCCTCGCCGAGCGCATCGACACCGTCGGTGAGGAGATCCTCACCCGACTCACCGCTCGCATCCGACGGGTGAGCACCCCTTAACGAATGCGGAGCCCGTCAGATGACGGGCTCCGAGGCGGATGTGACCGCAGCTGATCAGTCGATCAGGCGAGCGGTCTCGTCGTGCCAGCTCGTTGCGATGCTGCGGAGCTTCTCTTCGTACTTACGTCCGTGGTGTGCGCAGAAGAGGAGTTCGGAGCCGTTGACCTCGGCGGCGATGTAGGCCTGAGCGCCACATGAATCACAGCGATCCATGGCGGTCAGGCGGAACTCGACGGCGGAGGTCTCACGTTCGGTCGTTGCGTTCATCATGGTGCCTCCTTGAGTGTCGGGTTCGCTGGTTGGGCGTGTTCAATACAACCACGCTGACGGTGTGCACATGCCCGGTTTGCGGCGTGTTTCGCTCAGCGCGTACGCGTGGGACGCCTCGCAGGGGTTAGCGGGGAGTGTCTGCGGCTGCAGCCGGGGCATCGCGAATAGACTCGGAGATTGTGACCGCCGAGTATTCCGCCCATCATCTCCAGGTGCTCGAAGGGCTCGAGGCCGTCCGCAAGCGTCCCGGTATGTACATCGGTTCGAACGGATCCCCGGGCCTGATGCACTGCCTCTGGGAGATCATCGACAACGCCGTCGACGAGGCCGTCGCGGGCAACGGCTCGAAGATCGACATCATCCTGCACGATGACGGCAGCGTCGAGGTGCACGACCGTGGCCGGGGCATCCCCGTCGACGTCGAGCCGCGCACGGGCTTGACCGGCGTCGAGGTCGTCTTCACGAAGCTGCACGCCGGCGGCAAGTTCGGCGGCGGGTCCTACGCGGCTTCCGGCGGTCTGCACGGCGTCGGAGCTTCCGTCGTCAATGCCCTCTCCGAGCGCCTCGACGTCGAGGTCGACCGCGGCGGCAAGACCTACGCGATGTCGTTCCACCGTGGCGAGCCCGGACTCTTCGCCGACAGCGGCGAGAAGCGACCGGACGCGAAGTTCACGCCGTTCCGGGACAAGAGCGAGCTCCGGGTCGTCGGCAAGGCGCCGCGCGGCACGAGCGGCACGCGCATCCGCTACTGGGCGGATCACCAGATCTTCACGAAGGATGCTGCGTTCCAGCTCAACGATCTGGTGACCCGCGCGCGTCAGACGGCCTTCCTCGTCCCGGGGCTGGAGCTCGTGATCCGCGATGAGCGCGCGGCCAACGGCTCGGAGGTCGAGGGGCAGCCGATCGAGACGTCGTACCGGTACGACGGCGGCATCTCGGAGTTCGTCGAGTACCTCGCGAACGACGCGCCCGTCACCGACACCTGGCGCATTCAGGGCGAAGGCACGTTCAAGGAGACCGTTCCGGTTCTGCAGGCCGACGGCCACATGATCGCCACCGAGGTCGAGCGCGTCTGCGCCGTCGACATCGCGATGCGCTGGGGCACCGGCTACGACACGACCACGCGGTCCTTCGTCAACATCATCGCCACGCCCAAGGGCGGCACGCACCAGCAGGGCTTCGAGCAGGAGCTGCTCAAGGTGCTGCGTTCGCAGGTCGATCAGAACGCACGCCGACTGAAGGTCGGCAGCAACGACAAGCTCGAGAAGGACGACGTCCTCGCGGGGCTCACCGCTGTGCTGACGGTGAACGTCCCCGAACCGCAGTTCGAGGGGCAGACGAAGGAGATCCTCGGCACGCCGGCCGTGCGCCAGATCGTCGCCCAGGTGCTTCGCAAGGATCTCGCGGCGCGGTTCAGCTCGACCAAGCGCGACGACAAGAGTCAGGCGACGCAGCTGCTCGACAAGGTCGTCGCCGAGATGAAGGCTCGCGTCTCTGCGCGAGCCCATAAAGAGACCCAGCGGCGCAAGAACGCCCTCGAGTCGTCGACGCTGCCGACCAAGCTGGTCGACTGCCGCACCAACGAGGTCGAGCGCAGCGAGCTGTTCATCGTCGAGGGCGACTCCGCTCTCGGCACCGCGAAGAACGCCCGCAACAGCGAGTTCCAGGCGCTGCTGCCCATTCGCGGCAAGATCCTCAACGTGCAGAAGGCGTCGGTGGGCGACATGCTCTCCAACGCCGAGTGCGCCTCGATCATCCAGGTGATCGGCGCGGGTTCGGGCCGCAGCTTCGACATCGACGCCGCACGGTACGGCAAGGTGATCCTGATGAGCGATGCCGACGTCGACGGCGCTCACATCCGCACGCTGCTGCTCACGCTGTTCTACCGGTACATGCGTCCTCTCATCGAGCACGGTCGCGTGTTCGCCGCAGTGCCACCGCTGCACCGTGTGATCGTGATGAACCCGGGTTCCAAGCCCAACGAGACGATCTACACCTACAGCGAGCAGGAGATGCACGCGCTGCTTGCAAAGCTCCGCAAGTCGGGCAAACGTTGGCATGAGCCGATCCAGCGGTACAAGGGTCTCGGCGAGATGGACGCGGAGCAGCTCGCCACGACCACCATGGATCGTGGCGGACGCCTGTTGCGCCGCGTGCGCATGGAGGATGCCGAAGCGGCCGGCCGAGTCTTCGAACTGCTGATGGGCAACGAGGTCGCTCCTCGTCGCGAGTTCATCATCGAGTCGTCCGACCGGCTCTCGCGTGAATCGATCGATGCCTGAGCATCAGCGCTTCAGAGCCATGGCGGCCCGGTAGACGTCCAGCAGCGCGTCTCGGTGGGTGTCCTGAGAGACTCGCTCTCGGTGAGCGATCGCAGCTGCGCTCATCCGAGTGAGCCGCGCGGGATCGTCGCGCAGCTCTCGGATCGCGGCCGCCAGTCCCTCGGCATCCGGTGTCCGAGTGACGAGCCCACCGCCGTCGGGCAGCATCTCGAGGAGATCGGGATCCGTGACGATCACCGGCAGGCCGGAGGCGATCCCCTCGAGGATCACCATCGGCTGATTGTCGAAATCGAGGGAACTCGACACCAGGACGTGCGCACCGCGCATGGCCTCGAGCACGCGCGATTGGGCGACCCCGCCGTGCACCGTGAGCTTGCCGGCAGCCATGCCGGCTGATGCCGCGGCGACGCGATGTCTGGCCACACCGTCGCCGAACATCTCGGCTCGGATGCCTGAGAGCTGACTCACGGCGTCGACGAAGACCTCAGGACGCTTCTCGGGCGAGAGCCTTCCGCACCACACCACTCGAAGCGGCTCTGCGGGGTCGAGGATGCGCGGCGGGGGAGCGCCGACCTCGTGGAGCACCGTCGCCTCCAGGCCGTTCGAGAGCACGGTGAGCGGCGTCCGCACGCCCTGAGCCGAGAGCTTCGCGGCGAAATGGGCGGAGGGCACGATGACCTGGTCGGCATGATTCGCCTGGCTGACCATGAGCCGCCACATGAGCCGCGCCGCACGTGTCTGCGCATATGGCGCGCTGCTGTCGACCACCGTGCTGTCGTGGCTCATGCGGCGCCGGTGCATGGTCGCGAGCAGCGCCGTCGTGATCGAGGGCAGCGGCAGCACAGAGCGCGTGTAGACGTCGATGCGTCCGTGCATGGTCTGCACGACCGGTAGTCCGAGAGTCTTCGCCGCCTCGAAACCGCCCAGCGCCGCGAACATCTCGGTGTGCACGTGGACGATGTCGACTCGGCGGGAGCGCAGGCCCTCGGTGAGCGACGCCGCGACGGCCGAGGGGGTCCAGGCGAACGGGTATCCGTCCGGTGCGAAGCGTCGGGCGGTCGGCAGGCGCACGACATGCGGGTCGTCGCCGGACTCGGCCAGGGGCGCGAACACGAAGACCTCGTGCCCGGCCTGCTCGAGAGCCTCTCTGTGCGCCTTGATGACCGTCTGCACGCCGCCGAGCGTGGGCAGGTAGTAGTCGGTGACCATGGCGATGCGCACTCGACCACAATAGGACGACTATCGTGATGAGCATGTCCGGAGCCCGTGTGCTGGTGACGGGGGCGAGCGGGTTCCTCGGCGGTCACGTCGTGCCCGAGCTGCGGAGACACGGATACGAGGTCTTCGCCGCGGGCCGCAACGAGCACGCGCTCGAGCTGGTCGCCGACGACGGCCACCGAGTTCTCGGCGATCTGGCCTCTCTCCGCACGCAGGACCTCCCCGTGGACGCCGTGATCCATTGCGCCGCGCTGTCGGCTCCCTGGGGGCGCTGGAGGGACTTCCGCGAGGCGAACGTCGACGGCACCGATCATGTCGTCGAGTTCGCCCGTCGCAACCGTGTGCGCCGGGTGGTGCATGTGTCATCTCCCAGCGTGTATGCCGCACCTCGGGACCGCATCGGCATCCGCGAACCCGACGTCGATCGCTCCAATCGACTGAACGGATACATCCGCTCGAAGATCGCCGCCGAGGATCTGCTGCTCGACGCCGTGGACAGCGGGAAGATCGCAGAGCTCGTGATCGTGCGCCCCCGCGGTCTGATCGGCGTGGGCGACCCGAGCCTCGTGCCCCGCCTTCTCGACGTCCACGCACGCATCGGCGTGCCGGTCTTCGACGGCGGCGACAATCTCATCGACGTCACGGCGGTCGAGAACGTGGCCTCGGCGCTGCGCCTCGCTCTGACCCGCGGAGACGCTGCGGGCGGGGTGTACAACATCACCAACGACGACCCGCGGCGGTTCCGCGAACTGCTGACGATCCTCCTCGAGCGGATGGGGGAGACCCCGCGGTTCCGCCCGATGCACCGAAGAGCGGCCTGGGTGCTGGCATCCGCGTCGGAGGGCGTCTGCTCGATGCTGCCGTGGCGGCCGGAGCCGCCGCTCACTCGCTACACGCTCAGCACGATCGCGTACTCTCAGACGCTCGACATCACGCGCGCGAAAGCGGAGCTCGGATACCGCCCCGAGGTGTCGCTCGATGACGCTCTCGCCGGCGTGGCCGCACACCTGAGGGAGCATGCGTGACCGGCCGCCTCCGCCACTACGTCTGCGGCAGCACCTCACATGACGTCGGCGCGATGTTCCGCGGCGCACCGCACGGTGTCCGCGAGTTCCCCTCCGGCGTGTTCCTGTACGACACCGCGGACGGCCGGCGCGTGCTGTTCGACACCGGATATGCGACGGGACGGTGGCACACCGGCTGGCGCGGTGCCGTCTACCGTCGTCTGCTTCCTCCGATCGTCGGGGACGCGGATGATGTGGCCGCCCGGCTCCGCGCGGACGGCGTCGACCCCGCGTCCGTGACGCACGTCGTGTTGTCTCATCTGCATCCGGACCACGTCGGGGGAGTCCGTCGGTTCCCGCATGCCACTTTCGTGCTGAGCGCGGGGCACGAGCGGACGCTGTCGGCTCCGCGACTGCGCGCGGGGGTGCTCACCGGCCTGCTTCCGAGCTGGTTCTCGGATGCCGAGCGGATCGTGATCGATGAGGGAGCCTTCGCCACCGTCGAGGTCGGCGGCACCGCACTGCGAACTCACGACCTTCTGGGCGACGGTTCGTACCTCGTCGTCGATCTGCCCGGCCACGCCGACGGACACCTCGGCGCGCTGATCGAGCGCCGCGTCCTGCTCGCCGGGGATGCGGCATGGGGGAGCGATCTGATCGACGCCTCCGGCACGCTGAAGGCCCTGCCCCGAGCCGTCCAGCACGATGCCGATCGATACGCCGCCACGGCGCGGATTCTCGGCGAGCTCGCAGCGGCCGGCATCCGCGTGGTCTGCAGCCATGATCCGCTCGACGCGAAGGAGCTGTTGAGCTGATGTCGAAGCTCAGGATCCTGCGCGAGTTCGTCGCGGTACGCTGGCTCCGCCCGTTGCGCACTCGGGCTGCGGTCGAACGGCGTCAGAGGCGCCTGCTGCGCTCGCACCTGAGATTCCTGCGACGGCGGTCGCCCTACTTCCGTGACCTCCTCGTGACGCGCTCGTTCTCGGAACTGCCGCTCATGGACAAGAGCGTCATGATGAGCCGCTTCGACGAGATCAACACCGTCGGCGTGGGCAAGGACGAGGCCCTTGCACTGGCGATCGCGAACGAGCGCTCCCGTGACTTCGACGCGGATCTGGGCTCGAACTCGGTGGGCCTGTCGAGCGGCACCAGCGGCCACCGTGGCCTCTTCGTGGTCAGCAGCGCCGAACGCGATGCCTGGGTGGGAACCGTGCTCGCCCGCACCCTGCCTCGGGGCAGGCTCCTCGGGCATCGGATCGCGCTGTTCCTCCGGGCGGATAACAGCCTGTACGAGTCGGTCGGCTCGCGGGCGGTCTCGTTCCGCTACTTCGACGTCTACACCGACATGGACGACAACATCGCCCGGCTGCGCGAGTACCGACCGACCATCCTCGTGGCTCCGCCGTCGGTGCTGAGGCTGATCGCACGTGCAGCCGACGCCGGTGGATTCGACGTCGTGCCGCAGCGGGTGTACTCGGTGGCGGAGGTGCTCGAGCTCTCTGACGAGCGGCGCATCACCGCCTCCCTCGGACAGCCCGTCCTGCACCAGCTCTACCAGTGCACCGAGGGATTCCTCGCGCACACCTGCGAGCACGGGGTGATCCATCTGAACGAGGACAACATCCTGGTCGAACGCGAGGCGCTGCATGCCGAGCGGTTCACGCCGATCGTGACGGACCTGCGCCGTCGGGCGCAGCCGATCGTGCGGTATCGGCTCGGCGACGTGCTCCGCGAGCGCACCCGACCGTGCCCCTGCGGCAGCGCGCTCACCGCGATCGAGCGCATCGAGGGACGAGAGGGCGACACCCTGGTGTTCCGTTCCCTCGACGGCCGGGATCTGCCAGTCTTCGCAGACGTGATCGCGCGCGCATTGCTCTTTGCCGAAGGGTTCGACGAATACCGCATCACCCAGATCGGCGAGTCGCGGCTGCAGATCGCGCTCGACACCCTCGACGATCGATCTCGGCGTCTCGTCGAAGACGAGGTGCATGCGCTGGCCGACCGGCTGGGGTGCGAGCGGCCGGACATCACGTTCGTCGACTACGTGAACGACGGGGCCGTGAAGCTGCGGCGCGTGGTGCAGGAATGGGGGGACCGGAGATGGTGAGGAACTGCGAGATCGTGGGCTGGGGGACTTCTCTGCCTTCGCGTGTCGTCCGATTCGGGGAGGAGACGCGGTACCGCATCGACGACGACGTGTCTCATCTCGACATGCTGGCTGAGGCGTGCGAGCGGGCACTGGCGCACGCGGACATCACGGCGGACGACGTCGACCTCGTTCTCGGTGCGTCTGCCGCGGGGATCCAGCCGATCCCGTGCACGGCCGCGCTCGTGCTGGAGAGACTCACGCTCACCGGGCATGCGGCGGCCTTCGACGTGAACTCGACCTGCACGAGTTTCATCACGGCGCTCGACATCGCCTCGCGGTATCTCGATGCCGGGGATCATGAGACGATCCTCGTGTTCGCAGGAGATGTGGGGACGCGGTTCCTGAATCCGGAGCAGCGCGAGAGCTTCGAGCTCTTCAGCGACGCCGGTGCGGCCGTCGTGCTGCGCCGCTCCGCTGACGGCGACCGAGGAGTGATCGCCAGCGCTCAGCGCACCTGGCCCGCGTATGCGCACGACACGGAGATCAGGGGCGGGCTGTCGGGATCGCCCGCGCAGGCCTATGCGGCGGGAGACTCCGCTGACTACCTGTTCGACATGAACGGGCGCCGGGCGCTGTTGGGGATGATGCGCGTGCTTCCCGAGTTCTTCGAGGCGTTCCACCGAGGATCGGGGATCGCGCACGACGATGTCGCCCTCTGGGTTCCCCACCAGGCGTCTGCCGCGCTCGGGCCGATGCTCGACCGCCTCGGAATCCCTGCCGACCGTCGGATCGATGAGGTGCGGGACTTCGGCAACATGGTCTCGTCGTCCGTGCCGTTCATGCTCGCCCGCTCGCTCGATAGCGGTCGCGTCGGGGCAGGCGACACCGTGATTCTCTGCGGCACGGCCGCCGGGCTCACCGCCAACATCCTCGCTCTCCGACTCTGATCCGGCTCACCGGCCGCCGCCTCAGACGCCGCTGCGGGTCAGGTCGCACTGGCGCGCGCGCTCAGACCAGAGTGCGACCGATGCTCCCGATCACGCCGTCGATCGGCTGACCCGACGCATCGCGTCGGGCGCCGGGCTCGGGGAGCTTGCGCACCGCACCTGTCGGGTCGACGGCCTGCGCGGGGCTCGGCCCGACCCAGGCGACCGTGAGGTGGTCCTCGCCCTTCAGGAACGAATGCGCGCGCACTCCGCCGGTCGCCCGACCCTTCGACGGGTACTCGGCGAAGGGCGTCACCTTGGCGCGTCCTGGCTCGGTGCCCGGAAGGCTGCTGTCGGAACCCGAGACGGTGGCGACCACGGCATCGGCATCCGGCGAGACCGCTCCGAAGAACAGCACCGATGAACCGGCGCCGAGCTTGATGCCGGCCATGCCGCCTGCGGGCGCGCCCTGCGGGCGGACGGCCGAGGCGGAGAACCGCAGCAGTTGGGCGTCGGTCGTCACGAACACGAGGTCGGCGTCGTCCTGCGCTTCGACCGCGCCGACGACCGTGTCACCGGGCTTCATGCCGATGACCTCGAGATCCGGACGCACGGGAAGCGTCGACGGGACGATGCGCTTGACCGTCCCCTGTGCCGTGCCCATGGCGATCGGGACGTCGCTGTCGAAGCGCACGAAACCGAGGATCCGCTCTCCGCGGATGGTGATGCCGAGATAATCGCGCAGCGGAGCTCCCGCCGCGAGCTGCACGGAGGACGACGGCACGGACGGCAGATCGACGGGGGAGAAACGCAGCACGCGCCCCTCAGAGGTCAGCGCGCCTATCTCTGCGCGCACCGTCGTCTCGACAGTCGTCAGGATCGCGTCGTGCTTGCTTCGCCGTGCCGGAAGCGTCAGCTCTTGGCCCTCGGCGAGGTCCACCCGCACGGCACGCCCTGTCGTCGAGAGCACGAGCACGGTCGGAGCGTCGGCGATCTGCAGGTCGACCGCGCCCTTCGCGGCGCGCGGCTTCGGGGGCGCGGCGTTCATCAGCAGCGTGCGGCGAGGAGTCCCGTATGCGTCAGCCGCTGCGTCGAGCTCCTCGGCGACCACTGCTCGCAGGAGCACGTCGCTCCCGAGCAGATCCCGCAGCCTGGCGATCTCGGCGAGCAGGGCGTCGCGCTCGGTCTCGAGCTCGATGCGCGAGAACTTCGTCAGGCGCCGCAGGCGCAGTTCGAGGATGTACTCGGCTTGAAGCTCGCTGAGGTCGAACACCGAGCGCAGTCGAGCCCGCGCCTGCTCGGAGTCGTCCGACGAACGGATGACCTGGATGACCTCGTCGATGTCGAGGATCGCGATGAGCAGGCCCTCGACGAGGTGCAGGCGCTCCTCTCGACGGGCGAGACGGTATCGACTGCGGCGGGTGATGACCTCCAGCCGGTGCGCGACATAGACGCGCAGCATCTCCTTGAGCCCGAGCGTGCGCGGCTGTCCGTCGACCAGGGCGACGTTGTTGATGCTGAAGGAGTCCTCGAGCGGGGTGAGCCGGTAGAGCTGCTCGAGCACGGCATTGGGGTCGAAGCCGGTCTTGATGCCGATCGCGACGCGCAACCCGTGGTTGCGATCGGTGAGATCGGTCACGTCGCTGATGCCCTGCAGCTTCTTCGACTGCACCGCGTCACGGATCTTCTCGATCAGACGCTCGGGGCCGACCATGTATGGGAGTTCGGACACGATGATGCCGGTGCGCCGCGGCCCGAGCGGTTCGACCGAGACCTTGCCGCGCACCTTCAGGGCGCCGCGGCCGGTGGCGTATGCGTCTCTGACACCGTCGAGCCCCATCAGGATGCCACCCGAGGGGAAGTCGGGGCCGGGCACGAACTCCGTGAGCTCTTCGGTCGTGGCGTCGGGGTTCTCGAGCAGATGGGTGGCGGCGGCGACGACCTCGATCAGGTTGTGCGGTGCCATGTTGGTCGCCATGCCGACGGCGATGCCGCTCGCGCCGTTGACCAGGAGGTTCGGGAACGCAGCAGGGAGCACGGAGGGCTGCTGGAACTGACCGTCGTAGTTCGGGATGAAGTCGACGACGTCCTCGTCGAGGTTCTCGGTGAGAGCCATCGCAGGGGAGGCCAGTCGTGCCTCGGTGTAGCGGGCCGCTGCGGGCCCGTCATCGAGCGAGCCGAAGTTGCCGTGGCCGTCGATCAGCGGCACACGCAGAGCCCATTCCTGGGCGAGTCGTACGAGGGCGTCGTAGATCGCCGAGTCGCCGTGCGGGTGCAGCTTTCCCATGACCTCGCCCACGACGCGGGCGCTCTTGACGTGACCGCGGTCCGGGCGAAGCCCCATCTCGGCCATCTGATAGAGGATGCGACGCTGCACGGGCTTCAATCCGTCGCGAGCATCGGGCAGAGCCCGCGAGTAGATCACCGAATAGGCGTACTCGAGGAATGAACCCTGCATCTCTGTTTCGAGATCGATGTCCTGGATTCGCTCGGGGGCGAGCTCGGCAGGCGGGGTCTTCGGCATGGGCATCCTGAAATGGTGCGAGGCTGAGGGCGTACGGGAGCCTGTGTCAGACTGGCTCGGATGTCCCTCATTCTACCGTCCGAGTCGCTCGCCGCCCGCAGCGTCGTCGGGGTGGCGGACGACGTGTTCGCCGCTCTCCGCGGCGAATCGGCGAGCCTGCCGCGGGCCGAATCCGTCGTCCTCGCCATCATCGACGGGCTCGGCGCCATCAGCCTGCGCGCCCACGCCGGCCATGCCAGGGCGCTCACGTCCGGGATGGCGAAGAAGCACGTCGCCCACTCGGTCTTCCCCTCGACCACCGCGGCGGCGCTGACCAGCATCCTCACCGGGGTCTGGCCGGGGCAGCACGGCCTGGTCGGTTATCGCGTTCTCGACCCTGCTCGGGGCATCCTGGTCAATCAGTTGACCGGCTGGGAGTCGGAAGGGCTGGATCCGGCGACCTGGCAGGCGGCTCCGACGGTCTTCGAGCGCGCTCGTGCAGAGGGGCGCCCGACCTTCGCGGTCGGCGTCGCCGCCTACGCGGCGAGCGGGTTCACCCGGGCCACGCTGCGCGGGGCCGAGTTCGTCGCCGCCCAGACACCCGCAGAGCGCGTCGAGGTGGCATACGACCTCGCCGAGCGTCACCCGGGCTCGCTGATCTACTGCTATCTGCCCGAGGCCGACAAGGCCGGGCACAGGTACGGCCTCGACTCGGTGCAATGGGTGTCGGCGCTCGAAGAGATCGATGCCGCCCTGTCTCGACGCGTGCCTCCGGGCGTCGGCGTCCTCGTGACCTCGGACCACGGCATGGTCGACGTGCCGGTGCACCGGCAGGTCGTGCTCGAGGCCGAGCACCTCGACGGGGTCCGGCACATCGGAGGTGAACCGAGGATGCTGCACGTCTATGTCGAACCGGACGCCGATGCGGCGGTCGTCGCCGAGCGGTGGCGTCGCGATCTCGAAGGCCTCGCCGACGTCGGCACCGGGCAGGAGGCGATCGCATCCGGGTTCTTCGGCCCCGAGGTGACATCGGCCGCCGCGTCGAGGATCGGCGATGTGCTCGTCGTGGCGAGAGGAAACGGGGCGGTGTACGACGGTACGGCCGCGGATCAACGCAGCAGGGGGATGATCGGGCAGCATGGTGGTCTGACCCCGGAGGAGCGTCAGGTCCCACTGCTCAGGTTCGGCGCGTTCGCTCGCTGATCGTCGGCATCCACCCGCCTGAGGGCGCCCTATTCGTCGGTGCGTGCTCCGAAAACGATCTCGTCCCATGACGGCATCGCGTTGCGGCGCTTGCGGCGTCCATTGCCCTCGTTCGACGGCTCGGGGGTGACCTCCGGCTCGTCTTCGCCGGGCTCGTTGCTCTCGAAGGCGTCGAACAGCGCGATCGGATTCTGGTCCGTGTCGCTGTCGTCCGAGTGGTCGAGGATCGGCGCGGTCTCGCGCTGGCCGCGTCGGCGTCGCAGAGCCTCGAGCAGGTCGGCCGTCTCGGGGCTCGTCGTCGCCGACTCGGGTGCGCGCTTGATGGCGGCATCCTGCACCGCGGCAGTCGAGCGCTCGGGCGCGATGCTGTCATCGACATCAGCCTCGGGCGCGGGGAGCAGGCGGGGTCCGAACGCGCCGGAGTCGAAGCGGCTGTCGTCCTTGTAGGGCGATGCCTGCCGTTCAGCCTCGACAGCGCGCAGACGGGGGATGAGGCCGTCGGGCAGCGAGCCCTGGCGGGACAGCTGTGTGGCATCGGCATTGAGGGGCGCCAGCGCACTGCGTCGGGGGTCGAAGCTCCAGCGTGCATCGTGCTCGACCTCGTTGGCGGTGAACTCGAGCTTGATGATCCAGCCGGTGTCGTCCTTCCAGCTCGCCCAGCGCTCGGCCGAGGCCTCGACCTCAGACAGTTTGGCGCGGATCGCGGTGCCGAAGGTGGGCTGAGCGTCGGGCTCGACATCGCTGCCGATCAGGACGGGAACGGCGAGGGCCTGACCGATGACGTGCTCACGCTCGGCGAGAACGGGTCCTTCGAAGCGGATGACGTCGTCGACGCTGATGCCGAGGAGTGCGGCGACCTCCGGTGCCGTGAGGCCGGCGCGGATCTGCGCCTGGATGTCGCGCGGACTCGCGGCGAGCCGCTGAGCCGTCGGCTCGCTCTGTCGCGTCGCGCGCCGGATCTCGCGGTGCAGGACGTCGTCGATGGGCAGCGCGAAGCGCTCGCCCGACTCGGTCGCGAGTACGAGCACTCCTGCCTCTGTGCCGACGATGGTGACGTTTTCCATGCGAATGCCCCTCTGATGGGTGTGCGTTCATGGTGTCACGCGGGGCCGCCCAGAACCGGGAATACTCTGGGCGTGCCGTGAGTTTGGTCTGTCGCAGCCGCGGGCATTTGCTTATTCCTCCGCGGTCATGCAAACTATGGCCGCCGATTACCCCGACGGCGCACCACCCACTCGCATGAAAGTGGAGATTCACCACATGGCAACCGACTACGACGCTCCCCGCAAGAGTGAAGACGACTCCGAGTCGATCGAAGCCCTCAAGGAGCGTGTGCCGGACAAGCTCTCCGGCTCGTCAGGAGACGAGGACGCGGACAACCCGTCCAGCTTCGATCTTCCTGGAGCCGATCTTTCCGACCTCGAACTTGATGTCGTCGTGCTGCCCGCGCAGCAGGACGAGTTCACCTGCATGAACTGCTTCCTCGTGAAGCACCGTTCGCAGCTCGACCACGAGGGGGCTTCCGGCCCCATCTGCAAGGAGTGCGCTGCCTGAGCGCACCAGAGAACAAGATCCCACGCGCCCCCGACCTCACGGTCAGGGGCGCGTCGTCTTGTGGTCAGGTCAGCGCTCGTCGCGGTCGAGCCGGCGCTGGGTCTGGTCGGGCAGCGCCGGTTCTGGTCAGGGCAGCGCCGGTTCTGGTCAGGTCAGCGCTGGGCGGCGATGATCGCCGCGGCGAGCCGATCGGGAGTTCGGGTCGAGATGGTCCAGGTGTCCACCGGATCGTCAGGGTCATCGTTCGGAACGACGACCACCCCGTCGACACCCCCGCGGATGAGATGCCAGCCCCGTGCCGGCAGGCCTGGGCCCCGCGCCTGGCGCGCCTCTTCGGCGCTCAGCGCTCGGGGCGTGCCGAGGTGCTGGACCTCGATGTGCGCTCGACCGGCACGAAGCACGTCGCCGTCGACCGACACGAGCGGCGCGAGCGCGATGAACGCGACCACCAGCACAGCCGAGACGGCGGCGCCGACGATCAGGGCGACGGTCGAGCCGATGGGCACGAAGATGAGCGCCACCATGGGGCCGGCGAGAGCGACCGTCACCAGCAGCCACAGGCTGGGGGACAGTCTCTCGCGGTAGCGGGTCCGCGCGTCGGGAGCGATGTTCTGCATTAGCCTCGTGGGGTGACTGAATCCGTTGATGTCCCCATTATCGCCTCTGTCGTGCCCGGCTACGCCCACCCCGGCGATGCCGGAGCCGATCTGGTGGCGGCCGAGGCCGTTCATCTGGCCCCGGGGGAGCGGGCGCTCGTCGCGACCGGGGTGCGCATCGCGTTGCCGGAGGGGTACGCGGCATTCGTCGTGCCCCGCAGCGGTCTCGCGGCCAAGCACGGCATCTCGATCGTGAACTCGCCGGGAACCGTGGATGCCGGATACCGCGGTGAGATCAAGGTGAGTCTGATCAACACCGACATCCACACGGCGTACGATGTGGCCGTCGGCGATCGCATCGCGCAGCTGATCGTGATGCCCGTGACTCGTGCCACCTTCATCCCGGTCGAGGAGCTGCCAGGCAGCGTCCGCGGCGAGGGTGGCTTCGGCTCGACCGGCTACCAGGCAGGACTCCATTCATCTTCGGCAGGACAGATCAATGACTGACAACAATGCGACTCCTTCGAAGTCGGCACCGGACGACCGGGCGACACAGGGTCCCTTCGACGACTCCGAGGCGAACCCCGTTCGTCCGTACATCGACCTCGGTGGAATCAAGATCCTCCCGCGTGAGGGGCTGAACCTCCGACTCGAGGTCGAGGAGCAGTCCAAGCGCATCGTCGCCGTCGGACTCGACTACGCGGACTCCTCCCTCCAGGTGCAGCCGTTCGCCGCGCCCCGATCCGGTGGGCTATGGGACGAGACCCGCGTGCAGCTGCGCGATCAGGTCCGCACCCAGGGCGGGCGGGTCGAGGAGCGCGAGGGGCCGCTCGGCAAGGAGCTTCTCGCAGAGGTCCCTGCCGCGGCCAACGAGGGCTCCGAGCTGCGGCTCGCCCGGTTCATCGGCATCGACGGCCCTCGATGGTTCCTCCGCGGCGTCATCGGCGGCGCTGCGGCGTCTGACCTCGAGGCCGCCGCCAAGGTCGAGGATCTCTTCCGGTCGATCGTCGTCGTCCGCGGGGGAGCTCCGATGCCTCCGCGCGACCTGATCCCGCTGAAGATGCCCGCGACTCCCGGCTCCGCGTGACCACCCCCGCTCCCGAGCCCGAGCGCGAGCAGAGCGCATCCGACATCGTCGGGGCCGCGCTCGGCGGCGCTGCCCGCCGCGCCGGTCTCGACCCGACCGAGAGCGACGCGACGCACAAGGTGGTGTGGTCCGCGATGGGCGGATGGCGCGGCATCCTCGAATCGGTGCTTCCCAGCCTCGCGTTCGTCATCCTCTTCACGATCCGGCCCGAACCCCTGATCCTGCCTCTGGGCGTGTCGGTCGGACTCGCGGCGGTCTTCACCATCGTCAGACTGCTCCAGAAGTCCCCGCCCTCGGCCGCCATCGGTGGCCTCGTGGCCGCGGCGGCTGCCGCCGCACTGGCGCTGTGGACGGGGCGAGGCGAAGACAATTTCGTCCCCGGGCTCATCACCAACGCCGTCTACGGCACCGGGATGCTCGTCTCGGCCCTGATCGGCTGGTCGCTGATCGGTCTCGCCGTCGGCTTCCTGATGGGAGAGGGCACCGCGTGGAGGCGCGATCGTCGAAAGCGTCGTGCGTTCCTGTGGCTCGGCATCGCCTGGGCTGCGCTGTTCTTCGCACGTCTCGCGGTGCAGCTGCCGCTGTATCTGGCGGGGGACGTCACGGCTCTCGGCACACTGAAGCTCATCATGGGCCTGCCGCTGTTCGCGCCGTTGATCGCGGTCACCTGGCTCGTCGTGCGCGCCCTGTATCCGCGAACCCCGGATGCCGGAACACCGCAGCGGTCATGATAGATTTATCTTGACATCAAGATAAATTGCAGGCTTTCGCCCGGAGGCCGAGCAGAGCAGACTGGTTAGGACTGCCTTGCTAGCCGCAGGGGCTCGCTGGCGAGCAAGATGGAGGCGCCTGTCGCTCCCATCCGAATAGAAGGAGACGGAATCGTGTCCACGGTGAACAGCTTCGGTGCCAAGAGCACCCTGACGGTCGGCAGCACCGACTACGAGATCTTCCGCATCGACACGGTGCCCGGTTTCGACAAGCTCCCTTTCAGTCTCAAGGTCCTCCTCGAGAACCTGCTTCGCACCGAGGACGGCGCGAACGTGACGAAGGCGCAGATCGAAGCCCTGGGCTCCTGGGATGCCGCGGCTGAGCCGAGCACCGAGATCCAGTTCACGCCGGCCCGTGTGGTCATGCAGGACTTCACCGGTGTTCCCTGCATCGTCGACCTCGCCACCATGCGCGAGGCGGTCACCGCACTGGGTGGCGACGCGAACAAGATCAACCCGCTCTCACCCGCCGAGATGGTCATCGACCACTCGGTGATCGCCGACCTCTTCGGCTCGGAGAACGCTCTCGAGCGCAACGTCGAGATCGAGTACGAGCGCAACGGCGAGCGCTACCAGTTCCTGCGCTGGGGCCAGACGGCCTTCAGCGACTTCAAGGTCGTTCCCCCGGGGACCGGCATCGTGCACCAGGTGAACATCGAGCACCTGGCCAAGGTCATCTACGACCGCGACGTCGACGGCGTGCTGCGCGCGTACCCCGACACCTGCGTCGGCACCGACTCGCACACCACCATGGTCAACGGTCTGGGCGTGCTCGGCTGGGGCGTCGGCGGCATCGAGGCCGAGGCCGCGATGCTCGGCCAGCCCGTGTCGATGCTCATCCCGCGCGTGGTCGGCTTCAAGCTCTCGGGCGAGATCCCGGCCGGTGTCACGGCGACCGACGTCGTCCTCACGATCACCGACCTGCTGCGCAAGCACGGCGTCGTCGGCAAGTTCGTCGAGTTCTACGGCGAGGGCGTCGCCTCGGTGCCGCTCGCGAACCGCGCCACCATCGGCAACATGTCGCCCGAATTCGGTTCGACCGCGGCGATCTTCCCGATCGACGACGTCACCCTCGACTACCTGCGCCTGACGGGTCGCAGCGAAGAGGCCGTCGCGCTGGTCGAGGCCTACGCCAAGGAGCAGAAGCTCTGGCATGACGCCTCGCAGGAGCCCGTCTTCAGCGAGTACCTCGAGCTCGACCTCGGCACCGTGGTGCCGTCGATCGCCGGCCCGAAGCGCCCGCAGGACCGCATCCTCCTCTCCGACGCCAAGTCGCAGTTCGAGCAGGACATCCTCGCGTACGCCTCGGCATCGACGTCGGACTCCGTCGTCGATCTCGAGTCGAAGCACTCCTTCCCGGCATCCGACCCCGGTTCGGTCCCCGGCGAGGAGGAGCCCACCACGACTCGTCCCGTGCACATCAACAGCGGAGCTCCGGCGCACGCGTCGAAGCCCGTGCCGGTCGAGACTCCGTCCGGTGAGAAGTACATCCTCGACAACGGCGCGGTCACCCTCGCGGCGATCACCTCGTGCACCAACACCTCGAACCCCTCGGTGATGATCGCCGCGGGTCTGGTCGCCCGCAAGGCGCTCGAGAAGGGGCTCAAGCAGAAGCCGTGGGTCAAGACCACACTCGGCCCCGGATCCAAGGTCGTCACCGACTACTACGAGAAGTCCGGTCTCGACAAGGACCTCGAGGGCCTCGGCTTCTACACCGTCGGCTACGGCTGCACGATCTGCATCGGCAACTCGGGCCCGCTGATCGAGGAGGTCTCCGCGGCCATCAACGATCACGATCTCGCCGTGACCGCCGTGCTCTCCGGAAACCGCAACTTCGAGGGACGCATCAGCCCCGACGTGAAGATGAACTACCTCGCCAGCCCGCCGCTGGTCATCGCCTATGCGCTGGCAGGCTCGATGCACTTCGACTTCGAGAACGATGCGCTCGGCAAGGGAACCGACGGCGAAGACGTCTTCCTCAGGGACATCTGGCCCAGCCCGGCCGAGGTCCAGGAGCTCGTCGACTCGTCGATCTCGCGTGAGCAGTTCATCAAGCAGTACTCCACCGTCTTCGACGGCGACGAGCGCTGGCGCAGCCTGCCCACCCCGGACGACGACATCTTCCAGTGGGACGAGAACTCGACCTACGTGCGCAAGGCGCCGTACTTCGACGGCATGACGATGGAGCTCACCCCGGTGCGCGACATCGAGGGCGCGCGCGTCATGGCGACGCTGGGTGACTCGGTGACGACCGACCACATCTCGCCTGCCGGCAACATCAAGCCCGGCACCCCTGCGGCTCAGTACCTCACCGAGCACGGCGTCGACCGCAAGGACTTCAACTCCTTCGGATCGCGCCGCGGCAACCACGAGGTCATGATCCGCGGAACGTTCGCGAACATCCGCCTGAAGAACGTCATGGTCTCGGCCGTCAACGACGGCCAGGTCGTCGAGGGTGGCTTCACCCGTGACTTCACGAAGCCCGGTGGACCGCAGTCGTACATCTACGACGCGAGCATGAACTACCAGGAGCAGGGCACACCCCTCGTCATCTTCGGCGGCAAGGAGTACGGCTCCGGCTCGTCGCGAGACTGGGCGGCCAAGGGCACGAGCCTGCTGGGCGTCAAGGCCGTCATCACCGAGAGCTTCGAGCGCATCCACCGCTCGAACCTCATCGGAATGGGCGTCGTCCCGCTGCAGTTCCCCGCAGGCGAGAGCTGGGAGTCGCTGGGTCTCGACGGCACCGAGGTCGTCTCGATCACGGGTCTCGAGGAGCTCAACAACGGCACCACTCCGAAGACGGTCCGTGTGACCGCCACCCCGACCGAAGACTCGCCCGAGGGCAAGCAGGTCGTGGAGTTCGACGCGGTCGTCCGCATCGACACCCCCGGTGAGGCGGACTACTACCGCAACGGCGGAATCCTGCAGTACGTGCTGCGTTCGCTGGTCTGATCACAGCGACGACGAGGGCCCGGTTCTTCTGAACCGGGCCCTTTCGCGTGTGCGGGTCCGTGTCAAGGGGCGAGGCGTTCTCCGAGCTTTCACGGATGGCCGCGGTAGGATCGATCAGGCTTTCGAACCGGAATCGGATGCCGCCAACGGTGCCTATGAGGAGGTGCAGATGCCCATTCTTCCGAGCATCTCAGGACCCCGTGATCTCGACTCCCTCTCGACGGAGCAGCTCATCGAACTCGCCGGCGAGGTCCGCGAGTTCCTCGTCGAGAACGTGTCCCGTACCGGCGGACATCTGGGCCCCAACCTCGGAGTGGTGGAGCTGACGATCGCTCTGCATCGGACCTTCTCGTCGCCCGACGATCCGTTCATCTTCGACACCGGCCACCAGTCCTACGTGCACAAGCTGCTCACGGGACGCCAGGACTTCTCGTCCCTCCGCGTCCGCGGTGGACTCGCGGGCTACCCCCAGCGCGGCGAGAGCCTGCACGACGTGGTCGAGTCCTCCCACGCGTCGAGCTCTCTCAGCTGGGCCGACGGAGTCTCCCGTGCGCTGACCGCGACCGGTCGCGGCGATCGTCACGTGGTCGCGGTGGTCGGCGACGGTGCGCTCACGGGCGGCATGACGTGGGAAGCCCTCAACAACATCTCCGACGACAACGACCGCAATCTCGTGATCGTCGTCAACGACAACGGGCGCTCGTACGCTCCGACGATCGGCGGGATGTCGCGGTACCTCAACCGCGTGCGCACCGCCGCGGCCTACAAGGACCTGCACCACAAGTCGGACCGGCTCTTCCGGGCGTTCGGGCCCGTCGGTCGCGCGGTCTTCCGCGGCGTGCGTGGTGGCACCCACGGCTTCCTGTCGCGTTTCACCAACAACGAGGCGCTGTACTCCAACCTCGACATCAAATACCTCGGTCCCGTCGACGGGCACGACCTCCCGGCACTCCTCGAGACCCTCGAGCTTGCGAAGTCCTATGGTGCACCGGTCATCGTGCACGCCATCACGGAGAAGGGCCGCGGATACCAGCCCGCCCGAGACGACGAGGCCGACCAGTTCCACGCTGTCGGGCGCATCGATCCGACCACGGGCGAGACGCTCTCGTCGGGCGGCACCGGCTGGACCGACGTGTTCTCCGACGCCCTGGTCTCGGTCGGCGAGCGTCGCGACGACGTCATCGCCATGACGGCAGCCATGCTGCGCCCGACGGGGCTCGCTCCGTTCGCCGAGCGCTTCCCCGACCGTGTGTACGACGTGGGCATCGCCGAGCAGCATGCGGTGGCCTCCGCCGCTGGCCTCGCGTTCGGCGGACTGCATCCCGTCGTGGCCCTCTATGCGACCTTCATGGGACGCGCGTTCGACCAGGTGCTCATGGACGTTGCGCTGCACCGCGCGGGCGTCACCTTCGTTCTCGATCGTGCGGGTGTCACCGGACCCGACGGGCCCAGTCACCACGGCATGTGGGACCTCGCGATGCTGCAGATCGTCCCGCACATCCGCATCGCGGCACCACGAGACGCCGCGCGGCTGACGGAGGCTCTCGACGAGGCCGTCCTCGTGGACGACGCCCCGACGGTGATCCGCTTCCCCAAGGGCGACGTCGCGCCCGAGCTGCCGGCGATCGAGCGCCTGCACGACGGCGTGGACGTGCTGGCCAGGGGTGAGTCGGAGGATGTCCTGCTGGTGGCCATCGGCCCGTTCGCAGCTCTCGCGATGGATGTCGCCGAGCGGCTTCGTGCCCAGGGCATCGGCGCGACGGTCATCGACCCCCGGTGGGCGATTCCCGTGCAGCCCTCGATCGTGAGCATGGCCGCGCGGCATCGTCTCGTGATCACCATCGAAGACGGCATCCGCGTCGGCGGCATCGGCACTCGCGTTCGTCAGGTCCTTCGCGAAGCCGGCATCGACACGGCCGTCGACGAGCTGGGGCTGCCGGACGAGTTCATCGATCATGCATCGAGGGACCAGATCCTCGCGGATGCAGGCCTCACCGCGTCGAAGATCGCGCAGGACGTCGTCTCTCAGGTGCTCGGGACGCGAATCCCCGTTGCACGGGATGCCGGCGCGAACGGATCGATCGACCTGCCGCTGCACGAGCGGAGCTGATCGACGTCGCATTCCGGTCCCGGCCGAGGAAGGCCGAGGAGTCAGCGAACCCGACGATCAGTTCAATGCGTGGAGGGCTGCGACCGCCTGGGCCCCGCGATCGGAGTCGCGGAGAGCGGTCGAGAGCAGGTAGCCGTCGGTCAGGGCATCGCCGGTGACCATGACGCGCACGAGCTCGACTCCGCACGCCCGGCGCACCTCTTCGGCGCTGGCAGCGATCACGCGGGTGTTGATCTCGTCGTTGTGCGGCAGCTCGGCGCCGTCGAGTCCTCGGATGACGTCTCGCAGCGCCGCACCGACGATGTTCGAGGCGCGTTCCTTGACGTTGACGACATCGAGTTCGAAGACCCGGAGATCTCGCCCGGTCGGGATCGGACGCCACTCGAACGAGGCATGCACGCGGTGCTGATGTCCGTTCGCCCCGGTCATCTCTCGCGCGGGCAGATCGGTGGCACGGCACCGCACATCGATGAGGCGGTACCAGTAGAAGAGCGGGAATGCGCCGTGGGATCCCGGGTCGAGCACGACGACCTCTCCGACCGCTCCGCCTCGGGATGACGGGCGACGCTGCGGTCGGTTGCGGATGATCGGCTTGCCGTTCCGCGTGCGGATCGCAGCCCACCCCTCATCGACCGTGACGATGAAGATCTTCAACAGCGCCGGCACGACCAGCAGGATCGTGAGGATCGCAGTGCCGGTCTTGAAGAGGCCCGACATTCCCTTGCCGCCCAGCATCGAGAGGAGCATGTCCATGCCACCACTGTGCCCCCTCGAGCGCGGGCGGATCGCCATCTTCGAGGCGCACGCGAAGGTGTTCATGCGCTGTTCCGCGCTCGTTACCCGGCCTGCCGCGAGGCGGATAGGGGGCGGGTCGGTCGCGGTGGTGCGGCCCTGTCAGGAGAGAGTGGCGAGTATTTCGGCGACGGCGGATTCGACGGCTGCACGCTGTCGCTCGCGGTCCTCGTCCACGAGACCGACGCGCGTGCGCCGGTCGAGCACATCATCCGCGGTCATCGCGCCCTCGGCGCGGACGGCGAACTCGATGGTGGCGCGCGACACAGGTCCGCGGCCCACGCTGTCGCCGGCGGGAACGGCGACGGCGGTGTCGGTGAGCCGCAGGGTCGCCGTGTTGCTGGGGCCCGCGCCGAGTCCTGCCGTCTCAACGGCCAGGTCGACCGCGTCCTCGGCCATCCGTCGGTAGGTGGTCAGCTTGCCGCCGAGCACGTTGACGAAGCCCTTCTCCGAGACCTCGACGAGATGACGACGGGAGATATCCGCCGTCGAGGTCGCGCCGGTGTCGACGAGTGGGCGCAGCCCGGCGAATGATCCGCGTACCTGGTCCCGAGTGATCGGCACGGACAGCACTCGGTTGAGGTTCGTGAGCAGGAACGCGATGTCGCCCTCGGTCGCCACAGGAACGCGCGGCACCGGCCCCGGCGCGTCCTCGTCGGTGAGTCCGACGATCACGCTTCCGTGCTGCTGCGGCAGCGCGAAGACGTAGCGGCTGATCGAACCCTCGTGCGGAATCGTCAGCGCGGCCGACGGGTCGCCGAGATCGGCGGCATCGAGCACGATATGCGTCCCGCGACTGGGCCGCACCGTGATCGACTCATCGAGACTCCCGGCCCAGACACCGGTGGCGTTGACGACCGCTCGCGCCCGGATATCCAGGCGCTCGTCCGTCAGCACGTCCTGAGCGATGGCGCCGTCGCGGCGCAGCGCGAGCGCCCGCACCCGTGTGAGGATGCGAGCGCCGTGACTCGCCGCAGTCCTGGCGACCGTGACGACCAGGCGCGCATCGTCGACGAGCTGACCGTCGTACGAGAGCATCCCTCCTCGCAGGCCCGCTCGGGAGAGCGAAGGGACGAGGCGCTGAGCCGTTCGAGCCGAGATGAGGCGCGGCGGTGGCAGGAACCGGCTCGGCGTGCGGGCTCGTATGCGCAGCAGGTCTCCCATCGCCATCCCGACAGTCCCGGCCGCACGCTGGCGCGCGGTCACCCCGGTCGTGAAGGGCAGGAGCTGGCCGAGCGGACGGATGAGGTGCGGTGCGATCCGCGTCATCAGGAGGTGTCGCTCGACAGCGCTCTCCTTGGCGGTGGCCACATCGCCGGTGGCGAGATAGCGAAGTCCGCCATGCACGAGTTTCGAGCTGAAACGGCTGGTGCCGAACGCGAGGTCCTCGGCCTCGAGAAGAGTGACGCTCAGACCCCGTGCTGCGGCATCGAGCGCGACGCCGACACCCGTGATGCCCCCGCCGATCACGAGGACATCGACCGTCTCGTCGCCCGTCCGGCGGAGTTCTGCGGCCCGACGCGCGACGTTGAGGTCGGGGGAGTGAGAGGTCATGGCCGGACCAGCCCGTCGAGTGCGGCGCGCAACTCGCGCTCCCACGAGTCCTCGGAGAGGAGCTCTGAGACCGTCCCGTGCGAGAGCACCGCAGACTGGGCGATGAGCAGCAGCATGACGGCGATCTCGTTCGGATCACCCCAGCGGACTGATCCGCCCCGCTGCGCCGATCCGATCGCCGTGGCCAGCCAGGCCAGGATCAGTCGCTGGCTCGATCCCACCCGCTGCAGCGTGTACCGGGTGAATGCTTCGGGCTCTTCAGCGAGAAGCCGCCCGTACACGGCGTCTGCCCGGAAGAGCGCGGTGAAGCGCAGGACGTCGTCGACCAGCTCGCTTCGGGTGGCTGCATGAGCCGGGAACCGGTCGAGGATCACTGCGACTCTGCGCAGCAGCGCTGCGCGGACGACATCGTCGGCATCGCTCCAACTGCGATAGACGGTGGGCCGGCTGTGACCGGCACGGCGAGCGAGCTCTGCGATCGTCAGGCCGTGCACTCCTCGGCGAACGATCAGCTCATCTGCGGCGTCGAGGATGCGCGATTGCGTGGCATCCCATTCGGGCGCTGAGGTGCCGACGTCGGCCAGTACTTGACGTTCTTCCATGATCTGTCACACTGTAACGCATGAGCGGAGAGAACGGCAGGGTCGCCGTGCGGTCGGAGATGCGCTGGAACGGCTGGGGCGATCCCGCTCGGGCATCAGATCTGCCGCGTGCCGTGCGCATGCTTCTGCCCTTGCTGCTCGGACGCCCGCAGAAGCCCGCGACGGCGGTGAACCTCGCCGAGGTGCGGGTCGAGCCGTCCGCACTGCTCGACGGCGATCTTGAGGCGCTGAGGGCGGTGGTCGGGGCAGAGCACATCGACACGGCGGATGAGTCGCGGATCCGCCATGCAGGGGGCCGCTCGACACCGGATCTGCTCAGACGGCGGCAGCGGGAACAGGCGTCTCCGGATGCCGTCGTGCTGCCAGGAAGCCACGATGAGGTCGCGGCGCTGCTCCGCGTGTGCGCCGACCTGGGGATCGCCGTGATTCCGTTCGGGGGCGGAACGAGCGTGGTCGGCGCTCTCGACCCCGATCGAGGCGCGCACCGCGCGGTCATCAGTCTGGACCTGCGGCGGCTCTCGGGCCTCATCCGTCTCGATGAGGTGAGCGGCGAGGCCTGTCTCGCCGCAGGGACCGCCGGTCCGGAGGCTGAGGCGCTGCTCGCTGCTCAGGGCTTCGAACTCGGCCACTATCCGCAGAGCTTTCGCTACGCCACGATCGGCGGGTTCGCGGCTGCGCGCTCGTCGGGGCAGAACTCGGCAGGGCATGGGCGATTCGACTCCATGGTCACCGGCCTCAGAGTCGCGACCCCGACCGGGGACATCGATCTCGGTCGATCACCGGGCTCCGCAGCCGGTCCCGATCTCATCCGAGTCTTCCTGGGGTCGGAGGGCATCTTCGGGGTGATCACCGAGGTTCGTGTTCGAGTCCACCCTGTGCCACGAGAACGCGTCCTCGAGTCGTGGAGCTTCGCGGACTTCTCGCATGGTGTCGACGGGCTGCGACAGGTGGCCCAGAACGGTGGTGGCCCCACGGTCATTCGTCTCTCAGATGAGGCCGAGACCGCCGTCAGCCTCGCCCAGGTGGGCCGGATCGGGAAGGCGCTCGCGAAGGGCGCGAGCATCGTCACCGTGTACGAGGGGGACGGCATCGCCGAGCGTCGGGCGCGGGCCTCCGAGATCCTGACGGCGGCAGGTGGCGTGTCATCCGGAGCGGGCGGCGCGGAGGGATGGCTCGACGGCCGATTCGACGGCCCCTATCTGCGAGATTCGCTGCTGGACGCGGGGGTGTTCTGCGAGACGCTGGAGACGGCGACCACGTGGTCGAACCTGCACCACCTCCGAGCGGAGATCACGGCCGCTCTTCGCGGCGGCTTCGCGGCGGCCGGAGCCAAGTCCTATGTGATGTGCCACGTCTCACACGTCTATCCGACCGGAGCCTCCCTGTACTTCACGGTGCTCGCGAACCTTCGGTCCGACCCCCTGGAGGCGTGGGCGGAGATCAAGCGACGGGTGAACGACTCGATCATCGCGGCGGGTGGCACGATCAGCCATCACCACGCCGTCGGTCGCGATCATGCCCCATGGCTCGAGAAGGAGATCGGCGAGACGGGCGTGCGGATCCTCGCGGCCATCAAGCGCGAGCTCGACCCGACGTGGATACTCAACCCGGGGGCGGTCATCATGTCGGATCGGTCGGCCTGACATGGCTGAGCACATCGCCGTGCTGTCGAACCCGTTCGCCGGCAAGGGGCGCGGAGCGCATCAGGCCGAAGCCGCGCTCGCCCACCTCCGCGCCCGAGGTCTGGACGTGCGCGTCTACACGGGAGAGTCGGCCGCGTCCAGCCGGATCCTGGTGGCACAGGCGCTCCGTGAGAGTCCTCGCGTGCTCGTCGTCGTCGGAGGAGACGGCACGCTCTCCGCCATCCTCGACGCGGTGTGCGCAGCCGGGGTGCCGGTCGTCCTGGTGCCGGCCGGCACCGGCAACGACCTCGCTCGAGCTCTGGGTCTGCCCCGCCGCGACCCGGTCGCCGCGGCGGAGCTCGTGCTGACCGGCGTTCCCCGAGCGATCGACATCGGTGAGATACGCGCGGCGGGGCGCGTCGATCCATTCCTGACGATCGCCGCGCTCGGGTTCGATGCGAAGGTCAGTGATCGCACCAACCGGCTGCGCTGGCCGCACGGTGTGCTGCGCTACTACCTCGCCCTGATCGTGGAGCTCGTGCGCCTCCGGCCGATGGAGTTCACGGTCTCCGTCGACGGCGCCGCGCCCATCCACGCGCCCGGCACGCTCGTCGCGGTGGGCAACACCGAGAGCTACGGCGGGGGCATGCCGTTGTGCGTCGGCGCCGCCGCCGACGACGGGCTGCTCGACATCGTGCAGGTCGCGCCGCTGACTCGGCTTCGGCTGCTGCACCTGTTCCCGCTGCTGTTGCGCGGAGCGCATATGACCAGACCCGAGGTGACCCATCGCCAGGCTCGTTCCGTGACGGTGAGCGCCCCGGGGCTCGTCGTCTACGCCGACGGAGAGCGCATCGCCGACAGCGAGTGCACCATCGGAATCCGCCGGTCGGCTCTGACGATCCTGGTGCCCACGACTGCGCAGGAGCAACGATGAACGATACCTCGCGCGATGCGCAGGACAGCGGGGCCTTCGACGACGAGGTCGTCGTCATCGGCTCGGGGTTCGGCGGCTCGGTGGCCGCATTGCGGCTGGTGGAGAAGGGCTATCGCGTGCGCGTGTACGAGGCGGGTCGTCGCTTCGAGGACGAGGACTTCCCGAAGACCAACTGGAACGTCCGCCGCTATCTGTGGGCGCCGAAGCTCGGATGCTTCGGCATCCAACGCATCCATCGTCTGCCTCATGTGATGATCCTCGCGGGAGCAGGGGTGGGCGGGGGCTCCCTCAACTACGCCAACACGCTGTATCAGCCCGGCGGCGCGTTCTTCGATGACCCGCAATGGAGTGCTCTCGCGGATTGGGAGACTGACCTCGCGCCGCACTATGCGACAGCGAAGCGGATGCTCGGAGTGGTGGAACGCTATCCGCACACGGGCCCCGTCGAGCGCATCATGGCGGGCGCAGCCGACGACCTCGGAGTGGGTGGCACGTTCCGCAACGCACCTGTCGGGGTCTGGTTCGGCAAGCCCGGCGAGCGCACAGCGGACCCCTTCTTCGGAGGGGAGGGTCCGGACCGCACAGGCTGCACGCTCTGCGGCAACTGCATGGTCGGATGCCGCGTCGGCGCCAAGAACACACTGATGAAGAACTATCTCGCCCTCGCAGAGAAGCGCGGTGTCGTCATCGAGGCGTTGCGCACCGTCACCGAGGTGCGCGAACTCCCCGGCGGTGGCTTCTCGGTGACGACGGAGCGAAGCGGGGCATGGTTCCGGAGCGAGCGCCGCACCGTCCGTGCACGCCAGGTGGTGCTGGCAGCGGGGACCTGGGGCACGCAGCAGCTGCTGCATCGGATGAAACGCGCCGGAGCCCTCCCACGGGTGTCGGACGCGGTCGGCCGCCTCACCAGGACCAACTCGGAGGCTCTCGACGGCGCCGTCGCCGTTGCTGTCCCGGCCTCCCTCGAGCTCGCGCGCGGCGTCGCGATCACGACCTCGTTCCACATCGATGCGAGTACGCACGTCGAGAATGTGCGGTACGGGCCGGGATCGAACCTCATGGGGGCGCTCGCGTCGATCATGGTGCCCGGTGATCGCGGTCTCGGACGACGACTGGCGAGTCTGATCGGTCAGTTCGTGCGTGCGCCGATCCGTCAGCTGCGTCTGGGCTCACTTCGACGCTGGAGTGAACGCGGCATCATCGCGCTCGTGATGCAGACGGTCGACAACTCCCTCTCGCTGTCACTCCGGCGACGGTTCGGGCGGCTGGTCATGACCAGTGCACAGGGACACGGCGAACCGAACCCCAGTCATCTGCCGCAGGCGCACCGCGCGGCCGCGGCGATCGCAGCGCGGGTCGAGGAGGAAGGCGGCGTTCCGGCTGCGGCCCGAGGCTCGTGGCCCGAGGTCTTCGGCATCCCGCTGACTGCTCACTTCCTCGGAGGCGCCGTGATCTCGTCCACCCCCGAGACCGGCGTGGTCGATCTCTACCATCGGGTATGGGGTCACCCGGGGTTGCACGTCGTGGATGGCGCCGCCGTCCCGGCGAACCCCGGGGTGAACCCGTCGCTGACGATCACCGCGCTCGCCGAGCGCGCTCTGTCGCACTGGCCCCGCCGCGGCGAGGCCGATCAGCGCCCGCCGCTGTAGACACGACGGAGGGGGCCGCCTGATGGCGGCCCCCTCCGATGTTCAGATCAGCGGTTCTCGATGCCGCGGATCTGCGGCGTGTGGAACTCGCCGCCGAACGCCCGCTGCGAGGCGCCCTCACGGTCGAGGTACGGCGATGCGCCGCCGTCGATGAACGGCCAGCCGGCTCCGAGGATGAGGCACAGATCGATGTCCTCGACCTCGGGCACGACGCCCTCGTCGAGCATCAGCTTGATCTCGCTCGCAAGGCCGTCCTGCACGCGCTGCAGAATCGTCTCTGCCGACGCCGGCGTCTTGCCGACGGCGGGCCTCAGCAGCTTCTCTGCCTGCTTCGTCCAGCCGGTGACGCGACCGCCCTTGTCCTTCTCGACGACCGCATCGAGCTCTGCGAGCGCATGGAAGTTCTCGTTCGCATAGAAGCGGTCGGGGAACGCGTGCGCCATCGTGTCCTGCACATGAGCGGCGACCTTCCATCCGACCAGGTCGATCAGCTGGAACGGACCCATCGGAAGGCCGAGCGGCGCGAAGGCCTTCTCGACGTCCGTGATCGGGGTGCCCTCGTAGACCGCGCGAGCTGCTTCGCCCATGACCTTCGCCAGCAGACGGTTCACCACGAAGCCCGGGGCGTCGGCGGTGAGCACCGCGTTCTTGCCCAGGTTCTTGGCGACGACGAATGCCGTCGACAGCGCGGCCTCGGAGGTGCCCGGTGTCTTCACGATCTCGATCAGCGGCATCACCGCGACCGGGTTGAAGAAGTGGAACCCGACGAGGCGCTCGGGGTGAGCGAGCTTCGCGCCGATCTCTTCCACAGACAGCGACGAGGTGTTCGTCGCGAGGATGGCGTCTTCGGCGATGACCTTCTCGATCTCGCCGAACACCTGCTGCTTGACGCCGACCTCTTCGAAGACGGCCTCGATGACGAAGTCGCAGTCGGCGTAGAGACTCTTGTCGGTGGTGCCGGTCACGAGCGCCCGGAGCTTGTTGGCGGAGTCCGCGTCGAGGCGACCCTTCGCCTCGAGCTTGCCGATCTCCTCGTGGATGTAGGCGACTCCCTTGTCGACGCGCGCCTGGTCGAGGTCGGTGATCAGCACGGGCACCTGCAGCTTGCGCACGAACAGCAGCGCGAACTGGCTGGCCATCAGGCCGGCGCCGATGATGCCGACCTTGCTCACCTTCTTGGCCAGGGCCTTGTCGGGAGCGCCGACCGGGTGCTTCGCGCGCTTCTGCACCAGATCGAAGGCATACATCGAGGCGGCGAACTGGTCACCCGTCACGAGATCGGCGAGGGCCTCGTCTTCTCGGGCGAAGCCCTCGGCCTTCGTTCCGCTCTTCGCCTTGTCGAGCAGGTCGAGTGCGGCATACGGAGACTTCGGAACCGTGCCGATCTTCGACTCGAGCATGCCTCGGGCCATCTTGATCGCGATCGGCCACTTGGTGAGTCGTTCGATCTTGCCCGGCTCGTTCTTGCGCTCGACCTTCTTGCCCCCGAGGACCGCATCTGCCCAGGCGAGAGAGTTCTCGAGGTAGTTGGCCGCGGGGAAGATCGCATCGACGATGCCGAGATCGAAGGCCTGCTGCGGCTTCAGCATCCGGTTCTGCTTGAGCGGGTTCGAGATGACGACCTCGAGAGCGTTCTCGATTCCGATCAGGTTGGGCAGAAGATACGCCCCACCCCACCCGGGGATGATCCCGAGGAAGACCTCGGGGAGCGCGATCGCCGCTGCGGAGGCGTCGACCGTGCGGTAGCTGGAGTTCAGCGCGATCTCCAGACCGCCGCCGAGCGCGAGGCCGTTCACGAACGCGAACGACGGCACTCCGAGCTCGCCGAGCTTGCCCAACACCTTGTGACCGAGCTGCGCGATCAGGCGGGCGTTGTCACGCGAGCCGACCTTGCTGATGTCGGAGAGGTCGGCGCCGGCGGCGAGGATGTACTGCTTGCCGGTGATGCCGACCGCCTGGATCTCTCCGGCAGCGGCGCGGGCGGCGAGCCCGTCGAGGGTCTCGCCGAGGGCGGTGAGCGTGGCGGGTCCCAGAGTGTTCGGGCGGTTGTGGTCGCGTCCGTTGTCGAGGGTGATCAGCGCGAGGACCTTGCCCGACGCGAGGCGGATGTCACGCACGGGGGAGTGCGTGATCACCTCGCCGTCGGTGAGAGCCTGGATGGGGGAGAAGTCGACATTCGCGTACTGCTCGGAAATCGAGTTGGCCATCGGGCTTACTTCCTCTTCTTGCCGTCGTAGTGCGGGTTCTCCCAGATGACGGAGCCGCCCTGCCCGAGACCGACGCACATGGCCGTCAGGCCGTAACGCACGTCGGGGCGCTCGGCGAACTGCGCCGCGAGCTGGATCATCAGACGCACACCGGATGCCGCGAGGGGGTGACCGAGTGCGATGGCGCCGCCCCACTGGTTGACACGGGGGTCGTCATCGGCGATGCCGAAGTGATCGAGCAGCGAGATGACCTGAATCGCGAAGGCCTCATTGAGCTCGAACAGGCCGATGTCGGCGATCGTCAGTCCGGCCTTCTTCAGGGCCTTCTCCGTCGAGGGGATCGGTCCGATTCCCATGATCTCGGGCTGAACGCCGGCGAAGGCGAACGAGACCATGCGCATCTTCGGCGCCAGGCCGAACTCCTTCACGGCTCCACCGCCGGCGAGCAGCGACATCGTGGCGCCGTCGGTGAGCGGCGACGAGGTTCCCGCCGTCACCCGACCGTGCGGGCGGAAGGGCGTCTTCAGGGCGGCGAGGTCGTCCATCGTGGTCTGCGGACGACGACCCTCGTCCTCGGTGGCGAGACCCCAGGCGCCGTCGGCGCCCTTGGTCGCGACCGACACGAGATCGGGCTGGATCTTTCCGGCGTCGTAGGCCGCCTGCACCTTGTGCTGGCTGAGCATGCCGAACCGGTCGGAGCGCTCCTTCGTCAGGTGCGGGAAGCGGTCGAAGATACGCTCGGCCGTGACGCCCATGTTCAGGGCACCGGGGTCGACCATGCGCTCGGCGACGAAACGCGGGTTGGGGTCGGCGTTGCCGCCGATCGGGTGGTGGCCCATGTGCTCGACACCGCCGGCGAGAGCGAAGTCGTACATGCCGACGCCGATCGACGCGCCCATGGTCGTGACGCTGGTCATCGCGCCGGCGCACATGCGCTCGACGGCAAGTCCTGGCACAGTCTGCGGAAGCCCCGCGAGAATCGCCACGGAACGGCCGAGGGTCAGACCCTGGTCTCCGGTCTGACTGGTCGCGGCGATGGCGACATCGTCGATGCGGTCGGCCGGGACGGCTGCGTTCCGCTCCATGAGGCCGATGGTCGCCTTGACAGCGAGGTCATCAGCGCGGGTGTTCCAGTACATGCCTTTTTCGCCGGCGCGCCCGAAGGGGGTGCGCACTCCATCGACGAAGAAGACGTCCGATATTTCGGCCACTCTGCCTCCAAGTTTGTGCGGTGGCCTCAGTCTATGGAGGGCCGGAAACGGGGAGGAATCGGTTGGATCGAACCTACGAAGCGTCCGACGGGGGCTCGTCGGGTGTTTGCGCGGCTTCTACAAAGGCGTCGGCGATCTTCTGTGCAGTCTGTGCAATCTGCCAGGGGCGGGCACCGAGCTCCGCGAGCGCGTCGCCGATGGCTTCCGGCGTCGTTCCCGGCACGTCCCAGGCCACCCGGCGGAGGTGATCGGGGGTGAGCAGGTTCTCCGTCGGCATTCCGAGCTCCTCAGCCGTGGCCTCGACGACGGGGCGCGCGGCCTTGAGGCGCGCATCGGCCTCCGGATTGCGGTCCGACCATGCCCGAGGTGGCGGCAGCGTGTCGCTCGGAACCCGCTCACGGGGCAGCTCCTCCGTGGTGCGTCCATCGACCATCGCCTGCCACCAGCGATCGAGTTGCGTACGGCTCGCTCGACCTTGGAAGTCCTTGATGCCTGCCAGCGCCTGCTTGCTCTGCGGGTTCGCGAGCACCGCAGCGATCAGTGAGCGATCCGGCACCAGACGTCCCGGAGAGACATCCTGATCCTGCGCGAAGGCCTCGCGAGCCTGCCACAGCGAGCGCGCGACGGCCAGGTTGCGCGCACCGCGCACCTGGTGGAGCCCGCTCAGGCGACGCCAGGGGTCTTCGCGCGGAGGCTTCGGGAGTCGGGTGAGCGTGGCGGCGAACTCCTCGGCGGCATACGCGGTCTTGCCCTGCTCTTCGAGCTCCGCCTTCAGCGCCTCATAGACGTCGATCAGGTACAGCACATCGAGCGCCGCATACTCGAGCCAGGCAGGGGGGAGCGGTCTGGTCGACCAGTCCGCCGCAGAGTGCTCCTTCTTGAGGGTGATGCCGAGCGTGTTCTCCACGACGGCAGCGAGACCGACTCGTTCGTGACCCAGCAGACGCGATGCGAGCTCGGTGTCGAAGATCTCCTGCGGCAGCAGATCGAGTTCGCGAAGCGAAGGGAGATCCTGGCTGGCTGCATGGAAGACCCAGAGCACATCGCCGATCGCCTCCTGCAGCGGGCTGAAGTCGCCGAGCGCCGGGGGGTCGAAGAGGAAGACCCCCGCGTCTCGGCGGAAGACCTGCACGAGATACGCCCGCTGGGAATAGCGGAATCCGGATGCCCTCTCGACGTCGACGGCGACAGGGCCTGTGCCTGCGGCCAGTGCAGCGCACGCTGCACGGAACTCCGAGACGTCGGAGATCACGGAGTATTCAGTCACGTGCTGCCTTTCGCGCGCCGATAACGGCGATGCCCTCGGAACCCGGCGGAAGACCCGCCAGCATCCCGACCAGTTCGACCCAGGCCTCGACATGGGGTGCGAAGGGGCCCTCGGGTGTCCAGGACGCCCTCAACTCTATCTGTGCGCCGTCTCCTTCGACGGCGAGGCCACCGAAGCCCTTCGAGAGGGTCTTGGTCGACGTACCGGACTCGGAGTGATAGCCGGCGCCCCTGGAGTCGAGCGCGTCGACGAGCCACGACCAGGTGACATCGGCGAGCAGGGGATCGGTGCCGATCTCCGTCTCCAGCGGAGCCTGGGCGAAGATCACGATTCGCCAGTCGCCGTCCCATGCTGCCGGGTTGTCGGGATCATGCAGCAGCACGAAGCGTCCGGTGCCGTAGGCGGACTCCCCGCTGTCGTCCGGGCGGACGTCTGCGGCGAGCGCGAGGGCGTGCGGAGCCAGGCCCTGTGGTGTGGGTATCTCGCGGATGGTGATGTCTGCGCGGAAGGCGATATCGCGCAGTTCGGCCACGGCGGCGTCGAAGATCGTCCCGGCATCGGGGTGAGCGGTCACGGCAACAGGCTAGAGTCAGGAAGCGATGAAGAGTCTCAGGCACGCCGTTGCGCTCCTTGTCCCTGCACTGCTCGCTCTCGGGACGGCACTGGCCCTGCTCGTCTTCAGCGTGGCCCGCCGGGTCGTGATTCCGAAGAAACGACCGGCCGACGTCGAGATCCTCGCGGTCGACACCGGCGCGCAGACGATCGAGCTCACTCGAACACGAGACACCGAGCTCCCGGGGCGTTACGGTCTCTTCACCTCGGGCACGTACGGGTACGTCAAGCTCGGTGCGGTGCTCAGCGCCGACGCGACGACCGTGCGGCGCAAGCTGCTCACGCAGATCGAGCCCGGCGCCCGCGTCGACAGGAGTGCGGGATTCAGCGGCTGGTACTACTCGACGCCCAGCGAGCTGCACCTGCCATGGCAGAACGTGCTCATCGGGTCACCGGCGGGTCCGTGCCCCGCGTGGCTCTTCCCCGGCGAATCGTCGACGTGGGTGGTCCAGGTGCACGGCCGCGGAGTCACCCGTGCCGAGTGCCTTCGCGCAGTCCCCGTGCTGCACGCGGCGGGCTTCCCGAACCTCGTCGTGTCGTACCGGAACGACGGCGAGGCTCCACGCAGCCGAAGCGGCTCCTACGCGCTGGGGGCCGCCGAGTGGCGCGATGTGGACGCCGCTGTCTCGTACGCGCTGCGCCACGGCGCTGAGCGCGTGATCCTGATGGGATGGTCGATGGGGGGTGCGGTCGCTCTGCAGACCGCACTGAACTCGGGCAACCGCGACCGCATCGCCGGACTGATCCTCGAGTCGCCCGTGATCGACTGGCGCAGCGTGCTGCGCTTCCAGGCGCGAGCGGCGGGAATGCGCGCGCCGCTGCCGGATCTGGCTATGAGCGCGCTGTCCGTTCCGCTGACCGCGCGGCTCAGCGGCGCTGAGAACGCGATCTCGTTCGACAGCCTCGACATAGTGGCGCGCGCGGATGAGCTGAAAGTGCCCATTCTCATCCTGCACAGCGATGACGACGGATTCGTGCCGGCCGACGCGTCGCACGCGCTGCAGCAGGCCCGCCCGGATCTCGTCACCATGCCGGCATTCTCGGGCGCTCGGCACACCAAGATCTGGAACTACGACCAGACCGGGTGGAGCGACGCCATCACCGGATGGCTCGCCGCTCAGGGCTTCAGCGCTTCTGCCTGACCTGCTTCTTCGCGCGCATGAGCATTCCCGTCATGCCGCCGATGCGCAGGGGCGACACGGCTCTGGTGAGCCCGATCGACTGCGGGTAGTCGTCGGGGATCGCCAGGACCTCGTCAGCAGTGAGGCCGGCGATGCCCTGCACGAGGATGCTCGCGAACCCGCGCGTGGTCGGTGCCTCGGGCGGAGCCGTCGCGTGCATCGTGACCACGCCGTCATTCACCTCGACGTAGATGTAGACGGGGGATTGGCACTCCGCGACGCGCTCGCACATCTCCGGGTGGTTCGCGACCTCCTCGGAGACCTCGGGCAGCTCGTCCGAGTACTCCAGCAGGAGCAGCAGACGATCCGCTTCGGGGGTCTCGAGGAATCCGTCGCGGATCTCGGCGAGGGTGTCAGGAAGTTCGCTCTTGCTCATCCCCGCCATCCTCCCACGGTCAGAGGGATCCGGGCTCCGATCCGGTGACGATCGGGACGCGCACCGCGCTGCCCCACTCGGTCCACGAGCCGTCGTAGTTGCGGACGTTCTCGAAGCCGAGCAGGTGCCTGAGCACGAACCAGGTGTGGCTGGAGCGCTCACCGATGCGGCAGTACGCGACGACGTCGTCGCCGTCCGCAAGCCCGGCGCCGTCGCGGTAGATCGCATCGAGTTCGGCACGCGACTTGAAGCCGCCGTCCTCTGCGACCGCCTTGGCCCACGGCACGCTCTGAGCAGTCGGGATGTGGCCTGCGCGCAGAGCGCCCTCGTCGGGGTACGCCGGTGCGGTGGTGCGCTCACCGCTGTACTCCTCGGGGGAGCGGACGTCGATCAGGGGGCTGCCGATGTGTGCGAGAACGTCTTCCTTGTAGGCGCGGATCACAGAGTCATCGCGCTCGACGACGGGGTACTCCGTCGGTGTGATCTGCGGTGCGTCGCGGGTGATCTCTCGACCCTCCGCGATCCAGCGATCGCGACCGCCGTCGAGCAGTCGCACGTCCTCGTGGCCGAAGAGCGAGAAGACCCAGAGTGCGTAGGCGGCCCACCAGTTGTTCTTGTCGCCGTAGATCACGACCGTGTCGTCGCGGGAGATGCCCTTGCTGCTGAGCAGCTTCGCGAACCCCTCGCCATCGACGTAGTCGCGGACGACCGGGTCGTTGAGCTCGGTGTGCCAGTCGACCTTCACGGCGCCCGGGATGTGACCGGTCTCGTAGAGGAGCACATCCTCGTCGGATTCGACGACGACCAGGCCGGGCGTGCCGAGGCGCTCGGCCAGCCACTCGGTGGTCACGAGCCGGCCGGGCTCGGCATACTCGGCGAACTTGGACGAAGTGGTGTCGAACTCGATGGCCACAGGGATCTCCTCAGACGGTGAGCGGCGATGATGCAGGGGTGACGGCGTAATGTGGAGCCGATACTTCGACGATAGATCCACGCCGCGCGCCCTGCACCGGATTCGTAAGACTTCGACACAGGTGCGCCCCGATACAGGACCGTGATGACCGACACGCCCACCCGCACGGGCATCGTGCACCTGACAGATCGACAGCCGACCGTCACCGGTCCCGAGATGCTGGCCAGCCTCGTGCCGCCGCCGCAGTTCGACGGCGCCACGTTCGAGAGCTATCGCGCCGACGAGGCGTACCCGTCTCAGGAAGAGGCGAAGGAGACACTGATCCGCTTCGCCGGACGAGGCGCTCCTGTGAAGCGCGGTGGATTCTTCGGCCGAGCCAAGAAGGAGCCCGAGACGAAGCCGGGCGTCTATCTCGACGGCGGCTTCGGCGTCGGAAAGACCCACCTGCTGGCCTCGATCTATCACGCGATGCCCGCGCGCAGGAAGTACTTCGGCTCGTTCATCGAGTACACGGCTCTGGTCGGCGCGCTGGGATACAAGAACACCGTCGACCTGCTCAAGGGCGCCGATCTGCTGTGCATCGACGAGTTCGAGCTCGACGACCCGGGCGACACCATGGTGATGACGCGCCTGATCGGCGAACTCGTGCCGACCGGCACCAAGCTCGCCGCAACCTCGAACACGCCGCCGAACGCGCTGGGAGAGGGACGCTTCGCCGCGCAGGACTTCCTGCGTGAGATCCACGCGATGTCGGACAGCTTCCAGACGATCCGCATCGACGGCGTGGACTTCCGCCAGCGCGCTCTCGACGGGCACGCCGTCGTCAGCGATGACGATGCGTACGACCGCGCGATCGAGGATGGGGCCGGCCGGGGCATCGCATCAGACGACTCGTTCGCCGATGTGATCCGTCACCTGGCTCGCGTGCACCCCTCGCGCTACCTCCGGATCATCGCAGGACTCGACCTCGTGGGCCTGAAGGACGTGCGAGTTCTGACGGACCAGTCCGAGGCTCTGCGCTTCGTCGCGTTCGTCGACCGTGTGTACGACGCGCAGATCCCGATCGTCGCCACCGGTGTGAGCCTCGATCAGGTGTTCGCGGAGGAGATGCTGAGCGGCGGATACCGCAAGAAATACCTGCGTGCTATCTCCAGACTCAATGCACTTACACACGCGGATCGCAGTGTCGCGTAACGCGATGTTCACACACGCGGCGTCTCTGTAACGCCGCCGCAACAAACCTCACGCATTCCGGAAATCGGGCGGCCTCACACTGAAGCTCTCAGTTTCCCGAATGTGAGGTTTGACTATGGATGCTCCAGGCAACATCTCCTGGGCGATCACCGCGACCGCCCTCGTACTGCTCATGACGCCCGG
>Ga0308167_1000714_pt1 | contig 51386 bp, 43 predicted proteins | sample PhyCR1_2_FD_202138 | JGI IMG/M metagenome (GOLD analysis project Ga0308167, IMG submission 202138) | Phyllosphere microbial communities from UC Gill Tract Community Farm, Albany, California, United States - DLSLRC.R1 | ecosystem: Host-associated > Plants > Phyllosphere > Unclassified | place... | reverse complement strand
GAACGAGAACAGAGAACGAGAACAGAGAACGAGAACAGAGAACGAGAACAGAGAACGAGAACAGAGAACGAGAACAGAGAACGAGAACAGAGAACGAGAACGAGAACGCGGTATAAGAGAACCCGGGAACAACACCCTCGGAGAACGCACCCGCGGGATGGAGACCCGCAGAGAAGAAAACCCCGGGGAGAACGCCCCGGAAAAACACCCGGAGACAGCGAGAAGCCCCGGGGTGTGACACCCCGGGGCTTCTCTCCGACCGTCAGTCCGCGAAGGTCGCGGCGTCGATCACGAAGCGGTAGCGCACATCAGAGGCGAGCACGCGCTCGTAAGCCTCGTTGATCTGCGCGGCCGAGATGACCTCGATCTCGGAGGCGATGCCGTGCTCGGCGCAGAAGTCGAGCATCTCCTGGGTCTCAGCGATGCCGCCGATGTTCGATCCGGCGAGCGAGCGCCGTCCGCCGATCAATGACGAGACGTTGACCGAGAGCGGTTCTGCGGGGGCTCCGACGCAGACCATCGACCCACCCACATCCAGCAGACCGAGGTAGGCACGGAGGTCGACGACGGCACTGACGGTGTTGAGGATGACGTCGAACGATCCGCGCAGCGAGCGGAACGTGTCGGGATCGCTCGTCGCGTAGTAGTGGTCTGCCCCGAGGCGAAGCCCGTCGTCCTTCTTGCTGAGGGTCTGCGAGAGCACGGTCACCTCGGCGCCGAGCGCGTGGGCGATCTGCACGCCCATGTGGCCGAGTCCGCCGAGCCCGACGACCGCCACCCGCGTGCCAGGGCCGACGTTCCAGTGCCGCAGCGGGGAGTACGTGGTGATCCCCGCGCAGAGAAGGGGTGCGGCGACGTCGAGCTCGAGGGCGTCGGGGATGCGCACGGCGAACGACTCGGTCACGACGACCTGCTCGGAGTATCCGCCCTGCGTGATGGTCCCGTCGCGATCGACGCTGCCGTAGGTGAAGACAGCGCCGTTGGAGCAGAACTGCTCGTCACCGCGCTGGCAGTTGCGGCACTCTCCGCACGAGTTCACGAGACATCCGACCCCGACGCGGTCTCCCACGGAGTGCTTCGTGACGTCGGCCCCGATGGCGGCGACGGTGCCGGCGATCTCGTGGCCCGGTGCGAGCGGGTAGCTCTGCGGACCCCAGTCACCGCGCACGGTGTGGATGTCGGAGTGGCAGATTCCGGCGAATGCGATGTCGATCAGGATGTCGTTCGGGCCGAGTTCGCGGCGCTCGATGACGGTCTTCTCGAGCGGTGCGGCTTCGCTGGGTGCGGCGTAGGCGTTGACACGGGTCATCTCGGACTCCTCGGGTCGGGTCGGGTGGGCCAGATCGACACTACTCGCGGCGCCCTGTGCGCCACCCCTGTGCGCCACCCCTGTGTGATCGATACGTTGGGGCTACGACTCCGGAGGGGAAGTCCCATGCACCGCTCGACCTTGACCGCCCGACTGATCACCAGCGTGATCGCTCTCGTGCTCACTCCCATCGCCCTGATCCTGCTGTCTGTCGGCGGACAGACCATGATCCTCACGTTCTTCGCGTACGCCAGCGACGGCGACCTCGCGTCGCTGACCGGACCTGTGCTGCTGCAGATCCTCGGTCTCGCGCTGCTCATCCTCGTCGTGCTCACCGGCGTGTGGAGTTCAGCCGGCCTGATCGCCATCGGCATCCTCAGCATCGTGCCGCTGATCGTCGCCGTCTTTCCCGTGACCCTGTCATGGCTCTACGGCATCGCACCCAGGGAGTGGGTCGACGGCTTCGTATACGGCCTCCCTCTCGTGGTGCTCGCCGCGCTCGGGGCGATGGGCCTGGTGCTCGCCCTCGTCCGCCGGGATCCTCGACCGAAGGGTGCCGCGCTCGGCGTGGTCGGCCTGATCGTCGCCCCACTGCTGCTCGCTGCGGGCGCCTGGTCGATCACCTGGGGAATCGCCGAGGGTACGCTGTTCGCCCTGCAGCGGTTCGAGTTCGACGTGCGCCCCGGGCCAGGCTTCGCAGTCGTCGCCGGGGCTCTGCTCGTCATCGCCGGTATCACCGTGACCCGCTGGTCGCGATTCGCACTCGTCGTTCCCGCCCTCGTGCTCCTCGTCGGCAGCATCCTGCTCGTCGTGGCCCGCGATGCCGTGATGCCTGCGCTCTTCGAGCTGCCGCGAGGCATGAACACCGTCGCACCGAGCCTTCTTCTCTACGGCGGAGGAGCCGCGGCCGGACTCATCTATCTGACCTTCACAGCGGTGCTGCTGCGCGTCGTCGCTCACGCGCGATCGGCCGGAGCGCCCGGAGCGCCCGGAGCGCCCGGAGCGACGACACCCGACACCACGGTGCACGCGCAATATCCACACGCGCAATATCCACAGACGCAGTACCCACCAGCGCCGATGCAGCATCCGTACCCGCCGGTCCCCGGTCAGCAGCCGCCCGCTGCGCCGTACCCGCCGCAGCCCGGCCCGTGACTCACCGAGCCGCCGCGCGACGGCGGCTCCGACAGAAAGGAACCGGCCGGAATCCCACGATTCCGGCCGGTTCCGAGCTCTGCGAAAGCCGCGTCAGCGCTTGGCGTTCTTCTTCAGCGTCTTCTCCAGCACAGGTGCATCGCCGGATGCTGCGAGCGCCGCGTAGTACTCGCAGGCCTCGTCCTGGCGCTCTCGCTCTGCACCGGACGCGATGGGCGCTCGGACGTGCTCGGGCTCGTATGCGAACGCATCGACCAGGTCGAGGGCGTACGGGCGAAGCCGGGCGCACAGACGGTCGATGTACCGCGAGACCGCAGCGGCGCGCTGCGTCGAGAGACGTCCGTTGATGAGGTGCCACGCGAGGTGCTTCTCGATGAGCTGCAGGCCGAAGAGGTCGCGCAGCCAGGTGAGGACCTTCTTCGTGTCAGCGTCATCGACTCGGTGGACGGCATCGGTGAACGCCTCCCACTGCAGCAGCTCGCCGTGTGCGCGGGCCGCCTCGATCAGCTCGGCCTGGTTCTCGTTGAACAGCTTCGCGCCGAGCACCTTGTCCTTGCCCGCAGGGCGCAGACGACCGGCGATGTCGGCGACCATCTGCTGCACGCGCTCGGCGAGCAGCAGGTGCTGCTGCTCTTCGCGCAGGCCGTTCTCGACGGAACGCGAGACCTGCCCGAGGTCGACGACCGACTGGCCGAACTGACGCAGGCCGGCACCGTGGAAGAGCTTGCCCGCGGTCATCCCGACGGCGAACTTGGCCAGAGCCGCAGCATCCTTGCCGGTGAACTGCTTGGCGTAGTCGGTCAGCAGCCGCTTGCCGACGAGCTGAAGCAGCACGTTGTTGTCGCCTTCGAACGTGACGTAGATGTCGAGGTCGGCCCGAAGACCCACGAGGCGGTTCTCGAACATGAAGCCGGCGCCGCCGCAGGCCTCGCGCGCCTCCTGCAGTGTGTCGAGGGCGTGCCAGGTCGACAGCGGCTTGAGTGCCGCGGCCAGGGTCTCGAGATCCTCGCGGTCGTCGGGGGTGTCGGTGCGACCCGAGAACACCCCGTCGAACTTCTGCAGGAACTCGTCGTGCGCGAAGATCTGCGCATACGTCGTCGCAAGCCGCGGGAAGAGGCGTCGCTGGTGCTTGCCGTAGTCGAGGAGCACGACCTCCTGCCCGTCTGCCCCGTCGAACTGACGGCGCTGCGTGGCATATGTGATCGCGATCTTGAGCCCCAGAGCGGATGCCCAGCAGGCCGCGCCGTCGAGCGAGACCCGACCCTGCACGAGCGTGCCGAGCATCGTGAAGAAGCGACGGCCGGGGCTGTCGATCGCGCTCGAGTACGTGCCGTCGACCGCGACGTCGCCGTACTTGTTGAGCAGGTTGGTGCGGGGAACGCGCACGTGGTCGAAGCTCAGACGGCCGTTGTCGATGCCGTTCAGTCCGCCCTTGAGCCCGTCGTCCTCTCGTCCGATGCCCGGCAGGTCGATGCCGTCATCGCCGCGCAGCGGCACGTAGAAGCAGTGCACCCCGTGGTTGACGCCGTTCGTGATCAGCTGGGCGAACACCGTCGCCGCGACGCCGTGCAGTGCGGCGTTGCCGAGGTACTCCTTCGTCGCGCCGCGGAACGGCGTGTTGATGACGAACTCCTCCGTCGCGGGGTCGTACGTCGCGGTCGTGCCGACTGCGGCGACGTCTGACCCGTGCCCGATCTCGGTCATCGCGAAGGCGCCGGGGATCGAGAGATCCATGACTCCCGGCAGCCATTTCTCGTGGTGCTCGGTCGTGCCCAGCTGCAGGATCGCTGAGCCGAACAGCCCCCATTGCACACCCGATTTGATCTGCAGGCTCGGATCGGCGACGACGAGCTCCTCGAAGCCGGCGATGTTCCCGCCGTTGTTCTCTTCGCCGCCCAGCGACTTCGGGAACGCGCGGTGCACGGCCTTGTTGTCGACGAGCAGGTGCAGCTGGCTGAGCACGCGCTCGCGGTGCTCGTCCTTGCCCAGTTCGTCCTTGCGCCAGAACGCCGAGTCCTTGATCATCTCGCGCGCCTCGCGGCGGGTGTCGGCCCACGTGCCCATCAGCAGGTCGGTGACCCGAGCGACGTCGATCCGCAGGTTCGCGTCTGCGTTGTCGGTGTGGGGGCGAGTCGTCTTCGGACGGACGGCGGCGTCGACCATGAGCGTTCCTCTCAGAGGGAAGTAGTGATACGCCCATGGTAGGTGTGCCACAACCAGGAGCGAACTGCTGTGTACGCATCCTCCAACTGCCTGCGGGCACATCGCCCCGACGGATTGTCGTCAGACCACAGTCCGCGCGAGACCGCGACCTCAGGCCTCCACGCCTGACGGCCGGGGCGGGGCCGTCTGCGCCTGCTCCCACCGCCGTCTCGTGCCGGAGCTCAGACGCGCCCAGGTCCGATCACGGATGAAGATCGAGTCGATCGCGATCATCGTGAGCGAGAACCAGGGCAATCCCATCAGCACGCCGATGCCGATGTGGAACGAGAGGATGCCGACGAGGCCGATGAGACGCGTCGGCCGCGTGAGCAGCATCAGTGGGAACGCCACCTGCAGAATGATCGATCCCCAGGTCGCGGCGACGACCATCGGCCCCCACGTCGTGACGAGGTCACTCAGAACCGGCCACGTGCCGAACCGGGCGGTCTGCAGCGGGTTGTACACCGCGTAGCCCTCTTCCCAGGGCGCACCGCCGGCTTTGTACAGCGCGCCGGAGGCGTAGACGAAGCACACCTGGGCGGTGAGCGCCACGAGGGCCAGATTGTGGAAGACGGTGCCCAGAAGAGCCGGCTGGCTCCCCGGAGCGAACCACTCGCCCTTCTTCGCACGACGTCTGGCGTCGAGCGACCACCGAGCCGCGGGGTCTGCGAAGAACAACAGCAGCAGGGCGATGCGGAACATGTTGTCGCCCTGGTCGCCCACCATGTCGTTGGCTTCGATGAACCCCACCCAGAGGCAGAAGAACACCGGCAGGACGATCCGGAAGCGCCAGCCCAGCACGAACAGCACGGCCAGCACGCCGAGCAGCAGATAGAGAGCGGTATAGAGGACGTCATTTCCCATCGCCGCATGGAACGCGCTGAAGATTCAGATCTTCGGGAACTCGCTGACGGGTTCGGCGAGCTCGCCGTTCCACGCCGACCCCGAGCCGAACGTATAGAGACGTGTGCCGAAGTTCGATGCGAGCAGGCCGATCGCCGTGATGCCGAAGAGGATGCGGGTGACCGCTAGGCCGTAGAGGGCCTTCTTGCCGTTGAAGAGCCAGTCCCCCACGAACGCAGAGATCCGGTCGATCGCCGAGAGGACCATCGACCACAGCCCGCCGATCATCGACGAGACGAAGCTCAGCAGACGCGTCACGAAGGAACGGGGCGGCTGCAGCTGCGGCTGTGGTGTCGCAGAGGGAGAAGGAGCAGGCGAGACCGACGGAGCAGGCGCCGGAGGGGCGGATGCCGGCGCCGGCGCTGTCACCGTCGAGCGGGAGGTCTGAGACCCGGCATCCTTCTTCTTCTTCGCGTCTCGCTTGGGCGCGGTCCTGATCGGCGCGCTCACGGCTGGATCCTCTCGAACTGGGCGCGGAAGGTGTCGGCGAAGTTCTCGCGACTCTGCCCTTCCTCTTCTATAGGCAGCCGCCACCCGGTGGTCGAGAACGTGGGATCGGGGCGCTGCGCGCTCGGATCGTTGCGGTCGGCATAGGGGACGACGTTCTGGCGGCTCACGCGGTACTGGACCTGGACGACTGCATCGGCACCCCAGATCGCATAGGCCACCTGAGTGGCATAGGCGGTCGACAGGTGCTCCTCGGCCATGTACGCCTCGGTCGACGGCTTCTCGCCCTCGAGCTCATCGAAGGAGCGCACCATCCACTCCTCCCAGCCCTCCTCGGTGAAGTCGAGTCCCACGACGGCCTTCTGATCGTCGTCCAGCTTGTTGAACGCGTTCATCTGACCGCTCGCGACCTCACTCGACTGGATGCCGGCGCGAGGCGGGAACAGGTTGTAGCGGATCATCGAGAGCTCGACGTCGGTGGCGCTCACCCATCCGGTCTCGATCTCCTGGCCGTCCTTCTCTATGACGGCCCGGACGTTGAAGTGGTAGTCGCGGTTGATCGGCTCGGGAGCGAAGACGCTCCACGACTGACCGAACATGGGCAGCATGTAGCCGGCGAGTACCTCCTGAGTGGGGATCTCTCGCAGTGCCGAATACGGTGCGATCCAGAGGAACGACGCACCCACATGCCACAGGGTCAGCAGACAGGCGGCGAATGCGATGAGCTTCACCCACCAGGTCGGGCGCGGTCGCGGGGCGGCCACGGCAGTCGCCGCATCCTGCACTTCCGGTGAGGTCTCAGTCATCGTGCTCATCCACATCCTTCTCACCGCTGCAGGTCGGGGCCGCCGCAGCGACGGCCCCGACCTCTCAGCGTTCCTGCACTGCGTTACTCCGTCTGGGCGAGCGGCCGTCGGGAACGCGCGACCCTCGTCATCCCGAGCCCGAGCATCAGCAGCAGCGCCGCCAGCGCGATCCACCCACCCTGGATCTCGCCACCGGTGGTGGCGAGGCCGGACGCCACGACCTGGAACGAGGCCGAGACGCTGCCGGAGGTCGCTCCGGTCAGGGTCACTGCATGGGTTCCGAGGTCGGTGCCGGACGGGATGGTCCAGGTGAAGGTGACCGTGCCCTGCGCATCGGCGACCTTGGTCCCCAGTGCGATCGGCTCGGAGGTCATCACTCCGGTGACGGACTCGCCGGGCTTGAACCCGGTGCCGACCGCCGTCTGCTTCTCGCCGCGCTCGAGTGAACGCAACCGATCGGCAGGTTGATCGCGCCCCTCACGTTTCGACGGACGAAAGGTCATCCCGACAGCACGCAGCCGCGAGCCCTCGGAACGACGAAGACCGCCCCGCAGGTCGATGCCTGCGGGGCGGTCTCAGAGGGGCGGGCGAGTGCTAGAGCGTGAGCCCGTGACCGAATCGGAAGAGCGGATCTGCGGTGTCGAAGGGCACGTCCGGACGCGAGGCGACGACCGCCGCCATCGACCTCGGCAGGTCGAACGGCAGCCTGCCCTGCGCGCTGGCGACGCCACTCAGCACGTCGAGCAGCGCGGCCGCGGAGACGCCCCAGTTGACGGTGACGGCAGCCGCGGCATCCGCGATCGGCTGGAGGATCGGCGGACGATCGGCGAGCACGTCGACCACGGTCGGCACGGCACCCGCGATCGCACGCACGTGATCGAGCACCTCGTCGGGGAACTCGAGCGAGCCCGCGTGGAAGAAGTTCTCGAAGGTGGTGTCGCGCTGCTCGAACGGGGCCTGCAGACGGATGACCGCGAGATCGGCCTCGTCCGGCGTCGTGACGACCTCGCCGTAGGCCGCCGCGACCTCGGCGTCGATCCCTTCGACGTAGAGCCTGAGCCCGGTGGCGAACGGCAGCGCGCCGTCGTTCGTCAGCACGGTGACGGACGCTCGCTGGGCCGCCTCTCCGGCGGCACGGAACTCGGCGCGGCCGACGATCTCATCGGCCGCATCCTCGTCGACGAACGGATCCTCGAAGAGCCCGAGCTCGAACTTCTCCCGCAGGATCCGTCGTGCCGAGACATCGAGTCTCTCCTCCGAGACAGAGCCGTCGGCGAGGAGCTCGAGCAGCAGCTCCGGGCAGTCCTCGCCGCCGAACTGATCGACGCCGGCATCCAGCACCTTGAGCATGCGCTCGCGCGGCGTCAGGTCTTCGACGCCCCACGCCCGAGCGGGGAACGGCTGCCCGAAGATCTCGGCGTCGTTGATCAGTCCCCAGTCGGTGCACACGACCCCGTCGAACCCGAAGCGCTCGCGCAGCAGGCCCGTGATGACCGATCTGTTGAAGCCGAAGCCGACCTCTTCGTATTCGGTTCCCACGGGCATGCCGTAGTACGGCATCATCTGTCGGGTGCCCGCGGCGAGGGCGTCTTCGAAGGGCTTGAGGTGCAGCTCGAACTCGCCGCCCGGGTAGACCTGCTCACGGCCGTAGGGGAAGTGCGGATCCTCCCCGTCGAGTTGCGGCCCTCCTCCCGGGAAGTGCTTCGTCATCGTCGACACGGATCCGGGGCCGAAGGAGTCGCCTTGGAATCCGCGGATATATGCCGCTCCGAGAATGCCTGTCAGTTCTGGGTCCTCCCCGAAGGTCGCGGTCTGCCGTGCCCACCGTGGTTCGGTGGCGAGATCGACCTGCGGATGGAGCGCCACACGCAGACCGACGGCCGTATATTCCTGTCGAGCGATATCAGCGAAACGCTCCACCAGCTCAGGGTCTCGAGTGGCTGCGAGACCGAGCGTCTCCGGCCACTGCGAGAACGGCCCTGCGAGGATCGATGCCCCGGGGTTCTCGCTGAACGAATGCCGCGGGTCGGTCGACAGAGTGACCGGGATGCCGAGTCTCGTCGAGGCGGCGAGCCGCTGCAGCTCGTTCTGCCACGCCGCGATCTCGCGCCCGGTGGGCGCGGCACCCAGCAGATTGAAGTGCGTCATGTTCTTGACCTCGACGAACTCGCGCGCGCTCGGGGTGCCGAAGATCGGGTTCGCCTCGTCGAGGTCGCCGATCGCGATCATCGTGTGGAAGAACAGCCCGGCCTTCTCCACGATGGTCATCTCATCGAGGAGCAGCTGCACGCGCTCATCGATCGCCAGACTCGTGTCGAGCCATGGTCGCGCGGTGATGACATCGGTGTTCGTCATGGTCACTTGACTCCCTTGATGCGGTAGACGAGAACGGCGCCGGCGAGCGCGACGAGCGCCCCGAACAGATACCAGGTGGTGTAGCCGCCGAGCGGGGTCGCCGCCCCGAGTGCGATGATGCTCGGCGCGATGGCGGGAGCGATCGACTGCGGAAGAGCGTTCGCGATGTTCAGCACGCCGAGGTCCTTGGCGACATCGTCGGGATTCGGCAGCACCTCGGTGGCGAGGGCGAGGTCGACCGACAGGAACGAGCCGGCACCCAGGCCGATGATGGCCTGCGCGACGATCACGACCGGGATCGAGGGTGCCAGGGCCAGGATCACGAGGCCGACGACCATGATCACTCCGGCGATCGCGACGAACGGTCGCCGCTTGCCGATCCTGTCGGACAGGAACCCTCCGAGCGGGGCGGAGATGGCCATCGCCGCCATCGACGCGAGGTTCGCGATGAGGATCGTGCCGACCGCCCCCTGCTCGTCGAGCTCGAACTTGTTGACGAGGTACAGGGGAAGGAAGGTGGCGATGCCCGCGTAGCCGAACATGACGAAGAACTTGGTCAGCCAGGTCCAGCCGAAGTCCGGGTGCTTGCGGGGGTTGAAAACGAACGAGCCGAAGAACGTGCCGACAGTGAAGCGTGTGGCCGGCTTCTCGGTGAGTCGACGATCCTTCAGCGTGAGCACGAACACGACGACCAGGATCAGCGCGATCGCACCGGGGACGAAGAACCGCTCGAAGTCACCGGGGAGGAAGTTCACGATGAAGCTGCCGGCGAGGATGCCGATGGGTGTCGTGATGCCGATGATGCCCGAGACCTTGCCGCGGCTCGAGACCGGCACCTGGTCGGGCAGCGTGGCGTTGGCTGCAGCGAGCACCGCGTTCATCGACGCCTGCACGAGGCACCAGGCCAGCAGCACGACGAGCACCGAGGTCGCGGCGCCGATGACCGCGAAGCCGCCGAGACCGACGATCGCTCCGCCGAGGATCCAGGGGCGGCGCATGCCCCACTTCGAGGTCGTGCGGTCGGAGAGACGCCCCACCAGCGGGTTCGCGATGAGCGCGAATGCAGCGCCGACGCCCATCACGAGGCCGAGGCTCGCCTCGGTGTTCGTGGGGTCGAGGCGCTGGATCTTGAACGCCATCGACACCATCACGGGGGTGAGAAGCGCCAGGTAGACGCCGAAGTTCACGGCGGCGAGTCCGGGCGTATATCCGCGGGGCGTCTTCAGCGGCGTGGTGCCGGGGACTTTGAAGCCGGTGGTACCGACGGCAGCCGCAGTCGCGGCCGATGACAGCTCTGTCACGGGGGATCCTTTCGGGCAAGGTTCGTCGGTCATCTGCGACCGGACGTGAGGAAGACGATACACGAATCTCGACCGTTTGGTAAGTGAATGTCTACCGACTGGTAATGAGAGAGAATGAGGGGGAAGGGGGAGCGATGACGACAGCGACGACGACCGGCTCGCGTCAAGCGCGCGCCGCGGCCACGCGCCAGCGGATCGTGGACGCCGCCCGCGAGTTGTTCATCTCGAACGGGTACCGCTCGACGTCCCTGCGCGACATCGCCGCCGCGGCATCCGTGAGCCACCCTGGCCTCCTCGGCCACTTCGCCTCGAAGGACGACCTGCTCGCCGAAGTCGTCGCCGGATTCGAGGAGGAGAACGAGAGGGCGTTCGATCTGGTCGGGGCGGCATCGGACTCGGGAGAGCTGATCTTCGCCGACGTCGCACGGCGCAACGCGCGCACCCCGGGTTACCTGGAGCTCTTCGCCGCACTCACGGGCGAGGCGTCGGCCCCCGAGCATCCGGCCCACGAGCGGATGCGACAGCGATACGCCCGCCTGCGTGAGCTGAGCTCGGAGGTGCTCGAGGACGCGGCGCTGCACGGCACCATCGACGCCGGCAGGGATGTGTCAGACGAGACCACCCGTCACATGGCGGGCTGGGACGGGCTGCAACTGATCTCGCAGTACCTTCCCGACCGCGTCGATGTCGTGCAGATGCTCGAGGAGCGCGAATCGCTGTGGGCGCTGCCCGTCGGTTGGCGCGACCCTGCCCAGCCCGCACCCGCAGACGTGGCCGCGGGTCCGTTGCCCGCCATGTCGGCGGCGCTTGTCGAGGGCGCTGGCGACAACGAGCCCGGTTACGCAGTCGGTCGCCGCCGTCGGGCGCAGATCCTCGCAGACGCGATGCATCTGTTCTCGCGGGGAGGATACGGCGACACGAGTCTCAGCGACATCGCCAAGGCTGTCGGGGTGTCGAAGTCGACGCTCCTGCACCACTACCCCTCGAAGGAGCTGCTGCTGAGCGCCGTGCTCACCGAGCGCGACCGCGCCATTCAGGAGCGCAGCGAGGACGAGCATCCCGAACGCGCCGGGGCCGCACTGCGCGATCTCCCCACCGGCGCGCGCGTCAGCGCACTCGACGAGCCGGGCCTGATCGAGGTGTATGCGGTGCTGTCGTGCGAGGCCGTTCCCGCGACGCACCCCGCCCACGACTACTTCACCGAGCGCTTCGAGGAGGTCATCGGCTACTTCGCCGAGCTCTTCCGGCTCGCGCAGGTCGACGGGGACCTGTCGGAGCATCGCGACCCCGAGCACGAGGCCGTCTGGCTCGTCGCGATGTGGGACGGGCTGCAGTATCAATGGCTGTACGACAGGGACGCGGTCGACATCACCGCCCACCTGCGCGCCCATCTCGACGACGTTCTTCCGCTGCGCTGACGCGTGCGACGTCCTGCCGGAGGCCTCAGACGGCGTCAGGCCGCGGCGATCACCGCGAGCACGCCCTCGCCGTAGGCGTCGCGCTTCTTGGCGCCGATGCCGGTGATGCCGTCGAGGTCGGCGAGCGAGGCCGGCCGGTGCTCGGCCAGAGCGCGCAGCGTGGCATCGCCGAAGACGATGTAGGCGGGAACCCCCTGCTCCCGTGCGGTCTCGGCACGCCACGCGCGCAGCGCCTCGAACAGCGGACGGTCGCCGGCGTCGAGAGCATCCGCCGCACTCGCCTTGCGGGCCCGCGGTGAGGACGCCGGTCGCCCGATCGTGTCCTTGCGCAGCGGCACAGGGGTCTCGCCCTTCAACACGCCGACCGCCTGCTCGCCGGGGGCGAGCGTGCCGTAGTCGCCCTGCGCCACGATGATGCCGCGCGCGAGCAGCTGACGGACGACGCTGCGCCAGTCCTGATCCGAGAGGTCGGCGCCGATGCCGTAGGTCGCGAGCTTCTCGTGGCCCTGCTGGCGGATGCGCTCGGTCGAGGCCCCGCGCAGGATGTCGATCAGGTGACCGGCGCCGAACGACTGGTTGCGCTCGCGCTTGAGGCGCACGATCGTCGAGAGCAGCTTCTGCGCGGGGACGAGCCCGTCGAAGGTCTCGGGCGTCTCGAGGCAGGTGTCGCAGTTGCCGCAGGGCTGGGATTCCTGTCCGAAGTAGCCGAGCAGGTTCTGGCGACGGCATTCGACCGTCTCGCACAGCGCGAGCATCGCGTCGAGGTGCTGTCCCATCCGCATCTTGAAGGTACGGTCGCCCGGGCTCTGATCGATCATGCGCCGCTGCTGCACCACGTCGCCGAGCCCGTAGGCCATCCACGCGATCGACGGTTCGCCGTCGCGGCCCGCACGCCCGGTCTCCTGGTAGTACCCCTCGACGGACTTCGGCAGGTCGATGTGGGCGACGAAGCGCACGTCGGGCTTGTCGATGCCCATGCCGAAGGCGATCGTCGCGACCATCACCACACCGTCTTCGCGCAGGAACCGCGACTGGTTCTTCGCCCGCACCTCGGCGGGAAGGCCCGCGTGGTACGGCAGGGCGTCGAAGCCCTGCGCCGCGAGATACGTCGCCGTCTGCTCGACCGACTTGCGGCTCAGCGCATAGACGATGCCCACCGAGCCCTCCGGCTGCGCGCGGATGAAAGAGACCAGCTGCTTGCGCGGATCGACCTTGGGCACGATGCGGTATTGGATGTTCGGCCGATCGAAGCTGGCGACGTAGTGCTTCGCCGTGTCGAGCCTCAGTCGCTCGGTGAGCTCTTTGTGCGTCGCACGGGTGGCGGTCGCCGTGAGCGCCATGCGCGGAACGCCGGGGAACCGCTCGCCGAGGTCGCCGAGTGCGAGGTAGTCGGGGCGGAAGTCGTGGCCCCACTGCGACACGCAGTGCGCCTCGTCGATCGCGATCACGCTGAGTGTGCCTCGTTGCAGCAGCGCCGTGGTCTGCGGCGAGGACAGCCGCTCGGGGGCGACGTAGATGAGGTCGAGCTCACCGGCGACGTACGCCCGTTCGACCTCGCGCCGCTCGTTGATCCCCTGCGTGGAGTTGAGATACGCGGCGTTGACGCCGTTGGCCCGAAGGGCGTCGACCTGATCGTGCATGAGGGCGATGAGCGGGCTGATCACGAGACCCGTGCCCTCGCGCACGAGAGCGGGAACCTGATAGGTGACGCTCTTTCCGCCACCGGTCGGCATGAGCACGACCGCGTCGCCGCCGCCGATGACCTGATCGACGATCGCGGCCTGGTCGCCGCGGAACTCGTCGTAGCCGAACACCGTGTGCAGCGCCTCGGCCGCCGACGGATAGCGACTGGGGGTGGCACGCCGCACCGCGGGAGCGGATGCCGCAGAGGACGTTGCGGCGGATGCCGTCGCGCGGGACGCCGACCGCCCGACCTTTGTCGTCACGGGCGTCACGGGACCGGGACCCCAGTCGAGCGGAGGCTCGAACCCGGCGCCCTGCGGCTCCCAGTCCATGGGCTCCGGCGGCTCGGAGGGCTCCCATTCTGCGCCGTCCCAGGGCTCGTCTGCGTACGGCAGATCCTCGTACGGGTCACGGGGAGTCTGCGGCATCCCTCCAGCGTAACGACCCCCGCCGACCTCGGCCCGCCCCTCCACAACTCCACGGGCGTAGGTTGGACGCAGACGCCTGAAGGAGATCCCGATGACCGACATCACCGTCACCCGCGACGACGCAGAATCCCGCTACGAGATCCGCTCGGACGGCACGCTCGCCGGCTACGCCGAGTTCGATGTGCGCCCCGGCGCGATCCGCTTCATCCACACCGAGATCGACCCCGCATTCCAGGGGCAGGGCCTCGCCGGCATCCTCGCCGAGAGGGCGCTGACGGATGCCGCCGCCTCCGGCGATGCGATCGTGCCGCTGTGCCCGTACATCGCGAAGTACCTGACGACGCACGAGATCGCCGGCGCCGAGATCCGCTGGCCGAAGCGCCCCGGTACCGCACCGGCCGAGGCGTGACCGGATTCGGACCTGGGCGAATGGCCTGGCGGGAATGGCCTGATGGGGATGACCTGACTCCAGGGCTCGACTACTGCAGACAGGTGCCCATGTAGTACTCGAACAGGGCTTCTCCTGATGCTTTGGCGTTGTCGTCGTACGCCTCGATGACCGCGGTGGGATCGTCATCGATCGATTCCGCACCCACCGTGAGGTAGTCGGTCCAGGCCGTCAGGTCATCGGCGAGCTCCGGGGTCGGCTCGAGCTCCTCGACGAGGCTGAGCCGCGTCTGCACGTCCGCTTCCGTGTTCATCCCCGGGACCAGCGCGACGAACGCGACCGCCGCCGCCTCATGCTCGTCATGGAGCGGGCCGCAGAACCCGGCATCGCCGCCTGAGGCGCAACCCGACAGCACCACCGCCGAGGCGCCGAGGGCGAGCAGGATAATGGGAGAACGTCGAGACATCATGGGGCGAGCCTAGGAGTCCACCGGAGTGCCGGTGCGCAGACGCCCCTGAGCGAAGGAGAATCGGATGACCGTTATCGCGACCCCATCCGATGACGTCCACGGCGAAGCACGGATCGGCGAACGTCGCATCGTCCTCGAACCGCGCGAGGTGCCTCTCGGCGGGGTGCGCGGCATGAATGTGCTGCGTGTTCTGCCGCACCGCAACCTGCCGACGATCGGGGCCTGGTGCTTCCTCGACCGGTTCGGACCGGCCGACACCCGCATGCGGGTCGAGCCGCACCCCCACATCGGATTGCAGACGGTCACCTGGCCGCTGGTCGGAGAGATCCGTCACCGCGACTCGCTCGGCAGCGACGCCGACCTGCGACGCGGGCAGCTCAACCTGATGACCGCCGGCAACGGCATCTCGCACTCCGAGTACTCGATCGGCGATGACCCCATCCCCCTCGACGCCCTGCAGTTCTGGGTGGTCCTGCCCGACGGCGCACGCCAGGGAGCGGGCGGCTTCGAGCGCCACACCGATCTCCCTCAGGTCTCGCTTCGGGCCGACGAAGGCTCGTCGGCCACGGCCACCGTGGTTCTCGGTGAGTTCGCCGGCGTCACCTCACCGGCCACCGTGCACACACCCATCGTCGGCGCCGAGATCGTGGTGCCGGCCGGCACCCGCGTCCGGCTGCCGCTGCGCCCCGAATGGGAGCACGCCCTCATGCTCGTCGAGGGAGATGCAGACGTGGCGACGCACGGGATGACCCAGAACGAGATGCTCTACCTGGGCGACTCGCGCGGTGCCGTCGAGGTGACGAGCGTGCAGGGTGCGTTGCTCTTCCTCATCGGAGGCGAGCCGTTCGCCGACGAGATCGTCATGTGGTGGAACTTCGCCGGACGTGATCACGACGAGATCGTCGAGGCGCGCACCGAGTGGGAGGCGGCATCCGCTCGCTTCGGCGTCGTCGAGGGGCACGACGTGCGCATCCCCGCACCTCCCCTGCCCGACGTGCGGCTCATGCCCCGCGGTCGGAAGATCTGACTCCACAGCGCATGACGACGCCCCGCGCTCCGAAGAGCACGGGGCGTCGCCTGTGACTGCTACTGCGCGTCGACCGTCACGATCGTGCGCACGGCGGACTCACCGTATTGCACGAGTCCGAGATAGCGGGTGCCGGCGGTGAGGCCGGTCCAGCTGAGCTCGTAGCTCGTCGCCTGGCCGCGCACGGCCTCGATCGGGTTCGGGGTCGCCGTGAACGCCCCCTCACCCTCGGGCTGCACGTTGGCGTAGGTCATGTCCCACGTCATCGGCGCCGAGGTCGAGTAGACGTTCGCGACCACCAGGTAGGTGCCGGCCGTCGGTGCAGGAAGCGTCACCCGCTCGTCGGCCGACCCCGTCGCCGACTGCCAGCGCTCGTAGTAGCGCAGGTCGTCGGGGCTCACGACCCGATAGACCGTGAGGTCGAGGTCGCTGCCCGTGTCATCCGACGAGTCGAGGTCGAAGCGCGAGAGCGTCGTGCCCTCCGGCACGTCGACGATCCACGACACGTCCTTGTTCGCGTCTCCCGATGCCTCGTCACCCGAGTGGCCGACGACCCGGCCGTCCGGGTCTTCCAGCAGCGTGAACGGCGTGAGGCCCGACACCCCGAGCGCGAGAGCGCCGTCGACGCCGGGAGTGATGTCGACCGTGGTCGAACCGTCGACTCCCGTGCCCTCGACCTCGGCCGGAGCATCCGCCGTGACGGGGAACACCGCGATCGGCGACCGCACCGTGTTCTTCTTGCTCGTCCAGGTGAGCGATCCGGTCGCCCACTGCTCGACCGGTGCGCTCTGGTTGTCGAACGTGACCGTGTAGGTCGCGGTCTGCCCCGGCTTGTCGAACTTCAGCGTCGACGGCTCCACCGTCACGTTCACGCCGGGCAGATCGACGGATGCCGTGAACGTGCCCTTCTCCGTCGCTGTGACCGTGCGAGTGACCGTCTGCGCGCTGGCGAGCGATCCGATCGAGAACGACGCGACGTTCAGGTCGCTGCCGTCGATCGGCTCGCCGGGGAAGTCGGCCAGGCCCTTGCCCTCGAGGAACGCCACCCAGTCGGGCACGTCGTTCAGATAGAGCAGACCCGGGTTGAAGTAGCGCTTCGGGTCGACCTGACCCGCGCCCTGCTGGAACGGGTCCTTGTTGGCAGAGCCGTCGGGGTTCACCGTGTCGTATGCGGTGGTCATCATCGCGGACTTGATCTCGGCGGGCTTGGCGTTCGGCCGCTCGCCGAGATAGAGCGCCGCGAGACCGGCGATGTGCGGAGAGGCCATCGACGTGCCGGACAGGATGCCGAACGTCGGCGCCTCTCCGGGAGCGTTCTGCGTGGCCGCGAGGATCGCGACACCCGGGGCGGCGATGTCGGGCTTCATGATGTCGCTGCCGTCTGCCAGCATCGGGCCGCGGCTCGAGAATCCGGCGATCTGCGGCACGGGCGTCACCACTCCGGTCGTGTTCTCACCCACGAGCGTGATCGGACGGTCGACGCCGCCCTGCACGTAGGCGAGCACCGCTGCGCGATGCACCGAGGCGAGGTGCACGGTCGGCACGGCATGGAAGTCGTTGTCGAGCGAGTCGGCGGCACCGGGCACGTTGACGAGCACGACGCCCATGCCACCGGCATCCTTCACGACCTGCGACTTCTCGGCGCGAGCGTTGCCGCCTCGGTCGCAGACCACGATGTGACCGGTGACCTTCGCGACATCGAGCGTGCCGGGGAGGCACAGCGCGGCATCGGCGGCGGCCTGACCTGCAGCCGGCGCATCGCCCGCGTAGATCGACGGTCCGGTGACCGTCGTGCCGAAGGGCACGCTCACCGACGCACCGGCCTGGGCGAAGCCGTCGAACTGCACGGTGCCCTCCCACGTGGGGATCGTCGAGGCGGCGACCGTGGTGTACCACGGAGACGCGTGATCGGCCGTGACCGGGTCGGGGCCGTCGTTGCCGGCGCTGGTCGCCACGAAGACGCCCGCGGCGGCCGCGTTGAAGAACGCGATGTCCTCCGGCGCGAGCACGGTCGACGCCGCTCCACCGCCGATCGAGTAGTTGATCACGTCGACCCCGTCGGCGACGGCCTGGTCGATCGCGGCGATCAGGTCACTGCCGGCACAGATGTCGTCGGTCGTTACCGCCTCGTCGGGTCCGACGTAGCAGGCCTTGTAGGCCGCGACCTTGGCACCGGGTGCGACCCCCGAGATCCTGCCGAAGTCGACGTCCTCGATCGAGGCCTTCACACCGAAGTTGCCGGCCGCCGTGCTCGCGGTGTGCGAACCGTGGCCGTCGCCGTCACGCGGCGAGAGGTAGTCGTACTGGAAGTCGAATCCTGCCGCCTCGGCGCCGGTGTAGAAGTACTGGGCGCCGATGAGCTTCGTCGAGTAGTCGCCCTTGTCCCATTCCTGGGCCTCGACCATCGTTCCCTGGAACTGACCGCCGTCGGACTTGTCGAAGTAGACGTAGGTGCCGTCGGTGTACGGCTGATTCCCCTTGTGGCGCTTGTCCTTCTTGGGCTGCTTCTTGAGGTTCTTGCCCTCGAACGACGGGTGCTCGGGGGCGATGCCGGTGTCGATGACACCCACGACCACGCCCTCGCCGGCCTTGTCGACACCGCCGGTCTGCTGCCAGACGCCGCCGCGGCCCTTCTTGTCGTCGCCGAGACCGAGGAAGTCCGTCGAGGTCTGCGCGTCGGGGTGACGGATGAAGTCGGGGTAGACGCCGTAGACGTCCTTCGACGCACGGAGCTTGTCGACCTGCTCTCCCGACAGCTCGGCGCTGAAGCCGTTGAGCACCACCTGGTAGGTGTTCTCCGGGGTGACCCCGACCTCTTGCGCTATCGTCTGCTGCTCGGACTCGAGATGCTCGACATAGCGCTGCGAATCCTGCGACTGCCTCTCGAGCTGCTCGCCCTCGGCCGGCTTCGTCGCCTTGAGGCCGTTGACGTCGCCGGTGTAGCTCGCGAGTGGATCGGACTTCAGCACGACGATGTAGTGACCGGGCGTGCCTTCGACCGGAGTGGGGTGGTTCACCTCCTCCGTGCTTGCGTAGCCTGCGGTTGCCGTCGATGCGATGAACAGCGTTGCCAGGGTTGTGGCCGCTGCCATCCGGAGGGGTGTTCGACCCATGCGCTTCTCCCGATGATCACGGTGCGACTGCGTTGCCGCACCGCCGTTCAAGCTACGCCGGGCTTCCGTCCACACACCAGAGTCGGGGATTATTCCTGGACGAACGGCCAGCCGTGTCGCCGATGGTCGACAGTAGGCTGGACGAGTGGCATCCTCCCCCGTCCTGACGACCCGCGTGCTGCTGGTCTGCGCCGCGATCGGCGTCGCCACGGGCCTCCTCGGAGGGATCGCCGGCTGGATCACGCTCCCTGTTCTCGCGGGCCCGGCATTCCTCTACGGCCTCGTCCTCGGCTCGCACGTCCTTCCGGGCATCATCGCCCAGGAGGTGCTGCGCCGCCCCCTGGTCGCGCTCGTCACGCACGTCATCGCCGCGCTCATCTCGAGCGCCTTCAACCCGGCCTGGACGCTGCGCTTCATCGGCACCGCGCTGCTGTTCGGCGCGATCCAGGAGGGCATCGCCGCACTCACGCGGTACCGCTCGTGGGGGGCGTGGCGCTTCTTCATCTCGGCCGGGGTCATCGGTGTCATCGTGGCGGTCGTGGTGTTCTTCGCCGCTCACCTGGCCGTGCTGCCGCCATGGGCGCAGATCGCCTATCTCCTGATCTCGGTGCTCGGCCCCATCACCTGGACGGCCGTGGGGTTGGCGATCGGCGGCGCCCTGAGCCGGGCAGGCGTGGCCCGGCGCTGAGCGTCGATCGCGGCCGATCCGGCGCGTGGCGATTCAGGTAAGGCTCAGCTAAGTTAGAACGGTACCGATCCGCCGAAACCGGGGTTATGCCGTGCGCTCATCCGCGCCCCTTCTCAGCGTGCGTGACCTCTCGATCACCCACGCCGGTGCGGTGCGCCCCTCGCCCCACGACGTCACGTTCGACATCGGCACCGGTGAGGTCGTGCTGCTCCTCGGCCCTTCCGGTTCGGGCAAGTCGACGCTCACGCTCGCTCTCAACGGGCTCGTCCCGCATGCCGTGCCGGCGACCATGACGGGCGCGGTCCACGCCGGCGGCGTCAGCACGGCCGAAGGCGACACCGCGTCGTTGAGCACCCACGTCGCGATGGTCTTCCAAGACCCGGATGCGCAGATCGTCACCGGCACCGTCTACGACGAGGTCGCGTTCGGACCCGAGAATCTGCTGCTCCCCCTCGACGAGGTGCACGCCAGGACGGCGGACGCTCTCGGTCGCGTCGGCCTGTGGGAGCGACGGGACGAGAACCCCGACCGGCTGTCGGGCGGCGGGCGTCAGCGCCTCGCGATCGCGTGCGCACTGGCCATGGGGTCGCCCCTGATCGTGCTCGACGAGCCGACCGCGAACCTCGACCCGCAGGGCATCGACGATGTCTATGCCGCACTGACCGATGTGGTCGCCGCCGGCGATCGGGCCATCCTGCTCGTCGAGCACAACCTCGACGCGGCGATGGGCTTCGTCACCCGCACGATCGTGCTCGACCGTGCCGGACGCGTGGCGTTCGACGGCCCGGCGGCCGAGATCATCCGCACGCACGCCCCCGAGCTCATGGCCATGGGGGTCTGGTTGCCGGGTGCCACTCTGGCTGCACTGCGGATGCAGGATGCGGGGGCGCACTTCGACGAACTCCCCCTCACCCCCTCCGAGCTCGCCGCGGCGCTGACCGTGACGCGGGTGAACCACCTGCAGAGCCCGGGCGCGGCCTCGTCCGCCGCCTCCCGCCCGAACCGTCTGCAGGACCGAGGCACGGATGCAGGACCAGATGACGCTGTTTCGGCCGACGTTCGTGCCACGGTCCTGCAGACGGACGCAGGTCGCGGCTCGACGACCGAGACCGGCGACACCGGCGACACCGCACCGATCATCAGCGCCCGCGGTCTCACCGTGCGCCGCCACCGCACCGAGATCCTGCACGGCATCGATCTCGACATCGAGCCGGGAACCCTCACCGCGATCATCGGCACGAACGGCGCAGGCAAGACCACCCTGCTGCAGGCCCTGGCCGGAGTCGTGCCGCCGCCGAAGCGCCAGGTGACGGTCGACGGCATCGACCCCGGCTCGGCGTCGCCGCGTGAGCTCGCGAGCCGCATCGGGTTCGTGTTCCAGAATCCCGAGCACCAGTTCATCGCCCACACGGTGTTCGACGAGCTGGCCCACGGGCTTCGTCTGCGGCACACCCCGGATGCCGAGACGCGCGAGCGCGTCGATGCCATGCTCTCCCGCTTCGGTCTCGAAGCCAAAGCCGACGTGCACCCGTTCCTGCTGTCGGGCGGAGAGAAGCGACGCCTCTCGGTCGGCACGGCCCTCATCACCCGTCCGCAGGTGCTGGCGCTCGACGAGCCGACCTTCGGTCAGGATCGCGCGCGGGCCTCCGAGCTCCTCGCGCTGCTGCGCGATCTGCGCGCTGAGGGAACGACGATCGTCATCGTGACCCACGACCTCCAGCTCGTCGCCGAGCACACGTCGCACACCGTCATCCTCAAGGACGGTCGAGTGCACGCCGCCGATCGCACCGACGAGCTCTTCCGCGATGAGGCGCCGTTCGTCGAGGCGGGGCTCCGGCTCCCGGCGCTGCAGCGCGTGCTGGCCGAAGCGGGGCAGGCGATCGCATGAGCGCGCACGTCTTCGACCCGTACGCCGCCGTCTCGGTATCCTCTCCGCGCCAGTTCCTTTATGCGCTCAACCCGCTGGCGAAGGTCGCCGGAGTCGCCCCGGCCATGGTGCTGCTGATCTTCGTGCGCGACCTCGCCACACCCGCCGCCTTCCTGGTGCTGTCTCTCGCACTGATCGTCGCGGGTTCCCGCGTGACCTGGCGCACGGCCGCGCTGCTGTTCGTCGCGCTGCCGGTCGGCATGCTCGCGATCGGCGTCGGGTTCTCGCTGTGGGTCGATGCGTCGCTCGTCGACGACACCCATGCCGCGCTGCAGATCGGCGAGTGGACGCTGTACCGGGGCGCTCTTGAGATCGGTTTCGCCACCGCCCTCCGACTCGGTGCGATCGTCGCCCTGGCGCTCGTCGGCGGCCTCACCACCACCGGCCCCGACCTCGTGCGCGCCAGCGTGCAGCAGCTGCGCGTGCCCTACCGGATCGGCTACACAGCCCTCGCCGCCTTCCGCTTCGTGCCGCGCTTCGGCCACGAGCTCGCTGTGATCCGTGCCGCGCATCGGGTGCGCGGTCATCACGGCGGCAGCGGTCCGTTCGCGCGCATCGCCCGAGGCTGGGGCTACATCGTGCCGCTGCTCGCCGGAGCGATCCGCCACGCCGAGCGCGTCGCTCTCGCCATGGACTCCCGCGCCTTCGGCGCCCACCCGACACGCACCGAGCGTCATCTCGTGCCGTTCCGCACCCGCGACACCGTCTTCATCATCGCGTCGATCACCGCATCCGCCGCGATCTTCGTGCTCTTCTTCCCCTGGCAGCTGCCCTGAAAGGCGCCCGCATGGCATACAGCAAACTGGTCAAGCCCGAATCGTCCGAGCTCATCCACCTCAGCGTGCTGCGCACCCAGCGCCTCTCCGAGCACTGGATGAGAGTCACCCTCGGGGGAGGCGAGATCGAGAAGTTCCATCCGATGGGATTCGACCAGTGGTTCCGCCTGTTCCTGCCGATCGGCGGCGACGCGGGCCTCGACCGAGTGCCGGCGAAGGCGAACAAGATGTTCGGGTATCTCAAGTTCCTGCGCATCCCCGACGGCGAACGCCCCGTCATGCGCAACTACAGCGTGCGCGCACACCGCCCGGCGACGACGGAGTCAGGCGCCGAGATCGACGTCGACTTCGTGCTGCACGGGTCTGCGGCCGACGGCACGGCCGGGCCCGCCTCGCGATGGGCGGAGACCTGCGCGCCCGGCGAGCACGTGCTGATCATCGACGAGGGACTGACGTTCAACCCGCAGCGCGGAACGGACCGCGTCGTGCTGGTCGGCGACGAGACGGCGCTGCCGGCGATCGCCTCGATCTGCGCGTCGCTCCCCGCGCACGCCACGGGCACGGCGATCATCGAGGTGCCGTCCGAGGAGGACGCGCTCGACTTCCCGCATCCGGCCGGTGTCGACCTGGTCTGGCTCGTGCGCCCGCACGAGTTCGACCCCGGGTCTTTCGCTCTGGCTCGACTGCGCGAGCTGACGCTCCCCGACGCGCCGTTCCACGCCTACGCGGCGGGCGAGCAGTCGCTCGCATCCGGTGCGCGCAAGCACCTCGTGGGCGAGCGCGGCGTAGACAAGAACGACGTCAGCTTCTGCGGGTACTGGAAGATCGGCGCTGCGTCGCCGACGTCGAAGGCAGCCCGCGAAGCGGCAGCGGAGCCCCTCGCATGAGCGGCGCGGATGGCATGCCCGGAGCGGATGCCGCGGACTCGAACCCCTACGCGGATTCGGCCCCCGACGGTGGTGAGCGGTCAGAAACGCATCCGAAATCGCCTTCTGGGATGCAGAATCGACCACGCACCGGTGGCGGACGCTCGCGCTTCCGGTTCCCGACGGCGATCCTCCTGACATGTGCCGCGCTCGGTGTCGCCGGTGGAGCGCTGCTCGCGCCGGCGAACTGGATCTCGACGATCCTCTTCCCCGGTCTCCCGTTCGTCAGCGTCGGGCTCGCCGGACTCTGGCTGCTCCCCTCGGTCATCGCCCTGCGTCTGCTGCGCCGCCCTCTCGTCGGCCTGCTGGTGGGCCTGCTGGCCGGACTCGTCATCGTCCCGTTCTCGGGATACGGCTTCAGCAGCGTCGCCACCAACCTGTGGTGGGCGGCGTTCACCGAGCTGCCGTTCCTCTTCGTGCTCTGGCGCTACTGGGGAACCTGGTTGCACTATCTCGGCGCCGCGATCGTCGGCATCGTCTACCCGGTGCTCGCCTGGACTTCGTTCAACCTCGGCAGCTTCGAGCTGCCCCTGCAGGTCACGTTCTTCGCCGTGATCCTCGCCAGCTGCCTCGGGGCGACTGCCCTCGGCATCCTGATCGCCGACCGCCTGCGGAAGGCCGGCGTGGGAGCACGGCTGCCGCGCTGACCGGGGCAGGACCCCGTCAGGTGCCTGTCGTCCGGACACAGCTTCGGATGCCGACTCGCGGCGTGCCGCGCTCCGGCATCCGGTTCCGGTGCGTCGCTCCTGCCCGCCGAATATGTGCGGAGCGAAGCCGATCCACTCGCCCACGAGCCGACTCGGGGTGGACCCGGCACCACGAGAAAGGGCCCCGGATGCCGACATCCGGGGCCCTTCGAATCTTCGGTGCGTCAGCGCTTGCCGACGATCTGACGACCGACGAGGTCGCGCATGATCTCGTTCGTTCCGCCGTAGATGCGGTGCACGCGGGCATCGGTGAAGGCCCGGGCGATCGGGTACTCCATGATGTAGCCGTAGCCGCCGTGCAGCTGCACGCCCATGTCGAGCACCTCCCACTCGCGCTCGGTCGCCCAGAACTTGACCTTCGCGGCGTCCTCGGCGCTGAGCGTGCTGTTCTTGTAGGCGAGCAGTGCGCGGTCGATGTACGCCCACATCGCGTCGGTGGTCGCCGCCATGTCGGCGAGCCGGAAGCGGGTGTTCTGGAAGTCGGCGATGCGCTCGCCGAACGCCTCGCGGTCCTTCGTGTAGGCGACGGTCCAGTCGAGGGCGGCCTGAGCGGCCGCGGCCGCGGCGACGCCGATCGAGAGGCGCTCGAGCGGCAGGTTGAGCATCAGCTGGATGAAGCCCTGCCCCTCCTTGCCGCTGATGAGGTTCTCGTCGGGGATGAACACGTCGGTGAAGCTGAGCTCAGCCGTGTCCCAGCCGTGGAAGCCCATCTTGCTGAGCTTCTTGCCCTGGTCGAAGCCCTCCATGCCCTTCTCGACGAGCAGCAGGCTGAAGGCGTCGGGACGGTTGCCCTCGCCGGTCTTGACGAAGGTCACGACGACGTCGGCCGTCGAGCCGGAGGAGATGAACGTCTTCGCGCCGTTGAGGATGTAGCCGCCGTCGACCTTCTTGGCGTTGGTCTTGATGCCGCGCAGGTCGGAGCCGGCGCCGGGGTCGGTCATGGCGAGCGCGCCCAGAACCTCGCCGGTGGCCATGCGGGGCAGCCACTTCTCCTTCTGCTCCTGCGTGCCCATGTGCACGAGGTACGGAACAGCCAGATCGTCCTGGATGCCGAAGGCGCCGGCCAGCGAACCCGCGCCGGAGGCGATGACCTCCTCCATCACGACCGTGCGGAATCGGTAGTCCTGCAGCATCCCGGCTCCGCCGAACTCCTCGGGCACGGACAGTCCGATCAGGCCCGCCTCGCCCGCCGCGAGCATGGTCGCCCGGTCGATCTCACCCGCGGCATCCCACCGCTCGATCGCCTCGTTGCTCACGTGGCGCTTGACGAAGTCCTTGACGAGGTCGCGGAATGCCTCGTGATCCTCTTCGTAGATGTCGCGTTCCATTGCGTCCTCCTGAACGTTCGTGCGTCTTTGCTCCGGCGATTCTATGCCGGGTCACCGACACCACGACAGCCCGTTGTGAGAATGCATCCCACAATCCGTGGGACTGGGTACCGCGATTGTCGGATGCCGCAATCGGGCCGATCCGGACATGCGCGAGACGCGGTCAGTGGGTGTAATCGGGAGCGGCGGGGAGCCCGAAGAACTCCTCCAGCGTGTGATATCCGCCCTGGTGGTAGGCGGCCGCGAGCTCGCGTCCGAGGTAGCGCAGATGCCACGGCTCCGGCTTGTACCCGGTGATCCCCGAACCGATCTGCTCGTATCGGACGATGAAGCCGTATTCCCAGGCGTTCGCCGCGATCCACTCGCCCTGCACGGTCGCCCCGAACGACTCGATGGCTCCGCACGACGAGTCGCAGGCCACGAGATCGAGTGCGAGCCCGGTCTGATGCTCGCTGTGCCCGGCACGCGCCGACGAGGCATCCGCCCCGGCCTGGCCGCTGTTGCGCACATGCGATGCGTGGGTCGCGACCTGCAGGTCGTATGACCGGTAGCCGTTGTTCGCGCCGATGCGGCCCGCTCCCTCGGCGGCGGCGGCATCGGCCATCTCTCCGACTGCCGCGGCGACGTCTGTGCGGGCCTGCCCCGAGCGAGTCGTCATCTGCAGCGGAAGGTCGGCGAGGGACGAAGGCGCGAAAGAGAGCGGAGCGAGGGGACGCGCCTTGTTCACGACCACCCAGACATGAGCGGGGTCGTCGAGCGCGATGCAGGGCGCGTTGCCTGCGACGACGGCGGCCCGGAAGCTCTCGCCGCCGCCGAAACCGGCGATGATGGCCGAATCGTCGGCGACCGCTATCGCCTCGAGCACGCTCGGCTCCGAACACGGATCGGCCGCGGTGGTCGCACCGACCTCGACCGCCGGCACCTCCTGCACCACCAGCGGCTCCGGCATCGCCATCTCCGCGGGCGCGGATGCGGCGATGGGCGCGCCCGCGATCGACAGCAGGACGCCGATCGCCGTCACCGCAAGACCGATGGGCAAGGCGGGTCCGCGGATCGGAGAGCGCTGTGCCGCATGCTGAGGCTGCGGCGGGAAGAACATGCTTCCATTGTCCCTTAAGTCCGATCGAACAGAATTCCCACCCCGAGTTGACGTTCCATCGTAAGTATGTTCGAATTATCGGCATGCGGTGGCAAGGGCAGAAACTCGGCGACGTCGATGACGCCGCCCTGCCCGGCCTCGAGGCGCGCACAGGGGTGCTCCGCACGGTGACCACTCCCGACTTCGCGGGCATGACGTTCCATGAGGTGCTGTCGAAGTCCGCGCTCAACCATGTTCCCGGCGCATCGCGCATGCCGTTCGCCTGGACCATCAACCCGTATCGCGGATGCAGTCACGCGTGTGTCTACTGCTTCGCTCGGGGCACCCACGAGTACCTCGATCTCGATGGCGGCTCGGACTTCGACTCTCAGATCGTCGTGAAGGTGAACGTCGTCGAAGTGCTGGAGAGAGAGCTGCGCAAAGGCAGCTGGGAGCACGAGACCGTCGCTCTGGGGACGAACACCGACCCGTATCAGCGCGCCGAGGGCCGGTACAAGCTGATGCCGGGGATCATCGACGCCCTCGCCGCGTCGGGCACCCCGATGTCGATACTCACCAAGGGAACGCTGATCCGGCGAGACATCCCATTGCTGGTGAAGGCGGCCCAGCGGGTGCCCGTCGACATCCAGATGTCGATCGCGATGTACGACGACGAGCTGCAGAAGGCGATCGAACCGGGCACCCCGACGACGCAGGCTCGGCTCGACACGGTGCGAGCGCTCCGGGATGCGGGCTTCAGGGTGACCGTGTTCCTGATGCCGATCATGCCCCACATGACGGACTCCGTCGAGGCGATCGACACAGCGCTGCGACGCATCAAGGAGGCGGGAGCGAATCGCGTCATCTACGGCGCCCTCCACCTGCGCGCCGGTGTGAAGCCCTGGTTCATGCAGTGGCTCGGCGAGTTCCGTCCCGACCTGGTCTCGTCGTACCGGGGACTGTATCCGGGCGTCTCGGCCGAAGCGCCGAAGGGCTATCGCCAATGGCTCGCCAAGCGGGCACGGCCGCTCATCAGGCTGCACGGCCTCGACGGCCAGCACGAAGACGACTACCCGGTGCGCGGCATCCGGGGGTCCGCGCCGCACGGGCGCCCGGCGCCGGCGTTCACCCCGTCGCCTGCCCCTGCGCAGCCGATGCTGTTCTGAGGGAACAGGACGCGTCGGCGGCCAACGCCCCGGGCGCGTAGGCTCGGACGTTATGGCTATCGGCTCCACCATGCACACGTTCGAAGTCCAACTGGCCGACATGGATCGCGGTGTGTACGACGACTTCTCGCTGCGTGCGGCACGGCATCCGTCGGAGACCGATGCGTACATGCTCACCCGCGTGCTCGCGTACGGACTCGAGTTCGCAGAAGGCATCGCATTCGGCGGCGGGATCTCGCAGACCGACGAGCCGGCCGTCCTCGTCCGCGACCTCACCGGCCAGATCAGGGCCTGGATCGAGATCGGAGCGCCCGATGCCGAGCGCCTGCACTACGGCAGCCGACTGGCAGAGCGCACCGTCGTCTACACGCATCGCGATCCCGCGAAGGTCATGGCCCCCTGGGCAGACAAGCGCATCCACCGCTCGGAGGACATCCGGGTCTTCAGCTTCGATGCGGGGTTCATCGACTCCGCCGCACCGCTCATCGAGCGCCGCAACACCATGACGCTCACCGTCACCGAGCAGGTGCTCTACCTCGACCTCAACGGCACGACGTTGACGACGGCGATCCACGAGCACCAGCTCGGCTGAGCGCAGGGCGGAGGACTGCGCTTCGGGGAGGACGACTGCGCTTCGGGCGGAGGACTGCGCTTCGGGCGGAGGACTGCGCTTCGGGCGGACGACTGCGCTTCCGGCGGAGGACTGCGCTTCGGGCGGAGGACTGCGCTTCCGGCGGACGACTGCGCTTCGGGCGGACGACTGCGCTTCCGGCGGACGATTCCGACCGATGAGTCCTCCCGAGGCGCAGATCTCCTCCCGAAGACGTCGCCCCACGCGCCGAAGCAGATCACACGCCCCGAAGAGGGTGAGACCCCGACGCCCCGTGCCGCCGATCCGGCGACGCACACAGCCCCGGCGAACCGGACGAACATGACGAAGGCCCCGCCCCCGCGGATGCGGGGACAGGGCCTTCGTCGGCGGCGGATCAGGCCGTGAGGTCTGACGCGGTCGGCATGCGACCGGCGATCTCCTCGATCAGGTCGTCGTTCAGACGAGCGTTCTCGAACGGAGCGTCGATCTCGGCGCGCTGCAGCAGCTCGGTCATGCGACGCTGACGCTGACGCGTGATCAGCGTGACGACGCGGCCCGAGCGACCGGCGCGACCGGTGCGGCCCGAACGGTGCAGGTACGTCTTGTACTCGTCGGGTGCGTCAGCCTGGACGACCAGATCGATGTCGTCGACGTGGATGCCGCGGGCGGCGACGTCGGTGGCGACGAGCACGTTCACGCGGCCCGACGTCAGACGCTCGAGGTTGCGCGTGCGCTTGGCCTGGTTGAGGTCACCGTGCAGCGAGACCGCGGGGATGCCGGCGTCGTCGAACTGCTCGGCGAGCATGTCGGCATACGCACGGGTGCGGGCGAAGACGAGGGTCTTGCCCGCGCGGTCGACCAGCGACGTGAGGATGTCGGCCTTGTCGCGGTGCTCGATGACGAGCACGCGGTGCTCGATGGTGCTCGACTCCTGGTCTTCGCCCGCGACCTCGTAGACGGCCGGGTCGACGAGGAACTCGTCGACGAGGGCCGCGACCTCACGGTCGAGCGTGGCCGAGAAGAGGAGCTTCTGGCTGCCGTCGGCCGTGTGACGCAGGATGCGCTGCACGGGCTCGACGAATCCGAGCTCGCACATGTGGTCGGCCTCGTCGAGAACGGCGATCCGGCAGTCCGAGAGGTCGAGCTTGCCCTGGTTGATCAGGTCCTCGATGCGACCGGGTGTGCCGATGACGATGTCGACGCCCTTCTTCAGCGCGCCCACCTGGCGGCCCTGGGGCACGCCACCGTAGATCTGCGTGGTGAAGAGGCCGACGCTGCGGGCGATCGGCTGGATCGTGCCGTCGATCTGCAGCGCGAGCTCGCGCGTCGGAGCGAGGATGATCGCGCGGGGCTTGCGGCCGAATTCGCGGCGCTTGCCCGCCTGCGACTGCAGCACACGCTCGACGAGCGGAGCACCGAACGCGATGGTCTTTCCCGAGCCGGTGCGACCGCGGGCGAGGACATCGCGACCCTTGAGCACTGCCGGGATGCTGGCAGCCTGGATCGGGAACGGCGTCGCCGCGCCCATGCCGGCGAGGGTCTCGACGATGTTGGATCCGAGACCGAGGTCGCCGAAGGTCACACCGTCGACCTCGACGGCCGCCACGGACTTCGCCTCGAGGCGCTCGTGCACGACGTCGTCGGTCGGCTCGAACTTCTTGGCGGGGGCCGCACTCGATGTGGCGTTCCAGTCGTTGCGGCTGGGGCGCTCGTTGCGCGACGGCCGTCCACGGGTGTCCGACGTCAGCGGGCGGGGACGATCGGTGCGGTACGCGCCACCGGTCGAGGGACGCGAACGCTCGTCGCGGCCACCCTCGATCGAACGCTGAGTGCGGTCACGGTCGAAGGCACGACGCGCACGGTCGGCGTCGTAGGAGCGCTCAGAACGCTCGGCACCGCCACGGTCATCACGGCGCGGGCCTGCGCCACGGTCGTCGCGACGAGGACGGTCGTCACGGTCGAAGCGGGGACGCTCGGATGCTGCGCGGTCGAAGCGCGGACGCTCGGATGCGCCGCGGTCGTCGCGGTTGAAGCGCGGACGCTCGGAAGCGCCGCGGTCGTCGCGCTGCGGGCGGTCGTCGCGGTTGAAGCGCTGGCCACCGCGGTCGTCGCGGAAGCCACCGGAACGCTGGTCACGGCGGTCGTCGCGACCCGGACGTCCGCCGTCGCGGTGATCGCCATCGCGGAAGCCCTGGCGCTGCGTGCCGGCACCGCGGTCGTCACGGCGCGGACGCTCGTCACGATGGCCGCCGCGCTCATCACGGTACGTGCCGGGACCGGTCGGACGCTGTCCGCCGCGGTCATCGCGGCGCGGACGGTCGAAGCCCGCGGAGGAGCGGTCGTTGTAGCGCGGACGGTCGTCACGGCTGTGCGGTGCCTCACGGCGACCCGACTCGGCACGGTTGCGGATGCCGCGCGACTCGTCGCGACCCGCACGCTCCTGCGACGACCAGCGCTGCTTGGGTGCGGCGCCCTCTTCGGCCGGGCGGTAGCCGCGGTGGCCGACGCTGCGGCTGCCGGGACGACGGTCGTATCCGGCCGCGGGAGTGCGCCGCTCACCGGCATCCGCACGTCCACCGCGTGCATCACGCGAATCGCGGGTGTCGCGCGCGCCGTCACGGCCACCGTTGTGGCGGTCGTGGAACGACGTCTTGTTCGCGCCGTAACGCGGCTCGAAGTTGGCGGAGGGGCGTCCGCCGCGGGGCTTCTTGTTCTTGGGCATGAGTGTGTCCTTCTGAGTTCTCGCCACGAGAACGGCGCCGCGCACATGCGCGGTACCCTGCGCGCGGTGGGATGCGACCACGCGGGGTTTCCGGACTGTCAGCGGCCGGGGCCATTCATGTGATGGTTGATTAGCGTCGAGCGACGCTCACCATCGGCCCCTGGACTCACACTTCTTACACAAAAACGTCCGCGCACTGCGCGGGTGTCCGAAGCCGACGCATCAAGTGTAGCGGTCGCACCTGAAAGACTCCCCTGCCCCATGGCGGATGCGGGTCGCCATACGATTGCGGAGTGAACTCCGCATCCCCCACCGGCACACAGGTGCACCTCCAGCTCGGCGACGTCAGCGCTCAGATCGCGCAGGTCGGCGCCTCGCTCCGCTCCCTCCGCATCGGCGCTGTCGATCTGATCGCTCCGTATCCGCTCGACTCGCCCACCCCCTCCTGCTCCGGCGTGGTGCTCGCGCCCTGGCCGAACCGGGTCAGGGACGGACTCTGGAACGACGAGGGCACCGAGCGGCAGCTGGCGATCACCGAGCCGAAGTTCGGCAACGCGAGTCACGGCCTGCTGCGTTTCGCGGCCTACGACATCGCGGATTCCGCGTCGGCGACGACGCTGAGCGCGACGATCTTCCCGCAGACGGGCTACCCGTATCTGATCGAGACGAGTGTCACCTACGTGCTGCGCGCCGACGGGATCGACGTGACGCACGCGCTGACCAACCGCTCTGCCACCGAAGCACCGGTCGCGCTCGGCACGCACCCGTTCCTCACGATCGGCGACGTGGATCCCCATGACCTCGTGCTGCGGGTTCCGGCGCAGACTGCCATCGACACCGACGAGCGCATGCTGCCCGTGGGCACGCGCCCGGCCGAGGGGGCGCTTCGCGACGGCGTGCGCCTCGGCGACATCACTCTCGACACCGGGTTCACCGACCTCTCGCGCGACGCCGACGGACTCGTCCGGCACTCACTCACCGCACCCGACGGGCGTCGACTCACCCTCTGGCAGGGTGCGGGATTCGACGTCGTGCAGGTCTACACGACCGACAAGTATCCGGGGCAGTCCCTCGCCGTCGCGATCGAGCCAATGACCGCGCCGGCCGATGCACTGAACAGCGGAGTCGGCCTGCGCCGCCTGAATCCCGGTGAGACCTGGACCCTCGAATGGGGCATCACGCTCGACTGAGCTCGACTGAGCTCGACCGCCCCGGTTCACAACTCAGCAAGAAACGCGCCGATGCCCGCCCGGAAACGCTTCCGGGCGGGCATCGAGCTCAGTCGTGCTGAATCGTGGACGGCGGATGCGGCTACTCGCCGCGCTCGCGAAGCTCGCGCCGCGTCAGCTGGTTCGCGTGCGGCCACTCCGAGGCCGGAGCGGCACCTCCGCTGGAGGCGCCCGCAAGCGCCAGGCCATCGGCAGGCACGGGCCCGTCCGACGGCTCGGCATCCTTCGTCGGCGCAGACCCGTCGTCACCCGAACCCGCCTTACGGGCCCGGCGTCGCTCTTTCGCACCCTCCACGAGGTTGTAGAGCGTCGGCAGCACGATCAGCGTGAGCACGGTCGACGAGAGGAGTCCGCCGATCACCACGATCGCGAGCGGCTGCGAGATGAAGCCGCCATGACCCGTGATGCCGAGCGCCATCGGGGTGAGCGCGAGGATCGTCGCGAGCGCTGTCATGAGAATGGGTCGCAGACGCTTCTCGCCACCGGCCTTCACGGCGTCGATGGTCGACAGCCCCTTCTCCCGGTACTGGTTCACGAGGTCGATGAGCACGATCGCGTTCGTCACCACGATGCCGATGAGCATCAGCACACCGATCAGCGACGCGACGCCGAGCGGCACGCCCGTCACGATCTGCAGCAGGATGGCGCCCGTCGCCGCGAACGGCACCGACACGAGCAGCAGCAGCGGCTGCCGCAGCGACTTGAAGGTCGCGACCATGACGACGTAGACGATCAGGATCGCGGCGAGCATCGCGAGTCCGAGCTGCGAGAACGAGTCGGCCTGCTGCGAGGCGACGCCACCGACCTCGGCCGATGCGCCGTCAGGCAGGTCGACCGCAGCGAGCGCCTCGGTGACCGACTGGGTCGCCACGGCGAGGTTGTCGGATGCCGGGGGCACCGTGATCGTGGCGGTGCGGCGTCCCTGCTCGGTGGTGATCGAGGTCGGGCCGTTGCGCTCCTCGACGGTGGCGATGTCCTGCAGCTGCACCACACCGGTCGCGCTCGGGACGGCCAGCTCGCGCAGGGCCTGCGCGGTGGTCGGCGGCTCGGACGCTGCGAGGTAGACCGTCAGCGCGGTGTCGTCGATCTCGACGGTTCCGACCTGCTCCGGGCGCATCGTGTTCGAGACGATCGATCCGACGGCCACTTCGGACAGTCCGCGCTGCGCCGCGGCGTCGCGGTCGACGACCACGGCGAGGTACGGCAGCGCTGCGGCGAGGTTGTCGGTGACCTGTCCGATGCCGTCTCGACCGTCGAGCTCGTCGATGACGGCGGTCGTCGCGGTCTGCAGGTCTTCGGAGTCGGATGCCGAGACCGTGATCTCGATGTCGCTCGAGCCGAGTCCGGCAGACGCGGCGACCGACACCTCTCCGACGTCGGTGAGTCCCTCGATGGCATCCTGCACATCGGCGCGGAGCTTCTCCTGGTCGGCATCCGCGTCGGTGAGCACCGAGTAGGTCACGCCGGCTCCGCCGGAGAACGCGTCGCGCAGAGCGGATCCGCTCGAGCCGATCGAGGCCTGCACGTGGGTGATGCCGTCGATGTCGAGCAGCGCGTCCTCGACGGCGATCGCCGCCTCCGACTTGGTCTCGAGGCTCGCGGTCGGACCGAGGTCCTGCGTGACGGTCATGGTGTTCTGGCCCGAGTCGCTGAGGAAGTTGATCTTCATCAGCGGTGCGGCGGCGAGCGTCGCGCCGAGCACGACGACCGCGAGGATCACGGTCAGCCCGGAGTGCTTCAGCGTCCACCCGAGGATCGGGCGGTATGCCTTCTGGAGCCGCGTCGGCGGCGCATCGGGGTCTTCCGGGTCGATCTGCACGCCGTTCTCGTCGAGCAGCGGCTTTCCCGGGCGGAGGAACCAGTAGGCGAGCACCGGCACGATGGTCAGCGACACCAGCAGTGAGGCGACCATCGCGATCGACACCGTCATGGCGAACGGTCGGAACAGCTCGCCGACCATGTCACCGACGAACACGATCGGCAGGAACACGGCGACCGTGGTGATGGTCGACGAGGTGACGGCCATCGCCACCTCGCGCACGGCCAGCCGGATCGCGTCTCCCTTGTCGGCGTCGCCGACGTAGTGCCTCTTGATGTTCTCGATCACGACGATCGAGTCGTCGACCACGCGGCCGATCGCGATCGTGAGCGCGCCGAGGGTGAGGATGTTCAGCGAGTACCCGAACGCCTGCAGACCGATGAAGGTGATCAGCACGCTGGTCGGGATCGAGATCGCCGTGACCAGCGTCGAGCGGATCGACATCAGGAACACGAGGATGACGATCACGGCGAAGACGAGTCCGAGCAGGCCCTCTGTGGCGAGGGTCTCGATGGACTGCTGGATGAAGGGCGCCTGGTCGAAGATGATCGTGAACTTCGCGTCGGGGAAAGCCTCTTCGAGCGTGTCGAGCGCGGCGATGACCCCCTGCGACACCTCGACGGTGTTCGCCGCCGGCAGCTTGGTGATCGAGATCGACAGGGCGTCCTTGCCGTCGACGCGCGAGATCGACGAGACGGGGTCGGTCTCCTGCACGACGGTGGCGACGTCGCCGATCGTCTCGCTCGTGCCGACGAGCGGCAGCGCCGCCAGCTCATCGACAGACGTGATCTTCGCACCGGTCTGCACGGTGAGCGTCTGACCGTTCTCGGTGATGTCGCCGCCGGGGAACAGCGTGCCGTTCTGCTGCAGCGCCGTGGTGATGGCCTGCGTGCTCTGACCGACCGCCGCGAGCTTCGCGACGTCGGGCGTGATCGTGATGCGCTGGCCGACGCCGCCGATGATCTCCGCGGCGTTGACGCCGTCGACGTCCTCGAGCTCGGGGATCGCGACGTTCTGGAGCTCCGCCTGCGCGTTCTCGGCATCCTCGAAGCCGGTCACGGCGACCTGGATCACCGGGAAGTCGTCGATCGACACCGTCAGCACCTGCGGGCTCACGTCTTCGGGAAGCTGACCCGAGATGCGGTTGATCGCCTGCTGGATCTTCTGCTCTGCCGTCGCGAGGTTCGTTCCGTAGGCGAACGTGGCTTGCACGATCGAGGCGTTCGTCGTGCTGGTGGCAGTGGTGCCTTCAAGGCCCGGAACACCCTGGATCGCCGACTCGATGGGCGTCGAGACGTCGTTCTCGACGACCTCGGGCGAGGCGCCGGGGTAGGTCGTCATGACCATCAGGTTGGGCAGCTCGAGCGACGGGATGAGCTCCTGCTTGAGGTTCGTCAGAGCGAGCCCGCCGAACACGGCGGCGACGATCGTGATCAACGCGATCAGTGCGCGGTTCTTGAGGCTCAGGACGGCGAGGTTCGACAAGGCGGGTTCTCTCTCTGCTGATCAGGCGGATGCTGCGGCGGTGGATGCTGAAGTGGACGCCTGAGGAGTGAGGATCCCGGCGAGGGCGTCGCGGATGAGCTCTTCGTCGAGCGGCTCGTCGTGGATCTGAGAGTGCCAGAGTACGCCGTCGATGAAGACGGCTGCGGCCCTGGCCCTATCCACTCCGTGAACGGGGGCGATGAAGCCGACGATCTCGTCGGACCAGAGCCGGGCGAACTGTCGGACGCGCGGGTCGTGCACGGCCGCGGTGACGACGGCACGGTCGGCCTGCACCGCACGCGCGTCGTCGAGCCCTCGGCGCACCAGGCGGGCGATCCCCTCGGGCGTCACTCCCTCGATGATCACGGCTTGCCGGGTCGCGTCGATGCGCGCCTCGATCTCGACGGCCAACGCCCCGATCGCCGCCTCGCGCAGGTCGTCGAGGGTGGCGAAGTACTGGGTCGTCGAGCCGAGTGGAACCCCGGCGCGCGCGGCGACCTTGCGGTGGGTGAGAGCGTCGACGCCGATCTCGACGATCAGCTCGGCTGCCGCGGTGACGATCTCTCGACGGCGCGCTTCAGGGTCGCGGCGGCGGCGCGTGCCATCGCTCATTCCGGACCCCCAGCGATCACCCCTGTACGGGCGTACATGTACTTTTGTACATTCTGCATTCCGAACCTGGGGGTTCGCTCAGGGCGCCGCTGGTGCGACAGCTGCCGCTCGCGCCGCCTACTCGACCTGGCCGCGCTCGAAGTAGGCGACGAGGTCTTCGTCCAGTTGAGGGACCGTGATCGCCGAGCCGTCGCCGCGCAGCGACTCGGTGGCGAGGATTCCGGCCGCCACCGCTTCGCGCGCGGCCACCGGCGAGGTCTCGGTGGCTCCTCCGTCGCGCACGAAGCGCAGGAACTCGGCGACGAGCAGCGCGTCCGCCCCGTCGTGCCCTGCACCCTCCGACTCGGGGACGAGGAACGTCTCGTCGGCGTCGGCCGCACCGCGGTGACGGCGGTTCCACAACCTGACCTCGCTGCCGGCGGTGTCGCCGACGTTCTCGATGCGCCCCTCGGTGCCGATCACCGTGTAGTTGCGCCAGTAGTCGGGTGTGAAGTGGCACTGCTGGTACGAGGCGAGGATGCCACCGGACAGCCGCATGTTGACCATCGAGATGTCCTCGACGTCGATCACCGGGTTGAGCCCGGTGAGCGACGTGGGCGGCCAGTTGTCGACGCTGAACCAGTCGGGCATGCGCTCGCCCGTGCGATCCCGCCGGTCGGTGATGTCGCCGTAGACGCTGAGCTCGCCCATCGCGGCGACCTGCTCGGTGTAGGCACCCGCCAGCCAGTGGATGATGTCAATGTCGTGCGCCCCCTTCTGCAGAAGAAGACCTGTGGTCCGGCGGCGGTCGGCGTGCCAGTCCTTGAAGTAGTAGTCGCCTCCGTGCCCGACGAAGTGGCGCACCCACACGGCCTTGACGTCACCGATCCGGCCGTCCTGGATGAGTCCGCGCATCAGCGTGATCACCGGCATGTGCCGCATGTTGTGGCCAATGTAGAGGCGGCTGCCCGTTCGGCGAGCGGTCTCGAGCATCGCGTCGGCGTCGGCGAGGTCGATCGCGAGCGGCTTCTCGCAGAACACCGCGACGCCCGCTTCGAGGGCCCGGATGCTGAGCGCCGCATGCGTGTCATCCGGCGTCAGCACCATCACAGCATCGACACCCGAGGTGAGCAGCTCGTCGAGCGAGTCGGTGATGAGAGCATCCGGAAGGAGGCGTCGAGCGTCGTCGCGGGCGCGCTCCGACGGGTCGCAGACCGCGGTGATGCGCGACCCCTGGCCGGGGCGGTGCACCTCCTCGCGCAGTGTGGCGCGCGCGCCGAAGCCGATGATTCCGATGGTGAGATCCACGGTGGTCCTTCTGGGAGTAGAGATGTGCGCGCAGACGGCGGCGTCAGCGCGAGTGAGAGGAGGGGGCGTCGAGGTCGGTCGACGCCCCGGGGAACAGCGACCAGGCGAACTCGTGCAGCTGCCCGGGAGAATCGTCTGCGGCGAGCGCGCGGTCGATGATGATGCGCGCCTGCCTGTCGTAGAAGTCGGTCGGGCCGACCGTGGTCAGCGTGGGGGCGACGAGCTGCGCGTCAGGGGTGTTGCCGACGCCGATCACGGCGACGTCGTGCGGCACACGGAGCCCGAGCATGTGCGCCGCGTTGATCGCCGCGATGGCCGCGAAGTCGGTGGTCGCGTAGATCGCAGAAGGCCGGTCGTCCTTCGACAGCAGCTGCACGGCCGCCGCGAACGCGCTGGCCTGCCCCTCGGTGTATGTGACGGTCCAGTCCGGATCGACCTCGAGGCCGGCACCGTCCATCTTCTCGAGGTACGGCGTGTATCTGGTGACCTGCGTCGGCGCGAGGCGCACTGCACCCTCGGCGGCGAGACACCCGATCGCCGTGTGCCTCTCGAGCAGGTGCTCCATCGCGAGCTCGCACCCCGGGATCGCATCCGACCGCACGACGTCGAAGCCCGCGGGTTCGAGGTGCTCCGAGAACACGACGAGCCGCTGCCCGCGCTGCACGAGGTCGGCGAGCTTGCGCTCGGCATCCTCGTCGATCCCGACGCCGTCGAGATAGGCGACGTCGCTCTCGACCCTGTCCAGGGCCGCATGCCAGTCGCCGTCGGCGAGGATGAGCGTCGTGAGACCGTGCCTGTTCGCCTCGGCGTTCACGGCGTCGGCCACCGCGAGCGACCACGGGTCGCTCAGCATGTGCAGCGAGAGCTGCACCATGCCGCTGCGCCCGGTGCGGATCGTCCGCGCGGCGATGTTCGGTCGATAGTTGAGCTCGTCGGCCGCAGCGAGCACCCTGGCCGCGGTGGCCTCGGCGACGCCCGCCCCCGATGCCGCGCCCGAGCGCCCCGAGAACACGTACGACACCGTGGCCGTCGAGACGCCTGCGCGCTCTGCGACCATCTTCAGGGTCGGCCGCCGTGCGGTCGCCGACTGCTGCCTGCGCTCTGCCATGGGTCAGCCCTTCGATCCGCTGAAGGCGATGCCCTGGATGAACTGCCGCTGCAGGATCATGAAGGTGACCAGCATCGGCAGGGTCGCGAGCAGCGCTCCTGCCATCAGCACCGGGTAGTCGGTGCCGTGGATGCCGACGAGCTGCGAGAGCCCGACCGACAGCGGCATCTTGGCGGGGTCGGTCGTCACGATCAACGGCCAGAGCAGATCGTTCCAGGACCACAGCACAGTGAACACCACGAGAGCGATGATGCCAGGCTTCGCGAGCGGAACCATGATCCGCCAGAAGGTCTGCCACGGATTCGCTCCGTCGATGCGGGCCGCCTCCTCGAGTTCCGCGGGCATCGACATGAAGAACTGGCGCATCAGGAACGTGCCGAATGCACTGAAGATGCCGGGCACGATCAGCGCCTGCAGAGTGTTCAGCCACCCGAGCGCCTGGATGATCTCGTACTGCGGCAGCAGGTACAGCTGCGAGGGGACCATCAGCACCGACAGGAAGACCACGAACAGGGCGTTGCGGCCGGGGAAAGGGATGCGGGCGAAGGCATAGCCGGCCATCGTGCACAGCACGACCTGCCCGACCGTGCGCCCTACAGTGAGCAGCACCGAGTTGGCGAACATCTGCGCGAAGGGCATCGACTCGAAGACCTCGCCGAAGTTCGTGAACACCCACTCGCGCGGCAGCAGGCTCGGCGGCACCTGCGCCGAGTCGGACAGCGTCTTGAACGAGGTCAGCAGCTGCCAGATGAACGGGAAGACCATGAGGATCGCGCCGACGAGGAGCACGACGTGGACGATCCAGAGCCCCCTGTTGCGAGGCTTTCCGGGACGGGCGGCCGAGCGACCGGTCGGAGCGCCGACGATGGCACGCGTGTCGAGCGAGACGTCACTCATAGTGCACCCACTTCTTCTGCAGACGGAACTGCACGACCGTGAGCACGAGGATGATCACGAGCAGCAGGAAGGCGATGGCGGCGGCGTACCCCCGGTCGTTGTCGAGGAACCCCGCTTCGTAGAACAGGTAGACGACCGTGCGGGTGTTGGGCATGGCCGGGTTGCTGCGGCCGAGCATCATGTAGATGAGGTCGAACACCTGCAGCGCGCCGATCACGCTGATGACACTGACGAAGAAGATCGACGGCGACAGCAGCGGGATGGTGATGGAGAAGAACTTGCGCACCGGTCCCGCACCGTCGAGGTCGGCCGCCTCCATGATCGTGTCGGGAATGCCCTGGAGGCCGGCGAGGAAGATGACGATGTTGGTGCCGAGACCCGCCCAGATGCCGACGACCGCGATGGCGACGAGGGCGGTGTTCGGGTCGGTGAGCCAGCTGCGGCCCTCGATGCCGACCGAGCCGAGGGCTGCGTTGAGCACGCCGTAGTCGCCGTTGTAGATCATGCGCCACACCAGCGCGATCGCGGCGGGCATCGTCACGACCGGGATGAAGTAGAGCGTGCGGTAGGCGCTGCGCCCCTTGAGCCCCGCGGTGTTCAGCAGCGCGGCGATGCCCACGGCGAGCGGGATGCCGATGAGGGCGATCACCGTGTAGAGCGCGGTGTTGCGCAGGGCGCCGATCAGCTCGGGGTCTTGGAACAGGCGGGCGTAGTTCTCCATCCCCACCCATTCGGAGCCGCCGAAGGGGCCGGACTTCGTGAAGGAGATGATGAGCGTGCGCACCGTCGGCCACAGGTAGAAGACGGCGATGCCGAGTGCGGTCGGCCCGAGGAAGACGAGAGCCCACCACGGGGAGGCACCGGGATTGCGTCGCCGGCGGCGGATGCCGGGGCTCGAGGCCTCCGGCATCCGCTCTGCCTGGGCGCGCGCGGGTGACGCGACGACGGTCATGTCCGGTTACTCCTGCTCGGCGTCCAGCGCGGTCTGCATCTGCTCGGCCAGGTCCTTCAGGCCCTCTGCGGGGGCGACGGCGCCCGACCACACCTGCGAGAGCACCTCGCTCTCGATGCTGGTCCACGCGGACGTGTTCTTCGAGACCGGGTAGGGCACCGCGGAATCGAGCGCGTCGATGTAGACCTGCAGGTCGTACTGCGGCAGTGCGTCGACCCACCCCTGCTGGGTGCCGTTGAATGCGGGGATCACCGTGCCGGTCTCCGCCTGGATCTCGGCGGCCTCTTCGCCGCTGGCGAAGGCCGCGAACGCCTTGGCCTCTGCGACGTGCGGGCTCTTCGCGTTGGCGACGTTGCCCACGCCGTGGATCACGCTCTGGTTGCCCTCGGGGCCCTCGGGCAGCGGCGCCACGTCGACCTTGTCGGCGATGTCGGCGTTGTCTCCGTAGGCGATGGCGGCCCACGAACCGTTCTGGAACATGGCGACCTTGCCCGAGAGGAAGAAGTCCTCGGGGTTGGTGTCGGTCATCTGCTGCGCTGTCGGCGAGGAACCGGCCTCGATGAGGTCGGTCCACAGCTCGATGCCGGCGAGCGCCTCGGGCGAGCCGTAGCCGCTCTCGGTCCCGTCTGCCGAGATGACCTCGCCACCTGCCTGGGCGATCGAGTTGTAGAAGTTCTCCTGCCCGTACTGGCTGGCTGCGACACCGAACTGCCCCGTGGCAGGGTCGGTCAGCGCGGCGGCCGCCGCGGTGAAGTCATCCCAGGTCCAGCCTGCGCTCGGGTACTCGACGCCGGCCGCGTCGAAGAGCCCTTTGTTGTACCAGAGGGCGACGGTGTCGAAGTCCTTGGGAGCGCCGTAGAGCTTTCCGTCGAAGGTGTAGAGGTCGATGAGGCCCTGCGGGTAGTCGGCGGCATCCACCCCCGCATCGTCCAGCGGCGCGAGCTGGCCGTTCGAGGCGTAGAGCTGGAAGTTCGGGCCGTTCATCCAGAACACGTCGGCCGCGGATCCGCCGGTGGCCGCGGTCTGGAGCTTGGTGAAGTACTCCTTGTAGGGCGTCACCTGGATGTCGATCGTGACGTTCGGGTTCTCCTTCTCGAACGCCGCGGCGATGTCCTCCATGGCGGGCTTCTGGTTCTCGTCCCAGATGGCGTAGCTGAGGGTGACATCGCCGCCGGACGAGCTCGCGCCCCCGGCCGACGACGAGCAGGCGCTGAGCGCGAGGACGGCTGCCGCGGAGGCGGCGAGGGCGCCGAGGGCGCGGGGGGAAGTGCGGGGCATCGGTGTCTCCTTCGACGGGTGCAGGGGATCGTCACTGCGTCGGATTCTCGTGTTAAACGATTAGCAGTTAAACGATTAGCAAGGAGACTAGCCCGGTGCGGACGATCGGGTCAAGCATCAATCTCAGCGCGAGGCGGACAGACCCTCGTCGTCGTCAGAGCATCGAGCCGAGCGCGATCCCCAGCCCTGCCGCGAGCAGACCGAGCAGCAGCATCCCCACGGCATTGAACGCGGATGCCGTTCGCTCGCCGTCGCGCCACAGCGCGACCGTGTCGAGCATCGCCGTGCTGAACGTGGTGTATCCCCCGAGCAGACCGGCTCCGAGGAGGAAGGCGCCGTCAGGAAGCGCCGCGGTGATGACGCCCAATGCGAACGACCCGCTGAGGTTCACGAGGAGTATGCCCCACGGGAAGCGCCGACCCGCGACCCTCGCGACACCGAGGTCGACGAGATGGCGCAGCGCTGCTCCCACGCCTCCGGCGAGTGCGGCTCCGATGAACAGCAGCGGGCTCATGCGGCTGCTGCTCCGTCGAGGCGGGCGGGCGGACGAGGTCGGCCGAGACGCAGCCCCGCCGCGGCCGCGGCAAGGCCGAGAACGAGACTGGCCGCGGCGTAGACGAAGGCGAGCAGCGGAGCATCCGCCCAGAGTTCCACCGCACCGGTCATGAACGCGCTGTAGGTCGTGAAGCCGCCGAGCACACCGGTGCCGAGGAACACCCGCAGGCCCGTGGTCTGCGGCAGCCGAGCGGCGAGGATGCCGATCAGCAGCGCCCCGAGCACGTTGACGGTGAGGGTGGCGACCGGGAAGCCTCCGGCATCCGGAATCCAGAGCGCGACCGCGAGCCGCGCCGCCGTGCCTATGCTGCCTCCCACGAAGACCAGGAGGAGGCTGCGGAGAGTCACGCGACAACTCTAGTCGCGCCGTTGCAACGCATCCGCTGATTGTCAACCGGGTGTGGTTGCGCGGCGTCTGGGCGAAGACTGACGCCATGAAGCCACTGTGGAAGCTCGACCGGACCCCGCCCATCGGCACACCGTTCGATCCCGGCGCACGGCACGACGTGATCATCGTCGGTGCGGGCCTCACCGGCCTCACCACCGCGGTCATGCTCACGCGAGCGGGGCTCGACGTGGCGGTGATCGAGGCGGGGGAGGTCGCCGAGCTGGCGACCGGCGGCAACACCGGCAAGCTCACCCTGCTGCAGGGCAAGCGGCTCGCCGAGATCCGCAGGCACCACTCCGCTTCCCTCGTGCAGGCGTACGTCGAAGGCAACCGCGAGGGCATGGACTGGCTGGTCGGCTTCGCCGACCACTCAGGCGTCTCGTACGAGCGGCGAGCCGACCACTCCTACGCGCAGGATCCGAACGGCGTCGACTCGGTGCGCGCGGTGCACGAGGCGGCGCGCGAAGCGGGCCTCGCGACCAGGGTGCTCACTCGGGAGGAGCTCTCGGAGGCGGCATTCCCCGTCGTCAGCGCCGTCGCGCTCGACGACCAGGTGACCATCGACCCTGCGCTCGTGACGCAGGCGCTCGCCGAGGAGCTGCTCGCGACCGGCGGCACGTTGCACACGGGAACCCGGGTCACCGCCACCCACGTCCTTCCCGAGCCGCGCGTCGAGACCCCGGTCGGGCCCATGTTCGCGGAGCACATCGTGATCGCGACGGGCTATCCGATCCTCGACCGCGGGCTGTACTTCGCGAAGATGCGCGCCTTCCGGTCCTACTGCGTCTCGTTCCGCGTCGCAGGCGACGTGCCGGAGTCGACCTTCATCTCGCTCGACTCCCCCAGCAGGTCGATCCGTCCGGTCTCGCCCGCCGACGGCCCCGGCGGCACGGCGCAGCTCATCGTCGGCGGCAACGGGCATCCGGTCGGGCGCTCCGACAGCGAGGCCGCCGCGGTCGACGATCTGATCGACTGGACGAAGCAGTACTTTCCGGATGCCGAGGAGACACACCGCTGGTCGGCGCAGGACTACGAGTCGCACAACCAGATCCCGTTCGTGGGTGCGATGCCACGAGGATTCGGCAGCATCCGCTTCGCGACCGGCTACGCCAAATGGGGGCTGTCGAACGCGCCGGCCGCTGCTCTGCGTCTGACCGCAGAGATCCTCGGCGCCCACTGGCACGATCGGCCGTCGTGGATGGTCAAGCTCGGCACGAGGCTGACGGTGCCGGCCGATCTCGCCCGAGGAGCCGCAGAAGGAGCGAAGGTCGCGGCCGCCGCGACGAGCGGATGGGTCGAGGCCGAGCGCAACCCCGTGCCGGTTCCGAAGCCGGCGGAGGGCGAGGGTGTGGTCGCCAACCGCAGCGGACGCCCGGTCGGAATCTCGACGGTCGACGGAGTCACCCGCGCGGTCTCGGCCGTCTGCCCGCACCTCGGCGGAGTGCTCGACTGGAACGATGCCGAGTGCACCTGGGACTGCCCGCTGCACGCCTCTCGGTTCGCTGCCGACGGCACCCGCATCGAGGGTCCGGCGCTGCAGGATCTGAAGGTCCTCCCCCGCAAGAGCGGGGGCTGACGCTCAGCTCGTCGGTGGGGCGCCCGCACCCGGCGGCGGCGCGTCCCAGCCCTGCTGGGGCTCGTCGCAGTTCTCACGGAACACGTACTGCGAGGCGAGCTTGCGCTGGTGGCTCGACCAGTCGATCGCCGGGCGACGCTGCTCGGGTGGCAGATAGCCGAGGCGGTAGACCGCCATGAGCTCGAGGTCATCTGGCACGCGCAGCAGCTTCACGATCTCGTCCCAGCGACCAGGCACCTCCATCGGGAACGAGATGAACTGGATGCCCATGCCGAGCTCGACCGTCGTCAGCCAGACGTTCTCCATCGCCGCGCCCATGCTGAAGACCGAGTAGAACGATGAGAGCTGGCCCGGTCGGTACTCGCTGCGATCGAGCATCACGCCGAGCAGGAGCGGAGAGCCGCCGACCAGCTTGTGGTTCTCCTCGCCCAGCGTCTTGGGCACGCCGAACGTGTTCATCAGCTTCTGACCGCGCTTCGTGAACACCTGGCTCGTGAACGGGCGGAGGGCCGCGGGGAGCTTGTCGAACAGCATCCCGCTGCGCTTCTCCTCCATCTCGGCCTGACTGAAGCGGAAGTACGGCTTGTAGCGCTCGAAGAACGTGCCGTTCGACATCGCCTCGGTCATGCTCTCGCCCGAGATCCGCGCGATCCTGTCGATCGTGTCGCGGTTCTCGATGACCACGAACCGCCACGGCTGGCTGTTCAGCTGCGAAGGGGCACGACCGGCCGCCTCGAGCAGGATGCGCTGATGCTCCTCCGACACCGGGTCGGGCAGGAACGGCCCGTTCGTGGTCTTGCGGCGGCGGATGGCGTCGAGCAGTTCCATGCGTTCACTTCCGGTCGGTGGCGAGGCGCGAGCAGATGAGGCCCGCGACGATGAAGGGGGCCGCGGCGAGCGCGACGAGCGGATGCCGTCGGCTGTGCGTGCCCAGGTAGGGGATGGCGGCGAGCGGAGCGGCGGCGGGCGCGAGCGCCACGGCGGCGCGGCGGCTCGCATGCGTCGGCCGGCCCCAGATGATCGCCGAGAACGCGGCGGCAGCGGTGGCGCAGGTGGCGACGTAGATCGCATGGTGCAGCCAGCGGAAGCTGCTCGTGTCGATGACCTTGGCGGCGACCGCCGTCCCGAGGGCGACGTTCGCGGTGTAGGCGACGGCCGCCGCGGCGAAGAGCGGCGCGGCGTCGGTGCGTCTGCGGCGGTGGCCCATGACCCGACCCTACGCCCACCCCCGGCATCCGCTCTCGGCCTTGCCCTGGTGTCTCGATCTGTGCAAAGCGGGGCGTCTCGTCGCGCCCCGGTCGTTGAGCGAGCACGGCGAAGCCGAGCGAGACGAAACGCCCCGCCCCCACACCTCTCGCACCGTGCGGGGTCAATAACGCACCTGAAACGGGCGTTTCGGATGCGTTATTGACCCCGCAGCAGCGGCTGACGGACGCGAATGCCGGCTACAGGTTGCCTTCCGCGTAGATGCGAAGGGCGTCGCGGACGAACTCCGCTCCCTGCGTGCCGCCGGCCGACGTCACGTAGTTCGCGCCGAAGCGCGGGTCTGCGACGTACATCTCGCCGAGCCCGATGACGTATCCCTTCACGTCACCACCCGGCACGGCCGCGGGGGTTCCGGGGATGCCGGTGAGCCACTCGACGTGGCGCCGAGCGACATCCTGAGCCTCGGCGGATGCCGGGTCGATGCCGCTCTCTGCGGCGGCGATCCAGTCGCGACCGAGGTCGGACACACGCTGCTGCCAGTCGGCGCGCTCGGCATCGGTCATCCCGCGCCACCAGCGGTCGCTGTCGGCGTAGGCCTTGCGACCCCAGCGCTCTTCGACCTCCTCCTTGTACTGGGTGTAGTCGAAGCCGTCGAACATGTTCTCTGCCATGAGTTCTTCACCTCCTTTCAGTGCGTTGATGGTGTTCTCGACCGACGCGATCTGCCGCGCCAGCCGGTTCTGCTCCTCGCGCAGCAGCGCGAGGTGTGTCTCGAGAGCGGACTCCTCGCTCTGCCGCGCATTCACCGGGTTCAGCACCTCCGCGATCTGCGGCAGACCGAGTCCGAGCTCACGCAGCAGCAGGATGCGCTGCAGGCGCACGAGCGCGGCCTCGTCGTAGTGGCGATAGCCGTTGTGCGCGATGCGCGAGGGTGACAGCAGGCCCACGTCGTCGTAGTGACGCAGCGTTCTGCTGGTGGTGCCCGCGAGTCGGGCGATCTCCTGGATCGACCAATCACGACCGGTCATCGAGTCTTCCTTCCGTGGATCCGTTCTTCGATAACTCCACGGTAGAAGTTGACGTTGCGTCAAGGTCAAGCTGCTGCCCAACCGATATTCTTCATCCGCGCGTCACACGAATCGGCTCGTCGCTCGCTACGGTCGTCTCGTGCCCGAATCACACTCCCCTCTGCAGCCGCTCGCCCTCGCTCCCGTGATCGCTCCGCCGAGCACTGCGGATGAGTTCGTCGAGCGCTTCCTGCACAACCTCAACTTCGACCGCGGCGTCGCGCTGTCGGCATCCAGCGCGAATGACCGCTATCTCGCGCTCGCCCACACGGTGCGCGAGTACCTGATGGCACGCTGGCTCGAAGACGTGCGGCACCAGAAGGAGGTGCAGGCGAAGGGCGTCTGCTACCTCTCGGCCGAGTACCTGCTGGGCCGTCAGCTCGACAACAACCTGCTCGCGGCCGACCTCACCGAGGTCGCCGGCGAAGCCCTGGCGTCGTGCGGCGTCTCGCTCGACGAGCTGCGCGCGCACGAGGTCGAGCCAGGTCTCGGCAACGGCGGACTCGGGCGCCTCGCCGCCTGCTTCATCGACTCGCTCGCCACGATGGCTGTGCCGAGCATCGGCTACGGCATCCGCTACGAGTACGGGATCTTCCGTCAGACGTTCGTCGACGGTCAGCAGGTCGAGCAGCCCGACGCCTGGCTTGCGCTCGGCTCCCCGTGGGAGTTCGCGCGACCCGAAGACGCGCAGACGATCGCGTTCGGCGGCCACACCGAGAAGTACGACGACGACGGCGTCACGCGCAGCCGGTGGGTCCCCGCGTGGAACGTGCAGGCCGTGCCCTACAACTACATGGTCCCCGGATTCCGGAACGGCCGCGTCAACACCCTCCGGCTGTGGAGCGCGGTCGCCACGAGCGCCTTCGACCTGCGCATCTTCAACTCGGGCGACTACGAAGAGGCCGTGCGAGCGCAGACGTTCGCCGAGAACATCTCGAAGGTGCTCTACCCCGAAGACTCCACCCCGCAGGGCAAGGAGCTGCGCCTGCAGCAGCAGTACTTCTTCGTCGCGGCATCCATCCACGACTTCCTCGACAACATGCTCGCCGACGGCTTCGACCTCGCGAACCTGCCCGAGCGCGTGATCTTCCAGCTCAACGACACCCACCCGGTGATCGCGGTGCCCGAGTTCATGCGCGTGCTCATCGACGAGAAGCACCTCGAGTGGGATGCCGCGTGGGCGATCACCCAGCAGTGCTTCGCCTACACGTGCCACACTCTGCTTCCCGAGGCGCTCGAGGTCTGGCCGGTCGAACTGCTGGGCCGACTGCTGCCCCGCCACCTCGAGATCATCTACCGCATCAACGACGAGTTCCTCGTGGCGGTGCGCGAGCGCTTCGGCGACGACGAGATGCTCGTGCGCAACATGTCGATCATCGCCGAGCATCCGGAGCGCTCGGTGCGCATGGCGTACCTCGCGACCGTCGCCGGAGCGAAGGTCAACGGCGTCGCCGAGCTGCACTCGCAGCTGCTTCGCGAGAAGGTGCTCAGCGACTTCGACGCGTTCTTCCCCGGCAAGTTCACGAACGTCACGAACGGGGTGACACCTCGGCGCTTCCTGCGCCTCGCCAACCCGGAACTCTCTTCGCTCGTCACCGCCGCGATCGGCGACGGCTGGACCACCGACCTCGAACGGCTGCATGAGCTCGAGCCGTTCGCCGAGGATGCCGAATTCCGCACCGCGTTCGCCGCGGTGAAGGCCGCGAACAAGCGCCGCCTGAGCGAGGTGCTGCGCGAACGGGACGGCGTCGAGATCAGCGACGGCCACATGCTCGACGTCATGGTCAAGCGTCTGCACGAGTACAAGCGCCAGCTGCTGAAGGTGCTGCACATCGTCACCACCTACGAGGGCGTGATCTCGGGGCGCATCGCCGTGTCCGACGTCGTGCCGCGAACGGCGATCTTCGGCGCGAAGGCGGCGCCCGGATACGCGATGGCGAAGCGCATCATCCACCTGATCAACGCCGTGGGCGAGGTGGTGAACACCGACCCGCGACTCGAGGGCAGACTGAAGGTCGTCTTCCCGCCGAACTACAACGTGACTCTGGCCGAACGCGTGATCCCCGCCGCCGACCTGTCGGAGCAGATCTCGCTCGCCGGCAAGGAGGCGTCTGGCACCGGCAACATGAAGTTCGCGCTGAACGGCGCGCTCACCATCGGCACGGATGACGGGGCCAACGTCGAGATCCGCGAGCTCGTCGGCGACGACAACTTCTATCTCTTCGGCATGAGCGAGCCCGAGGTCGAGGCGCTGAGCACTCGCGGCTATCGGCCGCAGGAGTACTACCAGGCCGATGACGGCCTGCGTCGGGCGATCGACCTGATCGCCTCCGGCGCCTTCTCTCGCGGCGACCGCTCGATGTTCGAACCCGTCGTCTCGAACCTGCTCTACGAGGACCGCTTCATGGTGCTCGCCGACTATGCGTCGTACATCGCCGCGCAGGATCGGGTGGATGCCGCATACGCCGACCAGGATTCCTGGACCCGCTCCGCGATCCTCAACGTCGCCCGCACGGGGTTCTTCTCGTCCGACCGGTCGATCCGCGACTACATCGACCGCATCTGGCACACTCCGCCCCTCGTCTGAGGTCGCCGTTTCAGCACCCCACCCGTGCCGTTTGCAGGACCGAAGCACGTCTGCAGGACCATCTCCCCCGAACCGTCCTTCCGACGTGCCCGAATCCTGCAGACGGCCCGCGACCGAAGACACCCTTGACAAGATCGAGATATATCGTGTTACTCTTGCCACACACGATATATCGTGTTCCCTCGAACCAGGAGAAGCAGACATGACCGAGAAGTGGCTCATCGCCCCCGGCGAAGAACGCGTCATCGACATCGAGAACGTCACCCGGCTGAAGATCGGTCTGGTCGGCGGTCAGGTCGATGTCATCGCACACGACGAACCCGGCATCCGCATCGAGGTGCACGGTGTCACCACCAAAGACCTCCGCATCGAGGCGAACGACGGCGAGGTCGAGATCGACCACCCGCAGCTCGGCTGGGACAACTTCCTCGAGGTGTTCCGCAACTTCGGCTCCGGCGGCCCCAAGGCCGAGGTCAGCGTCGCCGTGCCCCGCTCGATCGCCCTGAACCTCGGCGTCGTCAGCGCCGGAGCTCTCGTCTCAGGCATCCGCAACGATGCCCGCCTCAACACCGTCTCGGGTGACCTCATCGTCGACACCCTCATCGGCGACCTCACGGTCAACTCAGTGTCCGGCGACGTGCAGGTGCGCGGCCTCACCGGCTCGATCAACGCGAACAGCGTCTCAGGAGATGTCGCCGTCACCGGCACCATCCGCCGCGCCACCGTCGACATCGTCTCGGGGTCGACGCTGGTCGACGCCGCCGGCGACGTGAACGCCATCAACGTCAACTCGGTCTCCGGCGGCACCACCGTGCGCCTCGACGAGTCACTCGCCGCGAACTACGTCGTGCGCTCGCTGAGCGGACGACTGCTGATCGACGGCGTCGAGCGTGGCTCCTCCGGGATCAACAACTACACCGGCTCGACCGGTGAGCTGGCCGGACGTTTCGTCGACCTGCGCGCGAACTCCGTCTCGGGCGGCGTCACGGTCCTTCGCCGCACGCCCAGCTCGATCGAGAACGACCCCGAATGGGAGGAAGCATGAGTCCCGCAGTGTTCTCCCACGGCGATCTCAGGCTCTACCTGCTCTCGCTGCTCGCCGAGGCGCCCCAGCATGGCTACGGCATCATCCAGGCTCTCACCGATCGCACGGGAGGCACCTACACGCCCAGCGCCGGCACCATCTATCCGCGGCTCGCGAAGCTCGAGGAGGAGGGTCTGGTCAGCAAGACCGTCGACGGCCGCACCACGATCTACGCGATCACGGATGCCGGACGCGCCGAGCTCGCGTCCCGCGAGGGCGACCTCGCCGGCATCGAGGCGGGTCTCACCGACTCGGTGCGACTGATCGCCAACGAGGTGCGTCAGAGCGTCAAGGAGGCCATGAAGAGCCTTCGCGCAGACCTGGCCACGGCTGAGAAAGACGACCGCGCCGCATCCAAGTCCCGCCCGCGCACCGCGGGCGACGACGAGCGCACCGTCACTCGCGAGGAGCTGCACCGAGCGGATGCCGTCATCAACGCCTTCCGCGCACGGGTGCGCACCGACCTCCGCACCCACGTGGCGAAGGGCGGCACGCTGCCGGCATCCGTCGTCACGCAGCTGGAGGACGGGCTGGATGCCGCGGCCCGAGGGATCACGACCGCTCTGGCATCGCTCGGGCGCTGACCTCACCCCGTCGCACGTCCGAAGCCCCTCCCGTCACTCGACGAGAGGGGCTTCTGTCGTGCGGTGGGCTGGCGATCGACCAGCCATCCGAACCGGAAGGAGTCGAACGAGACCTACTCGGTCCAGATCTCGGGCTGAGTGTCGGGAACCGGGTCCTGCAGGGGCACGACGAGCACGGGCCTGTGCTGGCGATGCGCGAGGCGGGCGGCGACGGATCCCGTGAAGAACTCGCGGATCGACTCGCCGATGCCACGTTTGCGTGTGCCGACGACGATCAGCTGGGCGTCGAGCTTGGTGGCGAGCTGCTTGATGGCGAGGGCAGGGTCGCCGACGAGCTGGCGGGCCGTCCACGTCAGGCCTGTGCCGTCGAGCGCCGCAGTGGCTTCGGCCTGCACGGCCTCGAACTCGGCTGCTCCGGCGTCGAGGTTGATGTCGATGGGCGCCGAGTGCACATAGCCATCGGGATCTTCGTAGGTGACGAAGCGGGTGACGTCGACGTGGGCCACCACGAGAGGCACCCGGAGGAGCCGCGCGAACCGCGCTGCTTCTTCGATCACCCGCGTGGGCTGCCCCGGCTGCATCCCGACGATCACGGCCTTCTGCAGTGTCGCGTTCTGTGCGGCCTCGTCGGTGGGCGTCGAGGTGTTGTCGGTCATGAGGATCGCTCCCTTCACCAGCTGCCAACGGGCCAGTGCGGTCTGGCCGCGTGCTATTCTGAATGCTACTCTTACCGGCCCTCAGCCGGTGTCGTGAATGAC
>Ga0308167_1000713_pt1 | contig 51415 bp, 28 predicted proteins | sample PhyCR1_2_FD_202138 | JGI IMG/M metagenome (GOLD analysis project Ga0308167, IMG submission 202138) | Phyllosphere microbial communities from UC Gill Tract Community Farm, Albany, California, United States - DLSLRC.R1 | ecosystem: Host-associated > Plants > Phyllosphere > Unclassified | place... | reverse complement strand
TGCGACCGTCAGCAACGGCGCGTGGACGCTGAACGTTCCGGCTTCCGACGTCGCGAAACTCGGCGAAGCGGATTACACCCTGACCGCCAGCAGCACCGACGCAGCGGGTAACACCGGCAGCACCACGCACGACATTCTGGTCGACAGTTCGCTGCCGTCCGTGAGCATCAGCCCGGTCGCCACTGACAACATCGTTAATGCCACTGAAATCAACGCCGATCAGCTGATCAGCGGCAAGGTTACCAACGCGGCGGCGGGCGATACCGTCACCCTTACGCTGGGCGGGAAGACTTACACCACGACCGTTCAGAACGACCTGAGCTGGAGCATCAGCGTACCTTCTGCAGACCTGAAAGGATTTGGCGACGGCGACCTGACCATCAGTGCATCCGTGACCAATCAGCACGGCAACACAGGCAGTGCTGATCGCGAGATCAACATCGACGCCGGTCTGCCGGGTCTGCGCATTGATACGGTGGCTGGCGACGATGTGGTCAACAGCATCGAGATCCAGCAGAACCAGATTATCAGCGGCACCAGCACTGACATCGCAGCGGGAAGTTCGGTCACCGTGACCATCAACGGCGTCGATTATCAGGCGACCGTTGGCGCGAACGGCGCGTGGTCTGCGGCGGTTCCTTCTTCTGATGTAGCGAACTGGCCAGCGGGTGCGTTGAATATCAGCGTGACCGGCACCGATGCTTCGGGTAACTCAGTGACGATTTCGAATAACGTCACCGTGGATCTGAGCAGCGTGGCGATCACCGTGGATACCATCGCGGCAGACGACATCATTAACGCAGCAGAAAAAGCGGCAGATCTGACGCTGACGGGGTCGACGCAAAATGTCGAAGCCGGTCAGACCGTGACCGTGAATTTTGCGGGTCACACCTATACCGCGACCGTCGGCACCGACGGCAGCTGGAGCGTGAAAGTTCCGGCAGGCGATATGACCAGCCTGAAAGACGGCGACGTCACCGCAACCGCCAGCGTTACCAACGTAGCGGGCAACAGCGCCAGCGCAGCGAATACGGCGGAAGTGGATGCGTCGGCACCGGTTATCACCATCAACACTATCGCCGGTGATAACGTGCTGAACAGCGCGGAAGCCGGTGCGGATGTGGTGCTGAGCGGCACGTCTACCGCCGAAGCCGGTCAGGTGGTGACCATCACCCTGAACGGCAAAGATTACACCGCGACCGTCGGCACCGACGGCACCTGGAGCACGTCTGTTCCGGCGGCGGACGCCTCGGCGCTGACTGACGGCACGTACTCTGTTAATGCGACAGTGAAAGATGTCGCCGGTAACAGCAGCAGCGTCAGCGGTTCGGTGCTGGTGGATATCACTGCGCCAGCTCTGACTATTAACACCGTTTCCGCCGACGACGTGATCAACGCGCAGGAGCATCAGCAGAACCTGATGATCTCCGGTGGTTCCACGGGCGTTCCGGCGGGCGGATTAGTCACCGTTGAAATCGACGGCCACAGCTACACCGCCGCAGTGGATACCAATGGCAACTGGAGCGTTGGTGTACCTGCGAACGTGGTCAGCACGCTGACCGACGGAAGCTATACCGTAACGGCTTCTGTGAAAGATGCCGCAGGCAACGACGGTTCTGTTACACACGACGTCACGGTTGATACCGTTGCGCCGGTTCTGACTATCAATACCGTGGCTGCTGATGACGTGATCAACGCCATCGAGAAAGGCGAAGCCCTGACCGTCAGCGGCACCAGCAATGGCGCGGAAGGCAGCACCGTGACGCTGAACCTCAACGGCCAGAACTACACCGCAACGGTTACTAACGGCGCGTGGACGCTGAACGTTCCGGCATCCGACGTTGCGAAACTCGGCGAAGCGGATTATACCCTGACCGCCAGCAGCACCGACGCGGCAGGTAACACCGGCAGCACCACGCACGATGTTCTGGTCGACAGTTCTCTGCCGTCCGTGAGCATCAGCCCGGTGGCGACAGACAACATCGTCAACGCCACTGAAATCAACGCCGATCAGCTGATCAGCGGCAAGGTTACCAACGCGGCGGCGGGCGATACCGTCACCCTTACGCTTGGCGGGAAGACTTACACCACGACCGTTCAGAACGACCTGAGCTGGAGCGTCAGCGTGCCGTCCGCAGACCTGAAAGGATTTGGCGACGGCGACCTGACCATCAGTGCATCCGTGACCAATCAGCATGGCAACACAGGCAGTGCAGATCGCGAGATCAACATCGACGCCGGTCTGCCGGGTCTGCGTATCAACACCGTGGCTGGCGACGATGTGGTCAACAGCATCGAGATCCAGCAGAACCAGATTATCAGCGGTACCAGCACCGACATCGCGGCAGGAAGTTCAGTCACCGTGACCATCAACGGCGTCTATTATCAGGCGACCGTTGGCGCGAACGGCGCATGGTCTGCTGCGGTTCCGGCAGCGGACGTGGCGAACTGGCCAGCGGGTGCGTTGAATATCAGCGTGACCGGCACCGACGTGTCCGGCAACAGCGTAACCATCTCGAACAACGTCACCGTGGATCTGAGCAGCGTGGCAATCACCGTGGATACCATCGCGGTGGACGACATGATCAATGCGGCTGAAAAAGCGGCAGACCTGACGCTGACGGGATCGACGCAAAATGTCGAAGCCGGTCAGACCGTGACCGTAAACTTTGCGGGTCATACGTACACCGCGACTGTGCAGGACAACGGCAGCTGGAGCGTGAAGGTTCCGGCAGGCGATATGACCAGCCTGAAAGACGGCGACGTCACCGCAACCGCCAGCGTTACCAACGTAGCGGGCAACAGCGCGAGCGCGGCGAATACGGCGGAAGTGGATGCATCGGCACCGACCGTAACCATTCAAACCATCAGCGCCAGTGATGTGCTGACCGCCATCAATGCGGGTACTGAGGTCACACTCAGCGGCACCAGTACGGCGCAGGCCGGGCAGACCGTCACCATCACGCTGGGCAGTGAAACTTACACCGCGACGGTAGCCGCAGACGGCACCTGGACAACCGGCGTGCCGAACAGCGTGTTCTCCGGTCTGGGCGACGGTTCTTATACCCTGACCGCCAGCGTCAGCGATATCGCAGGTAATCCGGCGACCGCCACCGGCACCGCGCAGGTTGATCTGACCGCGCCGGAAGTCACGATTAATACCGTGGCGGGCGATAACGTCATCAACAGTACCGAACACGGACAGGCGCAGGTGATCAGCGGCACCGTAAGCGGGGTGGACGCGGGTTCTGTGGTCACTGTGACCATCAACAACGTCGATTACCGTGCGGTCAGTGATGGCTCGGGTAACTGGAGCGTCGGGGTTCCGGCGAATGTGGTCAGCGGCCTGAATGACGGCAGCTACACCATCACCGCGAAGGTTACGGACACTGCCGGAAATACCGGTTCTGCCAGTCGTGACGTGACGGTGGAAACCACTGCGCCGGTATTTGTTATCAATGACATGGCGGGTGGCGATAACATTCTTAACGCCACCGAAGCACTGACCACGCTCACCGTCACCGGTACCGTGACAGGGCTGGCTGATGGCGCGACGGTTATTGTGACGCTTAACGGCCTGAACTATCAGGGCACCGTCAACGGCGGCGTCTGGAGTGCGGACATTCCGGCCAGCGATCTGGCGAATCTGGGGCAGGCGCTTTATCAGGTCAGCGTCAGCGGCACCGACGTTTATGGCAACAGCGGGTCTTCGGCTAAAACGCTGCAAACCTCGTCCGACAGCCCGGCAGTGACCATTAATACGGTCGCCGGTGATGACGTGATCAACGCCACTGAAATCACGCAGGATCAGGTGATCAGCGGCACCGTTACACACGCGGAAGCGGGACAAACCGTCACCGTGACCGTGGGAGGTAAAACCTACACCGCAGAGGTGCAGAACGATCTCTCCTGGAGCCTGACCGTTCCGGCAGCCGATCTGGCCGCCATGGGCGACGGCAGCCTGAACATTTCCGCCAGCGTGACCAACACCAGCGGCAACAGCGGTTCCGGTGAACGCGATATCGTCATTGATGCGGCAATCCCGGGTCTGCGCATCGACACCATTGCCGGCGACGATATCGTCAACAGCATCGAAATTAATCAGAACCAGATTGTCAGCGGTACCAGCACCGGTCTGGCCGCGGGCAGCAGCGTCACCGTGACCATCAACGGCATCGATTATGCGGCGACCGTCGGCGCAGGCGGCAAGTGGTCAGCGGCAGTTCCTGCGGCTGACGTGGCGAACTGGCCTGCCGGTGCGTTAACGGTGTCTGTGAGCGGCACCAGTGCTGCGGGTAACAGCGTCACCATCAGCAATGACATCACCGTTGATCTCAGCAGCGTCAGTATCGCCATCGATACGGTTTCCACTGACAACATGCTGAATGCCGCAGAGAAAGCGGCAGATTTAACCCTGAGCGGTACTACGTTAAACGTTGAAGCTGGTCAGACGGTGACTGTTATTTTTGCGGGTCACAGCTACACCACTCAGGTGCAAACCGGTGGGATATGGAGCCTGACCGTTCCGGCTGCGGATATGACCCTGCTGAAAGATGGCGATGCCTCAATTCAGGTGTCGGTAACCAACACTGCCGGTAACAGCGCCAGTGCGGCACAGGATGTGACGGTTGATACCGTTGCGCCAGCCATCACCATCAACACCATCGCCGGTGACAATGTGCTCAACAGCGCGGAAGCCGGTGCAGATGTGGTGCTGAGCGGGACTTCAACGGCTGAAGCCGGTCAGGTGGTGACCATCACCCTGAACGGCAAAGATTACACCGCGACCGTCGGCACCGACGGCAGCTGGAGCACGTCTGTTCCGGCGGCGGACGCCTCGGCGCTGACTGATGGCACCTATTCTGTGAACGCCACGGTGAAAGATGTCGCCGGTAACAGCAGCAGCGTCAGCGGTTCAGTTCTGGTGGATATCACTGCGCCAGCTCTGACTATTAACACCGTTTCCGCCGACGACGTGATCAACGCGCAGGAGCATCAGCAAAACCTGATGATATCCGGTGGCAGCACGGGCGTTCCGGCGGGCGGATTAGTCACCGTTGAAATCGACGGCCACAGCTACACCGCCGCCGTGGATGCGAACGGCAACTGGAGCGTCGGGGTTCCGGCGGACGTGGTCAGCACGCTGACCGACGGAAGCTATACCGTAACGGCTTCTGTGAAAGATGCCGCAGGCAACGACGGTTCCGTGACCCACGACGTCACTGTCGACACCGTTGCGCCGGTTCTGACTATCAATACCGTGGCTGCTGATGACGTGATCAACGCCATCGAGAAAGGCGAAGCGCTGACCGTCAGCGGTACCAGCAACGGCGCGGACGGCAGCACCGTGACGCTGAATCTCAACGGCCAGAACTACACTGCGACCGTCAGCAACGGCGCGTGGACGCTGAACGTTCCGGCGTCCGACGTCGCGAAACTCGGCGAAGCGGATTACACCCTGACCGCCAGCAGCACCGACGCGGCGGGCAATACCGGCAGCACCACGCACGATGTTCTGGTCGACAGTTCGCTGCCGTCCGTGAGCATCAGCCCGGTCGCCACTGACAACATCGTTAACGCCACTGAAATCAACGCCGATCAGACCATCAGCGGCAAGGTCACCAACGCCGCAGCGGGCGATACCGTCACCATTACGCTGGGCGGCAAAACCTATACGGCTGAAGTACAAAGTGACCTGAGCTGGAGCGTCAGCGTACCGTCCGCGGACCTGAAAGGGTTTGGCGACGGCGACCTGACCATCAATGCATCCGTGACCAATCAGCACGGCAACACCGGCACCAACGATCGCGAGATCAACATCGACGCCGGTCTGCCGGGTCTGCGTATTGATACCGTTGCTGGCGACGATGTCGTCAACAGCATCGAGATCCAGCAGAACCAGATCGTCAGCGGCACCAGCACCGACATCGCAGCAGGTAGTTCAGTCACCGTGACCATCAACGGCGTCGATTATCAGGCGACCGTCGGCGCGAACGGCGCGTGGTCTGCGGCGGTTCCTTCTTCTGATGTGGCGAACTGGCCTGCGGGTGCGTTGAATATCAGCGTGACCGGCAGCGATGCTTCGGGTAACTCAGTGACCATCTCGAACAACGTCACCGTCGATCTGAGCAGCGTGGCGATCACCGTGGATACCATCGCGGTGGACGACATGATCAATGCCGCCGAAAAAGCGGCAGACCTGACGCTGAGCGGTTCAACCCAAAACGTCGAAGCCGGTCAGACCGTGACCGTGAACTTTGCGGGTCATACGTACACCGCGACTGTGCAGGACAACGGCAGCTGGAGCGTGAAGGTTCCGGCAGGCGATATGACCAGCCTGAAAGACGGCGACGTGACCGCAACCGCCAGCGTTACCAACGTAGCGGGCAACAGCGCGAGCGCGGCGAATACGGCGGAAGTGGACGCGTCTGCGCCAGCCATCACCATCAACACCATCGCCGGTGACAACGTGCTGAACAGCGCGGAAGCCGGTGCAGATGTGGTGCTGAGCGGCACGTCGACGGCAGAAGCCGGTCAGGTGGTGACCATCACCCTGAACGGCAACGAATACACCGCGACCGTTGGCACCGACGGCAGCTGGAGCACGTCGGTTCCGGCGGCGGACGCCTCGGCGCTGACTGACGGCACGTACTCTGTGAACGCCACGGTGAAAGACGTGGCGGGCAACAGTTCCTCTGTCAGCGGTTCGGTGCTGGTGGATATCACTGCGCCGGTCGTCAGCGTGAATACGGTGGCGGGCGACGACGTGATCAACGCGGCGGAACACTCGCAGGCACAGGTGATCAGCGGCGGCAGCACCGGCACCCAGCCGGGCAACCTGGTCACGGTGGTGATTGGCGGAGTCACCTATTCCACGGTGGTGGATGCCAGCGGTAACTGGAGTGTCGGCGTTCCGGCAAGTGTGATTAAGGGGCTGGCCTCCGGCGAGAACACGATTTCTGTCAGCATCACCGACAGTGCGGGGAACACCGGCAGCAGCGATCACCTGATCACCGTGAATGCCAGTGCGGTCAGCCTGAGCATCGACACGATTGCGCAGGACGACATTATCAATGCGGCGGAAAAGGGCACCAGCCTGACGATTTCTGGCGGCAGCGACATGCTGGCGACGGGTACTGAAGTGACTGTGGTGCTGAACGGGAAAAGTTATACCGCAGAAGTCGGCGCGAACGGCGCATGGACGCTGAGCGTTCCGTCAACCGATCTGGCGGCAATTGCGGACGGTAATTACAGCGTGAGCGCCAGTGCCAGCGATGCGGCGGGCAATACGGCCAGCACGACGCACAACGTGGCGGTTGATGCTACCGCGCCTGCGCTGCTGATCAATCCGGTCACCGCCGATGGCATGCTGAATGCCGCCGAACTGGGCCAGCCGCTGACGCTCAGCGGTACGTCTACCGCGCAGCCGGGTCAGACGGTCAGCGTGACGCTCAACAATGAAACCTACACCACCACCGTGAATACCAACGGCACCTGGTCGGTGAATGTTCCGGCGGACGACGTGGCAGCCCTGAAAGACGGCACGCTGACGGTCACCGCCAGCACCACCGACGTGGCGGGGAATCCGGCATCTGCCAATACCTCAGTGATTGTCGATACGGTTGCGCCAACGCTGACCATCAGCACCATCGCCGGTGATGACATCATCAACACAACCGAGCAGCTGGCGGGTCAGACCATCAGCGGCACCACGTCGGCGGAAGCGGGACAGATTGTCACCGTGACCTTTAACAATCGCGAATACCACGCCACCGTCACTACCGGCGGCACGTGGAGCGTGAATGTGCCTGCGGCGGATTTCAACGGCGCGGCAGACGGCAGTTATACCGTCACTGCATCCGTGAAAGATGTGGCGGGTAATCCGGCGGCGACAGATTCTTCTGTCAGCCTCAGCGGTGCCGTACCTGAAATCACCATCAACACCTTCGCGCAGGACGATGTGGTCAGCGCGGCGGAACACAGTGGTCCGCTGGCGATCACCGGTACCTCAACCGCAGCGGCCGGTTCGACCGTGACCGTGACCCTGAACGGCGTGACGTACACCACGCAGGTGGCAAACGATCAGAGCTGGACGCTGAACCTGAGCGCCAATGCCGTGAATGCGCTGGCGGATGGTGAAAATTACAGCATCACCGCGTCGGTCACCAACAGCATCGGTAACAGCGGTTCGGCCAGCCACGACATTGCGGTCGATACCACCGCGCCATCGATGACCATCAGCATTGATTCGGTCAGCGATGACACCGGTCGCAGCACCAGCGATTTCGTGACCAGCGATAACACCATCACGCTCAAAGGCGCGTTGTCTGCGGCTCTGGGTAACAACGAGTCCGCGCAAATCAGCCTGGATGGCGGGGTGACCTGGACCACGCTGACCGTGACCGGAACCACCTGGAGCTACGCGCAGGGAAGCGCGCTGGCGGATGGCAGTTACACCTATAACGTGCGGGTGATTGACGCGGCGGGTAACGTCGGGTCAACGGCGTCGCAGACGGTGGTGATTGACACCGTGGCACCGGACGCCAGCCAGACCATCAGTATCGATGCGATTTCGCAGGATACCGGCCTGAGCAGCAGCGACTTTATCACCAGCGACACCACCATCAACCTGCGCGGCACGCTCGGTGCGGCGCTGGGAGCGGATGAGTACGCACAAATCAGCCTCGACGGTGGCACGACCTGGAATGACGTCAGTATCAGCGGCCTGACCTGGACGTACATCGACGGTCGCACGCTGACCGACGGGGATTACAACTACCAGATGCGGGTGGTGGATCTGGCCGGTAACGTCGGCGCGACCGCCAGTCAGGTGGTCACGATTGATACTACCGCACCGGACAGCAGCAAAACGGTCAGCGTTGATGCCATCAGCACGGATACCGGCCTGAGCAGCACTGACTTCGTGACCAGCGACACCTCGCTGACCGTCACCGGTTCGCTTGGCGCAACGCTGGCTGCCGACGAAGTGGTGCAGGTGAGTGTCGACGGCGGTCTGACGTGGGCGAACGCGACGACGATCGGCACCGGCTGGACATTTACCGATGGCCGCACGCTGACCGACGGTGATTACACCTACAACGTCCGCGTGGTCGATGCGGCGGGTAACGTCGGCGACGTGACCTCGAAAGTGGTTACCGTCGATACCACTGCGCCGGACAGCAGCAAAACCGTGACCATCGACAGCATCACGACGGACACCGGTTCTTCTGCCAGCGATTTTGTCACCAGCGATACCTCGCTGACGGTCAAAGGGTCAATTGGCGCGGAACTGAGTCCGGGTGAAGTGGTGCAGATCAGCATCGATAACGGCGCAACCTGGACCACCGTAACGCTTCAGGGCAGCACCTGGACTTACGTTGATGGCCGCACGCTGACTGACGGGCAGACGCTGTATCAGGTTCGCGTGGTGGATCAGGCCGGGAACGTCGGTCAGACCGCGCAGCAGGTGGTGACGATTGACACCACCGCGCCGACGCAAATCATCACCATTGAAGCGATCAGCAATGATACCGGCGATTCCGCCAGTGACTTCATCACCAGCGACAATACGCTGACGATGACCGGTGCACTGAGCGCGGCACTCGCTACCGATGAAAGGGCGCAAATCAGCCTCGATGGCGGTAAAACCTGGTCTGACGTGGTGGTGAACGGTCTGGGCTGGAGCTATGACGCAACTGGAACCGTGCTGGCGGACGGCAATTACAACGTGCAGGTTCGGGTTATCGATCAGGCGGGCAACATCGGCACCATCGGCAGCCAGACCGTGGTTATTGACACGCTGAACCCTGAAGCCGTGGCGACCATCGTTCAGTATTCCGATGACGAAGGCGATCGCACGGGTTCGTTCGGTTCCGGCACGTACACCGATGAAACCGCACCGACGCTGAGCGGCACGCTGAGCAAGGCGCTGGCCGATGGCGAAGTGCTGAAAATCTACCGTAACGGCGTGTATGTCGGCGTCGCCACGGTGGTCGGTCTGGCGTGGACCTTCTCCGATTCAGCGCTGGCGGACGGCACGTATATCTATGTGGCGAAATCTCAGGATCTGGCGGGAAACACCACGTCATCCACTGATTTCACCCTGACGGTAGATACGTCGATTCCGACCACGATTGCCACCGTGACGCCGGAATCCACGCAGGATACGACGCCGATCATCAGCGGTACCTTGTCCGAAGCGCTGGGCGAAGGGATGTATGTTCAGGTGGTGGTGAACGGCGTGACCTACACGTCGGAAACCGGCGGCGCCGTGGTGGTCGATCCGCTGAACAACACCTGGTATCTGCAGGTGCCGGGCGCGCTCGGACTGGCAAGTTATGACGTGACCGCGCAGGTCAGAAGCAGCGCAGGTAACGGTAACGATGCCGGCATCAGCACCAGCGCGATAGTGATTTATGCAGAAACGGCGGTGGACACCAGCTGGGCAACCACTGCGGGTGCCACATCGACCAATGCCATGGCTTTCAGCCTGAACAGCGGCGGTTTGTGGAACATTGTCACCGGTATTTCCGATTACACCAGTTCTGGCCTGAACAGTTATACCGGCACCACGCTGACCAACTCACGCGGCAATATCGTGGTGAGCTACACGCTGGCGGATACCGACCGTAACGGCACGTCAGACATTTATGCGACGGAAACCAACTACGGTGGCTATATTCAGGGCAAATGGACGGCGAACACGGACGGCACTTATACCTACGGGCAGCAGGCGATCGGCACGCTGATCTGGTACGGCGGCGTGATTGCTTACGACAAAACCGGTGACGGCTGGGTTGATCTGGCTTACGGCGATGCGGGCGGTGACTCCCGTACTTATCTGGTCAACAACAATGGCGTGGTGACCCCAGACGGCACCAACGGTGCGGCGGGCCTTGCCGGAGTTTCTTATCGTGAAATCTCCGGTGTGGATATCAATAACGACGGTACCGTGGATATCGTTCAGCACACCAACCGCAACGGCGTGTACGCCCTGACGGTGGTGAACAATAACGGGACCGGCACATTGTCGGAAACGCAGAGCATTGCCAACGTGTTTGTGCCAAATGCCGCAAACACCACCACGGCCGTGTCTATGACCTGGGCGGATTTCAACGGCGACGGCCTGATGGACTTGTACATTTCCTCCGGCCTGAATCCGAACGGAACGTACAACTATGGTGGCGCGATTTACTACAACAGCGGGCAGGGAACGTTGCTGACTACGCCAACGGCGGTGGAAACATCGACCACGAACGCAGCGTCAGCCGGTTATCTGTCAGCCGCCGTGGACTGGGACGGTGACGGTGATATGGACATCATCAAGTTCAGCACCTATTCCGGCAGCCAGACCGCCACGTTGTATCTGAACGACGGCACCGGCAAAGGCTGGACAAACAGCGCGCTGGCGTCATCGCTGGTCAACGTAACGGGGATTGCGACCCTCGATTACGACTGGAACGGGACGCAGGATCTGCTGGTATCGCAGGCCAACGGCAAAGTGGTGTACATCGCTAACAACAGCACTATTGCTGACGGCACGGCGATCCACCTGCGCATTCTCGACGGCGAAGGGATGAACGTGTTCTACGGCAACACTGTGCAGCTTTATAACTCAGCCGGTGAACTGGTGGCCTCGCAGATCATCAACGCCCAGTCAGGTATCGGTATTAACGATGCCTCGGCGCTGGTGAATTTCTACGGGCTGGATCCGAATGAAACCTATTCGGCAGTGCTGGTACGCAACATCAACGGCGTGTCATCCAATGCGACCTGGAATGACCTGACAGCAGGCGATGGCACCAGCAGCTACTCGTTAACCGCAGATGCGGCAACCGGCGGTAACAGCGGCACGATCACCGGTACCGGCTACAACGACACGTTTATCGCGGAAAGCGGCACCTATGTGTACAACGGCTCCGGCGGCTGGAGCACCACGTCAGACCATGCGACATGGAGCGCCACCGGCGGTCAGGACATCGTCGATTTCCGCAATGCCACCAGCGGCGTCACGGTGGATCTGAGCAGCAGTAACGCGCAGAACACCGGGTTCAACACGTCAACCTTCAGGGATATCGAGGGAATTGCCGGATCGAACTATGACGATGTGTTCACCGGCAGTGCGGGCGATAACGTGTTCGAAGGGCGCGGCGGCAACGATACCTTCAACTTAGGCAACGGCGGGCACGACACGCTGCTGTACAAGTTGCTGGACAGCGCTGACGCCACCGGCGGTAACGGCTCGGATACCATCAACGGCTTTACGGTCGGCACATGGGAAGGCACGGCGAACTCAGACCGTCTGGATCTGAGCGAGTTGTTGCAGTCCGGCGGTTACACCGGCACGGGCTCGGCCAGTTACGTCAATGGCGTGGCGACGCTCGATGCCTCGGCGGGCAACATCACCGATTACCTGTCGGTGACCACAGAAGGCAACAATACCGTCATCAAGGTGGATATGGATGGCAGTGGTTCAGCGCAGTCGATGACGACCATCGCCACGCTGAATAACGTGCATACCGATCTGGCGACGTTGCTGGCGAACCATCAGCTGATTGTCGGTTAATCAGTCGCAGAGCGGAGCAGGGAATTACCCTGTTCCGCTTCTGCGGATGGCCTGTTCATGTTCCGGAATGAGCGTGAAGGAAGAATGAATTAGGGAAGAATGAAGATGAAAAAAGAGACCATGTTAGATAAAGGCTACACCGCCTGGCTGAAAGCCATGCTCGATATCGCGAAACACTACCGTCTGGATTATTCAGAAGAACACGTTAAAGCCACTATCGCGTGGGAAATGGGTTCACCGGCTGACGTCGTGCTTGATGAAATGGCAAAAAAGCTCGGGCTGGGACGCGTGACCCGTGATTTGCATCCGCGTGATTTGGATCCGGTCAGTGTGCCGTTTGTGGTCACGCTCGATAACGGCCGGCTGGGTGTGGTGACACATCTGGACGCCAGCGGCCAGTGCGCCGTGCAATTTACTGAAGATAACGGGCTGGAAACCACCCTGACGTCTGAACAACTTTCCGAGCGGGCGCAGAGCATCACGCTGCTGCGACCGCTGCATACCATTCCTGATGCGCGCGTTGATAACTACATCAAACCGTACAAGAAAAACTGGTTCTGGGATCTGGCACTGAAAGACTGGCGTCGTTACAGCGACATCATGCTGGCGTCGATGATTGCCAACGTGCTGGCGCTGGCGGGCATGCTGTTTTCCATGCAGGTGTATGACCGCGTGGTGCCGTCGCAATCTATCCCGACACTGTGGGTGTTATTTGCCGGTGTGATGCTGGCGATCACCTTTGAATTCGTGATGCGCATGGTGCGTGTCCATATCTCGGACGTGGTGGGTAAGCGCGCCGATTTGCGTATTTCCGACCGCGTTTTTGGCCGCGCGCTGCGCATTAAAAACGGTGCCCGTTCCAAATCCACCGGCTCCTTTATTTCGCAAATCCGCGAGCTGGAATCGGTACGTGAACTGATCACCTCGACCACCATCAGCGTGATGGCCGACCTGCCGTTCTTCCTGCTGTTCACGGTGATTTTGTGGATGATTGGCGGTCCGCTGGTGTTTGTCGTGTTACTGGCACTGCCGCTGTTGCTGATCCCCGGATTACTGATCCAGAAACCGCTGGCGAAACTGGCCAGTGAAGGGATGCGCGAATCGGCGGTGCGTAATGCCTCGCTGGTGGAAGCGGTGGAATCTCTGGAAGACATCAAACTCATGCGCGCCGAACAACGTTTTCAGAACCAGTGGAATCACTGCAATGAAGTGTCGGCAGATATCAGTATGCGTCAGCGTTTTCTGACCAGCATGCTGATGACCTGGACGCAGGAAGTGCAGTCCATCGTCTACGCCGTGGTGCTGCTGGTCGGTTGTTATCTGGTGATGAGCGGCGATATGACTACCGGTGCGCTGGTCGGCACCACAATTCTGGCTTCGCGTACCATTGCGCCGCTGGCGCAGATTTCCGGTGTGCTTTCCCGCTGGCAGCAGGCGAAAGTTGCGCGTAAAGGGCTGGATGAACTGATGCAGCGCCCGATTGATCAGGAAGACGGTCAGAAGATGGTCCACAAGGCGCAAATCACCGGCGACTACGCGCTGCATGACGCGGTGTTTTATTACGATGAGGAAGAAAAAGTCGCCAATCTGACCATTGCAAAACTGCACATCAAACCGGGTGAGAAAATCGCCGTGCTGGGCAAAAACGGGGCGGGAAAATCGACGCTGTTGCAGGTGCTGGCGGGTATGCAGCAGGTTCAGCAAGGGCAGGTGGTGCTCGATAACGTCAATATTAAACAGATTGATCCGGCGGATTTACGCCGTGACGTCGCGCTGCATAACCAGAATGCCAGCCTGTTCTTCGGGTCGGTGCGCGACAACATCACTATGGGACGCCCGCAGGCCACCGATGAAGAAATTCATCAGGCGCTGGTTATCAGCGGTGCGCTGACGTTTGTGCAGCAAAAAGAGAACGGCCTGAATTTCCTCATTCATGAAGGCGGTGTCGGACTTTCGGGCGGTCAGCGTCAGGCACTGTTGCTGGCGCGTAATATCATCACCCAGCCGCAGGTTCTTTTGCTCGATGAACCGACCGCATGGCTGGATGAGATTTCTGAATGGAATCTGATCAATCAGCTCTCCGGCTGGGCAAAAGACAAAACGCTGGTCGTCGCCACGCACCGTCTGGCGCTGTTACAGCTGGTGGATCGCATCATCGTCATGGATAACGGGCGCATTTCTCTCGACGGCAACAAAGACGAAATCCTCAACAAGCATTTCAGGCAAAAAGGACAGGCACCGGCAGCGGCGCAACAGCCCGTGAAACCGCCGGTTAAACAGGAGGCATCATGATGAACGGACGCACATCATTCCAGCGCCAGCAGGCAGAAAAAGCGCTGCCACGCTCCACCCTTCTGGTGTGGGCCTTATCGCTGATGCTGCTGTGTTTTTTCCTGTGGGCGAATTTCTACACCCTGGATGAAGTCACCACCGGCACCGGTAAAGTCATTCCTTCTTCTCACGAGCAGATCGTGCAGTCGCTGGAAGGCGGGATTGTTCACAGCATCGACGTGCAGGAAGGCGAAGTGGTGGAACGCGGGCAGCGTCTGGCGCAGCTCGACCGGACCAAAACCGAATCCGGCGTCCAGGAAAGCGTGGCGCGTTTACATGCCGCGCTGGCGACGGCGGCGCGTTTGACGGCGCAGATCAACAACACGCCGCTGGTGTTCCCGCAAGAGCTGGATGACGAGCCGGAGCTGGTGAAATCAGAAACCGAACTGTACAACTCCAGCCGCAACAGTCTGGAAAAGCAGTTAACTGGCCTGAAACAGGGCGTGACGCTGATCCGTCGTGAGCTGTCGATGACCGTGCCGCTGGTCAAACAGGGCGCGGCCAGTGACGTGGAAGTGCTGCGTCTGCAACGCCAGATTAATGAAATGGAAAGTAAGGCGACCGATCTCGAAACGCAGTATCACGTGCGCGCCGGTGAAGAGCTTGCCAAGGCCAACGCTGAGATTGAAGCGCAGCGCTCGGTGATTTTAGGGCGTAAAGACTCACTGAATCGTCTGGAATTCTTCTCGCCGGTCAAAGGGATTGTGAAGAATATCGACGTCAATACCGTTGGCGGCGTGATCCCGCCGAATGGCAAGCTGATGACGCTGGTTCCGATCGACGATCAGATGCTGGTGGAAGCGCAGATTTCCCCGCGCGATGTGGCATTTATTCATCCGGGGCAAAAAGCCAAAGTGAAGATTACCGCCTATGACTATTCTATCTACGGCAGTTTCGACGGCGAAGTGACCACCATTTCTCCGGACACGATCCAGGATGAAGTCCGCCGTGATGTTTACTATTACCGGGTGAATATCAAAACCAGCGCTAATTATCTGGAAAATAAACACCACGAGAAGTTTTATATTTTCCCCGGCATGATCGCGACGGTAGATATCAAAACCGGCAACAAAAGCATTCTTGATTATCTGCTGAAGCCGCTCAACAAAATGAACGAAGCGCTCAGGGAGCGTTAATCTTCCTTCCCGCCTTCTGAAAAACTGCAGCCTGAGTGCTGCAGTTTTTTTTCATTACTGCGCCATTTCAGCTTCGGCAAGAAACATAAAAACGCGGTCGTCGTTTTACAAAATCCTTTCAACGGGCGTAATTACATGGGTCATGATCTGCTGCTGAAAATGGCGATGGCTGATGATTATCGTGAAAAATGCGCAGGGCGGGAAAATTCCTATAAATAGAAATGAGATCCTGACGGTTAATAATGTTTAACGCAGATAAATCATTGCGTTGGTTTATTTTTATATTAAGATTTACATATTAAATACTTTTTATTTTCAATGTTAAATATAGAATGCCGCCACGTAATTTTAAAATATCAGATCCTGAAGATTATTGTATGACAAGTGTTATGCAATATTATCCGTTTTGTAAAACTTAACTCTTTCAAGGAACCTTATGTCCCTCTCCCGCAAAAAAGGAATTTACCTGTTCAGTGCCCTGATGATGTCAGGAATGACGCTATCTGCCAGCGCAACTGAACCGGCCGCGGCGCCAGTGACGCCATCAGTGACGCCATCAGTGACGGCACCGGTTGTGGCTCCTGCTCCGGCACCCACACCCGCCGTAGATCCTGCACCTGTTCCCGCACCCGCATCAGCACCTGTTCCCGCACCAGAACAGACGCCTGAGCCAGTAACCACCAAAGCACCGGCTGCTGAAACAACGTTGCCAACCACTCCGGCAGACACCACGCCTCCGGCACCGGAACCGGCAAAAAATGTCATCCCGGAAGAGGTCACCGCCGAAAGCATTAACGCCGCCGGAATAGCCCCTGCACCGGCGCAGATGCCCGACAGTGAAGAGCAGAAGCGTGCGTATGCCAGCGGTGTCATGCTGGCGCACTTTATCGAAGAGCAGCTCGCTAACCAGAAAAGCCTGCATATCACGCTGAACAAAAATATCCTGCTGGCGGGTATCGCCGATACGTTCGCCCATCAGGGGAAAATGACCGACGAAGATATCCGGGCGACCATGTCCGCGTTTGATGAGCAGGTTAAAGTGCTGACGCAGGCGCAAAACGAGAAGAAACAGGCGGAAGATAAGGCCTACGTTGATGCGTTTGCCAAACGTGAAGGCGTCAAAAAGACCAGGCAGGGTCTGCTGTATTTCATTGACAATAAAGGGGAAGGCGCTGCGCTGAAAGACACCGATACCTTACAGGTGAACTACAAAGGGGTGCTGGTCGATGGCACGGTAGTGGACGCGCCGAAAATCGATAATGCCTACGAGGTTTTCCGCGTGGCCACTATGCCGCCGGTGCTGCGCGACAGTGTGAAACTGATCCGCAAAGGGGGACAGATTACCGTGGTGATCCCACCGGCGACGCTGGAAAAAACCAAAGACGCCAGGGGTGAATCGCCGCTGAATAACGTCGTGATTTACACCATTTCCGTGGTTGATGTGAATCAGTCTAAATAAAATTTTCGTTCTTTAAGCCACGGGACCCGCAGGCCCCGTTGCTGGTGTTCAGCCAGCTGAATCAGTGATGCACAGCAATATACCGTTCGTACTTCGCCGGTTTTAGCTGGCTGAGATCCACCAGCACCAGACCATCAATACAGTTGTTGAATTCCGGATCACTGCCGAAATCAATGAACTGCACGCCGCCGCTTTCACATAGTTCTGAATACTGCTTATACAGCGCCGGAATACTGCATCCGAGATTGGTCAGTAAGCGCTTCAGACGTAGCAAATCTTCCTGATAATCGTCGCCGCAAAACTGTGCCAGCACATCGGGCAGCGAAGCCGGATACGGGCGGCGCGAAGTTGCCAGCGGTAACGCCGGTGCGAAATACAAACGATAAAATGCCACCAGCAAATCGCGTGCAGGCAGCGGCATGCCGCCGGAAATCGACACCGGACCAAACAGATAACGCGTCTGCGGATATTTCGCCAGATACGCGCCAATGCCCAGCCACAGGTAATCCAGCCCGCGTTTGCCCCAGTAAGCGGGCTGAATAAAGCTGCGTCCGAGTTCGATGCCCTGCGCCAGAATCGGGTCCATCTGATGGCCGTACTGGAACAGACTCTGACTGTAAATTCCGTTCAGTCCTTTGCTGGCGACCTGATCGGCGGTCGGGATAAACCGGTAAGCGCCGACGATTTCCAGCGCCTGCGGATCCCATAAGACCAGATGATAATAATCGTCGTCGTAGCCATCGAGATCACGGCGGCGACCGCTGCCTTCACCGACGGCGCGGAACGCAATTTCCCGCAGACGCCCCAGCTCGCGCAGAACAGGAACGTAATCCTCGCCGTGACGACGATAGAGATAAATCATTTTGCCGTCCGGCGTTTTGCCCAGCAATTCGCTGGCTTCCAGCGCGTGTTTCAGTACGGCGCGATCTTCCGCACGCGCAATCGAGGTTTCAGTGTGGAACAGCCCCGGTTTGCCTGCGCCGAGGCGGTAAAGATGTTTACGAAAACGCGCCGCCAGATCGCCTGCCTGCATTTGTCCGTCGTGCCAGCTGGAATACGGAATGCGTGCGCCGATTTTCAGCGTCAGACTGTTGCCGCGCTGGCCGAACATTTCATGCACCAGCAACAGCGTACTGAGCGGGCGGTAAATCATCGACGTGAGATAAAACAGCGCGCTGTTGCTGCCGCTGATATGTACCGGCACCACCGGCGCACGGGCTTTGGCGGCCAGACGGATAAAACCGGTGTGCCATTTGCCGTCGCGCACGCCTTTGGAACTCATACGTGAGACTTCACCCGCCGGGAACACAATCAGCACGCCCTGATTTTCCAGATGTTCCTGCATCTGTGTCACCTGATTTCGCCGCGTGCGGTTGCCCATATTGTCCACCGGGATCATCAGGCTGCCGAGCGAGGACACCAGCGACAACAGCTGATTCGCCACCACTTTGACATCCGGACGCACCGACGCCACCGCGTGCAGCAGCGCCAGACCGTCCAGCGTACCAATCGGATGGTTGGCGACAATCACCACCGGGCCGTAACTGGGGATTTGCTCGCGGTCACGTTCCGTCAGTTCACAGCGAATAGTAAAATGCTCCAGCACCTGCTCGGCCATATCAATCCCTTTCAGGTGCTGATACTGACTGGCAAAGCGGTGAAATTCTTTTTCGCGGAATAAGATTTTTAACAGACGGCGTTGCCAGGAAGGGGTTTTGTGCTGCGGGTCGAGATCCTGAAACAGGGTATCCATGCTGAACATAGGATGTCCTCCGGTTGAAGTCTCCCGACCATAATCAGGGCGCATGACAGTGATGTGTCACTTTGATGGCAGTACGGGGAAGCCTGAATAAAACAGCGGTTCAATTTGTTGCGAAAGTCATCAATTGCTAATAAAGTCAAAGACTCATTTACGGCTTCGCAACATGCCTGAACCTTCTTCGTGAGACACGAATTTCCATGCCTGAACCTGCTTCGCCCGACCTTGCTGCGGTCAGCCCGTCCAAGACCACGCTGCGAATTCTCTCCATTCTGGTGTTCAACTTTGCCAACTATCTGACCATCGGCCTGCCGCTGGCGATTTTGCCGGGTTACGTCCACGAACATCTTGGTTACAGCGCGTTCTGGGCCGGGCTGGTGATCAGCCTGCAATATTTCGCCACGCTGCTGAGCCGTCCGTACGCCGGGCGTTATGCCGATAAAATCGGGCCGAAGAGGGTGGTGATGTTCGGGCTGAGCGGTTGCCTGCTCAGCGGGGTTTTTTATCTGCTGGCGCTGGGATTCGATGCTTCACCGGCAGTCAGTCTGGCGCTGTTGTGTGCCGGAAGGATATTACTGGGCGCAGGGCAAAGTTTTGCCGGAACCGGCTCGACGCTGTGGGGCATCAGCGTGGTAGGTTCGCTGCATATCGGCAAAGTGATTTCGTGGAGCGGCGTGGTGACCTATGGCGCGATGGCCATTGGCGCACCGCTCGGCGTGCTGATTTTTAGTCTCGGCGGCCTGACGCTGCTGTCGGCCTGCATCATTCTGGTGGCACTGGCGGCGTTAATCACCGCATGGCGCAAACCGCCGGTAACCGGCACGGCGTCCACGCAAATTCCGTTCCGTCAGGTGCTGGGCAAGATCATGCCGTACGGCATGATGCTGGCGCTGGCGTCCACCGGCTTTGGTGTGATCGCCACCTTCATCACCCTGTTTTATGCCGCCAAAGGCTGGTCGGGCGCGGCGTTCTCGCTGACCTTCTTCAGCGTGGCGTTTGTCGGCATGCGGCTGTTACTGCCCAACAGCATTACGCGTTTTGGCGGATTGCAGGTGGCGCTGGCCTGTTTTGTGGTGGAAATCGCCGGGCTGATGATGGTGTTTTTCGCCCCGACCGCGTGGGCTGCGATGGCCGGAGCGTTTATTACCGGCGTGGGATTCTCGCTGGTGTATCCGGCGCTGGGCGTGGTGGCGGTGAAGAAATTGCCGCAGGAAAATCAGGGCAGCGCGCTGGCGACCTATTCGGCGTTTCTGGATTTATCTCTGGGAATTACCGGCCCGCTGGCCGGTGTGCTGATGGCGCAGGCCGGGATTGATGCGATCTATCCCGGCTCGGCCTTGCTGGTATGCATCGCGATGGCGCTGGGTCTGCGGTTGCTGTTACGTCAGCCCTCGCCGGAAACCAGCGCCTCTGTCAGTACCGATTAAACTGCCTGCCGGAGGCCACGGATGCGGCCCATATGCAGCGTATCCACCAGCTCGCCGTCACGCATGGCGTAGCACGGGCTGAGGCCTTCAATGCTGAAACCGAACTTTTTGTACAGCCCGATAGCAGCCTCGTTATCGGCATACACCGTCAGCTCGACGCGGATCACGTGCAGCCATTTGTCGCATAACTCAAGGGCAGCTTCGATAAGCTTGCTGCCGACGCCTCGCCCCTGAAATTGCGTATCCACACCAATCCCGAACGTTGCCACATGGCGGCGTCGCCACGGCTGCTCGACCATTAAGGTCAGATTGCCGACCAGTTTGCCGTCGATGCACGCCACCAGCGCGAACCGGCCGGGCGCGGCGTTAGCAAGCCGGTCTTCCCATAGCGTGGAGGGCGGATAAGGAAGTTGTAGTGTGTCGCTGTAAACAGGAACCTGAGCGTATAGGTGCTGAAGCGCCTCTGCATCTGCGGCTTCAGCGTGACGAATGACTATTTCGCTCATGGCGACACTCCTCTTTTTGTGGTTACTGTTTGAATATCCTCTACATTTATCAGGAATAGGAAAACTGTCAATTGAATGTTTGGTGAAAAAAAATGCTTTACAAGTGCGAATGATAATGATTATTATTGCCATGCGTTCCGGGGATGGCCTCACACCAAGGTCAAACGGGTCCCCATGAATGCACGACATTGCTCACATTGCTTCCAGTATTACTTAGCCAGCCTTAAGCGCTGGCTTTTTTTTTCTTCATATTTTGAGCTGTGGATGCGTTGGCTGCGTTCGCTCACCCCGGTCACATACTTGTGTATGCTCCCGGGGATTCGCTTGCTGGCCGCCTGCCCACAACTCAAACTATTTCGAAAAATGTCCTTTCATATTTTGAGCTGTGGATGCGTTGGCTGCGTTCGCTCACCCCGGTCACATACTTGTGTATGCTCCCGGGGATTCGCTTGCTGGCCGCCTGCCCACAACTCAAACTATTTCGAAAAATGTTCTTTCATATTTTGAGCTGTGGGTTCGTTGGCTGCGTTCGCTCACCCCGGTCACATACTTGTGTATGCTCCCGGGATTCGCTTGCTTGCGCGTTGCTGCGACTCAAACTATTTCGAAAAACACGTTAATTAGAAAAATCCCGCGTCAGGCAAGGATCATATTCTGCTGCCATATCACCCGATCTCCGGCGGGTGGTTGGGCGATGACGGTGCTGCCGGATAAGCGGTTATTGAGGAACATCAGTGAGCTGGCCGGTTGTGCAGTGACGTCGGTGAAATCGAACGTTGCCTGCGTCAGGGTTGAGGAAAGAATATCGATTTGCTTTGGCGCAGTGCCGGAAAGCGTGAAGCCGACCTGATTAAATTGCGAAGCCTGAACCGACAGCGTGGAAGATTTCAGGATCACCGGGGCAGACTGTGTGGCGGCGTTAAACGTGCAGCGCACAAAATTTACAGGCGCGGTGCTGTCGAATGCGTGTCCGCTGATAGCGTTGAACACCGTATCGGTAAAGGTAATAGCAGCCGTCACGTTGTTTCGCACCACCGGCGCACCGTCTTCCAGAAATGAAAACTGGCACTGACGAATGACGTTCGGGCGCGCAGCGCGTTGCGAGGCCTGACTGATAATCAGCGTGCCATCGGCGGTGCAGCCGGTCATCTGCAAACCGTCGGCATTGACCCACAACATCCCGGACTGCGGGATAGTCTCGTTGGTGATCACCACCAGATCTTCCAGCGTCAGTTCACTCACGCCGGAGCGGGCGACAAACCACGGGCAGACGTGCTTACGCACATTGATACGTTTGGCGCTGCCTCCCCAGGTGACGCCGGAATTGGCAAAGGTCATCAGGCCGGAATTACCGGTATAAGTGAGATCGTGTTCGTACTGACCGTGGGTGACGAACGGGCCTTTTTCCGCGCTTTGTCCGCTGGCATGACAATTCTCAACCAGGCAATACGCCGACGCCGTGAAATCATTTAAATGCCGTGCATTCGCCACGCTGCAATCACTGACATAGCCGTACAGACAATAGATTTGCTGTGTCAGATATCCGGCACCGCCAAAAGCCGTATTCGGCGGATTGGTGAGAGAGCATTGCTGCGTCAGATAATGGGTATTCCAGCGGCGCATCACCACCGGCCAGAAAGAACCCGTTGAGTGGATCCCCTTCACGTTGGCATATATCGCGTATTCAAACGCCACCGGATGACTGCCGGTGATCTGATCATCTCCCGCCCCGGAGAACTGCATATTTTTAACTGTAACGAATTCAACTGGCTCGACTTTTTGCCAGCTGATCACCCTGCCAGCCAGAAGTTCCCAGCCGTTGTAATAGCCAATCTGGATATGTGTGCTGTCAGGAATAGCGATGATTTCCACCAGCTTTTGCAGTTCGCGTTCCGCCGCGCCTTTCACCGGCGTAACCTCCACCGCGTACCAGTCGCCCACGCTGAACAGTGATGAATCGGCAACAGGGAAGATATCGGTCTGTTCCTGCAACGTTTCTGTCAGCGTGAAGGTGACAGGCGTGCCGGTGACAGTGCCCTGGAAAAACAGCACGGCGTCAAACGGGTCATTGACCGGTGCGCTGGCAATGCCGGTGGTGAAAACGCGGTTGTTCTGGAAATCCAGGGTGATGTCAGAACGTGTGAAATGATGGCGGCGCTGAAAGAGCAAATCCGTGAATGCCAGAATATGGCTGATTTGCGGATCATTCACTAACGCATCCAGCGCATCGTCAGCGGGTTGATCAGCATTAAGAATGCCGAAAGTGCGGAAATCGCCCACGCCCTGATGGATCAGACGCCAGCGGCCATTGGCCGAATGGTCAGAACTGATCACTGTGCCGTTATTGGCGGGCAGAACGCAGTTTTTGTCCCAGTGATAATGACCGCCGCCGCCGTCACCGGCCTGAAAATAACCATTAACGAAGACATTATGATCCAGACGTATTTTATGATTCTTCAGCGCGGATACAGAATTGAACGTTTTCATGGAAGATTCCTTATGAGGCTCAGGGGTGAGCCACTTTATTTTGTTATACCTCCGTGTTTTCAACCACAATATGCGGCCCTGTACTGGCTGGCACAACAGAGGTGGTATTTATCAGGATGTTATTCTGTTCGATAAAATAAGAGGGGCGGGAGAATGCCTTATCTGAAAATAACCGTCTGCCGTGCGTGAATGTCACGTGATGTGCCTGATAATGATTAATACCTGCGGCAATCTGAATATGAAGCTGATCGTCACCTGTCACTTCAGTTTGCAATGGCCCTAACCGCCAGGTCACGGGATGGTCGCCGGTGCGCGAAAGTAAAGGCCGGGACATGTGATCGCCGGCCAGCGTGGAATCGCCATTAATCACGATTTTCTGCGGTCCATCTGCGGTTAAAATAAGGGACACATTTTCAAGACGGCAGGCGTTAAAGTTAATTTCTTTATTTTTAATTAACAGCGAAACATCTTTGTCCGTTCCTTTGAACTGGCAATGGGAAAAATAGACCAATGAACGACCATTAATGGAATTTCGGGCTTCAGCCGCCGGATGAGAAACAATAAACGGATCGTCCGGTGCCAGATTACTGATCGTGGAATCATGACGCGGATCCAGCACAAATCCGCAGTTTTCAAACACGTTCATTTTGATACTGCGGCGGCTGTTTTGCAGTAATGTCAGCTCTCCGCTGACACTGCAGTTTTGCACCGTCAGGCCGTCACAGTTGAGGCGCAATATACCGAGATTATCCTGTTCCCCATTCCGGTAAATGCACACATCCGTTAAGGTCAGATCCGTGACATGCGTGTCTGCGGTCAGCATGGAACAGCGGTGGTGGTTGATGACAATCCGTGCTGCCGACTGACCCCAGGCTTTGCCGGAATTGGCCAGCGTCAGGATGCCGGAGTTGGCTGTGAAGTGCAGATCATGCTCATACTGGCCGTGTGTCACGAAAGCACCGGAACTGTCACCGTTGCTGTGACAGTTCTTTACCACGCAGGAAGAGCTGGCGGTCAGATCGTTAAGATGTCGGGCATTAGACGTTGTTCAGTCGCTAATCACGCCATACTGGCAGTAAATTTGTTGGGTCAGATACCCTGCGCCACCCCAGGAAACCGAAGGCGGGTTGGTCAGCGAACAGTGTTCTGTGCGAAAGAAGGTATTCCAGCGGCGGAAAATAACCGACCAGAAGGTGCCCTGCGCGTGAACGTTAATGACATCGCAATAAATGGCATATACCAGAGCGACGGGCTGGGAACTGTTATTAGCCAGCTGCCCCTCTTCGACATATTGCATATTCCGGATACAGACATTTTCAACCGGCGTGACTTTTCGCCAGTGCAGATGACTTTGTTCTTCCAGCACCCAGCCGCTTCTGTAATTAAGCCGGATATGTGTTTCATCAATCTGTTCTGTCACCTGCACCAGTCGTTGTATTTTGCGTTCCCAGTGGCCGGTTAGCCTGGCCGATTCCAGGCAATACCACTGGCCGACAGGATATAAGTCGCTGTCCTCTACCGGATAGATTTCTGATAATAAAGGCAAAGGCTCCAGGAGAACGGATACCGTAGTTTGCTCTTCAGCCAGACCTGTGAAAGAAAAAATAGCGGCAAGATAATTATTTTTGGGGTCAGCCAGTATTTCCAGCCCCGACGCTGTCACTGTGTGGTTATTAAAATCAAGGGTGATATTCGAGCGATTAAAGCGGTGGCGTGACATGAAGTTCAGCGAGGTATGGGCTTCAATCCGGTGAATAAGCGGATCATTGACCATCGCATTCAGTGCCGCATCTGCCGCGTTCTGTCCGTTAAATATGCCGAACTGGCGAAAGTCCATGACGCCGTTATGTAATTGCAGCCAGCGGCCTTTAGCAGATTTAAGCGAAGAAATGACGGTGCCCTGATTGGCTGTTTTCTCGCTACCTGCATCCCAGTACACCAGTTTTGGTGCGCCATCCCCGGCAAAGTGATATCCCAACACCACGGCGCAGGTGCGGTCTGCCGGCGCAGAGAGTTGCCTTAATGCCATAATGTTGCTGGCGCTAATTATATTATCCGAATTAATTTCAACGGATTTAAATAATCCGGCCGAGACGACCCCACCGGTTATTCCCGCGATCAACTCGCGGCGGTTAATCATGATAATTCCCGGAAAACAGACGTCACATTAGCGTTCCTGAATATGTTCAATATTTGAGTATTGTACTGATGAGTCATTAAGCAACTTACGGGAGAACAATTTGCCTTAATTTTCTTCAAATCCTTTGGAATGAGTTGCCTGCATTTGTTCATATTTTTTGAACAGAGGAGTGAAGTTTTTACGCTTTCTTATTCTCAGCCGTTGACTAGACTAGAGAAAACATTGAGGAGAGTTGAACATGATCTACTTACGTAAAGCACAAGAACGCGGTCACGCAAGTCACGGCTGGCTGGAAAGCTGGCATACCTTCTCTTTTGCCGATTATTACGATGCGAACTTTATGGGATTCTCCGCGCTGCGGGTAATCAATGAAGATTTCATCGATGCGGGGCAGGGTTTTGGTAAGCATCCGCATAAAGACATGGAAATTCTGACCTACGTGCTCGACGGCACCGTGGAACATCAGGACAGCATGGGCAATAAAGAACAAATCCAGGCCGGTGAGTTCCAGATAATGAGCGCCGGTACCGGTGTGACGCATTCCGAATACAACGGTAACAGCGACCGTAAACTGCACCTGTATCAGATCTGGATTATTCCAAATCAGAAAGGGCTGGAACCGCGTTATGAACAACGCATGTTCGATGCGCCGCAGGGTCGCCAGCTGGTGCTTTCTCCGGATGCCCGTGAAGGTTCGCTGAAAGTCTTCCAGGATATGGAATTGTCCCGCTGGGCGCTGAAAAAAGACGAACAGTCTGTTTATCAGATTCAGGCTGAACGCCGCGTGTGGATCCAGGTGGTGAAAGGCACGGTTTCTGTTAACGGCCAGAAAGCCGGGCCGAGCGATGCGCTGGCGATCTGGGATGAAACGGCGCTGTCGGTTCACGCAGACGAAGACAGTGAAATCCTGCTGTTTGACCTGCCGCCGGTCTGATAACAGGCAAGTCAAAAGCGTAAGGCGATGCAATGGCATCGCCTTTTTTGCGTCATTAATTCTTTATTTAAAGCTGACGTTAATGCCGATATTGCCCTGATAACCTTCCTGTTTACCGTCAAAACCCCGCAGATAATTGGCGCTGGCATACAAGGCTGCATTTTTGCTCAGCGTCGCAGTGATCCCGCCGCCCGCTTTCCAGGTACTTTGCGTGAAGTCAGGCGAAATACGGGTACTGGCGATAGTGACAGCGGGGGCATCGCTGAATGTCGATACCGCATCAAGGTTCAGGTACGGCGTAATGTTCGGTTGATCCACCTGCGGCAGATGGGAAAGTCGCACACCGGCCCGTGCCTGTACGCTGTTGTCAGTGGTTTTTTCTACCGAGGCTATCCCGTCGTTGAAGCCTTTCATGTGCAGATACTGATAAATCACCTGCGTCTGAGGTTCGAGTCGCCAGCTTTGGGTTATCGCAAACGGAATGCCGCCTTCGGCTGACAACGCCACCCCGTAGCCGTCCTGTTTAGCCTGCGTTTCACTCTGGAATTCGGTGTGGTAATCGGTGACTTGCCCGACGAAATCCAGATACGCGCCGCTGTCGGTCTTCACGGTGTAATAGCCGCCAATGCCGTAAGCATCGGTAGACACATCTCCGGTATCGGTGGATTCACCCACCAGCCCGCGGGCGCTGTCCGAGCTGTTGGTTTTCTGATCCCCCAGCGAAATCATTATCCCGGCATGCACATTATTCCCGCGCGGTGTCTCATCCTGATACAAATCCTTGCCGATCTGGATATAACGGATGTCGCTGTCAAAACTGAAGCGTCCGATATCGTAATTATCATGCGCCCCGCCGATGCGGGCCCATGTGCCATCCTGAGCGCGTTTGACGCTGTCGCCGGTACGTTCGTGATAAGACCCCATTGAGCTAAAACCGTACTGCCGGTTAAGGAAGGGCGCGGCAATGTAACCCACGACATCCGTCCGGTAGGCGATCACTGGTTTAGGTATCGGTGTCGGTGTTGGTGTCGGGTCCGGCGTAGGTTCTGGTGCCGGATCAGGATCAGGCACCGGCTCCAGATAAGTGCGCAAATACCAGTCTTTTGACGAACTGCTGCCACCTTTATAGAGATAATAATCGTAGGCCCCGGCACTGACTTTTCTCAGCAATTTCAGTGATGAGGTGTCAGCCCCATCCACCTGCACCAGACGGATCCCGTCGCCTGTTGTCAGCGCGCCGCTACCCCCGACATTGCGCACCAGCACGCCAAATTGTCCGCTCGCGTTACCCTGAACATGCAGTAAATCGGTGGGGGAATTATCGCTGCCCAGTTGCGTGTTGAAATTCAGCGAACCGTTGCCGGAAAGCGTGCTGGCGTTAAGAGTGTGGAATTGCCCCTGCTGCGGTTGAGTGAAGTTCAGCAGACTGTTATCCATAGATAAATTAGTGAGTACTGAATCGCCGGTCAGATTCCACACCGACTGGTTATTCAGCGTCATTGAGGAGAGATTTTGCACCGCGCCGGTCAGCACGGAGCCATCCAGCGTGACATCGGTTTTCGCCGTGGTCCCATTGATAATATTGCCGATAATCTGGCTTTTGCCGCTGACATTCACCGTGCTGGCGCCGTTATCGGCAAAAGTCATCGCTGCATTAATCCCTAAAACGAGGGAAGCATTGTCGATGGTCACCTGGGCAGCACCGTCGTAAATCTTGCCGATCCCGACATTGCCACTGTTGATGGTCGCATTATCAATGCGCACTTTTTGCACCTGATCGGCTGTCATGGGGTCGGCATTCAGCGCCAGGCCGACAGAGGCGTTTCCAGGGGTGGAAATAAGCAGTCCGTCTGCCAGTGTCAGATCGTTGGCACCATTAATTGTTACGCCATTTGTTGCAGCCGCTTGTGTGGTAATGGAACCGCCGCTGACTTGCACCACGCTGTCGTTTTGCACCATCAGACCGTTGCTGTACTGCCCTAATGTGTGGATATCAACGTTCTTCATTTGCAAATTACCGAACGTCACTGCCACTGCATTACTCTGATCACTGTCCGTCACGATGGTTCCGCGATCATAAGTAACATTTGAAAAACGGTCAGCAGACCCGTCGATACTTATCCCCTCACGAACCTGAGACAAAATTGACGTATTCAGTAATGTGGCATCGGCATTGTTGATAGCTATTGCAGAACTGCTGGACATTCCCCCAAGATGATTAACGGTCAATCCCGTGGCATTCAGCGTTGCGCCCGTATTGACTTCAACGGCATTATCCGCATTATTGGCATTAATTGTGGTGTTAAGCATATTTGCCGTGGCATTCTCATTAATCACCAGTGCGGCACTATTTGAATTAATCGTTGCCTCGTTGATATTTAATACACTTCCTGTGTCCTGAACAGTGATGGCGTGAGAAATACCGGATGACGTGCTGTTGTGATTAATGACGGAATCTTTTCCGATATTAATTATCCCGCCATTTTGAGCAATGAGGGAAGAACTAAGCTGACTGCCCGTTGCGTTAAACTGGTTGGCGAGTACAGTCAGTTCTGCGCCATTATTCACCATTATTCCATATCTTATCAACGGGTTATCTGCGACAATATTTTCGTTATCCTTTGTGGATAAGGTCAGCGTTTGATTGTTCGTGAGTAATAGCGGTAAAGAGTAATTTGCCGCACTGGCACTCATGATGGCTATATTTTGCAGACAGCACGCCAGCAGGATAAATCGGGTTATTTGACTGTATTTAAACGCCGGCATCGGGCATTCCTCAAAGATAACAGGTGATGAATGCCGGACAATGTATTCAATAATCCTCAAACGATAAAATCATTCGATATCAATTTTTAACAGAACGCAGGCAATGATATTAATCGGATTTAGTTTTTATTTATGACACCGTAAAATATTTTATTGATATGTCATTTCATGCTGTAGTGATAATTGTTATTCGTTTTCTCTGTAGCGACACTTTTTTCCTGCGCGAATGACATTTGCTCAAAATGTGAAACATTTCACATCGCCGGACAATCTCCGTGAAATTTTATGAACAGGCTCGCACATTTTCCCGGAAACCATGGAAACCGGTTTCCATAACGCCTCAAATACCCTCAGCAAGCAGAAACGGGCAGAACATAAATCATCTGGGAGTGAAGCAAAATGAAAAGAATCATGCTTTGTTGTTCGGCGGGAATGTCGACCAGTTTATTAGTACGCAAAATGAAAGAAGTGGCGGCAGAGCGCGGCGAAGAAGTGCAGATCGACGCGTTCGGAGCCAGCGAGTTTGACGAAAAATTCCGTGATTATCAGGTCGTGCTGCTCGGGCCGCAGGTGCGTTATATGCAGGCTGATTTATCCAAAAGAGCCGCAGAATTCAATATTCCGGTAGAAACCATCAACATGATGGATTACGGCATGCAGCGCGGCGATAACGTGCTCGACTTCGCTTACGGCCTGATCGCACAGGAAGGAAGCCGCGTATGAGTGGCCTTTATCAGGCGATGGTTAACGTCATCGAAAAACACATCACGCCACTGGCGGGCAGCGTCGGTCAGCAACGGCATGTGATCGCCATTCGTGACGGGTTTATCGCGGCGTTGCCTTTCATGATTATCGGCTCATTCATGCTGGTGTTTATCTTCCCGCCTTTCTCGCCGGACACCACCTGGGGTTTCGCGCGCGGCTGGCTGGATTTGTCGCTGAAATACCGCGAGCAGCTGATGCTGCCGTGGTATCTGAGCATGGGCGTGATGACATTTTTCATCTCGGTGGGCATCGGCGCAAGTCTCGGTAAACACTACAAACTCGACCCGATCATGACCGGCTTGCTGGCGTTTATGGCGTTCCTGCTGGTGGCGGCGCCGTATCATGACAAACAAATCTCGACGCAATATTTCTCCGGCGAAGGCATTTTCACTGCGATCCTGACGGCGATTTATGCCGCTGAAGTGTATGCGCTGCTCAAACGCCGCAACATCACCATCCGTCTGCCGAAAGAAGTGCCGACCGGCGTGGCGCGTTCGTTTGAAATTCTGATCCCGGTGGTGGTGATTGTCGCCACGCTGCATCCGCTGAACCTGTTTATTCAGTCCACCACTGGCATGATTATTCCTGAAGCCATCATGCACTTGCTGGCACCGCTGGTTTCCGCATCCGATTCTTTGCCGGCAATTTTGATTTCGGTGTTTATCTGTCAGGTGCTGTGGTTTGCAGGCATTCACGGTGCGCTGATTGTGACCGGCATCATGAACCCGTTCTGGATGACCAATCTGGCGCTGAACCAGACGGCGTTACAGAACGGCGAGCCGCTGCCACATATCTATCTGCAAGGATTCTGGGATCACTATCTGCTGATTGGCGGCGTCGGTTCGACCCTGCCGCTGGCGATCCTGCTGCTGTGCAGTAAGGCCGTGCATCTGCGCACCATAGGCAAGATGGGCGTGGTGCCGAGCTTCTTCAACATCAACGAACCGATCCTGTTTGGTACGCCGATTATCATGAATCCGGTGTTCTTCCTGCCGTTCACGTTGGTACCGATGCTGAACGCAATTTTTGCGTATACCGCCACCAAACTGGGCTGGGTCGCGCAAGTGGTCTCGCTCACGCCCTGGACAACGCCCGCGCCGATTGGTGCGTCATGGGCCGCAAACTGGGCATTCAGTCCGGTAATTATGTGCCTGTTCTGTATGGTGTTATCAGCCGTAATGTACTACCCGTTCCTGAAAGCCTATGAACGTACGTTGCTGAAACAGGAAGCGGAAAAAGCCACGGCACAAACGGCAGGCAATGCCGTGCCGGCAAACAGTTAAACAGCCAAATAATTCAGTTAAAAACGTAAAGCTAACGGACAGCGAGGATGACAATGAAATACGCATTTCCAAAAGAATTCTGGTGGGGCAGTGCCAGTTCCGCGCCGCAGACGGAAGGTGAAACCCTGAGCCACGGCAAAAGCGCGACGGTGTGGGATCACTGGTATTCACAGCAGCCGACACGTTTCCACAACGACGTGGGTCCGCAGGATACCTCGACGTTTTATAAAAACTGGCGCGAAGACATTGCGCTGCTGAAACAGCTGAACCACAACACGTTTCGCACGTCGATTTCCTGGGCGCGTTTGATCCCCAACGGACGCGGCGAAGTGAATCAGGAAGCGGTCACGTTTTATAATCAGGTGATCGACGAAATGCTGGTGCAGGGCGTGCAGCCGTTTATCAATCTGTTCCACTTTGATATGCCGATGGCGATGCAGGAAATCGGCGGCTGGGAAAACCGCGACGTCGTGCAGGCTTACGCAAAATATGCCGATACCTGTTTTGAGTTGTTCGGTGACCGCGTGAAGCACTGGTTCACCTTCAACGAACCGGTGGTGCCGGTGGAAGGCGGCTATCTGTATGACTTCCATTACCCGAATGTGGTGGATTTCAAACGTGCCGCCACGGTGGCGTATCACACCATGCTGGCGCATTCTCTGGCGGTGAAAGCCTATCGTGCCCGCAATACCGGTGGTGAAATCGGCATCATTCTTAACCTCACGCCGTCTTATCCGCGCTCGCAAAATCCGGCAGATCTGAAAGCCGCCAATATTGCGGATCTGATGTTTAACCGCAGTTTCCTCGATCCGGCGCTGCGCGGTGAATATCCGCAGGAACTGGTGGAATTGCTGAAAAAACACGATCAGCTGCCGGCCTGTCAGCAGGGCGATAAAGAACTGCTGCAACAGGGCGTGGTAGATTTACTCGGCATCAACTATTACCAGCCGCGCCGTATTCAGTGCCGCGACAGTATGGTCAATCCGGAAAGTCCGTTTATGCCGGAATGGTTCTTCGATAACTACGTGATGCCGGGACGTAAAATGAACCCGCACCGTGGCTGGGAAATCTACGAGCAGGGCATTTACGATATCCTCACCAATTTGCGCGAAAACTACGGCAATCCGCGCTGTTTCATTTCTGAAAACGGCATGGGCGTAGAGCATGAACTGCGCTTCGAAAAGGATGGCCGGATTGACGATGATTACCGCATTGAGTTCGTCAGCGGACATCTGAAATGGTTGCACCGGGCATTGCAGGAAGGCAGCGGCTGTCTCGGCTACCATATGTGGACATTTATTGACTGCTGGTCATGGATGAATGCCTATAAAAACCGGTATGGTTTCATCCAGCTGGATCTGGAAACCCAAAAACGCACAGTGAAGAAAAGCGGCGAATGGTTCGCGGCGGTGTCTAAAAACAACGGTTTCGACTAACACAAGGAAAGACATGGCAAACATTAACGACGTTTCGCGGCTGGCGAAGGTGTCGAAAGCGACGGTGTCCCGTGTTTTGAGTGGCAGCCGCGGTGTGAAAGAGGAAAGCCGCCTGGCCGTAATGCAGGCGGTGGAAACACTGCAATACAAACCGAGCGTGATTGCGCAGTCGCTGTCGACCCAGTCTACCGGCTGTATCGGCGTGATTTGTGCGACGGAAAACATTAACCAGTCCACCGGTTATCTGCACGCGCTGGAAAAAGAGCTGCGGCTGAATCAGAAGTATTTGCTGTTGCGGTTTGCCACCGACGCCGCAAGCCTCACGCATTCCGTGGATGAAATCGGGCGCGGTCTGTGCGATGCGATGATTGTGATTGGCGCGCGATTTGCGTTGCCGGCATTGCCTGAAAACGTCATCACCATTGATTGTCTGGATGCGGATTCAGCGCGCAGTATTCATTTTGACCGCAGCTTTGCGGCCGAAACCGCCTGCCAGTATGTGCTCAAACAAGGGCGCAGACAGATTGCGCTGATCAATACGGAGAGTCATGAAACTGCCGGGCAAATCTTGCAGGGATATCATCTCGCGCTGGAGAAATTCCTGCTGCCTTATGACCGGCGGCTGGTACACAGCGGCGGACAGGCATTGTCGCAACTGCTGGCACAGAACGTGCCGTTCAACGCGCTGCTGGTGCCGGACGATGCCACCGCGCAGGACGCACTCCATCAGCTTGCACAGCACGGGCGTGCCGTGCCTGAAAATGTGATGGTATTCAGCCTCGACAGCACGCTGCCGCCGGGTGTTTCTGCCGTTCCGGCAATTGCCTATCCGCTGGAAACACTGGCACAACGTGCGATGGCGTTACTGACCGGTCAGTTTTCCGCAAACCTCCGCGCACCGGTTCGCGGTCAGCTTTCCCTGCCATCCTGACAAACCTCTCATGTCGCGCAGCAACGGATATCCGCCTGCGCGATTGTTTGCTAACATCACACTCTGATCCCTTAACCTTTTCAGCGGCACCATCTCATTGATGAATATCAAGAAAAAAAGACCCGTACTCCAGGATGTTGCCGACAAGGTGGGCGTCACCAAAATGACGGTCAGCCGTTATTTGCGCAATCCTGAACAGGTTTCCGGTGCGTTGCAGGAAAAGATTTCTGCGGCGCTCGATGAGCTGGGTTACATCCCCAACCGCGCACCGGATATTCTTTCCAATGCGAAAAGCCGCGCCATCGGCGTTTTGCTGCCGTCGCTGACCAACCAGGTGTTCGCCGAAGTGCTGCGCGGCATCGAAAGCGTGACCGATATTCACGGCTACCAGACCATGCTGGCGCACTACGGCTACAGCCAGGAGCGCGAAGAACAGCGTCTGACCTCGCTGCTTTCCTACAATATCGACGGGCTGATTTTGTCCGAACGCCATCACACGGCGCGTACGCTGAAGATGATTGAAGTGGCCGGTATTCCGGTGGTGGAAATGATGGACTGCGTATCGCCGTGCGTCGATCTGGCGGTCGGGTTTAACAACTTTGAGGCCGCCCGCCAAATGACCCAGCAAATTATCGCCCGCGGCCATCGGCATGTGGTGTATTTCGGCGCGCGTCAGGACGAACGTACGATTATCAAACAGCAAGGTTACGAGCAGGCGATGCGCGAATCCGGGCTGAAGCCTTACAGCGTGATGACCAGCCGCTCCTCGAGTTACAGCGCGGGCGCGGAATTACTGCGTCAGGCGCAAAAAGACTGGCCGAAAATCGACAGTATTTTCTGCACCAACGATGACCTGGCGGCGGGCGCATTCTTTGAATGCCAGCGTCAGGGACTGAAAATCCCGTCACAAATGGCGATTGCTGGTTTCCACGGTCACAACATGGGACAGGCGATGGAACCGCCGCTGGCAAGCGTACTCACGCCGCGCGAAAGAATGGGGCAGATTTCCGCCGAACGCCTGCTGGCGAGATTACGCGGCGAAGAAGTGGTGCCGAGAATGGTGGATGTCGGATTTACGATATCTGCGGGTGGAAGTATCTGATCTTTTACTCCTTCCCCTCTCACGAGGGGAAGGCTGGGATGGGGTGTGGGTTTTGCAGATGACAGCGCTGCCATTAAAACCCCCTCCCGACCTCCCCCTTCGCAGGGGGAGGAGAAAGTCTTACTTCTGTACTGTCTTCAGTGCTGCAATACAACGATCCACCACACCTTCAAACTTGTGATCGATATTCACGCGCAACACATCCGGTTCATCATCGCCCGGTTCTTCGAGGGCATCGAACTGGCTGCGCAGTAAATCGGTCGGCATAAAGTGTCCGGCGCGGGCTTTCAGGCGGTCGGCAATCACGTCAAAACTGCCTTTCATGTAGATGAACACCATGCCTTCGTTGTCTTTACGCAGCGCGTCGCGGTAGCGGCGTTTCAGCGCAGAACAGACAATAATGCCGGTTTCATTTTTATGGCGCAGGCTGTAAGCCGCGTCGTTCAGGCGCAATAACCACGGCGCACGGTCGTCGTCGTTGAGTGGCGTGCCGCTGGCCATTTTCTGGATATTGGCGCGGGGATGAAGATCATCGCCGTCGATAAATTTCGCGTTAATTTCACGGGCCAGTGCCGCGCCGACGGTGGATTTACCGCTGCCTGACACGCCCATCAGAATGATGCTTTGTCCTGCCATAAGTATGATCTCTATCCCAAAATGAACATTTTGACTGCGTAGTGAGTCCTAATATTAGCATGTTACCGGTATCATGATACCGGTAACAAATGGAGATGTGACTAATATCACAAAGGAATGCACTGCTGTTTTAGCGGTCGCGGTCTGTACCCGTTGCACTGTTAATTCCTACAACATGTTGAAAATTAAAAACAATGCGTCACCCGGTTTTTAGCCATACCGCAGTGACAGCATGAGGGGAAAGAATATGCCATTAGTTATTGTAGCGGTGGGTGTCGCACTGCTGTTGTTACTTATGATCCGATTTAAGCTTAATGGCTTCATTGCACTGATCCTGGTCGCGCTGGCGGTGGGTATCATGCAGGGAATGCCGGTCGACAAAGTCATCACGTCGATCAAAAACGGGGTAGGCGGCACGCTCGGCAGTCTGGCGCTGATCATGGGCTTCGGTGCCATGCTCGGAAAAATGCTGGCGGACTGCGGCGGTGCGCAGCGCATCGCGACCACGCTTATCGAAAAGTTTGGCCGTGAACACATTCAGTGGGCGATTGTGCTGACCGGTTTTATCGTCGGTTTTGCGCTGTTCTATGAAGTCGGCTTCGTGCTGATGCTGCCACTGGTATTTACCGTGGCGGCGGCGGCGCGTCTGCCACTGCTGTATGTCGGTGTGCCGATGGCGGCTGCATTGTCCGTGACGCACGGTTTCCTGCCTCCGCACCCTGGCCCGACAGCGATTGCCACCATTTTCCATGCGGATATGGGCAAAACCCTGCTGTATGGCTCACTGCTGGCGGTGCCGACGGTCATTCTGGCCGGTCCGGTGTATGCGCGTTTCCTGAAAGGGATCGACAAACCGGTTCCGGAAGGCCTGTTTAACCCGAAAACCTTCACGGAAGAAGAGATGCCTGGCTTTGGCGTCAGCGTCGCGACGTCACTGGTGCCGGTCATTCTGATGGCATTCCGTGCGGTCTGCGAAATGATCCTGCCGAAAGGCCATCCGGTACTGGCTTATGCTGAGTTCTTCGGCGACCCGGTAATGGCAACGCTGATTGCGGTACTCATCGCTATCTTCACTTTCGGCCTGAACCGTGGTCGTAAGATGGATGAAGTCATGGCAACCGTCAGCGATTCCATCAAAATCATCGCCATGATGTTGTTAATCATCGGCGGTGGCGGCGCGTTCAAACAGGTGCTGGTAGACAGCGGTATTGAAAAATACATCGCCGCCCTGATGCACGGCAGCAACCTGTCGCCAATCCTGCTGGCGTGGTCAATTGCGGCAGTGCTGCGTATCGCACTGGGTTCTGCTACCGTTGCCGCGATTACCGCGGGCGGCATTGCTGCGCCACTGATCGCGACCACCGGCGTCAGCCCTGAACTGATGGTGATCGCCGTCGGTTCCGGCAGCGTGATTTTCTCACACGTCAACGATCCGGGTTTCTGGTTGTTCAAGGAGTACTTCAACCTGAGCATTGTCGAAACCTTCAAATCCTGGTCCGTGCTGGAAACCATCATTTCCCTGTGCGGCCTGGGCGGATGTCTGTTGCTGTCGATGGTCGTCTGACGACAGATTGTTAGCATAAAAAAGGCGAGCCGCATGGCTCGCCTTTTTTACATCATTTTAAATTGTTTTAAGCGTCTGGATAATTTGCGGATTCAGTTCCAGCATTTTCAACAGTTTCAATGCTGCGCCATTTGGCAAACGCTTTTGTTGTTCCCATGCCTGCACCAGCGAGGGAGAAACACCAAGCAGCCGGGCGAACTCATCCTGTTTAACACCTGCTTTTGTGCGAATTTGTTTTACTTCAGGCATGGAAATACGCGTGATATGCGCAGGTGCCATCTCACCTTTACGGATCGCGATCATTTCTTCAGCGGATTGTCGCAATTCTTCAAAGAATTCTTTCGTCATGGTCTATCTCCTGTGTCACGACAGACTTCGTACAATGTTTTTCAAAATCGATTTTTCGCTTTCCGTCAGAGAATCTTTCTCACTCTTGGGATAAACCAGCAGCATGTAAATCTGACCATCAGCGCACAGGTAATAATAAATCGCCCGCACACCTGCACTTTTCCCCCGACGATGGTTACCCCAGCGGACTTTTCTGCAACCGCCCGTCCCGACGATCAAAGCCCCTGCATCGGATAATGCGTGAGGTATTCCTGAAACTGGCGATATTCCTCCTCAGTCAGCAGCTCTTTGCATTTGCGGCTAAAAGTCGGGGTTTCGATAAACTCCAGATATTCCATATGACTCATTCCATGACTCAAGATGGCAGGATAATACTCTCACAGGGTAAGAGTTCAACGCGAGGTTTTTCTCGTCAGAAACGAAAAAGGCGAGCCACGTTGCTCGCCTTTTCGTTTCTTCTGTCGCTAAATCTTCAAATACGCCCTGATTCCATCGAGGAACATCTGCGTTGAGAGCATGACCAGAATCAGGCCCATCAGGCGTTCGAGGGCGCTGACGCCTTTGTCGCCGAGCAGTCGCAGGAACAAATTCGACAGCAGAAGAATGGCCATCGACAGGCCCCAGGCGATGAACAGGGCCAGCGTTAAGTGGCTCATCTGATTCGGATACTGGTGCGAAAGCAGCATCAGCGTGGCGAGAATCGACGGACCGGCCACCAGCGGGATCGCCATCGGCACGAGGAAGGGTTCTTCACCGGCAGGCAGGCCGCTGCTGCTTTTCTCTTCCGACGGGAAAATCATTTTGATAGCAATCAGGAACAGAATGATACCGCCGGAAATCGACACGGTTTCGGTGCGCAGATTCAGGAACGACAGGATTTTTTCACCGGCGAACAGGAAAATCAGCATCAGGATAAGCGCGATCAGCATTTCGCGGATCAGCACCACTCTGCGACGTTTCGGGTCGAGATGTTTTAAGACCGACATAAAAATCGGTAAGTTGCCCAGCGGATCCATAATTAAAAACAGCAAAATGGTTGCTGAAATCATTTCGGTCATAACTACCTCAGAAAAAATGCCTGTTATAAGTTGCGCTGCTATTAAAGGCTGCACTATTGATTAAATTCACTTGCCACTTCTACTACATTTTGTAAGGTGGTAGACCCGCGCGTTAACGGGGCACAGTGCATCAAAACAGGCACTCGCTTAGTGCAAACGCGCGTTCAGGCTGTTTTAAGCAGTTATCACCCTCAGGGCAGGACAGATATTATGAAAAATGTAGGTTTCGTTGGCTGGCGTGGAATGGTTGGTTCTGTACTCATGCAACGCATGATTGAAGAACGCGATTTCGACGCTATCCGTCCGGTATTCTTCTCCACCTCTCAGCACGGTCAGGCCGCGCCTTCTTTCACGGGTCAGTCTGGGACCTTGCAGGATGCCTATGATCTGGACGCACTGAGTGCGCTGGACATTATCATCACCTGTCAGGGCGGCGATTATACCAATGAAATCTATCCTAAGCTGCGTGAAATCGGTTGGTCCGGCTACTGGATTGACGCAGCTTCCTCTCTGAGAATGGAAGATGACGCGATAATCATCCTCGACCCGGTCAACAGCGCCGTGATCCATCAGGGTATCGACAAAGGTATCAAAACCTTTGTGGGCGGTAACTGTACCGTCAGCCTGATGCTGATGTCGCTCGGCGGCCTGTTCGCCAATGACCTTATCGAATGGGCATCTGTCGCCACCTATCAGGCGGCATCCGGCGGCGGCGCGCGTCACATGCGTGAACTGCTGACCCAGATGGGCATGCTGCATAACAGCGTGGCGAAAGAGCTGGAAAACCCGGCATCGGCGATTCTGGATATCGAACGTAACGTCACTGCGCTGACCCGCAGCGGCACATTGCCGACCGATAACTTCGGTGTTCCGCTGGCAGGCGGTCTGATCCCGTGGATCGACAAACAGCTCGATAACGGCCAGACCAAAGAAGAGTGGAAAGGTCAGGCGGAAACCAACAAAATTCTCGGCACTTCCAGCATTATTCCGGTGGATGGCCTGTGTGTCCGTATCGGCGCGCTGCGCTGCCATAGCCAGGCATTCACCCTGAAGCTGAAAAAAGACGTGTCGATTCCAGAAATCGAACAGATGCTGGCATCGCACAATGACTGGGTTCGCGTGATCCCGAATGACCGTGAACTGTCGATGCGCGAACTGACCCCAGCGGCGGTAACCGGCACCATGAACACGCCGGTGGGCCGTCTGCGTAAACTGAATATGGGGCCGCAATATCTGTCGGCGTTCACCGTCGGTGACCAGCTGCTGTGGGGCGCGGCAGAACCTTTACGCCGTATGCTGCGCATCCTTTTGTAAGGTGAAAACTGCCCTGTTTTCTTTGTAAATATTTCCCCCGCGGGACACCAGCACGGTGTCCCGTTTTTATTTAAGCCTTCAATAACTTCCGCCGTTTCTCTCCCCGTCCGCAGCGCTTTTTACTGTATTTTTCTTTTTCAAAAATTTGTCCATATTTGAACTCCTTAACGCCCTGCCTTTTTTAATCTTTGTCTATGCTTAGTAGAAGAGCTCTGCCTTTTTGAGAAGCGGAATTAGAGACTTATTTGGAAATTGTGAACACAGGCGCACTGGCGCATTTTTTGGCAAAACTGAAGTACCGCCAGATCACAATGCAACGATAAAAAGGGGAGCACACTTAACTTACGGTCGTATTGAATATCTGAATGATTTTATTTGATTTATTGATTTAATTAATCATAGGACGAAATGCATGTCTGTACTTCCCGATCAGCACGTCATTAATCAAATTATATCTGGCCACTACGCTGATCCTTTTTCTCTTTTGGGAATGCATTCTGTCGCTGCCGGGCTGGAAGTACGTGCCCTGTTGCCGGATGCCGATCAGGTCTGGGTTATTGATGTAGAAAAAGGCAAGCAGGTGGCAGAACTGCGCCGTTATGACGAGCGCGGTTTCTTTGTCGGCCTGATCCCACGTCGTAAAAATGCGTTCCGTTACAAGCTGGAAGTCCGCTGGGGCGAGGATCGCCATGTGATTGACGACCCGTACCGGTTCGGCACGTTGTTGCAGGAGCTGGATATCTGGCTGCTGGCAGAAGGCACGCATCTGCGGCCGTATGAGAAACTCGGTGCGCATCCGCAAACGCTGGACGATGTCGAAGGCGTCAGTTTCGCGGTCTGGGCACCGAATGCCACCCGGATTTCCGTGGTGGGTGAATTCAACTTCTGGGATGGCCGCCGTCACCCGATGCGTCAGCGCCGTGAAAACGGCATCTGGGAATTATTCATTCCTGCCGTCCGCGAAGGTCAGCTGTATAAATTTGAAATTATCGACTGCCGTGGCAATGTCAGTCTGCGTGCCGATCCTTATGCCTTTGAGGCGCAGATGCGTCCGGACACCGCCTCGTGCGTGCGTAAATTACCGGATGTTGTGCCGCATTCAGAAAGCAGAAAGAAAGCAAATGCGCTGAATCAGCCCGTTTCTGTCTATGAAGTGCATCTGGGTTCCTGGCGTCGTCATACCGATGACAATTTCTGGCTCAGCTATGGCGAGCTGGCCGAGCAGTTAGTGTCCTATGCCAAATGGATGGGCTTCACGCATATCGAACTGATGCCGGTCAACGAGCATCCGTTCGACGGTAGCTGGGGTTATCAGCCGCTGGGTATGTACGCGCCGACCCGTCGTTTCGGCACGCCGATGGAGTTCAAAGCCTTTATCGATGCCGCGCATAACGCCGGTCTGAATGTGATCCTCGACTGGGTGCCGGGGCATTTCCCGAGCGATGCCTACGGGCTGGCGCAGTTCGACGGCACCGCGCTGTACGAATATGCCGATCCGCGCGAAGGTTATCATCAGGACTGGAACACGCTGATTTATAACTATGGCCGCCATGAAGTGCGTAACTATCTGGCCGGCAATGGTTTTTACTGGATTGAACGCTTCGGCATTGACGGTCTGCGCGTTGATGCCGTGGCGTCGATGATTTACCGCGATTACAGCCGTAAAGCCGGCGAGTGGATCCCCAATTATTACGGCGGCCGCGAAAACCTCGAAGCTATTTCTTTCCTGAAATACACCAACCATACGATTGGCAAGGAACTCGGCGGCGCAGTGACGCTGGCCGAAGAATCGACTGATTATCCGGGCGTCACCATGCCGCCGGACGCGAACGGACTGGGCTTCCATTACAAATGGAATCTGGGCTGGATGCACGACTCGCTGACGTATATGCAGCTCGATCCGGTTCACCGCAAATACCACCACAATCTCATGACGTTTGGCGTGCTTTACGCCTACAGCGAGAACTTCATGCTGCCGCTTTCGCACGATGAAGTGGTACACGGTAAAAAATCCCTGCTGGATAAAATGCCCGGCGACGTCTGGCAGAAGTTTGCCAACCTGCGCGCCTATTACGGCTTTATGTGGGCGCATCCGGGCAAAAAACTGCTGTTTATGGGTGGTGAATTTGCGCAGGGGCGTGAGTGGAATTTCGACGCCAGCCTCGACTGGCATCTGCTGGACGACGCGACCGGCTGGCACAGCGGCGTGCAGCATCTGGTGCGCGACCTGAACCTGACGTATCAGGCCAACGCACCGCTATATGAACTGGATTACAACCCGCGTGGCTTTGAATGGCTGGTGGTCGATGACCATGAAAACTCTATTTTCGCCTTTGCACGTCGCGACGAAAACGGCGGTGAAATCATCGTTATCAGCAATTTCACGCCGGTGCCCCGTGAGCACTATCGCATCGGCATTAGCCGCCCTGGCCGTTACCGTGAAATTCTTAACACCGATTCGCATTTCTACCGTGGCAGCAATGTCGGCAACGGCTGCGACGTTTACAGCGAAAACACCGGTCATCATCAGCGTGAACATTCCATCAGCGTAACGATCCCGCCGCTGGCGACGGTCTATTTGCGAAGGGAGGCGTAATGAAACAGCTCGCGACCGGTCAGCCCGCGCCTTTTGGTGCGTATCTCAGAGATAACGGCGTCAATTTTTGCCTGTACTCCGCGCATGCGGAGAAAGTGGAATTATGTCTTTTTGATGAGACCGGCAGCGAGCAGCACCTGCCTTTACCGGGGCGCACCGGAAATCTCTGGCACGGTTTTTTGCCCGACGCCAAAGCCGGACAGCGTTACGGTTACCGCATTTACGGACCGTTCGACCCGAAAAATGGCCATCGTTTTAACCCGAAAAAAGTGCTGATTGATCCCAGCGCACGGGCCGTTGACGGTGTGCTGCATGACAATGCGCGCTTTACCGGCGGCACTGACGCACCGGACGATAAAGACAGCGCCGTGGTTGCGCCAAAATCTGTCGTCGTTGCCGGGAATTTCGACTGGGGCGATGACAAACCGCCCGCAATACCCTGGGGCGAAACGGTGATTTACGAGGCGCATGTACGCGGCCTGACCCGCCAGCACCCGCGTATTCCGGCGGCCATTCGCGGCACCTACGCCGGACTGGCGCATCCGGTCATGCTCGAGTATTTACAGCATCTGGGCGTGACGGCGATTGAGCTTTTGCCGGTGCAACATCATGCCGATGAGCCGCGTTTGCAAAAACTGGGGCTGAGTAATTACTGGGGCTACAACGTGCTGGCGCCGTGCGCCGTGGACCCGCGTTATGCCAGCGGACAGGGCGGTGTGTCAGCGCTGAATGAGTTTAAATCGGCGGTTAAAGCCCTGCATCAGGCCGGTATCGAAGTGATCCTCGACGTGGTGTTCAATCACAGTGCTGAGCTGGATATCGACGGGCCGTTTATCTCGTTTCGCGGCATCGACAATGCCAGTTATTACTGGCTCAACGAAGACGGTTCCGATAACAACATGACCGGCTGTGGCAACACGCTGCGCCTGATGGACGACGAAGTCATCGCCTGGACAATTGACTGCCTGAATTACTGGGTGCGTGAATGTCACGTCGATGGTTTCCGTTTTGATTTAGCCACCGTTCTTGGCAGAACGCCGGAGTTCAGCCCGCAATCGCCGCTGTTCAACGCCATTAAGCAGGATGCCGTTCTCTCACAGGTCAAACTGATTGCAGAACCCTGGGATATCGGCACCGGCGGCTATCAGCTCGGCAATTTCCCGCCCCCGTTTGCTGAATGGAGCGATATCTGGCGCGACGATATGCGTCAGTTCTGGCTGCACGGCGATATTTCTCTCGGCCAGTTTGCCGGACGTCTGGCGGCCTCCGCCGACAAATTCAATCCCGCACAGCGCGAACCCTGGGCCAGCGTAAATATGCTGACGGCACACGACGGTTTCACGCTGCGCGATCTCGTGAGTTTTAACCAGAAACACAACCAGGCCAACGGCGAAGAAAACCGCGATGGCCACAATGAAAATTTCAGCCAAAACCACGGCGAAGAAGGGCTGGAGGCGTCTGCACACGTTCTGCAACAGCGCCGTCTCAGTCAGCGTGCTTTGCTGGCGACGCTGTTTCTGTCACAGGGCACGCCGATGTTGCTGGCCGGTGACGAGCAGGGTAACAGCCAGTCGGGCAACAACAACGCCTATTGTCAGGACAATCCGCTGACCTGGCTCGACTGGGAAAATGCCGATGAAAGCCTGACGGCCTATACCTCTGCGCTGATTGCCCTGCGCCGGAAAATTCCGGCACTGACGCAAAACCGCTGGTGGCAGGAAGGCAGTGAAGATGTGCAATGGCTGAATCAACAGGGGCAACCGATGAGCCCCGGCGACTGGGAACAGGGGCCGCAGCAATGGCTGCAAATCTGTCTGTCTCAGCGCTGGTTGCTTATCGTCAATGCTTCGCTGCACGAGGTTGATTTGCAGCTGCCGCCGGGAAACTGGCAGCCGGTTGCACCGTTCAACAGCGTGCTTTTTGATGAGGAACCCCGGCGTGTCATGGAAGGCTCGCAATGGCGGGCAGCAGCAAAAACCCTCTGTGTCCTACAAGATTTCACTCCACAGAGCCGGTCATTATAAAAACAAAGGAGTCAGATATGGCGACATTAGACAACCGGGACCCGGTCATGCTGGCACGACAGTTGCCGCTGAAATCCGTGGCGTTAATCCTTGCCGGGGGACGTGGTTCAAGACTGAAAGATTTGACCGCAACCCGGGCTAAACCCGCCGTCCACTTCGGCGGGAAATTCCGCATCATTGATTTTGCCCTGTCGAATTGCCTGAACTCCGGCATTCGCCGCATCGGTGTCATTACGCAATATCAGTCGCACACGCTGGTTCAGCATATTCAGCGCGGATGGTCTTTCTTCAATGAAGAAATGAACGAGTTCGTGGATTTACTGCCCGCGCAGCAACGCCACAGCACCGAGCACTGGTACAAAGGCACCGCCGATGCGGTGTATCAGAATCTGGATATTATCCGCCGCTATAACGCCGAATTTGTGGTGATCCTGGCGGGCGATCATATCTACAAAATGGACTACTCGCGGATGCTGATCGACCATGTGCAGAAGGGCGGTGAATGTACCGTCGCCTGCCTGGAAGTGCCGCGCGCTGAGGCCAGCGAGTTCGGGGTTATCGGCGTCACTGAGGATTATCACATCACCAGTTTCGTCGAAAAACCGAAAGACCCGCCAGCGATGCCCGGCAATCCCGATATGGCGCTGGCGAGCATGGGCATCTACATTTTTAATGCGGACTATCTGTTTCGTATGCTCGAAGAAGACATGGCCAGTGAGGAATCCAGCCATGATTTCGGCAAAGACCTGATCCCGAAACTGACCCGTCAGGGCGTTGCCCGTGCGCATCCGTTCGGACTTTCCTGCGTAACGCAAAACGATGACGCGCCGCCGTACTGGCGTGATGTCGGTACGCTCGACGCCTACTGGCGCGCTAATCTGGATCTGGCGTCAGTCACGCCGGAGCTGGATATGTACGACCGCGACTGGCCGATCCGCACGCACATGGAGCCATTACCACCGGCCAAATTTGTGCAGGATCGCTCAGGCAGCCACGGTATGACCATGAACTCGCTGGTGGCTGGCGGCGTGATTGTCTCCGGTTCAGTGGTGGTGCATTCGGTGCTGTTCCCGCGGGTACGCGTTAACTCTTTCTGCAACATTGATTCGACGATTATTTTGCCGGATGTGAACGTGGGGCGTTCATGCCGCTTACGTAAATGCGTCATCGACCGCGCCTGTCAGATCCCCGAAGGCATGGTGATTGGCGAGAACGCGGATGAAGACAGCCGCCGGTTCTATCGTTCCGAAGGCGGCGTGGTGCTGGTCACGCGCGCGATGCTGGCGAAACTATAAACAGATATTAGAAAGCACGACTTTTCGTCATCCCGGTATTGCCGGGATGACCGGGATAATCAGGAGCGCGAATGCAGGTTTTACATGTTTGTTCCGAGCTGTTTCCGCTGTTAAAAACGGGCGGCCTTGCTGACGTCGCCGGTGCACTGCCCGCCGCTCAGATTGCGGAGGGCGCGGATGTCCGCGTGCTCATTCCAGGTTTTCCTGATGTCAAAAAAGGACTGGGAGAAACGCAGGTCATCGGCACGCTGGCGACCTTTGCCGGGCATGTCACCCTTTCATTGGGTTACTTTGATGGCGTGGGTATTTATGTGATTGATGTGCCCGGTTTGTACGATCGCCCCGGCAGCCCGTATCACGATCAATCGTCTTTTGCCTACCCAGATAACCATCTGCGCTTTGCGTTGCTGAGCTGGATGGCCTGCGAGCTGGCACTGAATTTTGACCCGCACTGGAAGCCGGATATCGTCCATTCTCACGACTGGCACGCCGGGCTGTGTTCCGCCTATATCCGCGCCCGAAACGCGCCGGTACGTACCGTGTTTACGGTGCATAATCTGGCGTTTCAGGGGCTGTTCTTCGCGCATCATCTCGATGAACTTTATATCCCGCGCGAATTCTTCCAGATGCACGGGCTGGAATTCTACGGCCAGATTTCTTTCCTGAAAGCCGGTCTGTTCTATTCCGATCACGTGACCACTGTCAGCCCGACCTACGCCAAAGAGATTACCCGGCCGGAGTTTGGTTACGGCATGGAATCGCTGCTGCTGGAGCGTGAAATGCAGGGGCGGCTGACCGGTATTCTTAACGGCGTCGATGAAGCCATCTGGCAGCCGCGCGACGACGTGCTGCTGTCGGCGCGTTACGACGCTGATGATTTGCGATCCAAAGCGGTCAACAAAGCCTATCTGCAACGGGCGATGGGGCTGGATGTGGATGATTCGCGTCTGGTCTTCGCGGTCGTCAGCCGCCTGACCAGCCAGAAAGGGCTGGATCTGGTGCTTGAAGCCTTGCCGGATTTACTCGAACGCGGCGGTCAGCTGGCGCTGTTAGGCGCGGGTGACGCGGTGTTGCAACAGGCATTCCTGGCGGCAGCGGCGGACAATCCGGGGCAGGTCGGCGTGCAGCTCGGTTATCACGAAGCGTTTTCCCACCGCATCATCGGCGGGGCGGACGTCATCATGGTGCCGAGCCGTTTCGAGCCGTGCGGATTAACCCAACTTTACGGACTCAAATACGGCACCTTGCCGCTGGTACGTCGTACCGGCGGGCTGGCCGACACGGTAGTCGATTGTGCGCTGGAAAATCTGGCCGACGGAACTGCCAGTGGTTTTGTGTTTGAAGAAGCAACGGGGAAATCGCTCGGAAATGCGATCCGCCGCGCATTTGTTTTGTGGAGCCGTCCTAAGCACTGGCGACACGTACAACAACACGCCATGGGTATTGATTTTGGCTGGAAGGTGGCTGCACAGGAATATCTCACCCTGTATAACCGCCTGATGTCCTGACCCCTGAACGCAGCTAATTTGATCGGGAATGTAACGTTATGACTTCACCGTTTAATTACAACTCACCGACAGTCAGTGTCGAAGCGCTAAAGCATTCGATTGCCTATAAACTGATGTTTATTATCGGCAAAGATCCGTCCATTGCGACGCAACATGACTGGCTGAACGCCACGCTGTTTGCGGTTCGCGATCGTATGGTGGAACGCTGGCTGCGTTCTAACCGTGCGCAAACTTCACAGGACGTCCGGCAGGTTTATTACCTGTCGATGGAGTTTCTGATTGGACGAACCCTTTCCAATGCGTTGCTGGCGATGGGGATTTACGACGATCTGAAAAGTGCGCTCGATGAAATGGGCTTTGATCTTGAAGAACTGATCGGCGAAGAAAATGACCCGGGTTTAGGCAACGGTGGCCTCGGACGGCTGGCGGCGTGTTTCCTCGATTCGCTGGCCACGCTGGCGCTGCCGGGACGCGGTTACGGTATCCGCTACGAATACGGCATGTTCGCGCAAAGCATCATCAACGGTGAGCAAAAAGAAGCACCAGATTACTGGCTGGAATACGGTAATCCATGGGAGTTTCAGCGTTATAACACCCGCTATAAAGTGCGTTTCGGCGGACGTGTACAGCACGAGGGCGTCAAAACCCGCTGGCTGGAAACCGAAGAAGTCATCGCCTGCGCCTACGATCAGGTGATTCCGGGTTACGACACTGATGCCACCAATACCCTGCGGTTGTGGGGCGCGCAGGCGAGTAACGAAATCAATCTGGGTAAATTTAATCAGGGCGATTACTTTGCGGCGGTGGAAGATAAAAACCATTCCGAAAACGTGTCGCGCGTTCTGTATCCCGATGACTCGACCTATTCAGGGCGCGAGCTGCGGTTACGTCAGGAATATTTCCTGGTGTCGGCGACCGTGCAGGACATCCTCAACCGCCATTACACCACGCACCATACTTACGACAATCTGGCCGACAAAATTGCCATTCACCTCAACGATACGCACCCGGTGCTGTCGATCCCTGAGCTGATGCGTCTGCTTATCGACGAGCATAAATTTGAATGGAAAGACGCGTGGGAGACGGTGTGTCGGGTGTTCTCTTATACCAACCACACGCTGATGAGCGAAGCGCTGGAAACCTGGCCGGTAGACATGATCGGCAAGATCCTGCCGCGTCATCTGGAGATTATTTTCCAGATTAACGATCACTTCCTCAAAGAAGTGGCGGAGAAAATTCCCAACGATAACGGCCTGCTGTCACGCGTTTCGATAATCGATGAAGGGAATGGCCGCAAAGTGCGGATGGCATGGCTTGCGGTCATCGCCAGCCACAAAGTCAACGGCGTGTCGGAGCTGCATTCCGAGCTGATGGTGCAGTCGCTGTTTGCTGATTTTGCCCGCGTTTATCCGGATCGTTTCTGCAATAAAACCAATGGCGTGACGCCGCGCCGCTGGCTGGCACTGGCCAACAAACCGCTGTCGGCGGTGATTGATGATGCCATCGGCCAGACCTGGCGTTCTGATCTCAGCCAGCTGGCGGAACTGAAACAGAATCTGGATTACCTGAGTTTCCTGCAGGCGATCCGCAAGGCCAAGCTGGACAATAAAAAGCGGCTGGCGCTGTATATCGCCCAGAAACTGAACATTGTGGTGGATCCGAAAAGCCTGTTCGACGTGCAGATCAAACGCATCCACGAATACAAACGTCAGCTGATGAACGTGCTGCACGTCATCACCCGTTATAACCGTATTCTGGAAGAGCCGGACGCCGAGTGGGTACCACGCACGGTGATTTTCGCCGGTAAAGCGGCATCGGCCTATTACGCCGCCAAACAGATCATCCGGCTGATCAACGACGTGGCGACGGTGATCAACAGTGATCCGCGTATCGGCAACAAACTGAAGATCGTCTTCATTCCCAACTACAGCGTCAGTCTGGCACAGCTGATCATTCCGGCGGCGGATCTTTCCGAGCAGATCTCGCTGGCGGGTACTGAAGCGTCTGGTACCAGTAACATGAAATTTGCCCTGAACGGCGCGCTGACTATCGGTACGCTGGACGGTGCCAACGTCGAAATGCTCGAACATGTGGGTGAGGACAATATCTTTATCTTCGGCAACACCACGCCGCAGGTCGAGGAACTGCGCCAGAAAGGTTACAACCCGCATACCTACTTCGAGCAGGACGCTGAACTGCATCAGGTGCTGACGCAAATCGCCACCGGCGTCTTCAGCCCGACCGAGCCGAAGCGCTACACCAACCTGTTCGATACGCTGGTCAATCTCGGTGATCACTATCAGGTGCTGGCGGATTACCGCAGTTATGTCGATACACAGGATAAAGTCGATGAGCTGTATAAACTGCCGGAAGAGTGGACGCGCCGCACGTTGCATAACATCGCCAACATGGGCTATTTCTCTTCGGATCGTACCATTCAGGAATACGCCGATGAGATCTGGAATATTAAGCCGGTGAAGTTGTAGAGCGGGAATAAAGGTGAGACTTTCAGCTCCTCCCCCTTCGCAGGGGGAGGAGCTAACTAATTTAAGATGCCAGCGACAAATGTTTCTTCTGCTGTTTGTGTGTTTCCAGCCATTCGGCGACGCGCTGTTGCTGAGTTTTATCCAGCCACATACCGAGTTTTGTACGACGCCAGATAGCATCATCAAGCTGTGAAACCCACTCTTTTTCCACCAGATAACGCAGTTCCGCTTCGTAGAACCCGTGACCAAAATCTTCGCCCAGCGATTCCAGGCTGGTCGCGTCATTCAGGAACAGCTCCGTCTGGCTGCCGTAAGTCCGTGCATACCGGCGTGCCAGTGATTCCGGTAACCATTTGAAGCGGGTGCGCAGATTGGCACTGTAGGTATCACGGTCGCCGTTCAGTTTCCCGCCCGGCAATACGGCCGTTTTGGTCCACGCCGGACCGGCTTTCGGATAGTACTTCACCAGTTTTTCCAGCGCGTGTTCCGCCAGTTTACGGTAGGTAGTCAGCTTGCCGCCAAATACAGAAAGCAGCGGCGCCTTGCCGTCCTGATCGTGAACGTCGAGCGTGTAATCGCGGGTTACAGCTTGCGGTGAATCAGATTCGTCATCACACAGCGGACGCACGCCGGAATAAGTCCAGACGATGTCTTCGGTGGTCAGCTGTTTCTTAAAGTGGTCGTTATACACTTTCAGCAGATAACCGATTTCTTTATCGTCGATTTTCACGTCTTTCGGATCGCCGTGATATTCCACGTCGGTGGTGCCGATGATCGAGAATTCATCCATCCACGGGATCACAAACACAATACGGTGGTCTTCGTTTTGCAGAATGTAGGCCTGCGGCTGATTGTGCGCGCGTGGCACCACAATATGGCTGCCTTTGATCAGACGAATACCGTAAGGCGATTTCAGCTTCAGGCCGTCGTCGAAGAAATGTTTTACCCACGGACCGGTAGCATTCACCAGACCTTTGGCGCGCCAGGTATAGGTTTTGCCGGTGTCGATATCTTCGGCTTCCACCATCCACATGCCGTCTTCACGCCATGCGCGGGTCACGCGGGTGCGGGTACGGACTTCGCCGCCACGCTCTTCCACTTCCTGAGCGTTGACGACCACTAAACGCGCGTCATCCACCCAGCAGTCTGAATATTCAAAACCTTTGGTCAGTTCGGGTTTCAGCACGGATTCACTGCCGAATTTCAGGCCTTTACTGGCCGGCAGGCTGGTGCGTTTGCCCAGATGGTCGTAAAGGAACAGACCGGCGCGGATCATCCAGGCCGGACGCAAATGCGGCTGATGCGGTAAACGGAAACGCATCGGGAAAGCAATATGCGGCGCCATTTTCAACAGCACTTCACGTTCAGCCAGCGCTTCGCTGACCAGACGGAATTCGTAATGTTCCAGATAGCGCAGGCCACCGTGGATCAATTTCGAACTGGCCGAAGAGGTCGCGCAGGCCAAGTCTTGCGCTTCAAGCAGCAGAACAGACAGCCCGCGGCCAGCTGCATCTACTGCGATGCCGGTACCATTAATACCGCCACCAATTACGATCAAG
>Ga0308167_1000711_pt1 | contig 51440 bp, 54 predicted proteins | sample PhyCR1_2_FD_202138 | JGI IMG/M metagenome (GOLD analysis project Ga0308167, IMG submission 202138) | Phyllosphere microbial communities from UC Gill Tract Community Farm, Albany, California, United States - DLSLRC.R1 | ecosystem: Host-associated > Plants > Phyllosphere > Unclassified | place... | reverse complement strand
TCCCCCTCATTCTAGAAAAGACAAACCAGGAAGCTCCCGCATGGCCACCGAAGACAAAGCCCCGGTACTGCCCGAATCCGTCGCCGACGGCACCATCGCCACCTGGCACAAGAAGGTCGGCGATGCCGTCAAGCGCGATGAAAACCTGCTTGATCTGGAAACCGACAAGGTCGTCCTGGAAGTGCCGTCGCCGGTCGACGGCGTGCTGAAGGAGATCAAGTTCGAGGTGGGTGCCACCGTGACCTCCAGCCAGGTTGTGGCGATCATCGAAGAAGGCGCCGTGGCCGATGCGCCGGCGCCGGCCGCTGAAGAGAAGAAGGCCGAGGCCGCTCCCGCCAAGGCGGCCGCTCCGGCGGCTGCCGCCGCGCCGGCACCGGCGGCCAAGACCGCTGCCGATTCGCTGCCCCCGGGCGCCCGCTTCACCGCCATCACTGAAGGCGTGAACCCGGCCGACGTGGACGGCACCGGCCGCCGCGGCGCGGTGACCAAGGAAGACATCGTCAACTTCGCCCGCAACGGTGGCGCCGGCAAGTCCGGTGGCGCACGTCCGGAAGAGCGCGTGCCGATGACCCGCATCCGCAAGCGCATCGCCGAGCGCCTGATGCAGTCCAAGAACGGCACCGCGATGCTGACCACCTTCAACGAGGTCGACCTGTCCAAGGTCTCGGCCGCGCGCAAGGATCTGCAGGACGAGTTCGTCAAGGCGCATGGCATCAAGCTGGGCTTCATGAGCTTCTTCGTGAAGGCCGCCGCCAACGCACTGCAGCGCTTCCCGCTGGTCAATGCCTCGATCGATGGTGACGACATCATCTATCACGGCTACTCGGACATCTCGATCGCCGTGTCGACCGAGAAGGGTCTGGTGACCCCGGTGCTGCGCAACGTCGAGCGCATGTCCTTCGCCGATATCGAAAAGACCATCGCCGACTACGCCAAGAAGGCCCGTGACGGCAAGCTGAGCCTGGAAGAACTGCAGGGCGGCACCTTCACCGTGACCAACGGCGGCACCTTCGGTTCGCTGCTGTCGACCCCGATCATCAACCCGCCGCAGAGCGCCATCCTGGGCATGCACGCCATCAAGGAGCGTCCGATCGCGCAGAACGGCCAGGTCGTGATCGCGCCGATGATGTACCTGGCGCTGTCCTACGATCACCGCATCATCGACGGCAAGGACTCGGTCCAGTTCCTGGTGGACATCAAGAACCAGCTGGAAAACCCGGGCCGCATGCTGTTCGGCCTGTAAGACCTCCCACCCCTCCGCGCCTGCGCGGAGGGGTTCTGGTAAAGAAACAAGGAATATCTCAATGGCTGAACAATTCGACGTCGTCGTCATCGGTGCCGGTCCGGCCGGTTACCACGCCGCCATCCGCGCCGCGCAGCTGGGTCTGAAGACCGCCTGCATCGACGCTGCGCTGGGCAAGGACGGCAAACCGGCCCTCGGTGGCACCTGCCTGCGCGTGGGCTGCATCCCGTCCAAGGCGCTGCTGGATTCCTCGCGCCAGTTCTGGAACATGGGCCACATCTTTGGCGACCACGGCATCAGCTTCAAGGACGCCAAGATGGACGTCGAGGCGATGGTTGGCCGCAAGGACAAGATCGTCAAGCAGTTCACCGGCGGCATCGCCATGCTGTTCAAGGCGAACAAGGTCACCGCGTACTACGGTTTCGGTGAGCTGCAGCCGGGCAACATCGTCAAGGTGAAGCAGCACGACGGTTCGGAAGTCGAGCTGAAGGGCACCAACGTCATCATCGCCGCCGGTTCGGATTCGATCGAACTGACGTTCGCCAAGTTCGACGGCGAGACCATCGTCGACAACGTCGGCGGCCTGGACTTCACCGAAGTCCCCGCCCGCCTGGCCGTGATCGGTGCCGGCGTGATCGGCCTGGAACTGGGCAGCGTCTGGAAGCGCCTGGGTTCGGAAGTGACCATCCTGGAAGCGCTGCCGGACTTCCTGGCGGCCGCCGATGCCGAAGTGGCCAAGACCGCCTTGAAGGAATTCAAGAAGCAGGGCCTGGACATCCGCCTGGGCGCCAAGGTCTCCAAGGCCGAGGTGACCGGCAAGGGCAAGAAGAAGGAAGTCGCCCTGACCTACACCGATGGTGAAGGCGAGAAGAGCCTGATCGTGGACAAGCTGCTGGTGGCCGTTGGCCGTCGCGCCGCCACCAAGGGTCTGCTGGCCGAAGGCACCGGCGTCAAGATCAACGAGCGTGGCCAGATCGAAGTGGACGCGCACTGCCACACCGGCGTTGCTGGCGTCTGGGCGGTCGGTGACTGCGTGCGCGGCCCGATGCTGGCGCACAAGGGCTTCGAAGAAGGCATCGCCGTGGCCGAGCTGATCGCAGGCCTGCCGGGCCACGTCAACTTCGACACCATCCCGTGGGTCATCTACACCGAGCCGGAGCTGGCCTGGGTCGGCAAGACCGAGCAGCAGCTCAAGGACGAAGGCATCCCGTACAAGGCGGGCAGCTTCCCGTTCGCCGCCAACGGTCGTGCCGTGGCGATGATCGAGCCGACCGGCTTCGTGAAGGTCCTGGCGCATGCCGAGACCGACCGCATTCTGGGCATGCACCTGGTTGGCGCGAATGTGTCCGAGCTGGTGCACGAAGGTGTGCTGACCATGGAGTTCAGCGGTTCGGCCGACGACCTGGCGCGCATCTGCCACGCGCATCCGTCGCTGTCGGAAGTGGTGCATGACGCCGCGATGGCCGTGAGCAAGCGCGCGATCCACAAGGCCAACTGAGGGCGCGCTGGCATACGCCTTGTGAGTTTCGAGCTAGCCGAGTTCGATACTTTACTAGTAAAAAGAACCCCGCTTCGGCGGGGTTTTTTATTGGAACGACGAACTACCTGCGATAAGAATTCTGCATCCCTCAAAAGCTCCGCATCATAAGCATTGAAAATATTCAGTGCAGGTAACATGATCGTCGAGACAGGTCGGTTTCAACTTCGCTCGAACCACATACCATGGACTGGAAACGATGCTACCTCATGATCCCATTCGCCAAGTCAGTTTCATCCAGCAGACGCTATCACAGAACAAACGCCCTATCGCCTTCCTTGTTGGTGCAGGCTGCCCGCTATCAATTCGGGTCGTGACGGGCGACGGAGAAGAACAGACAAATCTACCATTAATTCAGGATGTTGCTGGCCTTACTCGAATCATCCACGAAAGATTGACGAGCGGCGACACGAATTCCCCATCCGACTGGGACAAGCTGGTAAAAACGGCAAGAGAGGATGGAGCAAACTGCGATAACATCGAACATCTCTTGAGTCGCGTTCGTAATTTCAGAAATGTCGCAGGTGTGGGTGAAGTTCGTGGATTGCGTTCCGCAGAGCTAGAGGCGATAGACACGAGCATCTGCGAGATCATCTCCACCGAGGTCAATAAATCTCTGCCATCGATTGACTCTCCGTACCATGACCTAGCCATATGGACTAGGTCCGTCACCCGAAAACGACCGGTCCATCTTTTCACAACCAACTACGACCTCCTGCTGGAACAGGCACTTGAAGAGTCGAACAGTCCTTATTTCGACGGCTTCGTGGGCTCGCGAAATGCTTTCTTCGATCTAGGGGCGGTGGAAGATGAGCAATCGTTACCCGGCCGATGGACCCGTGTTTGGAAGATTCATGGTTCGCTAAATTGGCGTCTCGATGAACATCGAACTGTCACCCGAAGCACGTACTTAGCTCCAGAACAACCCTATTTGATCTATCCATCTCACCTCAAGTACGATCAAAGTAGAAAGATGCCTTATTTGGCGATGCTTGACCGCCTTAAGGCTTTTCTTCTCTCTCCCACCCCAGTCCTCATTACATGTGGCTACTCGTTTGCTGACGAGCACATCAATGAAGTGATCTGCAGTAGCTTAGGGTCAAACCCCACTGCTCACGTCTTTGGTCTGCTGCACGGATCAATTGAACAGCCGAGCTATGAGCTTGCACAAAATTGCGCTCGCTCCACTCCCAACTTAAGTCTTCTAGCGAAGGATAAGGCGATCATCGGACGCACGCCGGCAACCTGGCGCCAGATCGAGGCCAATGACGCATCCCTCACCAGCGACGCATTGACCATCACAGAGGATGGAACGTCTTTCAATCTTGGAGACTTTGCCGTCCTTGGACGCTTACTTCGGAGCCTAGCTTCGACGGAGGAACCAAATGAAACCTAGGAGCAGCGCAGAAGGGACCTGCGTAGGGAACGTTCAGGATGTGAGCGGTACATCTGTAAGCGTAGCGTTGCATCCCGATGGCCACTCCGGCCTCAACTTTGTAGGCGGACAAGGATATCGGATAGGCCAGATCGGAAGCTTCGTTAAGATTCCAGTAGGATATATCGATCTGTTTGGAATAGTATCCCAAGTCGGCGCAAGTGCAGTTCCGGGCAACCTAACTTCACCAGCACCGAATGGAATGCGCTGGATGACTATCCAGCTAATCGGCGAAGGCTACAGAAATGGAGCATTCCAACGAGGTATTTCGCAATACCCCACGATTGATGATGAGGTTCACCTTGTAGCCGAGCAGGACCTTCGGGCGATTTACGGTCGCACCGATCACCAAAATCACTTGGTGAGAATAGGTCACATAGCCGGCAGCGAATCGATTGATGCGCTCGTCGACGTCAACAAATTGGTAACCCGGCATTCCGCCGTGCTCGGGACCACGGGCTCAGGCAAGTCTACAACCGTAGCCGGCCTTCTAACCGCCCTGTCCGATCGCGAGCGCTTTCCCTCTGCACGTATTGTCCTACTCGATCTACATGGCGAGTATGCAAAAGCACTAGGCGATCGTGCAAAAGTATTCCGAGTTTCGCCAAGCAGAAGCCGCCCAAATGAACACCAACTGTGCATACCATTTTGGGCTCTTAGCTTCGAAGAAGTAATGCGCCTAGCTTTCGGCCATGTACCTTCCGACAACAAAGCGCGAAATGTAATTATGGAGCGGATAGTTTCCGCAAAGATCTCGCACCTAAAATTGCATCCTATCGCCGGACTAACAGCTGACAACGTCAACGCTGACAGCCCTATCCCATTTTCTCTTAGCCAACTCTGGTACGATTTGTACTGTACCGAATTCGGCACCTACTACCGAAGCCTCGGGAGCCCGTTGGACCCTGCTAATTGGGCGTATGCACTTGACCCGACCAATAATCCATTGAAAGGGGATGCAAGCCTCGGCACACCCCCTCGATTTAAGCAAGTAAAAGATGTAAAAGAAGATCCTGAGAAGATAAATTATCTTCCGGATGGCCTAAATTTCAGGGGGCCGCTCGAATCACTTGGTGCGAAGCTCAGAACGTCCCGGTTTGATTTTGTTCTCAAGCCTGGTGACTGGACTCCTGATTTGAACGGTGTGCCGAAGAGCTCACTGGAAGATCTAATGACCCAATGGCTTGGAGGTGAACTACCTATAACCATCCTCGACCTGTCTGGCGTCCCTTCAACTCTGACCAGTGAAATAATCGGAAGCCTGCTGAGAATTCTGTACGACGGCCTATTCTGGGCTAGAAATCTCTCCGAGGGAGGAAGAGAACGCCCACTTTTGATTGTCATGGAGGAAGCTCACGCCTATCTAAATGAAACTACTGATGGCTCAGCGTCCCTAATGACACAACGAATTGTCAAGGAGGGACGAAAGTACGGGATTGGCGCGATGATCGTCAGTCAACGTCCTTCAGAGATAAACCCGACAATACTCTCGCAATGCGGAACGTTTTTTGCCATGAGACTTGCAAATAGCAAGGACAGGGCTCACGTTACTGGCGCCATTGCTGATAATCTAGATGGCTTAACCAACATGCTGCCAGTGCTGCGGACCGGCGAAGCAATAGTTCTTGGGGAAGCTGTCAAGCTGCCGATGCGAGCCCTTATCACAGCTCCGGGCAAGGATCGGCGCCCGGACAGCCAAGATCCTGTTGTATGTGACGAGGTAAAACCCGAAGAGTCCATGACTGCAGGAGGATGGAATATTCTCAACCCTCCTAATCCGAGCTATCAGGAATTTGTAAGCACGTGGCTCCGGCAAGACCCAAAACCTAAATCTATAGAGGACTAGCTAAAATGGCATGGAGTGAACTGGCTGCATTTGAATCTTCCAACCTGAAGTCTGCTCGCTACGACGTTGACACAAGCACGTTTGAAGTCACATTCAAGAACGGATCGACTTATCAGTATTTTGACATCCCGCAGCACGTGATAGATGGATTTAATTCAGCCACATCAAAGGGTGAGTTTCTCGCCGCAAAAGTTAAGGGTCATTTTCGCTATAGTCGAATCTAAGTGCAGCGCGACCGAGCAAACCGGTAATCCTTGGAGCCAGTGTGTTCGAGCTGGCGCACCAACTCGTGCCGACCATGGAGTTCAGCGGTTCACCCGATGACCTGGCGCGCATCTGCCACGCGCATCCGTCGCTGTCCGAAGTGGTGCATGACGTCGCCATGGCCGTCCGCAAGCGCGCGATCCACAAGGCCAACTGAGCATTGTTGGTGGCGTAACGAAAAACCCCGCTTCGGCGGGGTTCTTTGTAGGCGACAGGTAGTGCCGGCCGCTGGCCGGCTCCTCGTCATCCCGACGGAAAGAGCCGCCGGCAAGCGACCCGCCCTACCCAATCCCGGTTTCCCTTAGGCCGTCGTCGTGCGGCCGCCGCCCAGGACCCGCGCCGGCAGCATCAACAGCGCGCCCAGGAAGGCGAACAGTGCCGAGAAAGTAATGCCGACAAGCCGGAACGGCAGGCTCAACAGCCACACGAACGGCCACGCCACCAGGGCCAGGAGCGCCAGCGGCCAGCACAGCACGAACAGCAGGCACCACACGCCCAGGGCGAACAGGGTCTTCATCGTCGGTCTCCGTTGGCGGCAGCCTGCCGCCCGGACACCACCATCGCGCGCAGCGTGGGCGCGCTGCAACGGGTTTGCGACGAAACCGGCGATAAGCCGATGAAGCGGTGGTGCCGGCCGCTGGCCGGCTCTGCCCGATGACAGTTTCAATGGTAGTGCCGGCCGCTGGCCGGCTCCGCACGATGACAGTTCCATGGGAGCCGGCCAGCGGCCGGCACTACCGTAACGCCGTCGGCGTTACTCGAATGAACCCACCGAATCGTGCGACAGGTTGTCGAACCGGGTGTATTCGCCGAAGAACTTGAGCTTGCACGAGCCGGTCGGGCCGCCGCGGTGCTTGCCGATGATGATCTCGGCCAGGCCCTTGTCCGGCGACGTTTCCTTGTTGTAGTAGTCGTCGCGGTAGATGAACACGATCATGTCCGCATCCTGCTCGATAGCGCCGGATTCACGAAGATCGGCCATCACCGGGCGCTTGTCGGTACGCGTTTCCAGCGAGCGGTTGAGCTGGGAGAGCGCGATGACCGGCACGTTGAGTTCCTTGGCCAGGCCCTTCAACGAACGCGAGATCTCCGAGATTTCGGTCGCGCGGTTTTCGCTGTTGCCCGGCACGCTCATCAGCTGCAGGTAGTCGATGACGATCAGGCCCAGGTCGTGCTCGCGCTTGAGGCGGCGGCACTTGGAACGCAGGATCTCCGGCGACACACCGGGCGTATCGTCGATGAAGATCTTGGTTTCCTTCAGCATCCGGATCGCACCGGTCACCCGGCTCCAATCCTCATCTTCCAGCTGACCGGTACGCAGGCGCTGGGCGTTGATGCGGCCGTTGGAGGAAATCAGACGCATCGCCAGCTGCGAGGCCGACATTTCCATCGAGAAAACCGCCACGCCCTTCTTGGACTTGATCGCGGCGTACTCGGCGATGTTCAGCGCCAGCGTGGTCTTGCCCATGGCCGGGCGCGCAGCCAGGATGATCAGATCGGTCGGCTGCAGGCCGGCGGTCATCGCATCGAAATCGGTATAACCGGTTGGCAGGCCGGTGATGTTGCCGCCGTTCTCGAAGCGGTTGCGCAGCTCTTCAAAGGCGTCTTTCAACGCACCGGGCATCGCCACGAAATCGGTGCGGCCGCGCGCGCCCTGTTCGGCGATCGCGAACACGGATTTTTCCGCTGCCGAGAGCAGCTCGCTGCTTTCGCGGCCTTCGGGCTGGAAGCCGTCGTTGACGATGTCGGTGCCGACCTGGATCAGCTGGCGCAGCACGGCCTTGTCACGCACGATCTCCGCGTAGGCACTGATGTTGGCGGCCGACGGCGTGGTGCTGGCCAGCTCGATCAGGTACGCGCCATCCCCCACCAGCTCCATCTTGCCCTGCGATTCAAACCACTCGCCCAGGGTCACCGCATCGAACGGGCGATCGCGTTCGGACAGCTCGCGGATCGCGCGGTAGATCATCTGGTGATCGCGGCGGTAGAAGTCGGTTTCGGTCAGCTGGTCGTTGACCCGGTCATAGCTTTCCGGGGCCAGCATCAGCCCGCCCAGCACCGCCTGCTCGGCCTCGATCGAATGCGGCGGCACGCGCAGGGCGTCGATGCGCATCTCATCGCGATCAAAGCGGTCACCGCGGTCTTTGCGGTCGGAACGGAAGCCAGAACGGGCGGACATGGGGGGCGTATTTCCTGCAGTGTGAGGCGTAGGACATGGTAGGCACGCGGGGCGCCCCGCAGCCATGCACAAACCTGTGGATAAGCAGTGGATGAGCTGGGGATACCGGCGCCTGCCGGTACGATCGGCCGGGGCCGTCGCATCGCGTGCGACGGACGCCCTTGCGGCGCCCGTCCACGCCATTATCGCAGATGCATGACCCGCCCGCGGTGGATCAGTGCGTGCCGCCGTGGGTGCCGACCCAGGCGATGAATTTGTCCACGAAGCCCTGCAGGAAGTCCCTGGTGCCCTCATTGCTGATCGTGCCGTGCGCGTCGATCAGCCCTTCCTTGAAGTGCAGGAAGGCCTCGGGCTGGCCCAGCACCGGCATGTCCAGGTAGGCCAGGATGTTGCGCAGGTGCTGCTGGGCCAGCGCCGTGCCGATCACCCCGATCGAGGCGCCGATCACCGCCGCGGGCTTGCCGGCGAAGGCGCTGTCGCCATACGGGCGCGAGCCCAGGTCGATGGCGTTCTTGAGCACGCCCGGGACCGAGCGGTTGTATTCGGGGGTGACGAACAGCACCGCATCGGCCTCCCGGATCTGCTGCTTCAGGCGGACGCCCTGGCTGGGGTAGTCCTTGTCGAAATCCTGGTTGTACAACGGCAGGTCACCGATCTCCACGTAGGAGAACACCGCCTTGCCGGCGGCGAGTTTCTCCAGCGCGTGAGCCAACGCCTGGTTGTGCGAGCCCTTGCGCAGGCTGCCGACCAGTACGGCAATCTTGTATTCGGCCATCACGTTCGCTCCGTTGGGGGAAAGGCCCAGCCTAGGCGGGCCCACCTTCGGCAACGGTGAAGGCGGCGTCAGCCACGCATGGCGTGGCGCTACGGCCGACACCACATACGGTAGAGCCACCCCATGGGTGGCTGCCTTACGTCCGCACCCGCACGCGCACGCGCGGCACTACGCGCGCGTCACGTCGGCGCGTGCGTTGCGCCAATGCGCCTGCCAAGCCTGGAACATCAGCACGTTCCACAGATGCGTGTGCCATTTGCGCTCGCCCTGCTTGAACTGCTGCCACAGCGGGGCGACCGCCTCGACGTTGAACACCCCCTCCTCGGCCAGCCGCGCCGGATCCAGCAGTTCATCGGCCCAGCCACGCAGGTCGCCCTTGAGCCACGCGCTGACCGGGGCCCCGAAGCCGCGTTTGGGGCGGTGCACCATATCCTGCGGCACATAGCGGCCCAGCACGCGCTTGAGCAGGTACTTGCTGACGCCATCTCGCTGTTTCATCGCCATCGGCAGCGACCAGGCGAACTCGGCCACCCGCCAGTCCAGCAGCGGTGCACGCGCCTCCAGGCTGACCGCCATGCTGGTGCGGTCCACCTTGCACAGCAGATCATCCGGCAGATAGGTGCTGAAATCGGCCAGCATCATCGCGTCCGCCGGCGAGCCGGCGCCATGCAGCGGATCGGCCAAGTCGTAGAAGCTGCCGGCCGCCTGCGCGCCACGCACGGCGGCCACTGGATCACGCCAACGCGAAATGCGGTTGCGGTAGACATCCCCAATCCCACGCGCGCCGGACTCGGCCAGCAGCGCCGCCAGCCCGCCGGTGCGCGATGCCTCGCCCTGCGTGTGCGCATGGCGGGCCATCCAGCGCCGCAGCGGCGCAGGCACCTTGCCCAGCAGGCGCCAGTTGCGCATCGCACGCTGGTAACGGGTGTAGCCGAAGAACAGTTCATCGCCACCGTCGCCGGACAGCGCCACGGTCACGCCCTGCCGCGCCAGCTTGGCGACCAGCGCCGTGGGCACCTGCGAGGCATCGGCGAAGGGCTCATCGAACATTGCCGGCAGACTGGGCACGACGGCCAACGCATCGGCACCGCTGACATACAGCTCGGTGTGATCGCAGCCCAGGTGCTGGGCCAGCGACTTGGCCAGCGGCGCCTCGTCATGGTCCGAGCCGGTGAAGCCGATGCTGAAACTGTGCACCGGCTGGCTCGACTGCGCCTGCATCAAGGCGGCCACCACCGAAGAATCGGTGCCGCCGGAAAGGAAGACGCCGACCGGCACATCGGCCACCATGCGCAGCGCCACCGCGTCGCGCAGCACGGCATCCAGACGTTCTTCGGCCTCGGCATCGTTACCGGTGAACGGCGCGGCCAGGGCCTGCTGCATGCGCTCGCGCGCGTTCCAGAACGGCTGCTGCAACTGGTCCGGGCGATGCGCGGCAGCGCCGGCGGCCACCGCCTCGGCATCCAGCCGCAGCACGCGACCCGGCATCAGCTTGAAACAACGTTCGTGGATGCAGTGCGGCGCCGGGATGTAATCCAGCCGCAGCAACAGGGTCAGCGCATCGCGGTCGACCTCGTTGTCGAAGCCCGGGTGCTGCCACAGGGCCTTGAGCTCGGAGCCGAACACCAGTGTTTCACCGGCCCAGCCGTAGTACAGCGGTTTCTTGCCGACCCGGTCGCGGGCCAGCCACAGGCAACGCTCCGCGCGGTCCCACAGCGCGATGGCGAACATGCCGTTGCTGCGCTGCAGGGTCTCGTCGAAGCCCCATTCGGTGATCGCGGCGAGCAGTACTTCCGTATCCGAGTGGCCGCGGAACCCATGCCCCAGGACCTCCAGCTCGGCGCGCAGCTCGGCGAAGTTGTAGACCTCGCCGTTGTAGGCCAGCACGTAGCGGCCATCGGCCGAGGTCATCGGCTGATGCCCCAGCGGCGACAGGTCCAGGATGCTCAGCCGGCGATGCGCCAGCGCGATGCCGGCCGACGCATCGGCCCACACCCCGCTGTCATCCGGGCCGCGGTGCACCAATGCGTCGCCCATGCGCCGCGCCTGTTCTTCCAGTGCTGCCTGCTCTCTTGCCGGAGCGGGCAGCAGCATGCCTGCCAATCCACACATGTATCAAGGGTCCTGCGCCAGCGCGAGGGCGGCGTTCAATACCGCATTGTCGCTTGGAAGCACGCACAATGCTGCCCCCGCCAGCGGCGTGTAGGTATCGGCGCCGCATACCCGCCGGATCGGCAGGTGCCCCAGCCCCGCCTCGACCAGCGCGGTGATCACGCCCTCGCCCACCCCGGCGCTGTGCCGGCCCTCATCGACCACCAGCACGCGCTGGGCATCGGCGGCCTGCGCGGCGATGAAACCCGCATTGAGCGGCACCAGCCAGCGCAGATCGACCACCCGCACCTGCCAGCCCAGCTGCTGCTCGATCGCCCGTGCCGCCCGCAGGCTCATCGGCACGCCATTGCCGTAGGTGAAGATGACCAGGTCACTGGCCTCCGGCGCGTAGACCCGGCCCTCGCCGGGTACCAGTGCCTGGTCGGCGGCCGGATACGGGAACAGCCATTGGCCATCGCCCGGCGCGTGCAGGTCCTTGGTCATGTACAGCGCGATCGGCTCGAGAAACACCGCGACCCGGCCGTCGACGGTCGCCAGCGCGGCCAAGGTACGCAGCATCATCGCCGCATCGTCGCCGCGCGAGGGACAGCCGACCACCAGGCCGGGGATGTCGCGCAGCGCGGCGATCGAGTTGTCGTTGTGGAAATGCCCGCCGAAGCCCTTCTGGTAGCCCAGCCCGGCAATGCGCACCAGCATCGGGTTGCGGTACTGATCGTTGGAGAAGAACTGCAGTGAGCACGCCTCGCCACGCAGCTGGTCAGCCGCGTTGTGCAGATACGCCAGGTACTGGATCTCGGGGATCGGCAGCATGCCCAGGTTGGCCAGGCCCTGTGCCATGCCCAGGATCATGGTTTCATCGAGCAGGGTATTGAACACACGGCGCGGCCCGAAGGCCTTGAGCAGACCCTTGCTGACTGTGTACACCCCGCCTTTCTGCGCGACGTCCTCGCCGAACAGCAGCGTGGCCGGGTACTTGGCCATCAGATCGTGCAGCGCCTGGTTGATCTGGATCGCCAGATGGCGCGGCGGCTGTGTCTCGGGCAGCTGCGCCTCACCTCCAAACGCGGCGGCACGCGCGTCATCGGCAGCCACCCGCGTGGCTTCGGCATGGACCGCCGCCGGCGAGTACGGCGCCAATGGTGCGATCACTTCCGCGAGATCGGTCAGTTTCGGGCGGCGATCCGCCTCGGCGGCCGCGGCGAAACAGCGCGCGCGCACGCGCTCGTACAGATCGAGCACCTGCGCGGCGGTCATCCACCCAGACTGCAGGGCGATCGCCGCCGAGCGCAGCAGCGGATCGCTGGCCTCGGCCGCGCACAGCTCCGGCAACGGCCGCCATTCGATCTCGAAATCGGTGCCGGCATGGCCCATCAAACGCGTGGTGCGCAGGTGCAGGAAGGTCGGGCGGCGGGTCTGCCGGCAATGCGCCAGCGCGCGCTCGACCTGCGCATGCCCCTCGACCAGATCCAGCCCATCAGCGAAGAAGTAATCCAGGCCCGGGCGGTGCGCGAAACTCTGCGCGATCCAGCCGTCCGGGGTCTTGACCGAGATGCCGATGCCGTTGTCTTCGCAGACGAACAGGATCGGCGCTGGCAGCCGCTGGTAGGCCGCCCACGCCGCCGTGTTGAACGCGGTCTGCGCGGTGGCGTGGTTGGCCGAGGCATCGCCGAAGGAGCAGATCACCACGCTGTCCTCGGGAATCGGCAGCGTGTGACCGATGCGTCGCCCGCTTTCGATGGCCAGCGCGGTGCCCAGGGCCTTGGGCAGGTGCGAGGCGATCGTCGAGGTCTGCGGCAATACCCACAGCGGCTTGCTGCCCCACACTTTGTGGCGCCCGCCGCTGGCCGGATCGTCCCGACTGGCTGCGAACGAGAGCGCCGCGTCCATCACCGGGTCCATGCCGGGCAGCTTGCGGAAGCGCTCGGCCATGAAACCGCCGGAACGGTAGTGCAGGAACGCCGGATCGGTGTGCCGGGACAGGCGCGCCACCAGCGCATTGCCCTCGTGGCCGGACGAACCGATCGTATAGAAGACCTTGTTCTGCACGCGCAGCACGCGCGCCATCAGGTCCAGATGGCGGCTGATCAGCTGCGACTCGAAGAGGTCGGCAAAGCCCTGCGCGTGCAGCGAACTGCCAGGCAGGATGGGGCTGCCGGGGGCTGGCCTCGGCGCAGGATCGCCACGCCACTGCTGCACGAAATCGATGAAGTTGGCGTCGCATATCTCGGCCCGGTTGAGGCCCTTCATGCGCGCGGGAATCGGATCGGGAACCACGGCAAACATGCATCACCCTCCGTGACGTGTTGCGTAGGCGGATAACCGGACGAACTCAGCGGGACTGCGCGAACAGGGCCTGCACCTCCGGCAGCGGTGTGGGCATGGGGACGAAGCGCGGCTGCTCGCGCACGCGCTGCAGCCAGGCCTGGACGGCCGGATACGGTGCCAGCGCGACGCCGCCATCCGCCGCGACATCGGTGTACGCGAACAGTGCGATGTCGGCGATGCCGTAGGCGCGGCCACTGAACCACGGCGCCGTGCCCAGATGCTCCTCCATCACCGCCAGCGCCTGGGCCGAGCGCTCACGCAGGCGCGGCAGCTCGGCACGGCGCGGTGACTCCAGCGGCGTCCAGCCGCTGATGAAGCGCGCGACCGCCAGGCATGGTTCGTGGCTGTACTGTTCGAAGAACATCCAGCGCAGCGTCTGTGCGCGCTCCCAGCCATCCGTGGGCAGATACGGTGTGCCCTCGGCCAGCCAGAACAGGATCGCGTTGGATTCGGGCAGCACACGCCCGTCATCGCGCTGCACCAGCGGCACCTTGGCATTGGGGTTCATCGCCAGGAAATCCGGCGTATGGGTCTGGCCGTGCGCACTGTCGACCTCGACCCAGTGGTAGCGCGTGCCCAGCTGCTCCAGCAGCATCCGCACCTTGTGGCAGTTGCCCGATACGGACATGCCGTACACCGTCAATGGAGCCCGCAACGACGTCATCGCTACCCTCTTGCGCATGCACCGCGGGCGGCTCGCCCGCGATGCCGAGTCTGGCCTCACCCCATCGCCTTTGCCAAGCGCGGGTGCAGCATCACCGTTGGCCGGCGCGGCGCTGCTGCCACTGCTGCCGCGACTGGCCCCAGATCTCTATCGGCTTGCCAGCGTGCGGCGGCGGCAGCTCGCCCATGCGCAACAGCGAACTACCCAGCTTGCGCGCGACGACCTTGGAGTTTTCGTTGGCGGCATCGATGGTGTGGATGACCTCGTCCCAGCCCAGCGTGTCGAACGCCCAGTCCATGCTGGCCACCGCCGCTTCGGGCGCATAGCCCTTGCCCCAGCTCTCGCGGCGGATGCTCCAGCCGACCTCGGTGCCCGGCCAGTCCAGCGGCTGCCAGGGGCCCATGCGGCCGACCCACTCACCGCTGCTCTTTTCGATCACCGAAAACATCGAAAACCCGTACAGATGCCAGCTGCCGACCAGGCAGCTGAAACTGCGCCATGCCTCCGAGGGGGGGCGCACACCACCGAGGTGCTGCATCACCTCCGGGTCCGAGCAGAAGCGCAGGAAGGCATCGAAATCCTCGGCGCGCGGTGGGCGCAGGATCAGACGGTCAGTCTCCAGCTGGAGGTCGAAAATGCTCATGGCGTCCTCGTGTGTTGCATGCGTGGCGGCATGATCGCAGATGCCGTGATCGGCAGGCCGTGCGGCGCACCCCAAAACGCAGCACGCCGGCAGAGGCCGGCGTGCTGGTGGTGCTTTCGAGCTGCAGGAACTTACTGCCTGTTCGCATCCAGTGCGGCGGTCTGGGTCACCAGCTGGCCATCGATCACCGGCAGGCGATCGCTGCTCGGCTTGTTGTCCATCTTCACGGTCTTCTCGGCGCCATCGTAACGGTAGGTCACGTTGTAACCGGTGACCGCATTGGTGGTGCCCATCGGGATGCGGTTGCCCGGCTTGCTGGCCATGCGCATGGTGCCGGTGGTGCCGTCTTCATTGCGGTAGGTGACGTTGTAGCCGGTCACGCGGGTCGACTCGGAGGTAGCGGTTTCGGTGTGGCACTGGCGCTCGGTGCGGTTGACCACGCGGCCACCCACATGGCGCTTGTCCACCTGGTTGCCGATCATGCCGCCAGCGACAGCACCAGCGGCCGTGGCGGCCTTGCGGCCATTGCCACCACCGACCTGGTTACCCAGCAGGCCGCCGATCACGGCACCAGCGACGGTACCGCCAACGTTGCCGTCGCGTTCGGGCAGGCGTTCCTGCACCACCACGTCCTGGCAGACTTCATGCGGGGTCTGGGTGCTGGACGTCTCCCGCACCGGCTCGGTGCCGATCACGGTGGCGTACGCCTTTTCCTTCTTGGTCAACGGATCGACCTTGACGATGTCGGCGTATTCCAGCTTGCCCGCCTTGTCTTCAATGGCCAGCTGGTCGGTGCGCGCGCCATCGTCGGCGAGCGGCGTGGTGTCCAGAGTGGGCCGGGTCTGAGCAGCGGTCACCGCATCGGGCGAGGAACTGCCGCCCTTCATGAAGGCAGCGGTGGCGATACCGCCAACCAGCAGCGCACCCGCAGCGACCAACGCAGTAGTAGTTGTACTTTTCATAACCGGCTCCTTGCGGACGATCCGCAACGTTCTTGAGTGAATTCCAGCACGGCCACCCTGAACGGAATCTCCACGGATCGTGAACATCCTGCCGCCCATTCAGGTTCGGTGAGCCTTGAGCTCGTGATAGCGTTTACAGCATCTGCCCAGGAGTGCCTCATGTCCAATCCCATACTGTTGCCGGTGCTGGAATGGGCGCGTCGGCTGCGCTACCCCACCCTGTTCAAGATCACCGCCGCGCTGTTCGCGGTGACGCTGGTGATTCCCGACCCGCTGCCGTTCGTGGATGAAATCCTGTTCGGCCTGGGCACGCTGCTACTGGCCAACTGGAAGCGACGCGGCGACAAGCTTCCGCCGCCGCTGCCGGCCAAGCGCCGCGCGTGAGGTTGATCGACAGCCACTGCCATCTGGATGCGGGTGAGTTCGATGCGGATCGCCCTGAGGTGATCGCGCGCGCGCGCGCGGCCGGCGTCATGGCCCAGGTCGTTCCCGCCGTCACTGCCGCCAGTTGGCCCGGCCTGCGCGATGCCTGCCGGCTGGCCGATGGTCTGCACCCGGCCTACGGGCTGCACCCGATGTTTCTGGACCAGCACCGCCCCGAACACCTGGAGGCGCTGCGTGCGTGGCTCGAACGCGAGCGCCCCTGCGCGGTTGGGGAATGCGGGCTGGACTTCTTCGTGGAGGGTCTGGACGTGGACGCTCAGCTGCACTACTTCCTGGGCCAGCTGCGGCTGGCACGCGAGTTCGACCTGCCGGTGATCGTACATGCGCGCCGCGCGGTAGATGCGGTGATCGCGGCGATCAAGCAGATCGGCGGGCTGCGCGGCGTGGTGCACAGCTTCTCCGGCAGCCCCGAGCAGGCACGGCAACTGCACCAGCTGGGCTTCCTGATCGGACTGGGCGGCCCGTTGACCTATGACCGCGCCCAGCGCCTGCACCGTCTGGTCGCCAGCATGCCGCTGGAGCAGCTGCTCCTGGAAACCGACGCGCCGGATCAGCCGGATGCGGGGATCCGCGGAGAGCGTAATGAACCGGCACGCTTGCCGGTGATCCTGGCGACGGTGGCGCGGCTGCGCGGGGAGCGGGCCGAAGTGATTGCCGCGCAGACCACGGCCAATGCGCGCACCCTATTCGGGCTTCACGGCTTCTCCTGAAGCGCGCAACGGGTGGAGTGGCCCCGGCCGCATGCCAGACCAGCACAGGACGCTCGCCAGCAATAACGCTCCCGCCGACATGCCGATCGAGATGTGCATGCCATGCATGAACGCATCCGGCGCGCCATCGCCGATCAGGCTGCCAAACAGGGCGACACCCAGCATGCCGCCGACCTGTCGCGCACAGTTGAGTACGCTGGAGGCGATGCCTGCCCGCGACCGGTCGACCGATGCAAGCGTCGCGTTGGTCATGGTCGGCACCACCAAGGCGACCCCGCTTGCCGCCATCAGCATCGGTACGATCAACAGCGCGTAATGGCCCCCGATGCTCACCCGCATCAACAACAGGTAACCCGATCCTGCCAGCGCAAGACCCATGAACATCAGCAACCTGGGACCGAGCCGCGTAATCAGGCGCCCCGCCACCACATTGAGTGCGACCAGAACGAGGGTCATCGGCAGAAAGGCCAGCCCGGTCTGTTGCGGGGACAGATGCTGCTGCATCTGAAAAAACAGACTGAACACGAAAATCAGACCGTAATAGGCGAAATTCACCGCGACGCCTGCCAGCGAGACGATGGAGAACGTGTGATTTCGAAACAGATTCAATGGCAGCATGGGTGAGGTGCTGTGAGCTTCAATCCAGAGGAAGGCGGTGAGGGACACGAGCGCCAACAGGGTCCCTCCGCGCACCACGCCATGCGCCCAACCCAGCTGACCTGCCTCGATCAGGGTCATGGTCGTCGCTGCCAGCGCAACCATGGCAGCCACCTGCCCACTCCAATCGAGGCCACGCCGATGCCCGCCGCCGGACGGCGCCGCATGCCGAAGCGTCAGGCAGATCCCGATCAAACCAACCGGAAGATTGATCAGAAACACGCTGCGCCAGCCTGCATGCGCTACCAGCACTCCGCCCAGCACGGGACCGGCAGCCAGCGCCGCTCCCCCGAGAGCGCCCCACCACCCGACGGCACGACTACGCGCCTGGCTGTCCGGAAATGCCCGCTGCACCATGACCAGCGAGTTGGGTACCAGCAGCGCCGCGCCCATGCCCTGGATCAGTCTGGCTCCCACCATCACAGGCAGACTGCCCGCAAGCCCGCAGGCAGCCGACGCCAGAGTGAACACCGCCAGGCCCGAGAGGTAGAGCCGGCGCGCGCCGAAGCGGTCGCCCAGCGCCCCGCTTGTAAGCAGCAGTGCGGCGAATGCCAAGGTGTAGGCGTTGACCACCCACTGCAGGCCGGCCACATCAGTTGAAAATTCACGCTGCAGGGCATCCAGTGCAACGTTGACCACACTGATGTCCAGCAGCACCACGACGAAGCCGAACGCGGCGGCCCAGAGCGTACCGCGCGCGGAAGCAGAAAAAGCTGCCATTTGGGGTCCCACAAGCATAAGAGACCGTCCATGCTAGGCTTGGTTGGCACCCTCGAAAATTCCCCGAAATCACACTCCAGACCTGCGAAAACGCACCGATGTTCGACTGGGAGAATCTCCGTCATTTCTTGGCGGTTGCGCGCGACGGCACCTTGTCAGGCGCGGCTCGGGCGCTGCATGTCGACCATGCAACCGTCAGCCGTCGTGTTGCGGCCCTGGAGGTCGAACTGCAGGTTGCGCTGGTCGAGCGCTTGCCACGCTCCATCCGCCTTACCGCGATGGGCGTCCAGATTTACGAGCACGCCAAGGCCATGGACACCTCAGCATTTGCTGTCGCCCGCGCGAGCCGGGCCAGCCAGGAGGCTATCAATGCCAGGGTGACCCTTAGTGCACCGCCAGTGCTGGTGGCGCACCTGCTGGCGGAACGGGTTGCCGACTTCCGGGCAGCGCAGCCCGGCATTCAACTTTCCGTGTCGGCCCAAGCCCAGCAGGTATCACTCGCCCGCCGCGAGGCGGATGTGGCTCTGCGGCTCGTCCGTCCCAAGGAAGCCAGCAGCGTTGTGCGCAGAATCGGACGAATGACGTTCGCGCTCTATGCCAGCCACGATTACGTCGCCACCCGTCGGCCCGAAGAGTGGGCCTTCATTGCCTATGACACGCAGTTTGCTGACATGCCCCAGCAGAAGTGGCTGCTGCAGATCGCAGGAAGCCGTGCCGTGTCGTGCGAACTGAGCGACATCAGCAGTCATCGGGCAGCTGCTCTGGCCGGAGCTGGCGTGGCCGGGTTGCCGCGCTTTCTGGGTGATGCCGCGCCAGGACTGATTCAGCTGGCGCATGACGGAGCGCCGTTCTCACGTGACATCTGGCTGGTGGTGCACCGTGACCTCCGGCGGTCACCCTCGGTACGCACGGTCATGGACTTTGTGGCGACCGTCGTCGCGGACCGGCCCGGCCTTGCGTTGAACGCGTGAGCCGGTCCACTGCCGTGCCGATAGCGGCTCAGTCGGCCGTGACCACCGTGGCCGGCTTCTTCATCAACATCTCCAGCGCCTTCCCGACCGCCGCGAACGCGAACGCGCCGGTGATATGCGTGGCCGCGCCCAGCCCGGCGCCGCAGTCCAGCTTCAGCGCCGCGTCGGCGCCGAGGTTCGGGCGGATGCCGCACACGCTACCATCGGCCTGCGGGTACTTCACGTTTTCCAGCGAGTACACCGCCGGCACGCCGAAGTAACGCGAGGCGTTCTTGGGGAAGTTGAAATCGCTGCGCAGCTTCTTGCGGATCAGCGCCATCATTGCGTCGTGTTCGGTGCGCGAGACATCGCGGATCCGCACCAGGGTGGGATCAGTACGGCCACCGGCCGCCCCCACGGTGAGAATCGGCAGCTTGCGGCGGCGGCACCAGGCGATGGTCTCGACCTTGACCCGGAAGCTGTCGCAGGCATCGATCACCAGATCGAAATCGCGGTCCAGCAGCTCGACCATGTTGGACACGGTCAGGAACGAGGCAACCGCATCGACGCTGATGTCCGGGTTGATCGCGCGGCAGCGCTCGGCCATCGCCTCGGCCTTGTTGCGGCCGTACTGGCCGGCCAGCGCCGGCAGCTGGCGGTTGGTGTTGGACACGCAAATGTCATCGGCATCGATCAGGGTCAGGTGCCCGACCGCCGTGCGCGCCAGCGCCTCGACCACCCACGAGCCGACGCCGCCCATGCCCACCACCGCCACCCGGCGGCTGGCGAGCAGATCCACGGTGCCTACTCCATACAACCGGTCGATGCCGGCAAATCGTTCGCGCAGTACGTCGTTCATGCGCCTATTTTAATGCGCCCAGGCCCGGCCGGGACGCGCCGTGGACAGGACGCGTCGTACCATCGCCGCAGCCACCCTCACCGAAGCCCTCACCATGAACGACCCCGTGACCCCGCAGCGCCGCCCGTCCGCCGCGTACCGCTACCTGTTCGTCGGCCTGCTTGGCCTGGTGATCGGCCTGATCGCCACGGTGATGGTCTCGCGCGCCATCCAGGCCCGCCAGGATCCCTTCCCCGATTCGCTGATGCACGTGATGAACCGCCAGGTGCAGCTGCTGCAGGCCGCGCAGGCGCAGAACCGCTGCAGCCTGGCCGACACCGTGCCGCGGCTGCAGACGCTGCGCTCGCTCTCCAATGATCTGGACCTGGCCTTTCCCGGCCTGAAGGACAGCCAAGGCTTCCAGCAGCACGCCAGCGCGCTGCGCGCCACCCTCAATGAGGCCTTGGCCGCACCGCCGACCGACTGCCCGGGCATGGCCGCGCTGGTGGAGAAGATCCAGACCGACTGCAAGGCCTGCCACCAGGATTTCCGCTGATTCATCTTCCAGCCACGCTGGCGGCCCGGGATTGGCACGCTGTTCACGCAGCACAGGACACGATCTGCTCCATGCGCACCAGACGCATTCGACCACCCCTCTGGCCAGGAGATACACCATGAAGATTCAACTGATTGCCGCCGCTGCCGTTGCCACCGTCGCCCTGGCTGGCTGTGCCACCACCTCGCCGGGTTACGGCAGCAGTGGCTACAACAACGGGTACGGCAATTCCGGCGGCAACTACAACACCAACCGGTGTGCCGACTGCGGCATCGTGACCCGCATCAACCAGGTCGCTTCGGGCCGCAGCGCGCCGAGCGCGACCGGCGCGGTGCTGGGTGGCATCGTCGGCGCGGTCGCCGGCCATGAGATCTCCGACCACACCGGCGGCAGCCGCGGCAACAAGAACATCGCCGCCGCCGCAGGCGCGGTGGGTGGTGCGCTGGCCGGCAACCAGATCCAGAAGAACGTGACCAGCGATACCTTCGACATCACCGTGCGCATGGATGACGGCCGTACCGTGGTCGTCAACCAGCGCGATCTGGGTGGCATCCGCGAGAACACCTACGTCCGCGTGGTCAACGGCAAGGTGATCCTGCGCTGATCGGCGCAACGCACACGTAGACAAAAAAGGGCCCGCGCAAGCGGGCCCTTTTCGTGTTTCAACCAGGCAGGACCCGGTCTGCGCTCAGAGCGGCTTGACCTTGTCGGCCTGCAGGCCCTTCTGGCCAGTGACCACTTCGAACTCGACCGCTTGACCTTCCTTCAGGCTCTTGAAGCCCTGGGATTCGATCGCACGGAAGTGCACGAACACATCTTCGCCGCTCTCACGGCTGATGAACCCGAAACCCTTCGCGTCGTTGAACCACTTGACGGTGCCCTTCTCAGCCATCTCAGCTACTCCCTAACTGTCTTGTTGTTGGATACACCCGTACAGGCGGCTGACAGCAAGGGGAAGCGGGGTGCAACGATGCAGCGGATCTGGAAGATCTACCATCATCAGGCCACGATCCACGGTGACCTTGCCAAGCTCAGCGTCTGCAACTTAACCCGAGCAAAACGAAAAAGCAACTGGCCAAAACCTTCGGATGTCAACCCCATTTCAGGAACCATACTGGACAGCATGGACCATTCATTCATCTTGTACCTGCTAGCCGTCGTTCTGGTGCTCGTCGGCATTGCCGGCGTGATTCTTCCCGCCCTGCCCGGCATCCCGCTGGTGTTCGCCGGGCTGGTGCTGGCGGCATGGGCCGACGATTTCGTCCATGTGGGCTGGCTGCCGCTGACGGTCCTGGGCCTGTTGACCCTGCTGTCTTTCGCCGTGGACATCCTGGCCACGGTGGTCGGCGCACAGCGGGTAGGTGCCAGCCGCAAGGCCCTGTGGGGAACCTTCTTGGGCAGCATCGTCGGGGTGTTCTTCATGCCGATCGGCCTGTTCGTGGGCCCGCTCGCCGGCGCACTGCTGGGCGAGTACTGGCACACCCGCGAGCTGGGCCGCTCCACCAAGGTGGGCCTGGCGACCTGGCTTGGCATCCTGCTGGGGTTCGCGCTCAAGCTCGCGCTGGTGATCGCGATGCTGGGCCTGTTCGCGTTCGCCTGGTTCTTCTGAGGTCACCGCCAGACCGGGGCTTCACGCCCTGACCACACCATTGACCGGCATAAACCGGATCAGATCGACCGTGTCGTGCGCTGGCGGGATTATTCCTCAGCGGCCACACTGTGCCGGTTGACCCATTCATTCTTGTCACGCGGCCCTGCTCCCATGACCATGCCCCATTCCCGTTCCGTCCTGTTCACTGCCCTGGCCTTGGCCGGCACCGCCCTGCCCGCCGCAGCACAGGAGGCGGCACCGAAGCCGGCGTCACCGGAGGCCTGCGCACTGGTGGACACCGACGCAGCGCGCCTGGCCTGCTACGACACGCTGTTCGGGCGCACGCCCGACGTAACGCTGGCCGCCGATGCCGCCGCCACCGCCGCCAAGCAGGAGCGCCGGGAAGAACGTCATGCCGCCCGCAGTGCCGACGCCGACGCGCCCGCGACGCAGCGGGTCAAGCAGCGCCTCGGAGAAGTGTTCAAGAACGACGGCCATGAAGATGCGCTGGCCAATGCCGGCAAGGGCTCGCTGCTCGACAGCCGTTGGGAGCTCGCGCAGGACTCCAAGCTTGGCGCGTTCCAGCTGCGCGCCTACAAGCCGGTCTACCTGCTGCCCGCGTTCTGGACCAGCGACAAGAACCAGATGCCGCAGTCGCCCAATCCGGTCAACACGGTCACCACCTCGCAGCAGCTGGACAGCGCGGAACTGAAGTTCCAGCTCAGCTTCAAGACCAAGATCGTGGAGAACCTGTTCGGCGACAACGGCGACATCTGGGCCGGCTACACGCAGAGCTCGCGCTGGCAGGCCTACAACGCCGACAACTCGCGCCCGTTCCGTGAGACCAATTACGAGCCGGAAGTGATGATGATGTTCCGCAACGGCTACTCGATCGGCGGCTGGCGCGGGCGCATGAGCGGGATCGGCGTCAACCACATGTCCAACGGCCGCGCCGATCCCCTGTCGCGCAGCTGGAACCGGGTGATCGCCACCGTCGGCCTGGACCGGGAGAACTGGGCGCTGGTGCTGCGCCCGTGGTATCGCATCCCGGAAGACCGCAAGGACGACAACAACCCGGACATCTCCGATTACATGGGCCGCGGCGACGCGACCCTGACCTGGAACAAGAACGGCCACGAGGTCTCGCTGATGGCGCGGCACTCGCTGCGCGGCGGTGATCGCTCGCACGGCGCGCTGCAGCTTGATTACGGCTTCCCGATCAGCAACCTGCTGCGCGGCCATGTGCAGATCTTCGATGGTTACGGCGAGAGCATGATCGATTACAACCACAAGGCCACCTATGTCGGCCTGGGTGTGTCGCTGCTGGAGTGGTATTGATGGCGGTGACGATCTGGCACAACCCGCGCTGCAGCAACTCGCGCGGGGCGCTGGAGATCCTGCGTGAGCACGGCATCGAGCCGGTGGTGATCGAGTACCTCAAGACCCCGCCGGACCGTGCCACGCTGGCAGGGCTGATCACGCGCATGGGCATCGCCCCGCGTGCGTTGCTGCGCAACAAGGAGCCGGCCTATGGTTCGCTCGGGCTGGACGACGATGCGTTGTCCGATGCCGCGTTGATCGAGGCGATGGTCGCCCACCCGGAGCTGATCAACCGTCCGATCGTGGAGACCCCGCGCGGTGCACGCCTGTGCCGGCCGCCAGAGACGGTGCTGGAGATCCTACCGGCGTAAAACCGCGCCTCAGCTGCCGCCGCAGCGGCTGGTACACCGGTTGATATCCTCCCCGCAGGTCAGCGCCGGCAGCCGGTTGCGGCAGTAGTCGCTGCTGGCCTGGCATGATTTACGCAGGTCCGGGTTGTCGATCTTGTCGCACTTCGCATCGCGCTGGGTCGCCACCCCGGCGCCACAGCTGTCGCCGCTGCCAAATCCCGTACGGTTGGTCATGCAACTGTCGTACTGGCGTTGGCACTGCTGCATGCACTGGTTGGCGGCGGTGACCTCGCGCAGGCTGGGCGGGGCGGTGTGGAAATCGCCATCACTGCTGCAGGCGGTGACCAGCAGGATCAACAGCAGGGCGGAAAGCATCCTCGGCATCGTCGTGCTCCGTGTGGAAAGCATCCGGCCGTGGCCGGCATGTGTGCATGCCCGGAATGTAGCACTGCTTGTTTTCCGAATTAAGGCCGGGGTTCCCGGCGCGGTCGCAGACGCCTGTTGCGTTACATCGGCTGCGGCGCGCGTCGCATCTTCGAGGCGCACATCGACTGACGTCCTTCAACGCCAGTCGGTGATGCCCTCGCGCCGGTAGACCTCGGCGAACGCCGGCCGTGCTTTCAGACGATCGGCGTAGGCCTTCAATGCCGGCCAGGTGTCACTGGGCGTGGGCATGTTGCGCGACCAGCGCATCAGCATCACCAGCATGAAATCGACCACGCTCAACGACTCGCCCAGCACATACGGGCCGCGCGTGGACAGATGCTCGGCCAGATGCTGCCACGCGCCTTCCAGCCGCTCGCGCGCCCGCTGGCGGGTCGCGTCCACGTGCTCGGGGCCCGCCATTTCCTGCGGGTAGAACCACGCCCGATACGCCGGTTGCACGGTATTGGCGCACCAGAACATCCAGCGGTACGCCTCGGCACGGTCGGCAGTCCCCGGGGCTGGCAGCAGGGCCGCTTCCGGATGGCGGTCTGCCAGATGCAGCGCGATCGCTGCCGCTTCGGTCAATACCTGCCCGTCCAGCACCAGCGTCGGCACCAGGCCCGCCGGATTCAAGGCGAGATACGCTGCATCCTTGTGCTCGCGCTTGTCGAAATCCAGCAGCACCAGATCGTGCTCGATCTGCAGTTCCAGCAACAGCCAATGGACGACCAGGGCGGCGGTACTCGGCGATCCATACAACGTGGTGCGCATGCTCAGGGCCTCTTGAGGGAGGCGCACAGTATGCGCTCGCGCTTCGTGCCATCACATGGGTACAGAGCACGGGCGATGGGGACGCGTTCTGTCTCTGCCACTGCGCCGCGGACGCTCGCAGAATGCGTCTTCTGCCCCGCCGCCAGCCCAGGATCCTCCCATGCCCGATTCGTCCGCTCTGCTCGCCTTCGGTCTGATTTCGCTGGGCATGGTGCTGACGCCCGGGCCGAACATGATCTATCTGATCTCGCGCTCGATCTGCCAGGGACGCACCGCCGGGCTGATCTCGCTGGGCGGTGTCGCGCTGGGTTTTCTGGTGTACCTGGTGTGCGCGGCACTGGGCATCACCGCGCTGCTGATGGCAGTGCCGCATGCCTACGATGTGTTGCGTTTCGCCGGCGCGGCGTATCTGCTGTACCTGGCCTGGCAGGCGCTGCGCCCTGGCGGACGTTCGCCGTTCCAGCTGCGCACGCTGGACCATGACAGCCCGCGCAGATTGTTCGGCATGGGGCTGTTCACCGCGCTGCTCAATCCGAAGATCGCCGTGATGTATCTCTCGCTGCTGCCGCAGTTCATCCAGCCCCATGGGCATGGCAGCGTGATGGTGCAATCGGTGGTGCTCGGGCTGGTGCAGATCGCGACCAGCGTCAGTGTCAACGCACTGATCGTACTGGCCGCCGGCAGTATTGCCACCTTCCTGGCCGGACGCCCGCGCTGGCAGACGGTGCAGCGCGGCCTGATGGGTACGGTGCTCGGCGCGCTGGCGGTGCGCATGCTGGTGGACGCGCGCCGCTGAGGAGAAGCACTGGCCAACGGTCGGTGCCTGCCCGCCTCAGCCACGAAAAACGGCGCCCTTGGGGCGCCGTTTTCGTGTGCAGCGTTATCGCGACGGGAAGCCTCAGGCGACGACGACCGGAATCTTGCCGATGCGGGCCTGCCACTCGCGCGGGCCGGTCTGGTGCACGGACTCGCCGGTGGAATCCACCGCCACGGTCACCGGCATGTCCTGCACGGTGAACTCGTAGATCGCTTCCATGCCCAGATCCGCGAAGCCGACCACCTTGGCCGCCTTGATCGCCTTGGAGACCAGGTAGGCCGAGCCGCCGACCGCCATCAGGTAGGCCGACTTGTTGTCACGGATCGCCTCGATCGCCGCCGGGCCGCGCTCGGCCTTGCCGACCATGCCCAGCAGGCCGGTCTGTTCCAGCACCTGGCGGGTGAACTTGTCCATGCGGGTCGCGGTGGTCGGGCCAGCCGGGCCCACCACTTCGTCGCGCACCGGATCGACCGGGCCGACGTAGTAGATGAAGCGGCCCTTGAGGTCGACCGGCAGCGGCTCGCCCTTGTCCAGCATCTCCACCATGCGCTTGTGCGCGGCGTCGCGGCCGGTCAGCAGCTTGCCGTTGAGCAGCAGGGTCTGGCCGGGCTTCCAGCTGGCGACGTCTTCCGGAGTGATCGTGTCCAGATCGACCCGGGTGCCCTTGGAGGCGTCATAGGTGATCTGCGGCCAGTCTTCCAGCGACGGCGGATCCAGCATCACCGGGCCGCTGCCATCCAGCGTGAAATGCGCATGGCGGGTGGCCGCGCAGTTCGGGATCATCGCCACCGGCAGGTTGGCCGCGTGGGTCGGGAAATCCTTGACCTTGATGTCCAGCACGGTGGTCAGGCCGCCCAGTCCCTGCGCGCCGATGCCCAGCGCGTTGACCTTGTCGAACAGTTCCAGGCGCAGTTCTTCGGCACGGTTGGAGGCGCCACGGGCCTTGAGCTCGTTGATGTCGATCGGCTCCATCAGCGACTCCTTGGCCAGCAGCATCGCCTTCTCGGCGGTGCCGCCGATGCCGATGCCGAGCATGCCCGGCGGACACCAGCCGGCGCCCATGGTTGGCACGGTCTTGAGCACCCAGTCCACGATCGAGTCGGACGGGTTGAGCATGGCGAACTTGGACTTGGCTTCCGAACCGCCGCCCTTGGCCGCGACGATCACCTCGACGGTGTCACCCGGCACCACCTTGACGTTGACCACGCCCGGGGTGTTGTCCTTGGTGTTGATGCGCTTGCCGGCCGGATCGGCCAGCACCGAGGCGCGCAGCTTGTTGTCCGGATAGTTGTAGGCGCGGCGCACGCCTTCGTTGGCCATGTCCTCCACGCCCATCGTGGCGTCGTCCCAGCGCACGTTCATGCCGATTTCCAGGAACACGGTGACGATGCCGGTGTCCTGGCAGATCGGCCGGTGGCCTTCGGCACACATGCGCGAGTTGATCAGGATCTGGGCCATCGCCTCCTTCGCGGCCGGCGACTCTTCGCGCTCGTAGGCAGCGTTGAGGCTCTTGATGTAATCGACCGGGTGGTAGTACGAAATGTACTGCAGCGCGTCGGCGATGGACTGGATGAGGTCTTCCTGCTTGATCGATGTCACGACTTGCTCGCTTGCTGGAGGCTGGCGGGGTTGAACCGCCGATTTTAACAAGGACCGCCACGCGGCGTTGAGAATCGCTCGCGGTGGCCCGGTTTGGTGCACAGTGGCTGCCCAGCCTTGTCACAGCGGTCTGCCCGGCCGCGTCCTTCCGGCATGACCCCGACCGATACCTTCCAGACCCACCGCCCCCGCCTGTTCGCCCTGGCCTACCGCCTGCTGGGCAGCCGCAGCGACGCCGAGGACACCGTCCAGGACGCCTGGCTGCGCTGGCAGGGCACCGACACCGCCGTGATCCGCGATCCGGAGGGTTGGCTGGTCACCGCCACCACCCGGCTCGGGCTGGACCGGCTGCGCGCCCGGCGCAGCGCGCGCCTGGACTACGTGGGGCCGTGGCTGCCCGAGCCGCTGGAGATCACCCTGGACCCGGATCCGCTGCAGGACCCGGCCCAGCGCCACGCGCTGGCCGACGAGGTTTCCGTGGCGTTCCTGGCGCTGCTGGAGCAGCTCACGCCGGACGAGCGTGCTGCCTTCCTGCTCAAGGACGTGTTCGACTACGACTACCCGGACATCGCCCCGCTGCTGGAGCACTCCCCCGCCAACTGCCGGCAACTGGTGCACCGGGCGCGGCAGCGGCTGCAGACCGGCGCCCCACGCTTCGCGGTCTCGCCCGCGCAGCACCGCGACCTGCTGGCACGCTTCATGGACGCCTCGCAGCAGGGCGACCTGACGGCGATCCGCTCGCTGCTCGACGCCAACGCCGAGATGATCTCCGATGGCGGCGGTCGCGTGACCGCGGCGATCCGCCCCCTGCTGGGCGCTGAGCGTATCGCGCAGCTGTACTGGGCGATCGCCCGTCGCAATGGCCAGCATCCCGCCCAGCTCGGCCAGGTCAACGGCGAGCCGGCGATCCTGCGTTTTGCCGGGGACCAGTTGCACTCGGTCACGATGATCACGGTCGATGGGGAGCGCATCGTGCGCGTGCTCAGCGTGCTCAATCCGGAAAAACTCACCGCGCTTGTCACAGCGCGCGAGGCTGGCGCGTCCTCCTGATGAAGACGGCCATTGCGGCCGTCATGGAGTACTCACATGTCCGCTTCGCCCCGCGTTCCCTACACCCGTCTGGCCGCTGAGGCCTTCAAGGGCCTGCTGGCCACCAGCAAGGCCGTCCACGACAGCTCCATCGATCCTGTATTGATGGAGCTGGTGTTCATGCGGGTCTCGCAGATCAATGGCTGTGGCTACTGCATGGACATGCACGGCACCACCCTGCGCAAGGGGGGGATCGAACCGCGCAAGCTCGATACGCTGCCGGCCTGGCACGAGAGCCGCTTCTTCGATGCGCGCGAGCGTGCCGCGCTGGGCTGGGCCGAAGCGCTGACCCGGCTGAGCAGCGCAGCGCCGTCCGATGCGGCCTACGACGCACTGGCCCTGCATTTCGATGAGAAGGGCATCAGCGATCTGAGCATGGGCATCGCGGTGATCAACGCCTGGAACCGCCTCGGCGCCGGCCTGCTGCCGCCGCTGCCATAAGGAAAGGGTAGTGCCGGCCGCTGGCCGGCTCCGCATGATCGTCGTGCTGCACGGGTAGTGCCGGCCGCTGGCCGGCTCCGCACGATCGTCGTGCTGCACGGGTAGTGCCGGCCGCTGGCCGGCTCCGCACGATGCTGGATGCAACCTGGCGCCGGCCAGCGGCCGGCACTACCGGGCTGCGGTCCGCGTGCACTGAATTCATGCATCAACCACGGTCACGGCGCGCACAATACCGCCCATGCCCGCCTCCCCCGCTGCCGGTGCACCCGGCCAGAAGAATCCCAGCCTGCGCGAGCGCGTCAATGCGATGCGCAACCTGCCCCCGTTCCTGCGCCAGGTCTGGCAGACCAGCCCCGGGCTGACCCTGGCCAGCCTCGGGCTGCGTGTGATCCGTGCGTTGCTGCCGGTGGCGATGCTGTATGTCGGCAAGCTGATCATCGATGCGGCGGTACTGCTCAGCCAGCACGATGCGGGCTTCCCGCCGTTCGGCGAGGCGCTCTCCAGCGGGCTGCTGAACCCGCTGCTCGGGTTGCTCGCACTCGAGTTCGGCCTGGCCATGGCCTCGGACCTGCTCGGCCGCATGGTCAGCTACGCCGATACGTTGTTGTCAGAGCTGTTCACCAACGTCACCAGCGTGCGCCTGATGGAACACGCCGCCGAGCTGGACCTGGAAGATTTCGAAGACCCCGACCTGCAGGACAAGCTGGACCGCGCACGGCGCCAGACCATGGGCCGGATGAACCTGATGAGCCAGCTGTTCGGCCAGGTGCAGGACAGCATCACCGTGGCCAGCCTTGCGGTCGGCCTGATCGTGTACGCGCCGTGGTTGATCCTGCTGCTCGCGGTGGCGCTGATCCCGGCGTTCATCGGCGAATCGCATTTCAACGCCGCCGGCTACAGCCTCAATTTCCAGTGGACGCCCGAGCGTCGGCAGCTGGAGTACCTGCGCCAGATCGGGGCCAGCGTGGAAACCGCCAAGGAGGTGAAAATCTTCAACCTCCATCGCTTCCTGATCGACCGCTACAAACGGCTGGCCGAGAAGTTCTACCTGGCCAACCGCGCCCTCGCGCGCAAGCGCGCGATCTGGGGCACGCTGCTCGCCGCGCTGGGGACGCTCGGGTACTACGCGGCGTATGCCTACATCGCCTGGCGCACGGTACGCGGCGATTTCTCGATCGGCGACCTCACCTTCCTGGCCGGCAGTTTCCTGCGCCTGCGCCAGCTGCTCGAAGGGCTGCTGATCGGCTTTTCGCAGGTCGCCGGGCAAGCGCTGTACCTGGACGATCTGTTCTCGTTCTTCCAGATCGAACCGGAGATCCATTCGCGCCCGGACGCGGTCGCCATCCCGCAGCCGATCACCCAGGGCTTCGTGTTCGAGAATGTCGGATTCCGCTACCCCGACGCCGAAAGCTGGGCGGTACGCCATCTGGATTTCGACCTGCGTGCCGGCGAAGTGCTGGCGCTGGTCGGCGAGAACGGTGCCGGCAAGACCACCCTGGTCAAGCTGCTGGCCCGCCTGTACGACCCCGACGAAGGCCGCATCCTGCTTGATGGCCGCGACCTGCGCGATTACGACCTGGATGACCTGCGCGCCAACATGGGCGTGATCTTCCAGGACTTCGTGCGCTACAACCTCAGCGCCGGCGAGAACATCGGCGTCGGCCTGGTCGAGGCGATGACCGACGACGCCCGCATCCGCGATGCCGCGCGCCGCGGCATGGCCGATGAAGTGATCGCCGGCCTGCCCGGCGGCTACGACCAGCTCATCGGCCGCCGCTTCAAGATGGGCGTGGACCTGTCCGGCGGTCAGTGGCAGAAGATCGCGATCGCGCGTGCCTACATGCGCGATGCACAGGTCATGATCCTGGATGAACCGACCGCGGCGCTGGATGCGCGCAGCGAGTTCGAGGTGTTCCAGCGCTTCAAGGAACTGTCCGACAACCGCACCGCGGTGCTGATCTCGCACCGGTTCTCCTCGGTGCGCATGGCCGACCGCATCCTGGTGCTGGCCGGCGGCCGGATCGAGGCCAGCGGCACCCATGCCGAACTGATGACCCAGGGCGGACGGTATGCCGAACTGTTCGAGCTGCAGGCCGCCGGGTACCGCTGAAACCCAGACGCGACAGGCCTGTCCGGCCAGTCAATGAGAATTTATCTCATTTGAGATAAACTAGACCCGACGAAACCGACCAGAACCCCACCCCCATGTCTTCCGCTTTTGGCGCCGAAACGGTGCTTGAGGTCCGTCACTGGACCGACGCCTACTTCAGCTTCACCACGACCCGCGACAGCGGCTTCCGCTTCGAGAACGGCCAGTTCGTGATGATCGGCCTGGAAACCGAAGCGCGCCCATTGCTGCGCGCGTACTCCATCGCCAGTGCCAACTGGGAAGAAAACCTGGAGTTCTTCAGCATCAAGGTGCAGGACGGCCCGCTGACCTCGCGCCTGCAGCACATCAAGCCGGGCGACAAGGTGCTGGTCGGCAAGAAGCCTACCGGCACCCTGCTGATCAGCGACCTGCACCCGGGCAAGCACCTGTACCTGCTCGGCACCGGCACCGGCCTGGCGCCGTGGCTGTCGGTGATCAAGGACCCGGAAACCTACGAGCGCTTCGACAAGGTGATCCTCACCCACGGCGTGCGCTACGAAAAAGACCTGGCCTACCGCGACCTGTTCGAGAAGGAACTGCGCGAGCACGAATTCCTCGGCGATATGATCGGCGACAAGCTGCTGTACTACCCGGCCGTCACCCGTGAGGCGTTCCCCAACCAGGGCCGCCTGACCTCGCTGATGGAAAGCGGCGAGATGCAGAAGACCCTCGGCCTGCCGCCGCTGGATCCGGAAAACGACCGCGCCATGATCTGCGGCAGCCCGCAGATGCTGGCCGACCTGCGCACCGTGCTGGACAGCCGCGGCTTCCAGACCTCGCCGCGCATCGGCACCCCGGGCCACTACGTCTTCGAACGCGCCTTCGTCGAAAAGTAATCGCGGCGCCTGGCTCCGCGCGGCTGATCGACCAACCTGCGCGCCAGCCGGACAGAGCCCGGCTCTACGGAGCTGATTCGCCGACCGCGGCCCTGCCGGGCAGAGCCGACCCTTGGTCGGCTCTCGCGGCAACGATCGCATGCACGTTGGGCTATATTCCGCGTCAGCCCGGCAACGGCCGGGCCTGACCTGGAGCCGTACCGATGATCAGGAAGATCCGCCCCGCCCTCGCCTGCCTGCTGCTCGCCATGAGCCTGGCTGCCAGCGCCGCCGTGCCCGCGACGCCCTCACCGAGAGCCGGCGATATCCCGCCGCAGATCCTGGGCAAGGACCGCCAGGGCAATGTGGTGGACCTGGCCAGCCAGCGCGGCAAGGTCGTCATCGTCACGTTCTGGGCCTCGTGGTGCGGCCCGTGCCGCAAGGAACTGCCGATCCTGGGCCAGCTGCAGAAGGTCATCGGGCATGACGCGCTGCAGGTCTACGCGGTGAACCTGAAGGAACCGCGCGCCGATTTCGCCGCCATCGCCCGCAGCCGCAAGGCCCCGCCACTGGACTACATCCACGACGCCAAGGGCGAGGTCAGCGACCAGTACGGCATCCAGACCATCCCGCACATGTTCATCATCGGCCACGACGGCAGCATCGCCGGCGTGCATCGCGGCTACTCCGAGCAGAGCCTGCCGAAAATCGTCGACGACATCCTCGCCCTCCTGCCCGAAGACGTGCGCAACCGCAAAGCAGGCGGCTGATTCCACCGCTGCGGTGTAGAGCCACGCCATGCGTGGCTGGAACGTCGGCGGTCCGATGATGCGAGCCGGTAGAGCCACGCCATGCGTGGCTGGAACGTCGGCGATCCGATGATGCGAGCCGGTAGAGCCACGCCATGCGTGGCTGGAACGTTGGGCGAACCGATGATGCGAGCCGGTAGAGCCACGCCATGCGTGGCTGGAACGTTGGGCGAACCGGTGATGCGAGCCGGTAGAGCCACGCCATGCGTGGCTGGAACGTTGGGCGAACCGGTGATGCGAGGAGCCGGCCAGCGGCCGGCACTACCGGGATCACGGAGCCGGGCAGAGCCCGGCGCTACGCCGGCGCTGCCTCGCTCCGGCGTTACGCCAGCGCCGCCTCGATGTCGCCGCGCAGCGATTCGGGCTTGTCGGTCGGCGCATACCGCGCCAGCACCTGCCCATCGCGCCCGACCAGGAACTTGCTGAAGTTCCACTTGATCCCGCGCGTGCCCAATACCCCGGCCTTCTCGGCCTTGAGCCACTGCCACAGCGGATCAGCGCCGGCGCCGTTGACCTCGACCTTGTCCGACATCGGGAAACTGACCCCGTAGGTCAGCGAGCAGAATTCCCCGATCTGCGCCGCATCGCCCGGCTCCTGGTGCCCGAACTGATCGCAGGGAAACCCGACCACCACCAGCCCCCGTGGCCCGAACTCCCGCCACAGCGCCTCCAGCCCCTCGTACTGCGGCGTAAAGCCGCACTTGCTGGCCACATTGACCAGCAGCAACACCTTGCCCCGGTAATGCGCCAACGCCTGCGGCTGGCCGGACAGGTCCACGAACGGGAAGTCGAAGGCAGTGGTCATGGCAGGGGATTCCGGTGGAAAGACCTCATCTTAGCTTGCCTGCTGGACTCGTCCTGCACGGCTGGGGAGCCGGCCAGCGGCCGGCACTACCGCTCCCAATCTGGCCACACGCCGCTTTTTAAGGCGCCAATCAACTGTCCGGCGCCGCAGTTGCTTTCGCCATGCCCCGGCCGTGGTCCGGCCAAAACATGCCTTTCGACACAAGCCCCTCCGCAACGGCTCGGGTTACCCTCAAAGACTTGTCTGACCGGAGAATTCCCCTTGACCACCCGTCTTGCCCTCGCCGTCGCCGTGACCCTCGGCCTTGCCCTGCCCGCCTATTCGGCCACCGCCGCCACCCCGGCCGCGACCAGCGCCCAGCAGGCCAACCCGTTCTTCGCCGACAGCCCGCTGCCGCTGCACTTCCCGCAGTTCGACAAGATCAAGGACAGCGACTTCGCGCCCGCCTTCGACGCCGGCATGGCCCAGCAGCTGAAGGAAGTCGAGGCGATCGCCAACAACAAGGCCAAGCCGACCTTCGACAACACCCTCATCGCTTTGGAAAAGAGCGGTGAGACCCTGGACCGCGCCACCACCGTCTTCTTCAGCCTGGTCGGTGCCGACACCAACGACGCACGCAAGAAGCTGCAGGCTGATTACTCCGCCCGCTTCGCCGCGCACAGCGACGCGATCGCGCTGAACGGCAAGCTGTTCGCCCGCATCCAGACCCTGTACGACACCCGCGCCCAGCTCGGCCTCGACGCCGAGGGCGTGCGCCTGGTCGAGAAGTACTATGAGAGCTACGTCCGCGCCGGCGCCAAGCTGTCCGAAGCCGACAAGACCAAACTCAAGGAAATGAACGCCGAACTGGCCAACCTGGGCACCAAGTTCAGCCAGAACGTGCTGGCCGAAGTGAACGCCTCGGCGATCACCGTCGATGACGTCAAGGAACTGGCCGGCCTCTCGCAGGAGCAGATCTCCGCCGCTGCCGAAGCCGCCAAGGCCCGTGGCCAGGACGGCAAGTACGTCATCACCCTGCTCAACACCACCGGCCAGCCGCCGCTGACCAACCTGGCCAACCGCGCGCTGCGCCAGAAGATCTACGAAGCCTCCATCACCCGCGGCAGCCGCGGCGGTGAGTACGACAACACCGCCCTGGTCTCGCGCATCATGCAGCTGCGTGCCGACAAGGCCAAGCTGATGGGCTTTGCGAACTTCGCCGCCTACAACCTGACCAACCAGACCGCCAAGACCCCCGAAGCGGTCAACGCCATGCTCGGCCAGCTCGCCCCGGCCGCCGTCGCCAACGCCAAGCGCGAAGCCGCCGACCTGCAGGCGATGATCGACAAGGAGCAGAAGGCCGCCGGCAAGCCCACCTTCAAGCTGGAAGCCTGGGACTGGGCGTTCTACAGCGAGAAGGTCCGCCAGGCCAAGTACAACTTCGACGAATCCCAGCTCAAGCCGTACTTCGAAATGAAGAACGTGCTCGAAAACGGCGTCTTCCACGCCGCCCAGCTTGAATTCGGCCTGACCTTCAAGCAGCGCACCGACCTGCCGGTCTACCACGAAGACGTCACCGTCTATGACGTGTTCGATGCCGACGGCAGCCAGCTGGCGATCTTCATCTTCGACCCGTACGCACGCGCCTCCAAGCGCGGCGGTGCGTGGATGAACTCGTACGTCTCGCAGTCCGAACTGACCGGCTTCAAGCCGGTGGTCGCCAACCACCTCAACATCCCCAAGCCGCCGGCCGGCAAGCCGACCCTGCTGACCTGGGATGAAGTGACCACCACCTTCCATGAATTCGGCCATGCCCTGCACGGCATGTTCTCGAACGTGAAGTACCCCTACTTCTCGGGCACCTCGGTGCCGCGCGACTTCGTCGAGTTCCCCTCGCAGGTCAACGAGATGTGGGCCGATGATCCGGTCATCCTGAAGAACTACGCCAAGCACTACCAGAACGGCACGGCCATGCCGCAGGCCCTGCTCGACAAGGTCGTCGCTGCCGCCAAGTTCAACCAGGGCTTCGCCACCACCGAGTACCTCGGTGCGGCCATGCTCGATCAGCGCTGGCACCAGATCGGCCCGGACCAGGTGCCGGCTGCCAAGGACGTCATGAAGTTCGAAGCCGATGCCCTGGCCAAGGACGGCATCTTCTACGCGCCGGTCCCGCCGCGTTACAAGACCCCGTACTTCAGCCACATCATGGGCGGCTACTCGGCCGGCTACTACGCCTACATCTGGTCCGAAGTGTTGGATGCCAACACCCAGAAGTGGTTCCGCGAGAACGGCGGCCTGAGCCGCAAGAACGGTGACCACTTCCGCCAGACCCTGCTCTCCAAGGGCGGCAGCGTCGATGCGATGGAGCTGTTCCAGAACTTCGCCGGCCACGCCCCGCAGATCGAGCCGCTGCTCGAAAAGCGCGGCCTGACCTCGGGTGACAGCAAGAAGTAAGCGTCCGCTGCAACGACGTGCAGTACAAAAAACGCCCGGCACTGCCGGGCGTTTTTTTTGGTTCTTCTACCCATGGCGATACGGACGTGACGGTAGGTACCAACCGTTGGTTGGTGCGACCCTCAATGCGCCTGCGGGTCGAACCAGGCTTCCCAGGTAAACGGTGAGGCAGCCATCGTGCGCGCCTGTTCGAACGCCGCCCTCGCCTGCGCCGTGCGCCCGGTATTGAGCAACGCCACGCCAAGGTTGAATGCCGCATGCCGATCGTCGCTACCCAGCGCCAACGCCCGCTGCAACACCTCACGCGCACGGGCGTACTGCGCGCGGTCACAGGCAACGGCGCCGAGCCCGGTCAGGAGCAGCGGATCTTCGCTGTGTGCCGACAACGCGGCCTCCAGCGTGGCCGTGGCCGTTGCAAGTGCAGCGTCCGCATCACGCGTACCGGCGAACGCGGCCTCCACCTCGCTGCGGGCGCTCAGCAACGCGTGGACTACGACGGAAGAAACGGCGTCATGCATGCGGCGCAATGCTAACGGGAAACACACCCGACCGGCGATGCCGGGCGGGATCAACGCGGCTGCCAGCGCTGTGCCGGCAGCCGCAACCGCGCTTAGTTCGAGGCGGTGGTATAGACGTAACCCAGCGGCGATCCTGCCTGGTCAACCTTCGCCTTCACCTTGAAGTGGAACGCCGGCAAGTTGGAGCCGCTCATCCGGCAGTTTTCGGTCTCGGTCACCTTGCAGGTGTACGCCTGCTCGGTCGGCTCGAAACCCATGCCGATGTACATGCCCAGATCTGGATTGATGCGCAGCATGGTGGTGGTGTAACGGTTCGCCCTCGGCTTGATCACACCGGAGATCGTCTCACCTGCCATCAGCGTTACAGTCATGCCCGCCGTGCGTGAGCCGCCCGGCGCCGTCTGCAGGTTCCAGGACAGGCACACCATGTCGGACGGATCAGTGCACGCCACTTCTTCCACGTCGTAGGCCTTGCGCGCGGCCGACGCCTGGCTGGCCAGGGTGCAGGCGAACAGCACCGCGATGGCGCTGGCGAAATGGGTTTTCTTGTTGCTCGTCATCTGTTGATCAACTTCATGTTGGGAACGGATGCCATCGCGAACCGCAGCCGAGAGGCCACGGCGCGCAACGACCGCGCCAACTTGGCCATGCGGCGGCGGCGAAAAACTGCGCACCGAGTCACGTATCGTCCGGTCCCGCAGCGCAGCGTGCCCGCGAGGCATTGAACGACCCAACCGCGACACATCGTGATTCTTTCAGCCTATCGAAACTGAACGAATGCAATTTCGTAATAACGCCTCGAGGGGCGACACGCGGTATCCATGCCGATCCCGTCAGCGCGGCGCCACATACCCACCCGGCACCCCATGCGGCGACAGCACCAGCTGCCACAGCTGCGCATGCCGGCAACGGAAGCTGGCCATCGAGGCGGCCAGGTAGAAACGCCACATGCGCTTGAAGCGTTCGTCGTAACGCTGCGAATCCAGCTGCGGCCACGCGTTTTCCACGTTCAACCGCCACGCCTGCAGCGTCCGGTCGTAATCAGTGCCGAAGTTGTGCCAATCCTCCAGCACGAACAGCCCTTCAAACGCGGCGGTGAGCTGGGCGGCCGAGGGCAGCATCGAATTGGGGAAGATATAGCGCGCAATCCAGGGATCGGTGCGGTGGCGCGACAGGTTGCCGCCGATGCTGTGCAGCAGGAACAACCCGTGCGGATGCAGGCAGCGCCGCGCCACCTCGAAGTACCCGCGATAGTTCTTGTCGCCCACGTGCTCGAACATGCCCACCGAGAAGATCGCGTCGAAGGTCTCGTTGAGGTCGTGGTAGTCCTGCAGGCGGATTTCGATCGGCAGACCGGCACACAGCTGGCGCGCGTACTCGGCCTGCTCCTGCGAAATGGTGATGCCCACGCCGGAGACGCCATAGCGTTCGGCGGCGAACTTCAACGCTTCGCCCCAGCCACAGCCGATATCCAGCACATGCTGGCCGGGGCGCAATTCCAGTTTGCGGCAGATCAGGTCGAGCTTGGCCTCCTGCGCCCCGTCCAGGTCCTGCGCGTCGCGCCAGTAACCGCAGCTGTAGACCAGGCGCTGGCCGAGCATGGCCTCATACAGGTCGTTGCCGAGGTCATAGTGGCGCTTGCCGACTTCGAAGCTGCCACCGCCCGCCTGCAGGTTGAACAGGCGCGCCTTGAGTCCATCGGCCACTTCGCGCCAGCTGTGCACGCGCTCGTCCAGATGAGCCTGCATCAGGTGATACAGGAAGCCGTCCAGCAAGGCGGCGTCCCACTGGCCGTCCATGTAACTCTCGCCCAGGCCGAGCGAGCCCTGGGCCATGACCCGCGCGTAGAAGCGCGGGTCGTGCACCGTGATGTCCTGCGGCTGGTCACCGTCAACGGTGACCCCCGCCTCATGCAGCAACCCTGTGACCCGTCGTTGCAGCCCAGCGTCCACGTCGCCTCCGTCGATCAGCCCCGGGCGAACAACCCCGCGACATCCTGCCCCACGTGCGGCACCAGCACGGCGGCCGGGACGTCCACGGTCTGCGTGCCGTCCGAGTACGGCCCTACCTGGTAGGGCGGGAACACGAAGCGTATCGCAGAGATGCGCCCGTCGGAACCGGTCAGCGGCTGGAACTGGCTGAAGTTGTCGGCACTTGGCCCGGTGCCGTCGGCGATCATCCGGCTGGCATTGCGCAGCGATTCCTGCATCTGCGCCGGTTCCATTTCATCGCCGCTCAACCGGGTCGCCACGCGCTCGCGCAGCTGGTCGGCCACGTAATCGCTGATCGCCTTCCAGCCCTTGGCATCGGCCACCAGCTTGTCGGCGGTCAGCATCTGCTGCTGCTCCGGCAGCCACACAAAGCGCGCCACCAGCGGCTCACCGTGGGCGCCGCCGGTATAGCGGCTGCCGTCGGCGGTCACCACCACCAGCTGCGGCGTTTCCAGCACCTTCTCGAAGGTCAGCGAAAGCTCGTAGGGCATGGTCGGCTTGTCGTTGCCCAGCCCGTCCAGCGCCTGCTGCAGCTCTGCCCGCGCACTGTCGGCATAGCCACCCAGCGCCTTGGCCAAGCCCGGGTACCGGGCGATGTCCGGCGGGTAGGTGATCCCGACCACGGCCTGCGGCGAGGTCTCGATCACATCGCGCAGCTCGACCGGTGCGTCTGGAGCCACCGCGGGCGCGACGGCTTCGGCGGCCGTGTCGACCGGCGCCGCCGGTGCTTGTGTGTCGCCGTCGTGCTTGTTGCAGCCTGCCAGCACCACCACGCCCATGGCCATGGCCAACGCGCTGGCGCGCAGCGCGCGACGGCTTCCTGCGATGTTCATCCTGAAATCCCCTTGTTGTAACCCACCATCATGATCGGCCATCCCTGAAGCATGACCCGCTGTCGTCATCGGACCAGCAGGTCGTCGTACTCCTCGTGCCGCTGCAGGAACGCCTCGGCGTAAGCGCAGGCCGGCACCACCTTGAATTTCTGTTCGCGCGCATAGCGCAGCGCCACCTTGGTCAACTCACCCGCCACGCCACGGCCGGCGATCGGCTCCGGCACCTCGGTATGGGTGATGATCATCCGCTTGCGCTTGATCTGGTAATCCAGCAGCGCCAGATGCCCTTTGACCCGGGCCTGGAAGCGGTGATTGGCCAGATCGTGCTCCACCTCGTAAGCCAGTCCGGGCGGCGTGACCGAAGCCATGAGCGGTGTCTCCTGCGGCGACTGCAGCGATAGTGCGCAGCCGGCCGCCATGATCGCGTGAAGCCTGAACAGGGGCAAGCAGCGACGTGCTGCGTCACATCCCGCCCTAAAGCCCGGCGCCTGCATGCCGATACCGGAGTCGGACAGGGCGTGAAAGCTGGCATGGCTTTTGCGAAGACCTGCCTGTACGCACCCGCTTTCCGGAGGTCCGCATGGACAACACTGCACCTGCCCCCGCCCCCCACGGCGACGCCGACACATCCCTGCTGGAGGGCTTGTTCCAGTTGGCCGTGAATGGCCAGACCCAAGGCTGGGAATTCGCCCAGATCGACAACGAGGTCTATGCCCGCCTGCTCAGCACCTATGGCGTAGACGGCAAGAAGGCCGCCTGACGGTTGCCGGGCTCACGACCAACGGTCGTGAGCTACCCCGGCCAGATACGTCGTCGTAGGTACCGACCGTTGGTCGGTACGCCCCGCCCCGCGCCAGATACGTCGTCGTAGGTACCGACCGTTGGTCGGTACGCCCCACCCCGCGCCAGATACCTCATCGTAGGTACCGACCGTTGGTCGGTACGCCCCGACTCAACCGCCGAGGCGGAAGGTCGGGTTGCTCAGCTCACGCAGGAAGTGGCTGAAGATGCTCGGCTGCATGGCCAGCATGAACAGCACACCGAAGGCCGCACCGGCCAGATGCGCGCTGTGGTTGATGCGATCGCCGCCGCGGCGGTCCATCCAGATGCTGTAGCCGACATAGAACACGGCATAGATGATCGCCGGCGCCGGAATGAACAGCACCAGGATGATCGACCACGGCTTGATCAGGATGAAGGCGAACAGCACCGCCGATACCGCGCCCGATGCGCCCAGGCTGAGGTAGTTGGGGTTCTTCTGGTTCTTCAGATAGCTCGGCAGGATCGACACCAGCAACGCACCCAGGTAGAACGCCGGATACGTCAGGTAGCTGCCGCTCAGCTGCAGCATCACCTGTTCGATGAAGCCGCCGAAGAAGAACAGCGTGATCATGTTGAACGCCAGGTGCGACAGATCGGCGTGGATGAACCCGTACGTGATCAGGCGATCGTACTGACGGTTGCGGTCCACCGCCGGCGGCCACAGGATCAGGCGGTCGGCGAGCGCACGGTTCTTGAACGCCATCCACGACACGATGACGGTAATGGCGATCAGCAGCAGGTTGACTGGGGTCATGTCAGGCTCAGGCGGTGCGGTAATTGTCGACCATACGATAGCGCTTGGCATACCAACCGAAGGCCAACGCCGCCAGGAACGCAAAGCCGGCGAAGAAGAACATCAGGAACGCCGCCTCGCTCAAGCCGGTACTGGCGATCTGGTGGGTCACCGTATCGTTGCGCACCGCCGCGTTGGACAGCAGCACCCACAGGTTGCCGATGGTGGTGGTCAGGTTCCAGAAGCTCATCACCACGCCCTTCATGGCCTGCGGCGCCTGGCTGTAGGCGAACTCCAGGCCGGTGGCCGATACCAGCACCTCACCGAAGGTGAGCAGCGCGTAGGGCAGCATCTGCCAGAAGATGGACATCACGTTGCCGCCATCCATCATCACCTGGATGCCACCGACCACGATCCAGGCCAGGCCGCTGAAGGCGATACCGGCGGTCATCCGGCGCAGCGCGGTCGGCTCGAAGCCGAAGCGGCGCAGCATCGGGTACAGCACCAAGTTGTTGAACGGGATCAGGATCATCACCAGCAGCGGGTTCAGCGCCTGCATCTGCGACGCAGTGAACCAGCTCGGCATGGCCATCTGCTGGCCCTGCAACACCCAGGTCGAGGCCTTCTGGTCAAACAGCGAGAAGAACGGCGTGGTCAGGGCGAAAATCACCAGCACGCGCAGCACCGAGCGCACGCCCTCGACCGCTTCGGCCGGATGCACCGCACGGGCGCGGTCCAGCTGGATCCAGGTACCGCCACCGATACCGGCCAGCAGCAGGACCAGCGCGATGCACAGGCAGATCACGATGCCCAGGCTGCCCACCAGCCCCATCGAGGCCACCGCCAGCACCGCGCCGAGAATGGCCAGGGTACGCCCCGGACGGCCCTTGCCCGGCACCTGTGCCGACAGCGCGGTGCGCACCACGTTGCCGAACGAATGCGGGTCCTTCGGCGGCAGCGGCACAAGCACATAGCGCTTGCGGCCCATCCAGAACACGAAGGTGGCCACGAACATCAGAATGCCCGGGATGCCGAAGGCCCACGATGGGCCCAGGTTCTTCAGCGCCAGCGGGATCAGCAGCGAGGCGAACAGCGAGCCGAAGTTGATGATCCAGTAGAAGGCGTCGAACACGACCTTGGCCAGATGCTTGTTGCTCTGGTCGAACTGGTCGCCCATGAACGAGGCCACCAGCGGCTTGATGCCGCCCGCGCCCAGCGCGATCAGGCCCAGGCCGACGAAGAAGCCCTGGCGGCTGTCCTCGAAGATGGCCAGACAGGCGTGACCGGCGCAATAGATCAGGCTGAACCACAGGATGGTGTGGTACTTGCCAAAGAATTTGTCGGCCAGCCAGCCACCGAGCAGCGGGAAGAAATACACGCCGATCATGAAGCTGTGCATGATGTCCTTCGCCTCACCGGCGCGGCCATCGGCGGTGATCTCCTGCAGCAGCAGCGAGGTGATCAGGAACTGCACCAGGATGTTGCGCATCCCATAGAAGCTGAAGCGTTCGCAGGCCTCATTGCCGATGATGTAGGGAATCTGGCGCGGCATCTTGCCTTTGCCTGCGCTGGCGGCTGCGATATTGCTCATCCTGTGGGGCTGTCCTGCGAACACGAAAGGACCAAGATTACCGGAACCCCCTACCCCAGCGCACGCTGCACAGCTGCATGACAGGCGGCGCCGGACATGGCAGGCGGGCCCGAAACGACCGCGCGGGATGGCGCCCATGTCACGGATCGTCGACGGGGGAAGCGTAAACTTATCGTTATGCGCACGCACATCAAGGGTCAGACCCGACGTTGGACCGGCTGGATCCTGCTGCTGTTGCTGGCGGCCCCCGCCGCAGGCGCGCATGCGCGCCAGGCCGAGGAGGCCCTGCCCTCGCTGAAGATCGCCACGCTGGAACTGCCGACCCAGGACGATGCGCAGTGGCAGCAACGGCGGGACCAGGTGCTGCAGCTGCTCGAATCCATGCAGCCGGACGTGATCGCGGTGCAGCGCGTGCTGCAGACCCAGGGGCGCAATCCGGCCTGCTGGCTCGCCAGCCGGCTGCGCTACAGCTGCGATTTCGTCACTGCCGATCCGCCCAGCCAGCCGTTGCGCCATGGCAGCGCGATGCTGACCCGGTTGCCGGTCACCGATGACGCCGTCACCCTGCTGCATCCGCCCGGGCAGTTCAGCGCGGCCGGCATGGTACGGATCAAGCTGCGCGAAGAGCTGATCAACATCTACGTGGCCCGGCTGCGGCCGGAGCCGGATGACGCGCAGATCCGCCGGCATCAGACCAGCGACCTGATGACCTGGATCGGCGCGACCGCCGAGGGCCTGCCCTCGCTGATCGCCGGCGATTTCTCCGCGGAGATCACCGAACTGGTGGGCAGCACGCCGGGCTTCCAGCCAGCCCGCAAGAACCCCGGCGAACGCGTGGACCCGCCCTCACTGGCCGGCGCAGCGCGTGGGCACGGCCTGGACGTGCTGTTCCAGGTGAAGTACTTCGGCGGCATCCGCCAGGACAGCATCAAGCTGCCGGCCAGCGAGAGTGACCCCACCGCGATGCGCCTGGGAACCATGGCGACCCTGCGCCTGCAGACGCCGGAAAGCACCAGCGCGCCCTGACGTCGCAGCGCTGCGGGCGGCGCAACGAAAAACGGCCAGGCATCGCTGCCTGGCCGTTCGCGTTTCAGGTGACCGTGCCGATCAGGCAATGGCTTCCTGGTAACGACGCTCGACTTCATTCCAGTCGACGACGTTGAAGAACGCGCCGATGTATTCCGGGCGACGGTTCTGGTACTTCAGGTAGTACGCATGTTCCCACACGTCCAGGGCCAGGATCGGCGTGTTGCCGTCCATCAGCGGGCTGTCCTGGTTGGCGCTGCTTTCCACCACGACCTTCTTGTCCGGGGTGACGCTCAGCCAGGCCCAGCCGCTGCCGAAACGGGTCAGGGCCGCCTTGGTGAAGGCTTCCTTGAACTTTTCCAGGCCGCCCAGCTGCGAATCGATCGCCTTGGCGACATCACCGACCGGCGCGCCGCCGCCGTTGGGCGACATCACGGTCCAGAACAGGGTGTGATTGGCATGGCCGCCGCCGTTGTTGCGCACGACGCCCTGCAGATTTTCCGGCAGCGACTTGGTCTTCTTGACCAGTTCTTCCACCGGCAGGTCGGCGAACTCGGTGCCTTCCAGCGCGGCGTTGACGTTGTTGATGTACGTCTGGTGATGCTTGGTGTGGTGGATTTCCATCGTCGCTGCGTCGATATGCGGCTCGAGCGCGTCGTAGGCGTAGGACAGCTTGGGGAGGGTATAGGCCATGTGGTTCTCCTGGTAGCTCACTCACCCGGCAAAGACCGGGCGTTGCGGAGTCGATGATGGGGATGGCCGATAAGCTTACCAAGGGCCATGTAAAGGAAACTTCGTCCTGCGCGGTCGATCGCGTGTCCGGATCGTGACGCGACAGTGACGGGGCACGCTGGGCAACGCGGGCTTCTTCGCCGTACAACACGCCTGTTCGGCTGGGCCTCACCGTGCGGGGCGATGATCGCAGTAGAGTAGTCGCCTCGCCCATCGCCCCTGGCCCCTCATGCGCAAGCCACTGCTGTTGTTGATCGCCATCGCGCTGCTGGTGGGCGGCCTGGCCGCCATCAAGCTGGCCCAGCGCCCGCCCGCGCCGCAGTTCGCGCCCTCGCTGACGCAGCCGGATGCCGCGCCGCCCGCCGGCGCCGCGACGTCATCACCGGCATCGACCCAGGCAGTGCGCGATCCCCTGCCCCCCTTCCTGCCCGCCGAGGCGCGCGACACCATCGCGCTGATCCAGCGCGGTGGCCCGTACCCGCACCGGCAGGACGGCAGCATTTTCAGCAACCGCGAACAGCGCCTGCCGCAGCGGCCGCGCGGCTACTACCACGAATACACGGTGGACACGCCCGGCGCCGGCAATCGCGGCGCGCGGCGCATCGTCACCGGCGGCACACCCCCTACTGGCTGGTTCTATACCGATGATCACTATGAAACGTTCCGCAGTTTCGACGTTCCACCTGCCGGGAGCTGGCAATGACGCATGACGGATTCGAATTGGGCCTGCACGACATCAACAATGCCGGCATCTATGCGATCGGCAACGATGATGTCGCCCCGTTGTCGGCGGCGATGCGCGATGCCGGCCTGCGCGTGATCCAGATCGATCTGGACGGCTGCCACGACAAACGCACGCTGCTGATGCGCCTGGCCGCCCGCCTGGATTTTCCAACCGGCTTTGGCGGCAACTGGGATGCGCTGACCGACAACCTGCGCGACCTGGCCTGGCTGCCGGCCAACGGCTATGCGCTGTTCTTCAGCGACGCTGATGCCCTGCGCAGCGATGCCGGCGCCGATTTCGACACGCTGCTGGATGTACTCGACGAAGCCAGCCGGTACTGGAGTGACGGCAACGTGCCGTTCTGGGCGTTCGTGGCACTGCGCGATGCGGACGTGGAACCGGACGCGGACCCCGCACCGTAACGCCCAGCATCCGGTAGAGCCACGCCATGCGTGGCTGCGAGGCGCCTGATGCCTGACCCTAGGGCAGCCACCCATGGGGTGGCTCTACCGCCGATGAGGCGCAGCCTCATCGGCTGCCGTTGTCTTCCTGCAGCTCTTTCTTGAACGGGATGTCCGGCGGCGGCCGCGCGATGGCCGGCTGATCCTGCATGTTGGGATCGCTCAGGCCGCACCCGCCACCGAACTGCAACACGGAAATCACGCAGGAAATGGACGAACTCGTGCCCGGGATCGGAATCTCCACGGCCTTGATGCCCTTACGCACCCACTCGGCCAGCAACGATTCGTTGGGGGCCCAGTACTTGTCGAACGAGGTCGGCGTGTAGTCGTACGGTGGGCGCTTGAGCCATGTGCCGGACTGTGCGATGCGCTCCTTGCTCCAGCCGTCCTTATCGCCGCCCGGTGCGCCACGCTCGCTGTTAGCGTGCCCGTCCTGGCCAGGCACGCGCACGCTGCCGTCGGCCTTGAACAGGCTGCCGCCCGTACCTTGGGTCGCACTCACGGCCCGGCCATTGAGGTCGGCATCCTGCGGATGATTGGCCGCACCCCAGTCGTCGGACCGGTTGGGCGTGGTCCAACTGCCCGGGGGCGCCCTGGAGGGGCTCGACGGGGCGCGCGCTGCCGTCGCCGCCGTGGATGCACTCGCCGTACTGCTGGCATTGCTTGCCGCCGCCGGTGATGGCGGTGCCGGGCGCGGGGCGGCGTTGGGCACCGCGCGTTCGCGTACGGCGACCTCCGCCGATCGACCGGGCACCGCCACCTCGCGCGTGGGCACTGTGGCCACGCTCACCCCCGGCGCGGTCACCGGCCGGATCTCGCGTTCGCGCACCTGCACGTCACGTTGCGGAACGGCGGCCTCCACCCGTGGCCCGGGAATGGCCACGGTCGGTGTCGGCGCTTCTATCACGGTGACCTGCCGCTCCTGCACGCTCAGCTCGGGCGTGCGCACCTGCGGTTCGGCCGGGCGCGGCGCCGGTACGGTGGCACGCGGCGTCGGCGCCTCCACCGTGACCACGGTGCGCTCACGGACGGCAATGTCCTGTGGCTCGCGCGTCATGACACGCACGGCGGTGCGCGGGACGCTGGTCGGCGGCACCACGAAATCGGTCGTGGCCTGGGCCACCTCGGTCGCCTGGACGGGCTGTTCCACCGCGGGCGTGGCGGGCGCGGGTGGCGCCGGTTGCGGCTCGCTCGGCGGCGCCGGGGCTGCGGTCGGCTGCGGGGCCGAGGCTGTCTGCGCATCGGCCTCGGCCTGCGCCATCGCCTGGGCATTGGCCATCGCCGCAGCGATCGCCGCTTCCGCCGTGGCCGGCTCGGCAGCGGCGGGTTGCGCGCCTTCCTCCTGCTGCGGCGTGCCGCGTCCAACGAACGCCACCTGCACACGCCCGCTCTCACCGCCCTGGTCCGGTTCGGCAGGCGGCCGGATCAAGGCGACCCACAGCAGCAACAACGCGAACATCAGATGCAGCAACGCGCTGATCACGGCCGAGGTCCAGCGCATCCAGCGCTGATCGCGCGGCGCCGGATCCCAGCCCTGCCAGAGCAGGCGCCGCATCGCCTGGACGAAACTCAGTTCCGGCAGGCGCCCGCCCCGCGGAAGCGGCTCGCGCTGGGCCAGCTCGGCCAGCACTTCGCTGGCCCGGAACGGCCGCGGCAATGGCGACAACGCGCGCAGCCACAGGCCCCACCCATAGGGGAGGCCGGTGGTTTTTTCGAGAATGCGCTTGTCCGGCTGGCGAGCCAGCAGCCAATCGAGGATGTCGTCAGCCCGGCGCAGTGGCACGCAGCGCGATCAGGCTGCCGTGCCGCGGGGAATGTACGGCGCGTCGCCACTCTCGTGGTCGGTCGCATCGCGCACCGCGGTGATGCCGGGCACACGCCCCATCAGGGTTTTTTCGATGCCCTGCTTGAGCGTGACGTCGGCCATGCCGCAGCCCTGGCAACCGCCGCCGAAGCGCAGCAGCACCACGCCATCGGCCGAGACTTCCTGCACCGCGACCTTGCCGCCGTGCGAGGCCAGCTGCGGGTTGACTTCGTTCTCCACCACCCAGCGCACGCGCTCGACCAGCGAGGAGCCTTCGGTCGGCGCCTCGCCCTTGATCTTGGGGGCCTTGATGGTCAGCTGCTGGCTGCCCGTGGCATTGGTGACGAAATCGATCTCGGCACCATCGAGCCAGGCCACGCTGGTAGCGGCCACGTAGAGGGTGAAGCCATCGCAGTCCACGGCCCACTCGTCACCGAGCAGCTCACCGGGATCGGCGAACTCCAGGCGGGCATCGGCGCGCGGGGTACCCGCATCGACGGCGGTGAGGCGTACGCCCATGCCGGGCACGGCCTCACGTTCGATCAGCTTGCGGAAATAGGATTGGGCAGTGTCGGATATCTGGATCATCGGGCTATTCTAGCCAATCCCTTGTTATGCGCTCATTCGGTTTATACACCGGACCGCGCATTGTTCAGTCATACAGATGTGGAGGAACCCATGGCCGACCTGATTCCGCTGGCGCAAGCCCACTGCGTGCCGCGCAAAGGCAGCGACCACAAGCTCGGCACCGCCCGGGTCACCGAGCTGCTGGCGCAGATTCCCGGCTGGGAGCTGGCCGAGGCCGGCCAGGCGCTGACCCGCACCTTCCGCTTCGACAACTACCACGGCACCATGGCCTTCGTGAACGCCCTGGCCTGGGTGGCCCATCGTGAAGATCACCACCCGGATCTGGGCGTGCATTACGACCGCGCCGTGGTGCGCTTCTCCACCCACGATGTGGGCGGCCTGAGCGAGAACGACTTCATCTGCGCGGCGAAAGCCTCGGCCCTGACGGAGTAAGCCCATGAAACTGCAGTACCTCCTGCTGTCCAGCCTTGCCCTGGCCGCCCTGGCCGGCTGCAACAAGACACCCGCCGAACCGGCCGCCCCGGTCGCGGCACCCACCGAGGTCGCCGCGGTCAAGACGCCACCGCCGGAGTACCCGATCGAACTGGCCTGCCAGGGGATCGGCGGCACCAGCACCTTCAAGGTGACCATCGCCGCCGACGGCCAGCCCAGCCAGGTCCAGCTCGCCAGCGGCAGCGGCAACGCCCAGCTCGACGAGCAGGCGCAGAAGGCCGTACAGGCCTGGCAGTTCAAGGCGGCCACGCGCGCCGGGCAGACGGTTCCGACCACGATCCAGGTGCCGGTCAGCTTCAATCCGCCGCAGCCCAAGCCCGACCAGTGCTTCGCGGTCGAAGAACGGCTGCGTCGCGGCGGTTGATCGCCGCGTTGTGTTGAGGTCAGCCGCCGCAAACCTCGTGCTCCCTACTCCGCGCCCCGGTGATGTTGCCCGGGGCGCGCTGCACTTCTACAAGGACGCGTTGGCGGATGCCTGATATTTCCAGTGAAAACGTATGGATCGCCCTGGCGGTCACCCTGGCCGCCGGCCTGGCCACCGCCCTGGGCAGCCTGATGGTGCTGTTCTCGCGCCGGCCCAACCCGCGCCTGCTGGCATTCGGGCTGGCCTTTGCTGGTGGCGCGATGGTCTTCGTCTCGCTGACCGAGATCCTCAACAAGGCGATCGACTCGTTCACCCAGGCCTACGACGCCCGGCTGGGCTTCGCCTATGGCACGGCGGCCTTCCTGGTCGGCGTGCTGCTGATCGTGGTGATCGACCACCTGATCCCGAACCCGCACGAGAGCCTGGACAAGCAGGACCCGCTGTTCCGCGACAACAACAAGGCCTACATCAAGCGGGTCGGCCTGCTGACGGCGGTGGCGATCACCGCGCACAACTTCCCCGAGGGCCTGGCCACGTTCTTTGCCACGCTGGAAAGCCCGTCGGTGGGCATGCCGCTGGCCTTCGCCATCGCCATCCACAACATCCCCGAGGGCATCGCGATCGCGGTCCCGGTGTATTTCGCCACGCAGAACAAGTTCTACGCGTTCGGCGCCAGCCTGCTGTCCGGCCTGGCCGAGCCGATCGGCGCGGCAATCGGGTATGTGGCCCTGTCCGGCGTGCTCAACCACGCCACGTTCGGCTGGGTGTTCGGGATCATTTCCGGGGTGATGGTGTTCCTGGCCCTGGACGAACTGCTGCCGGCGGCCAAGCGCTACGCCAAGGGCCACGAGACCGTGTACGGCCTGGTGGCCGGCATGGGCAGCCTGGCGATCAGCCTGGTGCTGTTCAAATGGTGAGGCCCGGGCGCTACCCCGATAACGCCGGGCGCTGTTGCCCGGATAACGTCGGCGCCGGGCCCACCGCCCGGTAGTGCCGGCCGCTGGCCGGCTCTTCCCGATGTCGATCAAGGCTGTGCAGAGCCGGCCAGCGGCCGGCACCACCCTCCGATCGGCGCGGGCTTATCTGCCGGCGCTTACTTCAACCGGTTCAACACCTCGACCAGCTCCTCGGCCAGCGGTGCATTGATCAGATACGGCGTCTTGCCTGCATCCAGCGCGAACTCCAGCGAGGCGGCGTGCAGGAACAGTCGTTTCAGGCCGATCTGCTCACGAAGTCGCTTGTTGACGTCCTGATCGCCGTACTTGTCGTCACCGGCCACCGGGTGACCCAGATGCTGGGCATGCACGCGGATCTGGTGGGTACGGCCGGTTTCGATGCGGACCTCGCAGTACGAATGCCCACCCTTGCGCTCCAGCACCTTGAAGTGGCTGATCGATTCCTTGCCGATCGGATTGACCTGCACGTGCCGCTCGCCGCCCTGGCGCAGACCCACGTGCAGCGGGGCATCCACGGTCATCGTGCCATCGGGCATGCGGCCGGCCAGCAGGGTCAGGTAGCGCTTGCGGATGCCGGCGCCGTGGTCTTCGCGCAGCAGTGCCTGCAGCTCGCTCAGCGCCGAGCGCTTCTTGGCCACGATCAGCAGGCCCGAGGTATCCCGGTCCAGCCGATGCACCAGCTCCAGGGTCTTGCCCGGGCGCAGGGCACGCAGCGTTTCGATGGCGCCGAAGCTGATGCCGCTGCCGCCGTGGCTGGCCACGCCCGACGGTTTGTTCAGGGCCAGCAGCCGATCGTCTTCGAACACGATGGCATCTTCCAGCCTTTTCATGAACGCCGCGGGCGGACCGGCCTTGTCGCCTTCCTCGTTGAGACGGACCGGCGGGACCCGGACTTCGTCGCCGCCCTCGAGCTTGCGCTCGGCCTTGGCGCGGCCGCCATTGACGCGGACCTGGCCACTGCGGACGAGCTTGTAGATCAGGCTGCGCGGTGCACCCTTGAGCTGGCCGAGCAGGAAGTTGTCCAGGCGTTGCCCGGCGCGGTCGGCCGGGACAGTGATGATACGTACGCTGGTCATGGCTTCAGCGGCTTTGGGGGTGGGCTCGGTAACGGTCATTGGCCTTTTATTCTGTTACACTCGGCGGGCGAGATAAGGGATTGATTTCGTTGGAAGTTGTTCTGGGCCAGAAGCCCGACTTCCCGCGATTCCGGCACAGTGCGCAGCCACCGCCCCCGGGGCGGCCATGTTAGCGGCTCACCGGCGGTCCCGGCCATCGCCGGATGTCTGACACGCATTCGAGCTGAACATGTCCCTGTGGCGCTCCAGCCTGGCTGAAAGCTGCCTCCGGCCCCGTTACACCCAAACCAAAACAAATGAAGCGCTCCCGCGGCCTGCCGTGGTGTTGTAGCGCTGGAAACCCAAACCGCCCTCCCCGCGCATGCGCGATGGGCGGTGAAGCGTGACCAGAAGCGAAACCCCATGGCGTTCCGCGCGGTAGCAGCGCGCGAGGAACGCAAGAATGAAGCGAATG
>Ga0308167_1000709_pt1 | contig 51508 bp, 51 predicted proteins | sample PhyCR1_2_FD_202138 | JGI IMG/M metagenome (GOLD analysis project Ga0308167, IMG submission 202138) | Phyllosphere microbial communities from UC Gill Tract Community Farm, Albany, California, United States - DLSLRC.R1 | ecosystem: Host-associated > Plants > Phyllosphere > Unclassified | place... | reverse complement strand
AGAAACCGGCCTTGATTCACCTGTCGACGTCCGATTACGGAAAACATCAGCCGTCCGCTGACGTTAAAGAAGCGTACGTCACGGCGATTGCTTCACTCCGCGAGTACTTCGAGACGATGGCTTTACCCTCGACGGAAGAAGTGGATCTCGCAAAATCCCTCTTCCAACGGATGATCCGCCGTGATCAAAACGACTGGTTCACGGTCTACGTCGCAATGGGACGTCCGCAGCTCGATCACGTCCGGCGTTGGGTCAAAGTCATCCAGATGCTCGGGAAATCACTCCGTGGTGACGAGGAAGCGACACGGATGCTTGCCTCGCAGGAAGACCGGTTCTTCAAAGATGCGCTGCTCCGGGCATGCCGGGCGGCTGAAAAAAACTTTTCAAACCCTATGTAATGCTTTCGACTATGAGGAAGTCTTTTCCTCGTTTGTTTTTAAGATCATTTTCAATGACGGTCCCTTCATCGGCTTCTGCGGTGAGGGACCGTTTTGTCGTCCACAGAAAAAAAGACCGCCGGCGTCGGCCGGCGGTCTAACGAATTATGCGATATTAACTGTTGATTCTAATGCCCGGCAGGTCCGGCGCACGGTCGGAAGGAAATCCGTCCGTTTGGCGACTCCACCTTCAATCAAAAAGTGCTGGACGCCTTTCGTGCGTTGAATGGCCGTCAAGACAGTGACCAGTTCGATGAACCAGTTCGAGATCAGTTCGACGACCTGTTCATCAAATGCTGCTGCTCCATACACATCATACCCGTTCTCGCAGAGATGGTTCGGGAAACGTTCCTTGAACCGAAAAATCAGTGTAGCCGTTGTCGGAATGTAAAAGTGATCGAAGATGATCCGTTGTTCTTGATCTGTTTCTTTCTCCGTCAGTCCATCCATCATCAACTTCGGTTGACTCCCGATATCCAGAGTCCAACTTGTTTTCTTTCGTTCGCCAGTGGAAGTGATCGTTCGCATGGTTTCGTCCATCTCCTTTGATGTGTAAGCGTTTACCTCTTCATTTTACAAGCCAATCGACGATTCCTGCAACCGTCAAAATCTTAAAAATGAACGATGACTTCATCTGACATTCAGTCTATCAAATTTCGCTTGCTTTGACGATGTCAGTAATTAACAACCTCTTTCCCAGTTCCGAGCCAATTTAATCGCAAACACCCGTACTGGACGAAGGATTTCGACCGGCTGTCCGGCTCGTTCTTCACACATGTGACCGCTCTCACCGTTGCCTTGGAACGGACTTTACAAAAAAACTATTAGCCGCTAGCGAAATATGATACCATTCAGTGGAATCACAGAAAGAGGAGAGAACAATATGCGAAAAGTTTTTCGATTAAGCATCTTGTTCGTACTGATCGTCCTCATCGGTAGTAGCATCATCTACTGGCAAAACCGGGAACGTGTCCAAAATGAGCTGTATCGCACCTATTATGGACAGTACGGTGTCCCAGCCGAGAATATCGACATCTACGAACAAGCCGGTGACCGCTACGAGGTCGATTGGAAGTTACTTGCCGCGATTCACCGCGTCGAGACCATCTTCTCGAAATCGTCCGCCATGCAGTCTTCCGTCGGTGCAATCGGCCCTTTCCAGTTCATGCCGAAGACATGGGTCGGATGGGGATATGAAGGCGGAACGTCACTTGGCGACATCGAGCATGACGGCATTGATTTAACTGATCCGGAAGCCATCAAACAATACGGCGGACTGGGTGTCGATGCAAACGGAGACGGCAAAGCCGACCCGACAGATTTGACGGACAGCGCCCACACGGCTGCGAAGTACCTCAATCAGCATGACGTCACGAAAAGTTCGGACCGAGGAACGCTTGAAACTGCCCTGTTTGAATACAATCGCAGTGAACAGTATGTCATTGACGTCCTCAACCAATACGATGCCTATCAACAAAAAATCGAGCCGATTGATGCGAACGATCTCGATCTCAAAAAACAGACACTTGCCCAACTCCTTCGCATCAGCTTACGTTTGACCAACTAAAAGGAGGCACCACCATGACACAGCCCGATCGTTCGTCCTTGACGATTGAGGAATCGTCAATCCGCGTCCAGACGACGTTTGACGAAGCAAAAACAAAACGCTATTTACGGAGTTACATCTTTGACGACGTCACGGACGGCGCACACATCGCCGCCCTGATTTACACGCCGCGGACGACGGATGCTTTTTTATCCGGTACGACGACGCAGCGTGCCTACAACTTGATGAAAAAACATGTCGAAGGTCCGATCAAACAATACGATATCATCAGCCTGATGCCGGACCTGCTCGTCAGTGAAGATCTGTCGTTCGCGCAAGCCAGTTTCGACGAAATCAATTATGAGTTCATCGAAGAGACGTTACGCCGGGTCAAGGAAACAAACGGTGTCGTCTTGTGCGGCTGGGGATCGCCCGGCCGTCTGATGCACCATTTGCCGGCTTATGAAAAGCTGTTTGACCAGTATGCCGGTATCCTGTTCTGTTCCGGCATCACCTCAAAAGGGGAACCGAACCACCTTCGTCTGACCGTCGACGACAGTCCGATGATCACGTATCCGGATATGAAGCTGAAGGCGAAGAAATTAAAACGTAAATGATTGTACTAAAGGTGTTCTTTCCGCAGGTTGCGGAAGAACACCTTTTTGGTCGACTGTTTTTTCAGCTCACTCGTCATCCATCAGGGTATGGTCTACCCGTCCCGATGGATTGTCTGCATCAAAAAGAAGCGAGGAACGTGTCCACCGCTTCTTTTTGATTTTCGTGAATCTCACTACTCGTCATCCGACTCCTGCAGGGAAAAGCGCAGCCAAGCCTGCGCTGTCAGAGACAAACAAGACCCGGATTCACGGTTTTGGAAAACTCGCGAATACTGGCTTGTGTCTCGCCTGAGGAAAGCGGATGAAAAGAGAGTGAGAGCTTGCACTACCTTGCTTTGTATTAGAACAACATGATCTCAAGCAGACAGTCGACGAGATCTTTCTCAAGATCAAGCGCCTGTAACTGATGCATCATATTGACCGGATCGAGTCGTTGCGACAGCAACCGGTACAAGCGGTCTTTCAAGTCGTACCCGATTTCTGCCTGGTCGAGGAACGTATACAACCGTTCCATCCGGTTATCGTTCGTCGACATGTCGACCTGGAGTGACAGCACCTGTGTCTCCCCGATTTCGCCGAGATCAACCGACAATGATTGGGTTTTATGGTCATACCGGCTCGGCAACACTTCGCCGTCCCGGGAGACGTGTCCTTCGTTGACTCCACGGAGAATTAACGTCACTTCGCGTTTCTCAGGCAACAGCTCGCGTTTGCCGAACGGTGTGGCAATCGTCAACGTCCGGGCCGCCCAGTCGAGTTCGAATGACGTCTCGACGTTTTCCCCGTCGCGGTGTGCGACACCGACATTATCATCTTCAAACAACGTAAACTGGTTCGAGGCGCCCGGGAAGACCAACAGTTCGAGATGCTCCGGATTGTTCAGTGCGTTCGAGTGTTCGAGGTGTTGACCGAGCGGAACGATGGCTCCGGCTTTCGCAAGGACGCCTTGATCTTCGAGCTTGCGGAACAGACGCATCTGTTTGCCGCCCGAGTACCGGTGACCGGTGAAGAAGTCAAACCAGTCCCCTTCCGGCAGCCAGGCCGTCGTCGCGGCGACATGGAGCTTCGGATTCATCGGCTCGACGATCGGTGTGACCATCAGCTCAGTCCCGAAGTAATACTGGTTCGGCACCGCATACGCCAGTTCGTCTTCTGGATGTTCATAATACATCGGTGAGACAAGCGGTAATCCGTCAAAGTGATTGCGGGCGTTCATCGTATAGATGTACGGGACGAGCTGATGACGCAGACGGAGGTATTTCTTCATGACGTGTTCTGATTCCAGGGAATAACGCCACGGCTCTTTCCCGTTGAAGATACTCATCGTACTGTGCAGACGCATGATCGGACTGAATACCCCGTACTGCAACCAACGCGTCGACAGTTCGTCGTCCTTTTCACCACGCTGGTGACCGCCGATGTCATGACTCCACCAGCCGTAGCCGATGTTTGATGCCGTCGCCGTGAAATACGGCTGGAACTTGAGCGACGCCCAGGAAATCAGCGTATCGCCCGAGAAACCGACCGGATAACGGTGGCTGCCGGGACCGGCATAGCGGGAGAAGATCAACGGACGGTTACCGTCGCGCGCGATATCGAGTGCATGATAATGATTGAGCATCCAGAGCGGATCGAGCCCTTTCATCTTCGAATTGGCGCCTTGCTGCCAATCGATCCACCAGAAGTCGACACCGTCGGCTTCATGCGGATGGTGAAGTTTCGTAAAGTAGTTTTCGATGAAGTCACGGTCCGAGAAATCAAACGGAATCCGGTCTTCCGTTTCCGGATCAACCCCCATCGCGACTGCCATCGCTTCGTATGCTTCCTCAAATCCACGCACGCCGTCAGCCGGGTGCAGGTTGAGCGTCACCATCCGGTCGTCATCTTTTAACCATTGCAGGAAACCTTTCGGGTCCGGGAACAAATCGCGGTTCCATGTATAGCCGGTCCAGCCGCTGCCGTATTTCTCCGGAATATCCGTCACGTGCCAGTCCATGTCGATGACACTGACCGAAAACGGGACGTCTTCCGTCTTGAAGCGGGTCATCAAATCCTTATACTCTTTTTCGTTATAACGCCAGTACCGGCTCCACCAGTTTCCGAGGACTTGCCGCGGCAACATCGGTGTCGGACCGGTCAGGCGGTAAAAATCCTTCAGTGCCTGTTTATAGTCGTGACCGTAACCGAAGTAATAGATGTCCTGCGCCCCTTCTTGACGGGGTTCAACAAAATGGTCTTCCGTCAGGACGAACGATGCCGAGTCGTCAATCGCGGCGTACCCTTGACGGGAGATGATTCCTTCTTCGAGTGGAATCTCACCGTCGGCATGGTCAAGCGTCCGTGCTGTTCCTTTCAGCGTCCGGAGCGGTCCGCCATACGTGTAGCGGCTGTAATACGTACTGAAGTTTCCAAGGACGTCGATGTAAAGTGTATTCGACGCAAACGGTCCTTTCGTATAGTGCAAATGGACGTGTTCCGTAATGATTTGCAGTTCCGTCTCATCCTCGACGATCCGATACGAAGGGACCGGAAAATCGCGGTTCCAGACGGTTTGAGTCGGACGATCTTCAAATCGTCCGTCTGCTGCGTACTCGAGTCGAATCAGACGACTGGTGAGAACGGTGAAGCGGTAGGTGTCCCCTTGGACAATTGCTTCCGGTCGTGCCAATGGTTTCATGTCTCGGGTATAAAAATGGGATTCGTCAATTGTGCGCATACGGGATCAGGACGCGAACGTCCTTGTCACTTCCTTCCAAAAATTAAGTGTGCAACCGATTACACTACTAGTGTATAAGAGTTGTTGTTCCCGTTTCAAGTGACAACTAATCAAAAAGCGCACCAATCCTCTCAAAAATCAAGGACGGTGCGCTTGTAATCATAACAATGGCGAAATCAAACGGGAGAACGATTCAAAGATTCTGAACCGCATCGGCCGTTTGACATAATCTGCGGAGGAGAGCTGAATCGAGACATCGAAATCATCGATGAAATCGCGTTCGAGCCGGGCCGCACTCTCGGAGTCATACATAAAGGCCATCAGTTCATAGTTCAGGACGAAACTGCGGATATCCATGTTCGCCGTACCGACGACGGCAATCTTTCCGTCGACGAGGAACAGTTTGGCATGAATGAAATGACGGTTGTACGTATAAATTTTGACGCCGTCTTTCAACAACGGACCGAAATAGGACCGCGTTCCGTAGTAGGATGTAAAACTGTCTCCTTTACCCGGCGTCAGAATCCGGACATCCAGTCCGGCACGGGCCGCGAGACGGAGCAATGTCATCGTCTCGTTATCGGGAATCAGATACGGCGTCGAAATCCAGATTGAGCGCTGGGCCGAGATAATGGCGGCAATCAACGCATTCCGGATCGCCGGATCTTTTGACGTCGGTCCACTCGTCACGACTTGAACCGCACCGTCCGACTCGACATCGTGTTTCGGGAAGTAATGTTCGATTGCCCCTTCGCCGGCAAACGTCTCCCACGTATCACTGCCTTCGAGATGAGCGTAAAGCCAATCGTCGAGGAATGTCGCCTGCAGCTCCTTGACAGCCCGTCCTTCCAGCCGCAAGTGCGTATCGCGCCAAAAGCCGAACTTCTTACTTTTGCCGTCGTACTCGTCGCCGACGTTCAGACCACCGGTAAAACCGATTTTACCGTCGACGACAACGATTTTCCGATGATTGCGGAAGTTCGCTGTGAAGATGAACAACGGACTCGAAATCGGATCATAAGCGGCAATTTTTGCTCCGGCTTCCCGGAGCGGTTTTAAAAAACCTTCGCCAAGCATGTAACTGCCGAGCCCGTCAAACATGAACCGTACTTCCACTCCGGCGTTCAACCGGTCAATCAGAGCTTCCCGGATCGCCTGTCCGGTCTCGTCATTCCGGTAAATGTAGTACTGGATGTGGACATGGTGCTTGGCGGAGCGAATCATCCGGAGAATTTCCGGGAACGTCTCATTGCCGTTCGTCAGGATTTGACTGGCTGTATGGACATCAACCCCACCGCCGCCAAAGTTGCGAATCGTATTGGCAAGCTTCAGGTGATTCGGCGGCAACTCACTGACCGCGAGCGACCGGACGGGACGAATCGCTTGTTTGAGCAACATCCGTTCATCATGCGACCGACGGTTTCGGCGACGGCGGCGCGGATTGCGCCCGAACATCATCCAGATGATGACACCGAGAATCGGCAGAAAAATCAACACTAAAAACCAGGCAATCGTCGACTCTGCCGTCCGGTTTTCGATGAAAATGATCATGATGACGGCAAGCGGGACGACGGTCGCGGAAATCGTCAGGACATAAAATAAATAACCTAATTGATATAGTCCCCAAATGATTCCACCGGCAACCAAAAACACGAGCGCGAATTGTAAAATCCGATTGCGCACTAAACTTCCTCCTCTGCAACGTACTCTATTCTTGTAGTTCCCTGTCTTCTCTAAAAATATAGCAAAAAAAGAAACCACTAGTGTGATTTCTTGAAAAGTTGACCTATTTTGAAAAATTCAGATCGTACATTTCTCGCCCTGGAATTGGATCCTCCAGGCTGGCCCAATCCGTTTCGTCCTCTTGAACAAGGCAAGCATCAAACATTGCTTCAAGAATCTCTCGGTCAAGACCAATGCCGATCAAGACCAGCTCCGTCCGGCGATCCGCAACCGATTCAAAACGTCCGGCATATTCCATGTTCGAGGCGTATCCCGCCTGATGGAACAGCAAGGCGATTTCCGGGCGCGTCGCGAGATAGACAAAACCTTTGGCACGGACGACTTCTTCCGGCCACGCCTCAATCAAGGCGAGCAACCGTTCCGGATGAAACGGAATATCCCGCTTGTAGACAAACGAACTGATGCCGTATTCTTCTGTTTCCGGAACGTGTTCCTCAGCATTCAGCTCACGGATCCAGCCGGCGCTTGCTGCCGCCTGTTCAAAATCAAACAGATCGACGTCGAGGATCTCCGCCGGATCGACTTGTCCGTGGGTCGTCTCGATCAGTTTGGCAATCGGATTTAGTGCCTTTAAGTAGCCGATGACATCATGTTTCTCCTCGTCTGTTAACCGATCAATCTTGTTCAGCAAAATAATATCGGCGAATTCGACCTGATCGACGAGCAGATCGACGACTTCCCGGACGTCCGTCTCGTCGACCGCCTGTTGCCGCTCAATCAGGGACTCACCGGACTCAAAGTCTTTCAGAAAACGATAACCGTCGATGACCGTCACCATTGCATTGATTTTCGTTGTCTCCGTCAAATCAATCTGACTGTCTTCGTCAAGATATGTAAACGTCTGGGCCACCGGAATCGGTTCCGAGATCCCGCTCGATTCAATGACGATGCCATCGATATCGCCTTGATCAACGAGACGCCGGACTTCGAGTAACAAATCGTCCCGCAACGTACAGCAGATGCAACCGTTCGATAGCGTCACGAATGATTCTTCCGTCCGTGAAAAGCCGCCTTGTTCAATCAACACGGCATCGATGTTCACTTCACTCATGTCGTTGACGATGATGGCCAGCTTGCGTCCTTGCCGGTTGTTCAACAGATGGTTTAATACAGTGGTCTTGCCGGCACCCAGGTAGCCGGACAAGACGGTAATCGGAATCGGATTCATATACAGTCTCCTTTTTAAATCGGAATCATTACGTTTTAAATAGTAATCGTTCCGGTTTAGACTGTCAACTGCTGTTTCACAACATTATAAAATCCCCGCTTCCGTGACGGCTCTCGACGCGTCATGAAAAACGGGGTATTTGGGTCAAACTTATTTAAAAAAGGCGTTTCGGATCAAGCTGACGATTGTTGTCGCAGCCTCTTCTGAAAAACCGGCAATCGTGTAATGATTCGTATTTGGAATGACGTGGAATGCCGCGTCCGGCAAACTGGCGGCAAACCGTTCATGCGCAGCATTAATCCGCTTCGTCAGTTCCGGATTCAGCCAGTTCTCAGGCATTCCGCCGGCCCAGTCCGATGCGGATAATACCAGAACCGGCGGCGTAATATGCTCGACGACTTCCAGGACGTGCTGATTGTTCGCTTCGACCGCCTGCCACTCATCCAGCGTCCCCCGCCAGTGATTTTTCCGCGCCATGTTCCGCCACATCGGAATCCGGTCGGCTTCCGGCAGACTCGTGAACATTCGCGCTCCGAGATCATCCGGAATCAGCCAGGCGAGTGGCCGGACATGACTTAAGACATACAAAAAGCGGTTCCACTCTTCTTGCGTCCGCTCGTACCAGTTCGGCAGTTCCGCATCGACTTCCGGATGCGACGGATCAAGCAGGACAATCCCTGCCGTCTCGTCCGGTCGGCGGCGTCCGAGTTCAAGCGAAATATAGGCGCCGAGCGAATGCCCGATGAAGACAAACGGACCTTTAATCTCAAGCAAAGCCAAAACTCGTTCCAGTTCGTCCGCTTGTTGCGTAAACAACCGTTTCGTTTTGCCACGGGTCGATCGGCCGTAACCAAGCCGGGAATATTCAAAGACTCGTCCCTGCTTCAACAATTCCCCGCGGAGCCAACCCCACTGGTAATGACTCGACATCATCCCGTGATCGAGAATGAACGTTACATTTCCCGTCCCGGTCAATCGTGTATCGAACCGGCCGTCTGCCGTATCGACAATCCGTTCCATTAAAATCCTCTCCTATTCAAACAAATCCAGCTGGGTGTCATACCCAAGCAGGTTTAAGTAATCGAACAATTGTGACCGGTGGTGGTACAAGTGGACAGCTGCTTCCAGCAGCCAGCCGGTCGAACTGTCAGAGACGCCCCAGTAGGTCGTCTCCGCCGCAAAGCCGTTCTCAAGCCGATCCTGATAATACCGCCACGATTGGTCCAGCCGGTCAATCAGCTGACCGGACGGCACGGGAGCGGCATAAAACTGTGCCATCTCGTCCGCCGTCGCTCCGGTCGCGATCCGTAAATCGGCTTCGAGTAGGACTGCGAGATGGACCGCGACTTCATAGACGGACCGTTTGCCGGGAATCGGACGTTTATCCCAGTCCTCCGGCTGAATCAGTTGAATCAACGCACGGGTCGTCCGGACCCCGACACCAACATGCCGGTCAAGTGCCTGTTGCCAGTCCGTCATTGTGACCACCAGGCCAGTGCCCGCTGCTCCATCGTTTTGACGAAGCTGTCCTTGCCGGCAATGTAGGCGCTGATGTCTTCCGGATACTGGTGTGCCAGGCGTTCTTTGATTGTACTGTAGGCTTCGACTTCCTCCGGGTGCTGCCGCAAGTAATCCCGGAAGACAACGTGGCGCATGATTTCCGGATTGCCGTCCGCATAGAGATGAATATGGTGTGTCCGGTTGTCGCCGCCTTTTCGGTAATAGCGGCGACCCGACATCCCAAACTCTCCTTTGGCTTCATAGCCGATCTGTTCCATCGCCGCGTCAAACGCTTCGATCCCGTCCAGTGAATCGACGACCGGCAGGATATCGAGAATCGGTTTTGCTGATAATCCCGGAACCGATGTACTGCCGATATGATGGACCGCAAGCAGACGGTCGCCGAAAATCGTCTCCAACTGCTCTTTTTCCTGTTGAAATGCGTCCGGCCAGGACGACTGATATGGTGTGACGATGACTTGCCGCATGGTATCCTCTCCCCTCTTAACTAGTATGCCAGTTTTTTCTGCAAAACCAAAACGACTCCTCATGTGAGAAGCCGTTTTGGTTTGTTGTCTTATTTTTTCGTGATGAAGTAACGCGATTGATCGAGACGGTCCGATGCTGTGTAGATGTTCATTTTGTATGAACCCGTCGCAAGACCTGTCCGCATTTTCAGGACGTAGTTGCCGTGGTTGTCAGCAACGTCCTGGGCAATCAATTTGTAGCCGCTGCTTGTTTTTTCGAACAAGCGGACAATTTGACGTTTTTCCACTTTGCCCGTCAATGTCTTTTTACCCGCCCATTTTTTGACCGGATACGTATTTTTGATTGTAAATGATGCTTTTTTCGTGATTTTGTTTGAGATGTCCGTCGACTTGACTGTGTACGTACCCGTCATCAGACCGTTTTTGACCGGAATCTTGAAGCCGCTTGCCGTCGTTTTCGCTTTCGCGATTTTTGTCGACCCTTTATAAAGCGTGACATCGAGTCCCTCTGTCGCTTTTCCTGTTAAGACCGTCGAACCGTAGACGGCTGACTTCTTGTCGATGGCCGGCGTCGCCACGACACCTGTTCCGACAGTAACGCTTGTTTCTGTTTTCATGAAGCTGAGTTCTGAGACGACCGTCAATTTGTCACGCAATTTGACCGGACGGACGGTAACGGCATATTTGCCGGTTTCGTCGGCTGTCGCCGTACCGAGGACCGTCGTACCGCGTTTGACTGTGACTTTTGCTCCGGCGACGGCTGTTCCCGTGACAAGCTTCGCTCCCGGTTTAACAGCGCTGACGCTGACGTTGAAGTCTTTCATCGGCACGTCGAGTTTGAACTTCAGGAACGTTCCTGTCTCACCGGCACGTTTTTCCCCTGTGTTCGTGATGCCTTCATAACGTTTCGTGTAGTCTGCTGCTGCTTCGGCTGAATCGAAGTCGACCGTAATCGGTTTACTTGCAACGAGTGACCAGTTGTTGTCCGCTTGATAATCAACCGGCTGTTTTGCTTTGATGAAGTCCGAGATGACGTTGCGTGTTTCATAAGCCGATTTGTAGACGATTTTCTTTCCTTGACCAAGGCCCGGGAAAGTCGCACTGCCGGCTCGGTAGTTGTTGGTAGCGACAAGGAACTCCTGATTGTCCTTGATTTCCTTGCCTTGGTACTTAATGTTTTGAACGCGGCTTGCGTCTTCCTTGACGACCACCCCGTTATAGTCAAACTTCGCCGGTTTCGTGATATCGATGTCGTATGTCAAACCATCGAGAATATCGAAGTTGTAGCTGCGGAAGTCTTTGTTCAACAAATCTGTTTTCGCATCTGTCACTTCATTGAATTGACCGGCTGACATTTCGAGCCAGTTTTTGACGTCAGCACCCGTCACTTTGACAACTTCGAGTGTGTTCGGATAGACATACAGATCGGCGACGTTTTTCAACGCGATCGGACCTTTTTTGATCAACGTATAGTCAGACGCATTGACTTGATTGCGCCCGCCTGTTTTAAACGGTGCGCCGGCAGATAAGAGCGGTAAGTCTTTGTACTGAGCGAGATCCGCATTTTCTTTGAGTTGTTTTTCGACGTACCATTTTTGAGCATTCGTGACGAACTGGACGGAATCATCATCCTGAACAAGCGCAAAGAAGCTTTGGATGTCGTCATTGATCGTTCCGACTTGCTGGCGGATGTAAGCGAGTGTGCCTTCATGCGCTTTTTCAATCAATTTGACGGCACCGGCATCAGCCACTGTATCTTTCGTGACGTCTGCCAGTTTTGATCCGGCTGTATCGACGACCCACTTGTCACCGTCTTGCTTCAATTGAAGATCGATGACACCGACGTTTTTCCCTTGTGTGTTCGCCATGACAACCGGTTTCCCGTTGATAAGACCGTTTGCTGCGTCAACGTTCGGCAAGTTGTTGAATGCTGATGTCTTGTCCGGGAACTTCCCGTGCTGGTGACCTGTCATCAAGACATCGATGTCTGCGATTTTTGTCAACGCGTATCCAACATTTTCATCGCCGTCTTTTTGATCCGGTGTATCACCGATTCCTGTGTGCGCAAGTGCGACGACAACGTCAGCACCGGCGTCTTTTAATTTCTTCGCCGTTGCTTTAGCGACCGGCACGATATCTTCCGCTGTCACTTTGCCTGTCAGATTGCCGGCGTCCCACGCCATGATTTGTGGTGTAACGACTCCGAAGACACCGACTTTGACCGTTTTCATCTGACCGTTCTGGTCTTTAACTTGACGTTCGATGATTTGGTAATCCTTGCCGTCCGTATTGAACTCAGACACGATCGGCTTTTTCGTAACGGCATCGAGCACGTTCGAGTTGACGAATTTGATTTCGCCGCTTGAGGCTTTCATCGCTGACTTCAGGAAGTCGAGTCCGAAGTTGAACTCATGGTTTCCGAGTGTGACGGCGTCATAACCGATGTATTCCATCAGCTCGTACATCGGGTGTTTCCCTTTGTTGCCTTTGTCGTACTGATTTTTGACGTAATCGCCGAATGGTGTCCCCTGTAACGTATCCCCGTTGTCGAATACGAAGCTGTTGGCTTCGCCGACGACGTTTTGTTCCTGTTTGATGACGGTTGCCGCTTTGACAAGACCAATCGTCTCATCTTGCGCGTCCTTGAAGTAATCGTAGTTCATTGAGTTTGTATGTAAATCAGTGGTCTCTAAAAAACGAAGTTTGACGACGCTGTTATCGGCGGCGAGTGTCTTGACTTGAATGACGGGTGCAAGCATCGGTGCGATCAACGTGCTGGCAATGACGATTTTTGTGACTTGTTTCATCTGATTTCCCCCTAAGTATAAATGACTGCTCAACTAATTTAACACGCTTTCATTGTAGCTTATAGTGACTTTGTATAGGTCGGACATCCGTCTTATTTAACCTGCTTAACTAATTCCAAATACTGGCTTAATAATCTTCAAAATGGCTTTACATGACAAAAAAAACGTCAATCGGCTGTGTTTCATCCGATTGACGTTTTCTTAGAATCAAGCAGTCGGTTTTCGTTTAATGACAAATCCGATCAATCCGGCAATCAGCGCCATCCCGGCAGCATAAAGCGGTGTCAGTCCGGCCGGTTGCTGGGAAAACTGCAACAAGGCTTCGTTACGCCAAGCGACCGTAAAGTCCGCCGTCGTCGCTTGAGCAACCAGGAAACTGGTGACTCCGACAAGGAGCGCAAAAACAATCGGATCGAGAATCGTCTTGAACGCCCGGATACTGACAAGCAGATAGAGAATGAACGGTATCAGGATCAGGACCCAGTACGCACTTTCCGAGTCAATCGGCTCCGGTACGGATCCGGCTGATTCCGCATCGAGTGCCTGAATCGTCTGCCTTGCGATACCGTAATCAACCGGTTCAAGATTCAACTGGGTATCCGACAAATCAGGTCGTTCGCCCCCGAGAATCGTCAACAGGTGTTCCGTCACCCGATCAGTGTCCACTTCTGCCAGGACATCCTCAATCGATTGATTTAATTTCCCGGTCGATGTCTCCCCGTTTAGCATCGTCACCGGTACGTCGACGTCTGCTCCGAGAACGTTCGCTTTATAGGAAATCTGTCCGCCGTGCAACAAGTCGTACATGCCGCCGCTTCCGGCATCGAGACTCGCGACCGTCAAGGCCGTCCGAAGCATCGAATCTCCGTTGTATTTGGTTTCATCCGTCACGACGAGATACAGCTGGAGACAACTCGCAAATACCAATACGAGCAGGCTGCCCCGGGCTGCCGCCGATAACCCGGATAACCCTTGCGGATAGAGCGCCAGATAACTTAAACCGATTACGATCCCAAGTGCCAGCAAACCTTGTGTCAATACACCGCCTTGGAACGATAAAAAGGAAATCGATTCACTGCGCTGGACAAGAAAGAACCAACCGATCCAGACCGTCACCAAAAAACTGACGGATCGAACTGTCCACCCGAGTCGGTTTGCTTTGATCCGCATCATTAAAAAGAGAATAAAAACAAATACGATCCCAAACACCGACAACAACAGCGATCCATAGGTGGCGTCGAATGTCAGCGGGGACAAGACTTGATTCAAATCGATCCCAAAGATCGATAACACATCTCCGGCCGAACTCGCCCCGAGCGCTTGATTGATGATTGCTTCCCGGACGGCACCCGGCATCGTCACGTCCAGTCCGCCGACGAATAACAGCATCAGCGTGACCGTCACGTCGCTGCTTCCCCAGGTGACGCCTGCATCCTGCATTTGCTCGACGAGCGACTGGTAATCACCCGAGGATTCGATTTGTCCGGTCACGAGTGACATCAGACCATATAAGACGGCAAAGAAAATTAGACCAAACCCAATCCCGAACACGAGATCCATAATCGAAAAGCGCCGGTTGCGCCGCTCTTGTCGTTGCTCCATCCTCTAATCCCTCCTTTTCCTTTGTTTGATTATTCCTGTTCTATGCCGTTCAGAAACGCCAGTCGCCTAATTTCAATGACTTCTGGTCATTTCCGTACGATATACTCTAATTATAACCAAATCTGTATGGAAGAGGAATTTCGATTTCATAAGGAGGAACGACGTGACGACAACAGAAAACGCTTCAACACTATTTAAGACTATCAGCAGACGATTCAAGCTCGGGGAGTTACTGACGGAACCGGATCCTCTGTCCGGTGGTCTGTTGCACAAGATGTTTCTTCTTCAAACGACGACCGGGACGTATGCAATAAAGTTACTGAATCCGATCATCCTCTCTCGTCCGACTGCACGGCAAAAATTCATTGATTCGGAACGGATTGTCACAGCTTTAGCTGGAGAAGTCTCTGCCTTGCCCGCCCTCACGATCAATGGATCCGCCTTACACCAAATCGGTACACAATATTATCTCGTCTTCCCTTGGGTGGACGGGTTGACGTTGCTGATTGACCAAGTCACACCGGACCACGCTGAACAGATTGGAAAACAATTGGGACGTGTTCACTCTGCTGATCTGTCCTCGTTAAAAATCCAACAGTCAGCTGAATCACTGGATCCTCCCATCTCGTGGAACACGTTTGAAGAACAAGTCCACCAGCAAGAATTAACGGCGTTAGAACCATTTATTACACATGTGGAGCGAATCAAACGTTGGGACAGCGAAGCGTCTGCTGCAAGGAAACACTTGCTAGGAACAACTGTCCTAAGTCATCGCGATTTGGATGCGAAAAACGTGTTGTGGAAATCCGGTACACCGATTCTCATCGACTGGGAATCCGCCGGTCCGATTCATCCGATGCATGATTTTTTGGAAACGGCCCTTTACTGGTCGCTCGATGAGAACAATCAGTTGCAATACACGCACTTCGAGGCTTTTACAAATGGGTATGTTTCAACAGGTTCAAAGCTCCATTTTCCAATTGAACCGGCCCTTTCTGCCGGTTACGCCAGTAAGCTCGGGTGGCTTGCCTACAGTCTGTCCAAAGCCCTTCGCCTTGAGCCCGTAACTGAACAGGAGCAACTAGTTGCCGTTCAACAGGTGCTCGAGACGTTAAAAGTGCTCAAAGACTACGAAGCGCTTTGCCCGGTAATTGAAAAGTGGTCACGTGATTTAACAATGAAATGACGATTACCGAATCGAAAACTTTTTAGAGAGGAACGAACCTCATGAATCAGACAGGAATGGAAACATTACACCAACTACAAGGCCGCTTAAAAAGCGGGCAGCTCGAAGTCCAAAACGAAGAGGGCTATGTCGAGGTCGAATCATTCCTTTTTAATCCGGGTGCCAGTCCGGACGAATTGACCAGACTACCGAAAGACACACCAAAAGAAATCGTTCATTTTTTAAGTGTCCATAATGGAGCTCGTCTTTACTTCACACCGGACGGCGGCGGTGGTTTCGAGTTGTTCACGATTGATGACATCTTGACGTACCTCCCGATTTGGGAATGTCCGCCGGGCTTCATTCCGATTGGTGCCGGTCCTGACGGGGAATGGCTCGTTTGCGAGTCAATCAGCGAAGATGACAATCGGATCTGGACCGGTGAATTTCTGACGTACGAAGATCCTGATTTCGAGCGGCTCCCTTTCTCCTTCGATAAGTGGCTTGATTATCTGATTGTTGCGCAAGGGGCGATGTATTGGGAGTGGTTTCGGTAATCTTTATTTATACATATGCCTCCACTTCAGGTGAAACCTGTCTTTGACTCCTGCGGGAAAAAGCGCAGGTTTTTTGCGCTGTCAGAAGCAGGCAAGACCCGGTCACTTGTCCGGTAGGATCAAGAGACCGCGGCTTGCGCATCGCCCGAGGAAAGCAAAGACAGGAATCCGCCTGAATCAAAAAACATCCGTTTCTCTTGATTCTTCAGAACACACGAAAGCCTTGCCTCCGTTAACCGGAAGCAAGGCTCTTTTGAATTGCCATGATATTTTTCTCTCTATTAGATACCTTCGTAAGCAGACTCCATGATTTGACGGAGTTCCGTCACAAGCGGCATTTTCGGATTGGCGGTCGTACATTGATCTTCAAACGCATCGACGGCCATCTTGTCGAGTTTCGCTTCAAAGTCAGCTTTGTTGATACCTTGGGCTTTAAACGACATCTTGATGTTGAGGCGTTGTCCGAGCTCACTGACGGCTTGGATAAACGATTCGACGCCTTGTTCCGTCGTTGCTGCCGGCAGACCGAGGTAACGCGCGATCTCCGCATACCGTTCATCCGCAATAAATGATTCGTATTTCGGGAAGGCTGCCAGTTTTGTTGGTCGTGTTGCATTGTAGCGGATGACGTGTGGCATCAGAATCGCATTTGTCCGACCGTGTGGTGTGTGGAACTCCCCACCGATTTTGTGCGCGATCGAGTGGTTGATGCCGAGGAAGGCATTCGCAAACGCCATTCCGGCCATCGTTGAAGCATTGTGGACTTTTTCGCGTGCTTCGGCGTCTGAACCGTTATCGTAAGCACGTGGCAAGTACTCAAAGATCATCTTGATGGCTTTTAACGCCAGTCCATCCGTGTAGTCGTTCGCAAGGACAGAGACGAAAGCTTCTGTTGCATGTGTCAAGACGTCCATCCCTGTATCCGCCGTGATCGAGGCCGGCACCGTCATGACGAACTCCGGATCAACGATGGCAACGTCTGGTGTCAACGCATAATCCGCAATCGGGTATTTGACGTTTTTCTCTTTGTCGGTGATGACGGTGAATGGTGTGACTTCTGATCCCGTACCGGATGTTGTCGGAATGGCAACGAACTTCGCTTTGTTGCCGAGTTCCGGGAATTTATAGGCCCGTTTACGGATATCCATGAACTTTTGACGGAGGTTCGAGAACGTTTCGTTTGGCTGCTCGTAGAATAACCACATGCCTTTCGCAGCATCCATCGCCGATCCGCCACCGAGGGCGATAATCAAGTCCGGTTTAAAATCACGCATTGCTTGGGCACCGACTTGAACGGTCGTCACGGATGGATCCGGTTCGACTTGGTCAAAGATCCGGTAACTGATGCCGGCCGGCAAGTTACGGATGACTTTGTCGGCATAACCGAACTCGACCATCGATTGATCGGTGACGATCAACGCCCGTGAGACATTTTGAATCGATTTCAAGTATTGAACCGAATTTTTTTCAAAGAAAATCTTTTCCGGTACTTTGAACCACTGCATGTTCACGCGTCGTCTCGCCACCTTCTTGACATTGAGTAGATGTTTCGCCGTTACGTTTTCTGAAACCGAGTTTTTTCCGTATGATCCGCAACCGAGTGTCAGCGATGGTGTCAATTCGTTGTAGAGATCGCCGATTCCGCCGTGTGCTGACGGACTGTTGACGAGAATCCGGCAGGCTTTCATCCGGAGACCAAATGCCGTCATCAACTCATCGTTTGTCGTATGAATGACGGCCGTATGACCAAGTCCGCCGATTTCAAGCATGCGTTCTGCGACATGGAAGGCATCATTCGTTGAGGCGACACTGTATGCACCAAGAACAGGACTTAATTTTTCATGTGACAACGGTTCTTCTGCCCCGACTTTCTCAAGTTCCGCGACGAGCATCACCGTATTGCTTGGAACATCAATGCCGGCTTTTGCGGCGATCCAGGTCGCCGGTTTCCCAACGATGTCCGCATTGACAGCACATGTATCGGTTTTAATGACGAGTGCCTCGAGACGTTTTTTCTCGTCCGGTGTACAGAAGTAGCAACCGAGCGCTTCCATTTCTGCCCGCACTTCGGCATAAATCTCCTGATCGATGATGACCGCTTGCTCGGACGCACAAATCATTCCGTTATCAAATGTTTTTGAGAGAACCAAATCACTGACGGCACGTTTGATTTTGGCTGTTTTTTCGATGTAACACGGTACGTTACCCGGTCCGACACCAAGCGCCGGTTTTCCAGTCGAATACGCCGATTTGACCATTCCGGCTCCGCCTGTCGCGAGGACCATCGCGATATCGGTGTGGTTCATCAAAACTTTTGTTGCTTCAAGGGACGGTTGTTCGACCCACTGGATACACTCTTTCGGTGCACCGGCTTTGACGGCCGCATCCCGTAATGTTTTCGCTGCTTCGAGGGAACAGTTTTGAGCCGACGGGTGGAACGCGAAGATGATCGGGTTCCGTGTTTTAATCGCAATCAATGCTTTGAACATCGTGGTTGATGTCGGATTCGTCACCGGTGTGACACCACAGACGACACCGACCGGCTCTGCGATATACGTCAGACCGTTTTGGACATCCTCTTCCAAAATCCCGACCGTTTTTTCGTTGCGGAGACTGTTGTAGATGTACTCTGTCGCAAACATGTTTTTGATCATTTTATCTTCAAAGACACCACGACCTGTCTCTTCGACCGCAAGACGGGCAAGTTCGACGTGCCGTTCGAGACCGGCGAGCGCCATGTCGCGGACGATCGTATCAATTTTCGTTTGATCAAATGTCAACAATTCTTGAAGTGCCGTTTGGCCTTTCGAGACGATTTGATTGATTGCTTGTTCGACAGGTGTGACTTCTGATTTGATTTTTTCTTTGACAGCCATGTTAGGTTTCCTCCCTATTTTGGAACGAATCTGAGTCTGCAATTCCCTATTAGATGTTAGGAATGCCAAGCTGATTTTAAATAGTTTGTGCTTTCCTTCACAAATCAATCATACCGCCTTTTGTTTCATTTGTGCATGACTATCCTGTGAACTATTTCACATGAATGAGAGCGTTTTCATCGAAATGACCTGTTCTGACATAACGGTCCGTCTTTTCAAGCACTCGCTGTGATAACTGTCACAGCAATCGATGAATCTGCTTGTCTGACCAATCGTTCATCGTGTACGCTAGGAATAGTTCCATCATTCATTTGTCTTAAAGGAGGAAGTTTCATGTCAGTCGTTAATCAAATGCTTGCGTTTAATCAACAGTTCGTCGAAGAGAAACAATACGAACCATTCATCTCGGATAAGTTCCCGGATAAGAAGGTTGTGATTCTGACCTGTATGGATGCGCGTTTGACGGAGCTCCTTCCCCACGCACTTGGTCTCAAAAACGGTGATGCGAAAATCATCAAAAATGCCGGGGCCGTCCTGTCCCATCCATTCGGATCCGTCATGCGGTCGATTCTCGTCGCCCTCTATGCTCTCGGAGCGGAAGAAGTCATTGTCATCGGACATCATGACTGCGGCATGAGCACAATCGATCCGGCGAAGATGATTTCCGAAATGCAGGACCGCGGCATCAATGAACAGGTCTTGCACACGCTCGACGCTTCCGGCGTCGACTTGAAGCAATGGTTACGCGGCTTCACATCGGTCGAGGAAAATGTCAGCCACTCGGTCGGATTAATTAAAAATCATCCGTTGTTGCCGCCGGGTACAGAAGTTCACGGACTCGTCATCGATCCGGGAACGGGTAAACTCGACCAAGTCGATTGCTGAATCACGTCTTAATGAAGAAGAAAGGTATGACCGGTCTCCGCTTGACGCCGGTCATACCTTTTTCATGTTTTTTTCTTGACAGTCAAAAGAACGGTCTGTATGATACTTTAGTATAGTACAGTGATACCAAAAGAAAGTGTGGTTTTAGTTCATGTTTAATGCCGTCATTATTGCCGTTGCTCTATTATTTATTTTAGCCATCTTCCGTGTCCATATCGTCCTCGCGATGGTGCTCAGTGCCGTCGCCGGTGGATTGATCGGTGGTCTCGGAATCAACAAAACGATTGCGACATTCGCGGAAGGACTCGGAGCCGGTGCAGAAATCGCCCTCAGTTATGCCCTGCTCGGAGCGTTTGCCGTCGCCTTGTCGAAAACCGGACTTCCGGATGCCTTGGCACACGCTTTGATCAAACGGTCAAAAGGATCGGCTGACGCCGCGTCGGTCAAGAAGTTAAAAGGCTTTATCGTCTTTGCGATTCTGTTGCTCGCGATCAGCTCGCAAAACGTCTTGCCGATTCACATCGCCTTCATCCCGATCATCATTCCGCCGCTACTCGGTCTCTTTAATGAAATGAAGATTGACCGGCGCTTGATCGCGATCGTCATGACATTTGGTCTTGTTACGCCGTACATGTTCCTGCCGGTCGGTTTCGGTGACATCTACTTGAACCAGATCCTTCTGCCGAACATCTCGAAAAACGGGATGGATACGGCCGGTGCTTCCGTCATTCAAGCAATGGCGATTCCGGCACTCGGAATGCTCGTCGGTCTGTTGATCGGTCTCTATATTTACCGGAAACCGCGCGAATATGAAATGCGCAACATAGCTCCGGACGACTATGAGATTCCGGTCATCACAAAAACAAAACTCTTCTTAAGTGCTCTCGTCGTTCTTGCGACACTTGCTGTTCAGTTGACGACAGAATCGATGATTTTCGCTGCAACGACAGGTCTTGTCCTGTTCCTCGTCCTTCGTCTCGTCCGCTTCAGTGAAGCCGACGATGTCATTACCCGCGGAATGCGGATGATGTCATTCATCGGATTCGTCATGATTTCAGCGAACGGCTTTTCAAACGTCCTCCGGAAAACCGGTGACATTGATCCGCTCGTTGAGAACTCCAAAGCCTTGATGGGTGATTCGCAACTCGTTGCCGCTTTCGTCATGCTGTTAATCGGATTGCTCGTCACAATGGGGATCGGTTCAAGCTTCTCGACCGTTCCGGTCATCGCTGCGATTTTCGTTCCGCTCTGTGTTCAGTACGGATTCAGCCTGGAGGCGACAATCGCCATCATCGGAACGGCCGGTGCTCTTGGTGACGCCGGAAGCCCGGCATCCGACTCGACACTCGGTCCGACCAGCGGACTGAATGCCGACGGACAACACGATCACATGCGGGAAACGGTCATTCCGACGTTTTTGCACTACAACCTGCCGTTACTCGTTTTCGGAACGATTGCGGCGATGGTGTTATAAGAAGGATGTATTCAGGAACCAATGCCTTGACCGGTGTTGGTTCTTTTTTAAAGAATTTTTACTTCATTAACCGATTCCCACCTTCGACTAAACATGCTTGCTACATATTTGTTTCACCAGATTAAAGATTTTTTCTTCCATTTTCCGACTTTCTTCTCTAATATAAAGGAATGAAGTGAAGCTGAAGGAGTGTTATATGTGTTATCTCAAGTTGTAAATAACGTTTTATTATATCTTGCTGACTTAGGGTATTTCGGAATCGCTTTAGGATTAATGATTGAAATCATTCCAAGTGAAATCGTCTTATCGTATGGCGGATTCATGATTTCCCAAGGAACGATCGGTTGGCCGCTTGCCGTCGTCGCTGCCGTCATCGGCGGTTTGCTCTCGCAACTCTTTTTATACTGGTTCGCCCGTTACGGTGGTCGGCCATTGATCTTAAAATACGGAAAGTACCTGTTGATCACGGAGCACCATCTCGATCTCGCAGAACGCTGGTTCCTGAAATACGGACAAGGCGTCATCTTCGGAGCCCGTTTCATTCCGGTCGTCCGTCATGCGATTTCGATTCCGGCCGGTCTTGCTAAAATGGACCAGACGAAGTTCTCACTTTATACGATCCTCGCCATCATTCCCTGGTCGATTCTTTTCCTCTACCTCGGTGAGACGCTTGGTACGAACTGGCGCTCCATCAAAGAAGTAGCGGCACCTTATACAAACGGTGTCCTGATCGCTGCCGTCGTCATGATTCTTGTCTATGTCTTCCTTAAAAAGCGTCAACGTACAACCTAATTCAAGTTTTACAGTCTGTCCCTTGTGGCAGACTGTTTTTAAAAAGGAGCGACTTATCTTGGATACTTCCAACACATTAAAAATTCACCTTGACCGCGTGACGGCGTCTCAAGTTACCGGAAAACACGTGGCTACCGGACTGACGATTTCAGGACAAATCATGATGATTGAAGACATCTATGACACGAAACGCCGTAGAAACGTTCTGCACGTCCATCGCCTGCACGATCAATGGCGGACAACGACGATTGTCGCTCAGGCTGAAATAGATTTCAGTTATGTCGACTCGTTCTCTGACGATCGGATTCTACTCGTCGCTTCCCGCTGTGACGATGATGTCGACGGCTCCTGGTTGCCGAACGCCTTCATTTACGATCAGGCCGGTCATCTGCTCGACAGCTATTGTCTCGATGATGGGATTCAAAACGTTCATATCGATGAAAAAAATCAGATTTGGGTCAGTTATTTTGATGAAGGTGTCTTTGCCGACAGTGCGACTACTTCGATCGGCTCATTTGGTTTGGCTGTTTTTGATGAGTTTGGACAAGTCATCTATAAGAACAAGGATTATCCGATTGACGATTGTTACGCACTGAACGTCTGCGGTTCCAACGATGCCTGGTTTTTCTATCATCCGGATTACCGTGTCGTCCATCTGCAGGGGGAACGCAGTACGAGCTATCAAGTTCCGACACGTCATTTCTCCGACTTTGTCGTTCAGGGAGAATATTTAATTTCGACCGACAATGAGCATACGTACCTGTTGCAACAGGAAGGCGACACATATATCGAGAAGGCTCGGATTCTGTTCGAGTCGGAAAAAGGAACGCCGTTGCAAGGAACAATCAAGATGCGCCAAAATCGGATCGTTCTTTCTACAGACACCCGCCTGTATGCCGGAACATTTACAGATTTCATCCCGGAATAAATCATCGTCGAATCCCTTCGTTGGAAGAGGTTCGGCTTTTTCATTTCCTTTCATTTTGCACAACAAAATTAAAAATGTTTTCAGAAAAAGCTTTCTATTCTCTTTTTTAAAATAGTATACTCATGGTTATAGTGTTTCGAACTGGTCTTACAAGTTCGATAATCATCAATTTTTTGTTACATGGGGGTACTTATGGAATCGAACTTAAAGCGCGAACTGACATCACGACAAGTACAAATGATTGCTCTTGGGGGGACAATCGGCGTTGGCCTGTTTTTAGGATCGTCGAGTACGATTGCCTGGACCGGTCCATCCGTCATTTTGGCCTACATGTTTGCAGGTGCTTTTATCTTTTTAATCATGCGGGCCTTAGGTGAGATGGTCTACACCCATCCACATACGGGATCATACGCGAAGTTTGCCAATGATTACATTCATCCGGCCGCCGGCTTCATGACAGCAAGCAGCAACATCTTCAACTGGGTCATCGTAGGGATGAGTGAAGTCATTGCCGTCGGCGCCTACATGCGCTTCTGGTGGCCGGATTTACCGACCTGGATTCCCGGTGTCGTCGTCATCGTCATCCTGACGCTTGCAAACCTCGCTTCGGTCAAAATGTTTGGTGAACTCGAATTTTGGTTCGCCTCCGTCAAAGTCATTACGATCATCCTGATGATCATCGCCGGTCTTGGTCTCATCCTGTTTGGTTTCGGAAACGACGGAACGCCGATCGGCTTCTCTAACCTCTGGTCGCACGGCGGCTTCTTCACGAACGGCTTCAGTGGTTTCTTCTTTGCCCTCTCGATCGTCTTCGCCTCCTACATCGGTGTCGAATTGATCGGTGTGACGGCAGGGGAAACGAAGGATCCGGAAACAAACATCACCCGGGCGATCAACGGTGTCATCTGGCGGATCCTGATTTTTTACGTCGGGGCCATCTTCATCATCGTCACCGTCTACCCGTGGGATCAGCTGGCCGATATCGGCAGTCCGTTTGTCGCGACCTTTGCCAAAGTCGGCATCACGGCTGCTGCCGCCATCATCAACGTCGTTGTCATCACGGCTGCGATGTCCGGATGTAACTCGGGTATCTTCAGTTCCAGCCGGATGATTTATACACTCGCGGAAAAAGGACAAATGCCTTCACTGTTCCTGAAGGTCAATAAAAACGGCATTCCCCTGTATACGGTGCTTGCCGTCTCAGCCGGAATCTTCGTCGGTGTCATTCTCGACATCGTCCTGCCGCTGTTCCTCGGGAAAGACACGAACATCTTCGTCTATGTCTACAGTGCTTCGGTCTTACCGGGAATGGTACCCTGGTTCGCCATCCTGATCAGCCACATCCAGTACCGGAAAATCGAAGCGGACCGGATCGCCGATCATCCGTTCAAGATGCCGGGCGCACCCTTCACGAACTACATTACGATTGTCATGCTGCTGATCGTTCTCGTCGGGATGTTGTTCAACGATGAGACACGTGTCTCGATTTTGATCGGAATCGTCTTCTTGATTCTATCCGGCATTTACTACATCGTCCGCACACCTAAATCGTTTTAAACAGAAACGCTGCTTCCGGCTTATTCAGTCGGAAACAGCGTTTTTGTCATTTCTTCAAGGCTCCGCACGCATTGAGTGCCGCAAAGATGACCATCGCAATACTCAGCACGGCGGCGACGAGGACGCCGTGCGTATAAACACTCCAGTCAATCGTCGGACGTAACACGACCGCCCGCATTCCTTCCCTTGCAACACGAGTAGCTCCTCCCCGTCAAATCATTGTCGATCCCGGTTTCCTGGAGAGCGACACCGATTTGCAGGCGGACATCCTTTTGATCTCGTTGAATGTCATATTCGTTGATTGTTGCACTGCCGGACGAGACCGCGATCAACGTCGTCAGCATTTGAACGGTCGTAGACTTCCCGGCGCCGTTCGGACCGAGAAAGGCAAAAATTTCTCCCTGATCAACATGAAAGGAAATCTGATCAACAACTTTTTTCCCGTTGTATTCTTTCGTCAACCGGTCCACTTCAATCATCTTTATCCGCCCTCCCCCTCATCAGAAAATTGTTCAGTCACTTTCTTATCTTTACCCGATTTTTAAACGATTGCACAAAAATGGGGCTGACTCAAAAAAAGAAACACTCATTCTTTCACGCCCTTTCCACAGGCGAGACACAAGCCAGTTTTCCTGCCTGAATCAGGCAGAAACCCGGGTCTTGTTTGTCTCTGACAGCACAACATGTGCTTTTTCCTGTAGGAGTGGCGTGAAAAGAGTATTTCTTTTTTAACGCTAAAAGGATGGCAGATTCCAATTCTGCCACCCTTCTCTTTGTAGAATCTGACTTTTGAGTCAGCCCATCGAATGCTTCATTTAGATGGCATCCTGAACAACTGAAGCCACACACCATTTTTCCTTTAATTCCTCAATCCGTTTTTTTCCTTCATATGAATTCATCCATAGATTCATCACGTCGAGGACTTCCGTCTGACGGTCCTGGATCAGATAACTTTTTTCAGCCGGAATCCACTTTTCATGGATCTTCGGCGCACCGAGCCGCTGATCGAGCGACGCATAGTAAATCGCTTCGACCGTATCCGTAATCATGACATCGACCTCACCTATCGCAACCGCTGCCGGGATCGCCAGGTTATCGGCATACATGACGATTTGGGCCTGATCAAACGTCTGCCGGACGAACTGTTCATTGGTTCCTCCCGGATTTAAGCCGATCGTCACATCCGGTCGATTGATGGCTTGAATTGACGTCAACAGGTCGAGATCCGTCCTTCTGACAAGCGGCGTCTTTTGGAACGACAGGTAGCTTTTCGTGAAGTCGCCGACGATTTCGCGTTCGATGTTTTTCGTGACGCCACCGACGACCATATGAAATTTCCCTGCCCGCAGGTCACGTGTCAATGTTCCCCATGTCGTCGGAACGAACTCGACTTCAAGACCGGCGACGTCAGCAAACGAGCGGATGACATCAATGTCAAACCCTTCGTACTGGTTGGTCTGACGGTTTAGGTACGTAAATGGTTTATAATCGCCGGTCGTGCCGACGACAATCTTTTTTGTTGTGAAGACATTTTGTTTACCGACGCTGAATGAACCCGTCGCATTCTTTAATCGTGTCGCTATCATGAGACCGGAAAGCAACAGACTTCCTCCAAGTGCCAATTCTCGTTTATTCACTCTGTCCGCTTCCTCTCTCTGTCTGACGCTATGTTTTTGTATAATACTCAAAACAGTATCATATTGTTCTAACGGTTCCAACAATTTTTTGATTATTTCGTCAAAAAGCGGCGATGTTCTCTTGCCAAGCCCTCTTGATTGCAGGATACACGTACTTTCTTTCATACTGACGAAGAACGTATCAACGAATGGGAGGAATGAAAGATGAGTAACGTATTCATTATTGGAGCAAACGGTAAAGTTGGTCGACAGGTGGCGAAACAATTAAGCGGATCGAGTCACGATGTCCGCGTCGGGTTACGCTCAAAAGAGCAGTATGCCGATTTCGAAGCACTCGGGGCAACACCGGTCGCTCTCGATTTAGAGCACGATGTCGCATCGATTCAAGATGCCATCCAAGGCAGTGATATCGTCATCTTTACAGCCGGATCCGGCGGTCACACCGGCGCGGATAAAACCATTTTGATTGATCTTGACGGAGCAGCAAAAGCAGTGGCGGCGGCAGAAGGCATTCAAGCGAGCCAGTTCATCATGGTCAGCGCCTTGAATGCCGATTCGCCGGAAACGTGGTCTGACAGCATGAAACCGTATTATGTTGCGAAACATTACGCCGATCGTCTGTTGCGTGAAAGTTCGCTTGCCTATACGATTCTGCGTCCGGGCGGTTTGACGGATGAGGCAGGTACGGGAGCGGTCACGACAGATCCGGCTTCAACGGACGAAACAACGATTGCCCGTGAGGACGTCGCACGTGTCGTCGTGGCATCGATCGGTCAACAGTCTGCCCACCATCAAACGATTCCTTTATTAACCGGGGACACAGCGATTGCTGAATTGTTTGCTTAACTAAAAAACGAGCTGATCCGATTGGATTAGCTCGTTTTTTTGTTTCAGGAAGCCTGTTTGACCTCGACAACATGTGCCTGTTCCCGGCGAATCGCTGTCAAAATCAGTGTGACAGCAAGGGTCACGAGCAGAATAACCGTCAGTCGTAAGAGATAGGTCGAGATATCTCCGTCAAAATACAGCAACCGGGTTAATCCGCCGACCGCGTTCGGAACCGGCAGATAATGACCGATCGTCTGATAAAACGGAGCAAGCATCGAAGACGGAACGATATTGCCCGCCGTCATCAATTGGAATGGAATCAGGGCAACGTTCACAAGCGGCGCAATCGGACCGAAAATCGTAAAGTTCATCTGTGTCACGCTGATGCAGGTCGCCGTCAGCAATAACTGGAATGCCCATACTTTTAAGAAGGACGTCTCGATATCGGCAAAGGCAAACGCAAGTGACACCATGACGAGCGGAACGATCAACAGGACGATCCCGTGCAACAGTTGTTTACTCCAAAAGAGTGACCATTTCGGAAAACGTTTTTGCAGAATTTGTGTTACGAGATTAAATTGAATCCCCATCGTCATGACCGCAATATAAATCACGAACCCGAGCAACAGCGGTAACATCGACACTGAGAAATCGGATACTTGATGTTCGATGATGATATCCGACCGGACAGCAGGTTGACCGTTTACGCCTTGTGCGATTTCGGCTGTCGCCTGCTTCAGAATCCCGTTTGCAAACTCGGCATTCGCCTGGTTGACGTGAAATGTCATTTGTTTTGCATCGGTCAAGTCTGCCGCGAGTACCATTTCGACTTTTCCTTCATCCAGTTGTTTCAGACCTTCCGCTTCGGACGAAACGGCTTTGACTGTGAACGGACTGTCTGCCTTTAGATGTTGATACAATTCTTCCGTCGTCGTATCCTGCACGACAGCGATCCGTAACTGATCCAACCGCTCCGTCGCCCCGTGGTAACCGGTCATCCAGACGACCAGGAATAGGACCGGGACGATCAAGGCAAACATTAACCCAACTTTCGTTTGTGTAATCGACCAGACTGATTTAAAACTCTTCATGTGATCCGCTCTCCTTTTATATATGCATTACTTATAATAGCATGTGCAACTATTAATTCAAAAAGAGAAACCACTTACGTCACATTTTTGTAAATGGTCTCGAGTGTCTTGATGAATTGCTTGATCTCTTTTTTCGTCAGACCGGAAAACGCCTGCTGCTGGAGTTCATCGAGCGTCGGTTCGAGCAGCTGAATCGTTTGGATACCTTCTTTCGTCGTCAACAAAATGAAGGCTCTTCGGTCTCTCGGATCCGCTGAACGAATGACAAGACCTTTCTTCACGAGCTTATCCAGGATTTTTCCCACTGTCGTCTGATCCCGCTCGGTCGTCAACGCCAACTGTTTTTGTGAGATGCCTTCCTGCTTATGCAGCTCACTCAACACTGAAAATTGTTCCGGTGTCAGACCATGTTGTTCCATCCGTTTCGTGGCAGCCCGTTTAAAGGAAAGATAGCTGCGTGACAATTGCATACCCAGTGACCAATCCGCTTCTTTCATGAAGACTCCCCTCTTTCGGAATAATAGTTGCACTGCTTATTAATTGAACTTATTTACTATATGCCGGAACCAGTGGATTGTCAAACCGTTTTCTTTAAGTCAATCATAGGATCATAGTTCAACAGTTAAGACGTAAACGATTTAATCGACTCGATATGCGCATCCTTCACTTCTTGTTTAACTTGGGATTGTGGCTTGAGTTGTTCATAGACCGCATCGACCTGTTCTGGTGTCAAACGATCGACAGTCGCCAGTTTCTTGATGGTCCGCCGTAAGTCATTCCGTTTGACGACATGGACGTGACTGGAGTCCACCGTAATTTTTTTGAGTTCACAACGTTCACTGAAGACGATGACCGACTGGAATACTTCTTCTCCGATCGTCCCCTCCAAAAATCGTTCCATGCTCTTCAGGTGTTGTTCATTTTGTTTAATCGGATTATAAAATTTTTGTTTGTAGCGATTTTTAAACATCTGCGTCCACTGCCGGTCCGCTTCTTTTCCAAAAATCCAGCCGCTGTAATTTTTCGATTCAAGGATGTAAATGCCACTCTTATGAATGAACGTCACATCGATTTCCGTCAATCCTTTGCCCCGCGCTTTCGGGATGTACGTATTGATGACAAACTTGCCGTAGCCCCCGACTTTTTCAAGTTGTCGTGTCGTTAAATACTCGCCCCAAATGCCTTTATCGCGAACGGCTTTTAAAAACCGTTCCTGCGTGACCTGCTTGTATGTACTTTTCTCAAACGAACGTCTTCGGAAGTAAAATAAACTTCCGAGCGTGACGACAAACCCGACAAACAGGATACTCCCTGAAAGAAGTAATATCGGAATCAACGCCGCTAACAAATCTTCCACACTTTTCATTCCTTTCTTTTTCAAACCCTTAATTTTCCACTATTTCAGAATAAACGGTATTCTTTTCAATTTCCACTAATTGTTACATCATTTTTAGTATGATACGCTAAACGAAAGGAGGCTTCTTTCATATGGACTCATTTTTATCGGTTTGGTTGCCTTTGATCCTCTTGATCATGTTCTGGCAATCCGTATCTCAACAATTGGCAAAGCAACGAGTCGCGCAACAGCAACTTCTGCGCGAACTGACCCGGATTCAGGAACACCTCGGGATGACGGATGCCGCAAGCAGTCATACCGTACTCAATGAACAAATCCGTCAGCTTCTTGCTGATTATCAGACAGTCGAAGCCGTTAAACTCGTTCGGGAAACGCTCGGTTACCCGTTGCTTGAAGCGAAACAATATGTCGATGCACTCAAAGAGAATTCGTCTGACAACCGTTAAACCAACCAAACAGGCAAGTCCTCCGTTTTTTCGGAAGACTTGCCTGTTGGTGTATTCACCTGATGTGGTTCAACCCTCCTTCTTGAATGTGATACACCTCATCACACAGTAAATCGATGTCTTGTTGCTGGTGACTCGTCAGGAAAATCGTCCGGCCTTCCTGCTTATAATGCACGAGCAACGTTCGGATCCGCTCGACACTATCGGCATCCAGCGCATTAAACGGTTCGTCGAGCAGGAGGACCTGTTGGTTTTCCATGATGGCTTGGGCAATCCCGAGCTTCTGTTTCATCCCGAGAGAGTATTGTTTGACCTTTTGCGTCAAGTTCGGAGCCAGTCCGACCTGTTCCATCGCCTTTCGGATTGTTGCATCATCAATTTTGTTTTGAATCCGGGCCAGCTCTTTTAAGTTTGAGAAGCCGTCGAGTTGACCGATGTAACCGGGACGTTCAATCAAAATCCCAAAGTCCTTCGGAAAACGGTTTTTTCCCGCCAACCGGCGTCCGTCCACTTCGATCGTTCCTTCGTCCGGAAAGACGAATCCGCACAGCATCTTAAATAAAACGGACTTGCCGGAACCGTTGATGCCGGTTATGCCGTAAATCTTCCCCGCTTCAAATGATACGTTGACGTCATGAAATAATTCCTGTCCTTTATAACGCTTGCTGACATTCGTAAGTGTAATCACTTGTTTTCCCCCTTAGTAAGTTGTCCGGATTTGCCTACGAAATGCGAGCTGAATCACGGTCAAGACGAACAGACCGGTCAACACGAGTTGAATCGTGATGCTGACTGCCGAATGATCCAACAGCCGGACCGTCCCGTTCAAGCCAACCGGCATCCAGTCTTGTCGGACGAGCGGTAGCAGAGCGACCATCGCTCCCCCGATCCAGTACATACCTTGGACGGCTTCACGCGTCCAGTACAACACGAGAAACAGAATCAGACCGTACACGATCAGTTGCAGGGAACCGTTGACAACCGTGTGATAAAGAAGCGTCGTGATCCGGATCAGCAGACTTTCCATCTCCGTCGTCCACTTCACCCCCTGAATAAACGCAAAGCCTGTCGCAAGTACAACCAGCCCTGTTGCTGTCAGGACCGCTGTCATGATCAAGCGGCTAAATTGCCGTAAAAACCAGCGATTCAATGACTGATGCCGGATGATATGGTACATTCCCTGCTGAATGACATCCCGCTCGAACCGTTGGGTTAGTAAATAGGTGTAACCGAAAAACAGCACGGCATGATTCAAATAAGGCTGGAATGAAAAGTTCTCGGACGCTGTACCGCTGAATACCGCGATCAGATAGTCCCCATACGTCTGTCCCACCGGCTGCATCAAGAAAATCATTACACAACAAACGAGGTAGAGACTGGCTGCGCCGCCGCTTTGCGGCAACCGGATCGGCCGGTCAAGCAGTAACAATCCAGCGCCTATGACCAAAACACAACCTGTCCAAAAAGCATACGCCTGATATTCAAGCAAGGCGGCTAACGATAACAGGAAAAACGGGCTTGGAAGTCCGATTTTAAAGGCAAGCCCTGTCCCGAGAAACAAAAGGCTCGCAAGCAGGTATAACAGTTTCGTGCGCTTCGTCCACAGGTACACGAGACCCAGTAACAAATGAATCAGTAGTCCACCCGTGAATAAAAAGCCGAGTTGCAACAGGTGGGCAATGAGCGGCGGAAGATCAAAAAACAGCGAATCTTTTGAGACATAAAAGACTTGTTCCGTCCGTGCCGCAAGACTCCAAACGGACGCGGACGGTGCTTGCAACGTGAATATATATCCGACCGCTCCATACAGCAATAGGCCTGTTCCCCAGACTTTTGCAAACCGTCCCGTACTATGTAATAATGCCGATCGCGAATCACGAAAGCGGATTAACCGGTTTTCCGTTAAATCTGCTCGGATTCGGATAATCGACAACACCAGGACAAGCAACAGCACATCGTAAATCAGCAGATACGTATTCATCGTCACCGCTGTCAGCAGATCCCATTGGTTGAAGAAAATACCGTGTCCAAGTGCCTCCTGTTGATCGTAATACATCCAAATACAGGCGAAGACCGTCACTTGAAGCCAGGCAAGCGCATAGCCGATCCGGCTCACCATTCCCACTCCGTCCGCTTTTGACCGGTGATGATCAGGATGAACAGAAACAGACTGAGCAGACTGAACGGGACTAAGATCGTCCATAACGGCATCGCAATGATGTTAAACGGAAAAATCGTACTGATTGGCGAAAATTGAGGCGCACTGAACAATCCTGCCGTAAAATTCAACAGATGATAAAACAAAAAGGGAAGGCCGACGGCGAGCAATAAATTACCGGATAAAACCAGCAACAGGTAAGCAATCGTGGCGTACAGTGCCGCGTTCAGTCCGATCCACAGTGCATAGACCAGCATGTATATCCCGTCTGTCCGGAACACTTGCGTGAAGGTCGTCAACGATTCTGATCCCTGTTCATATGTCATCCAGTGCAAGTTCGGCTCTACGAACCGTAAAAACAGCATCCAGGCAATCATCGTCACAAAAAAGACGGTGAAGACGATCAGAGCATTCACGATTCCTTTGGCAACCAGATATTGTCCGAGAGCAACCCGCGTCCGGGCATACCGGATGAACTGATGGTCGATTTCACGCGCGACCGTCGGCAGATACACTAGACAGCAGAGTAACGGAAACGCGACGGCGACAATCACGCCGGCCGACTCTTCGAAAACGCCCTGCCATGATGTGAAGACATAACCCGTCCGGACCTGTTTGAATTGCAGCAGGATGATGAGCGGAAGCAGCAATGACATCATGAGCGTCCGACGTGTACCGCTTCGCTTGAATTCTGTTTGAATAATCGTTTGCAATGCTTTCTCCTCCTTTCGCTATGGTCGTTTTTTTGTGACGAAATACAACAAGATGCTGAGGGCGGGAATCACAATCGACAAGACGGTCGTCGTTCGCGACAGCCGATCCGTCCGGTAACGTTGAATAATGATCCAAATCGCAAACAGGACATGTGCTGCCGTTAATCCGAGTAATGCAGCGGCCAAGCCGATGACGACGGTGTCAATCATATCCAGTTCAACACTCCAGCTTCCGTCCGGTGATCCGCTCGCAAGCGATGAAATGAACGGTCGGAAGGCCGACGGGACATGTTGTTCGTAACGTTGTTCGAGCGCCATCCGTTCCCCGTCTGTTGACGTACTGTAGATTCGGGCTCCCGTGACGCTCCATTCTTCCTCCACCACCGTCTTCAGCGGTGCAGCATCCGTCGTCTGCCACTCTTCCCCCAATTCGTACGGAATACCTCGTTCCATCACATCCGACATACTTCGCGCCATGAAACCACCGGAGCCGAACAACAGACTGACAATCATCACGATGATACCGGCCAACAAAATGCGTTTCGCAAACAGCTTTTGAACGAGTTGCAACTCCTGAATCAGGGCTTCCGACTGTTCTTCGCCGCCAAAGCGGTTGATGGCCATTTTCATCGCCGCCTGTTCCGAGTAGCCGTCAAAGACCAGCTCGGCGACAGCTTCTTCCAAATGTTGACGCGTTTCGTCTTTTAGTTCCTTTGTTTCCGGCAAATCCGGATCAGCCGAACGGTACAGCCGGTCCACATATTCATTGATCATCCGTGTCCCCTCCTAAAAATTGATTCATTAATCGTTTGACGACCTGCCACTCCAGCCGCTTCGTCCGTAGTAACGTGTGTCCGGCATCTGTCAGGTGGTAATACTTGCGGCGTGCTCCCCCCGCTGCCTCATCACTCCAGTAGGACAGGACGGCTTCTTTTTTTTCAAGTCGTTTCAGCGACAAATACAGTGTTCCTTCTTTCAGTTCGAAGGCATCGGCGCTTTTTTCGCGGACTTCTTTGGCAATTTCATATCCGTACCGATCCTTGTCGACTAACAGCGCCAAAATCAAGGTGTCGATATGTCCTTTTAACAGTTCTTTGTCAATTTCCATTTAAACCCACCACCTCTTACATACAATGTAAAACAATGTACTCTATAATGCAAGGTACTTAACTAAAAAAGTATTCATGAAAACAGGGCAACGGATTGATTCCGTCGCCCTGTCTCAACCCGGTCGTTTATTCCGGGATTCTTATATATAAAAGGGTTGCCCCATTTTTATTCAACGTTAGTCCGATCCAAGTTTCTGAATCAGTTGATTGATCCGATTAATGAATGACATGACATCTTCGTCCGACTTTATCATCTGGTGAAAGACTTCTTTTCCTTCGACATACGCCTGTACGCGATGTCGGTTTTCATGGTTCTCTTTGGTAAAACAGGCTGTTATAAGTTGATCTGAATGGTGCAGCGTATGTTCTGCCAAATCAATCAATTGCTTAGTTAAAACTTCCCGTACTTCGTCAGTCGCCTGCTTATGGAACAGGTCTGAGATGGACTGAAGCAAACAGGTATTAATGTTTACGTGTGGTTGCGGAGATCGAATTTCGATCGTAACCTTTTCCGCCTGTTCTTTTTTCTCGACAAGAAACAAGGGAGGTCTGAGTAGGCTTTCGATAATCGGTGTAAAGGTGTCAATGGTGATCTCAGACATTCTGGAAACTCCTTTCTGACATGACTAAATGCGTCGTCGATTTAGGAGGAGATCGGAAACGGAAAGGTATATCATCATCTCGTCAATTCTATTCCTTACTCCAAAATCAAGTATAACATTTACCAGTTTTGTTGGGGAATTTAAACATTTGTTTATGACAAAAAAAACACGCTACAGAATTTTACCAATCTGCCACGTGTTTTAAACTCTTTTTTTTGCATACCGTCAATCCGTTTGAATCAAATCTTGCAGTGAGTATGCCTTGAGTGCTTCCGAAAATTGAAAAAATGCATCATCAAACGCTTCTTTCATATTTCCCAGATTTTCATCTTCATGGACGGCTGGAATACTTTCAAGATAAGAGACCTTTTCAAAAAGCTGTACGATTTCACCCAACGTGATGTCCAACGGATCTTTCGCCAACTTAAAACCTCCGTTACGTCCCTGATAGGATGTGATGAGTCCGAATCGGCTTAGTGCATGAACAATTTTCATTAAATGATTTTTCGAAATATCATAATAATCGGCTACTTCTTGAATTTGAACGAGTCGAGTCGGGTGAAGAGTCGTATACAATAGTACTCGAATCGCATAATCCGTCGATCGAGTCATTTTCATTATTTCCACCTACTTTGTTCTCTATATCACTTATAGTACAAAAAAAACGACATAAGATATAGTTTTAAGTGTTATGAAATGTATCTATTTTTTTGCTGAAATACGTTTCCTTTAAACATGTACAGGAAATACTTAATATATAAAGAACGATTATAGGAAGGAGTTCACGCATATGAAATTTTTTAGTGGTTCGGACTTTTTAGTATTTATCAAAAGACAATTTTCTGAAGAACGCTACCGGGTCGATCCGACGTATTTAACTGCTAATTCAGCTAAAATTTCCGTTTTCCGTCGCGAATTTTCTGAAGAGCGGATCATGGATATCGAATATCTGCTGTTTTTACCGACACTCGAAAAACGAATTTTCATTCGCGGCATTCGGCATCCATCCAATTATCAATTTTTTCTAGAGAGTTTTGAGCCTCTTGATGAATTAATTGGATCCATTCATCACTTAATAGAATAAAGTCCAGACTAATCGTCTGTATACTACCATCAAAAATTTAATAGAAGTTCTATTGATGAAACGGGTCAAAACCTCTCCCATAACATGTATAATCATAGTATGTTATTCACACAGCGATCATCAGGGACACGAACTACGTATCTCCGTTGTCCGCTGTAGAAAGAGGTCATGATGAAATGGATATTCAGTAAAATTACCCGGACCTTTTCAGGACTGCTACTATTAAATTTTATGATTTTAGTGTGCGTGACGATGGGTGCCTATTCCTATTCCATTCAGCAACTAGAAGAGAATAATGTCATGCTGTTGCGTTTGACCAATCAAAAAACTGCTGCACGTGAGATTTGGAATGATTTGCAGGAGACGAATATTGAGATTCAGGAAGCCTTATTAAATGAAACACCGGCTTCTCTCGGACTGTCGAATGACTTAAAGCGGACAAAGCAGGATCTTGAACATTTGGCGCATACTTACCCGTCCCCAGAAACAGATTCTTACTCAAAAACGGCAATGGTTTTAATACAGTACTACGAAAAAATATTGATTCCATTGACGGAAAATCGACAGTCCGCCAACCGATATACCGATTTTACCGCCATGCGACGGATGTTAAAGGATGCGTCCTTCGTCATCCCGTTGCAATCGACTTTGAGCGGGACAGAACGTTCTTCACTCGATACCATGTATTTTTTTTCGACGACCCGACAAGCAGCGGATCAATATATCAACTCTATTCATACACTGGAAAAAAGAGCACAGCAGACACTTGCCGATCAGATGCGAACGACCCTTTGGAAAACGTTGACAGTTCTTGTTGCTGTCTTTTTCCTTTTAAACAGCTGGACGTTCCGATTCATGCAACGGTTGACAAATGATCTCGTTCGTCTGGTCAAGCAAACAAAAAATCCATATGCTTATTCTTCGATGCCTCTGATCAAACGACAGGATGAAATCGGCGTCCTCGCCAAAGCCATGCAGAACATGATGACGATGCTTGCGTTTCAACAATCCGAAACAGATCGTGCCAATCAGCAATTATCAAGCCGGAACCGTGAACTTTCTGACAGCCTGTCGGAAAAAAACAAAACGGAAATCAAGCTACAACTTCAGACGGATCTTGCCCGTCACTTATTGGAATACGAGACGTTTCACTGCACGCAAGATTTGCTACGGGATGTGGCCCAATCGTTCGGCTTACCGGAGTTGAAGCTGACTCTGGTTTCGAGGCAAGAAGAAGTCATTTACCGGCAAAATCCTTTGTCTGAAGGCAGCATCCCCCGGCTGGCGCACCCTGTCAGAGAGGATCAATACCTTGTTGAACGGATTATTCCATTGCTGAATTCGCGTGAAGCTGAACCATTTGCCTTGTTGACATTCACTGACCCGACGGCAGAAGTATATGAAAAGCTTTCGGCAGTCAGCGATATTCTGTCACTCGGGATTTTGCGAATCGAGCATATGCGGGCACTGAAAGAAGATAAACAGCACGTTCAACGGATTTTGGACAGCCTTCGAGAAGCCGTCATGTACGTCAATTTTCCCGATTCACGATTGATTCACAACGGGACGTTGGTCACTATGTTCCCCGAATTACGAGACCTGCCGGATACTTTGCATGATTTTGAATCCATCATGGCCATCCTTCGCCGGGTCTTTACTGAAAAAGAGGCCCTTACCGACTATATGAAACAATTAAAAATTCATTTAGCGAACGGCCATGCCATGGACGCCCAAGATTTCGAAGTCAGCAGGAATCGTCACGTCCGTCTGTATACGGAATTTCTGCCGGACAGCAAAGGTATCATCTTTGTCTTAAGTGAACGGACGGCTGAAGTCGAAGCGGTACAAAAGGAGCATGCCTTCATTTCAATGATTTCACATGAACTCCGGACGCCCCTAGCCTCGATTGAAGGATTCAGTGAGCTGATGATTCACCGCAACGTCTCCGGTGAAAAACAATTAAAATATTTAAAAACTGTCCGCAGTGAAGCCCAACGCTTAGGTAAGCTTGTCACCGCTTTCTTGGACTATCAACGCTTGAGTCACCAAAAGGAAGTCTATTCGTTTGAATCCTTTGACATAGCAGCTTTGGTACAGGAAGTAGCCGACTGGATGAATGTCTCCAACACCTCCCATCAGGTCCTGTTTGATTCGGCTCATACGACCTGTACGATTGAAGCGGACCGTGGAAAAATACGTCAACTGCTGACGAACCTTTTGGGTAATGCAATCAAATACTCGCCGTCGAGTCCGAAGATCGAGGTTCTGCTCGACTGCAGTGAGGAAGAGGTTGTCCTGACAATCAGCGATAACGGACTCGGCATTCCGAAACAAGACCTACCGTATTTGTTCGAGTCCTTTTACCGCGTGGAGCGCAACGACCATAAGCGGATTCAAGGAACCGGACTCGGGCTGATGATTTGTAAGGAAATCGTCGAAGCTCATTCCGGACAAATTTCTGTTTCATCCGAACTGGATGTCGGAACGGATTTCCTAGTCCGGCTGCCGATGGTGCAACGGACCAAAGACGGAAAACCATAAATTGATTTAAAGACAGAGGAAGTGAATACGTATGGATTATGAGTTAGATCGTATCATTTATTACTTGAACCGAGATTTTCGCAATCATCTCGGATCATTCTCAGGCACGATTTTGAAAGATACCTCGCCGGCCATTATCTTAATTGAGGATCATGTCCGGCGGCATTTAGCGTATGCCTTATATCAATATCCGGAATTCGTCTCTGAAATCGAAGAGACGATTTTCCGGTGTCTCATCGATGTCCGGGGGGAAAAAGAATCAGAAGATCCAACGGAAATCTTTATTGCCAAAGCCCAGTTATATTCTCCCTATCATTACCTCATCACATTTTTATAAGGAGTGGACTGCAGTATGAAAATAACCGGAACCGCCTTGTTGATCGTCGATATCATCAATAAAATGGATTTTGAAGGCGCAGAAAATCTGCTTGCTGAGACACGCCCCATATTGAAGTCTTTGATCGACCTTAAACATATATGTAAAAAACATGATATACCGGTCATTTATGTGAACGACAATTTTGGTTTATGGCAAGAAAACGTTGATCAGATTGTCGAAGAGTGCCGCGGCGGGCTCGGCGATGTCTTCGTTCAAGCGTTGCATCCGCAAGAAGATGATTATTTCATCATCAAGCCGAAACATTCCGGTTTTTACGGGACACAGTTGGATATTCTCTTAAAGCATCTCAATATCTCAAGCCTGATCATTACCGGCATCACGACCGACATGTGTATCCTGTTTACGGCAAACGATGCCTATATGCGGGAATACGAAATCTGGGTGCCAAAAGACTGTACCGCAGCCGAGACGCAAGATGCGAAAGAGCATGCATTGGAAATTCTCCACACGACACTATCTATTGATTGTTCCAGCAGCAGTGACGTATCGTTCGACTAAAAGGAGGACACCATCATGTTGCAATACTTTTCAGGAACATGTGAGACGGCACGAAAACGACTCCTCGAAACCGCACTGCATCATTTGCCGACAAAATACCCGTCCATTTCACACCTGCCGATCAACCAGGCACAAAATGCCAGCTGCGACTTGATTCATGCGAAACGTGAGGGAAATCATGCGTTGCTCATTCTCAGCAGCGGTCTGCATGGAATCGAAGGGTTTACGGGGAGCGCGATGCAATTGCGATTTTTAGAAGAACATCTCGCCCGGCTTAACAGCAGCGAAGTCGATCTTTTATTCATTCACGCTATGAATGTAGACACCATGGACCATCACACTTATGCACCGTTGCGTGGTGTTTTCATCCCGAAGGCGGGCTCCGGTAGTCGATTCGGACACTTCCCGTTTTCGTTCCAAACAGTAAGCCGGTTACTTCCAATCGGTCCCGGTCGTTTGTTCAAAAGCGCCACAACCGTACCAGTTCCTCAACCGATAAGTATTCATTTTGACGGTCAGCCGCCTGACCCGTATATTCATGACGTCCTTTCTGCAGTTTCCGACCTCATCACTCCCTACTCGCACGTTTTGTTTCTTGACTGTCACACGGGTCACGGCCTCCAGACAGAAGTTCAACTGGTCCTGCCTTCCGCTGATTGCCGCACAGCGGATCATTTAAAAGAATTCACCCGTTATCCGATTGTCGAACATCCACTTTATCTCTTTGAAGGGGAATGGTTGAACTCACTGTATCAGTGGACGTATGAAAAGGAGATTGGTTTCCTTGGACTGATCATCGAATGCGGAACGGCTAAAGACTCATCCGGTTTACGCCGGCCTCTGCAAGCGGTCTTTACCGAAAACCGGCTTTGGCGTCAGCATGTCATGAACGAAGCGGATCTGCTCTTTTCGCATATGGTGGAATTAATGAATGATCCGTTGAACTATCCGTTGCTCAAGCGGAATCTGACTTGGTCGTCCTCCTGATAACTGCCTGCATCACCGGTCCAAATCATTTTCTAAAACATTACATTTTGATGACAATCCTTCCCCTTTGGTTTTCGTTTTTCTTAAACAGGTATATATATCATGTACGTTTTATATATGTTTTTAATCTGAGGGAGGAATGAATCATGTTCAGACACCAAAAGGAATTACAGTTCGAAGTGAAGGTCGACCGGCCGGATCCGAAACTTGCACGGGCTGTCCAGGAAGTATTAGGCGGACAATTTGGGGAAATGACCGTCATGATGCAGTATCTGTTCCAAGGATTCAACTGTCGGGGAAATGAAAAGTACAAGGATATGCTGATGGATATCGGCACGGAAGAAATCGGTCACGTCGAAATGTTATGTTCTTTAATTTCGCAATTGCTCGACGGTGCTTCACCCGACGACCAAGCTGAGGCGGCCAAGGATCCTGCCATCGCCGCAATTCTCGGTGGAATGAATCCGCAACACCTTCTTGTCAGTGGACTCGGCGGACTTCCTTCCAATTCAAACGGGGTGCCGTGGAACGGTTCCTACATTGTCGCGAGTGGTAATCTCTTGGCGGATATGCGATCCAACCTCCATGCGGAATCGCAAGGGCGACTTCAGGTCGCACGTCTCTATCACATGACGAACGATGAAGCAGTCCGGACAACACTCCGGAAAATGCTGGCCCGCGACCGGTATCATCAATATCAATGGATGGCAGCCATTGAAGAGCTGGAAGAGAAAAACGGCATCGTCGTCCCGGCCACGTTTGCACCGGAAGATGAAATGGAAGCCCAGCCGCATGCTTATGAATTTTGGGACTTGTCGGAAGGAACGGCTTCAAAAGAAGGACGCTGGGCGCAAGGAAGCGCGCAGGATGGAACCGGTGAATTCGTGTATCTCGAAAATCCGGCACCGCAGGGTCAGATTCCAAATCCTGAAGTTCCGGCACACAATCTGCACCATGATTTGAATGAACCGCCGCAAAAACGAGGCGTCGCGGATACAGTCAAACGCATTCTAAAGGACAAGGAGTGAGGCAGGATGGCGAAACAACTGGCGTTGCACGAGACGTTGGAAATCCATGAAATTATGACGATGAAGCAATCCTGTCTTGTCAAATCTTATGCACTTAGCCCGCTCGTCAAAGATAAAAAGTTAAAAAAACTGATTGAACAGGACATCAAAGAATCAGAACGTGCACTAAAAGAGCTACAATCTTTATTCCATTGATTCCACCAGACGAACGACCGGAGGTGCTTTTTGTGACCATTCAAAAACAGATGAATCGTGCCAGCAAGAAAAGAGACGAACTGATCGCCATCGACCATCTCGTCAGTGCCAAATCACTCGTCCGCGCCTATGCCGTGGCCGTTACGGAAGCTGCTTCTCCCGATGTCAGAAAAATCCTGACGAAGCAGTTGAATCATGCCATTCAGACACATGCTGATATTGCGACTTACATGATTGAAAATGATATGTACCTGGCATACGATTTAAAAAAGCAGTTGAAGCATGATGAAGAAAAGATGAACCTGATTCAGGAATTGGTTCAGAGCAAGTAAACATTTCCCTCTCTTCGGTCGAGAAGAGAGGGTTTCGTAACTTCCGCCTATTATGGGAAGCGAAAGGGATTAAAAGACTGATCGGAGGACGCCGTTATGCTATCCGTTAAAAACATTACAGTCAAGCAACTTGGTCAAGATTTACATCTTTCGTGGCAAGCGGATTCTCCCGTTCAGCTTCTCCGTGACGGTGAGATCCTCAGTGATGGCGCGGCACACGAATTCATCGATACGACGCTTGCTCCCCTCTCTCCCGTGCAATATGAACTGCGGACCAATCACGTCCGTATCACAATCGATACAGCCGTTGTCGCCGATGAGGGAACATTGTTTTGGAATCAAAAATCCACCGTCATCATCCGTTCAGACCAGGAATTACTTTTGGTATGGGGGGCTATCCCGGATGTCGAATCCTACAGTATCTTCCGAGATGGAAAACGCTTGGGCGATACGGATGATCATACGTGGTACGAAGCATCATCGCAAGACGAGTCTGCCCGTTACGAAATCCGTGCCCTCCGACCATCGTCTCGTCAGAATGTACCACTCTCCTCCGTCATGGAGGGAGCGTTAAAACTTTTGAATCATTTAAAACACGAACCAGATCGGGAACGGGAGTTTGAATCGTTTATTCTTTATATCCTTCTCCATCCGTTTGTATCTGAGCCCCTTGCACCGAATAAAGAACCCGAAGCCGTCCGCGCACGACTGCGAATCATGACGTTTATTGCTCCACCGATTTTAAAAAATCCGAATCTGCTTTCTCCTCATATTTATTTTGAGGGCGATGACCGGACCTTTGATCCCCATGCGACAGAATACCGGACGTTGACTGAGATTGCCATGACAGGCTTACAGGATGTTCCTCATGTTCACCTTGCTAAGCAGGCCAATCCGACACGTTCTCTGACCTCGACGGGACGCCTACGGAGTGAAGACGTAGCATCGACACGGAAGGTTTATCTGGAAGATATTGAAAAGGACCGAGACTTTCTCCAGTTTACGACCCGGCATTCAGTCGGCAATCCGTTGGTGATCGCTCCCGACATCAACTATACGGTCCATACCGCGTATGGTCACGGAAGATGGCGGTTGTGCGGAACTCATCTTCGTTCCCCTCACCATGAAATTTATCTGCAAACAGAATCCTGTGCTTTTCAGCCGATTCATCAAACACATGACCTCGGTCTCAGTTTTTTAGCTGACCCTTTACCGAGTTGCCATTGGCTGTTCATGGAGGCCAGATGATATTCATTACCTCATCAAAAAAGCCAGACGATGAACATCGTCTGGCTTTTTTGATGAAACATATGCCGAACCCGTATCAGTCATGGAATCGGGCGCGTGTTTCTTTAGAAGGAAGCATACATTGTTGCTTTTCTCCGAACCATTCATGCCGGTGTTTCGCGACAATATCATACACAAAATCTCTTCCGACACGCGGTAAGAAGCGGAAAAACGAAGCGAATGGCCATGCGCCGTTTAAGTGTCTGGTAATCCGTAGCGCTGCATCCGATTTGATATAAGGAACTCCCTGCTCGATAACCACAACACTGTTTAAATCAGATGGTAAACGATGTTTTTGAATGAGTTCCTGTCCAGTCGCGCCCTGCAATGAAGCAAAATCATAGTACCCTTGATCCCGTTTCAGGATAAACTGCACACTGGCATCACACAAATTGCATTCCCCATCAAATAAAATGATTGGCTTCACGTTTGTGTCCTCCCTCTATCAATGATTTCCTTTTTCTAGTTTAGCTCAAATCCATAAAGCAAACCTGTATTTCGCTTCTTATTGCTATCGATGATCAATCCATACAATTTTTATACATGTTTTAGAGACGATCAATCCTGTCTCATCCATCGCGTATCTAGGCTCTGAACGAATGCTTTTAAATCATCCTGCGTCCGGATAAGAGTCTGACAGGTCACCTGCTCATTCTGAATCAATTTGATTCGAACAGGCGGTTCGTTGATCAAGCTGAACGCAAAAAGCAAGGTCGAATGTTTTTTTGTATAGACGGCAACCGCCAGCAATTCCTCATGTAGTCGTTCTCTCACTTCTTCACTTGTATGCATATGTAAGAGATGGATGGTTTCATGAAGAAGGGACGATTTCATACGTTCTGACACGTCCAAATACCGGACTTCAAGGTGAACTTCATGATTTCTTCCCCGCCGCGTCGTAAGGAAAAACGGAGGGTGAATTAATTTTTGAATAAAACGAATGATGCGTTCAATGCTTATCTCAGACATCAAAAACCTCTTTTCTAACCTCGATACCAAATGTTCGAAGATTTTTCTTTTGTTGCGCCAAGATCCAGCCAAAACATTAAACATATAAGAATATCGTATGTTTAATTCCAAAGAAACCTGATTTGCTTAGCCTTTTTTAGTTTAACATATTTCGTCTTTTCAGACCGAATCCGAAGCCATAAAAAAACGAAAAGCGGTCCACTTTTTCTTTTGATAAAAAGAAGACCGTGCTTATTCGTTTCATCCAATCTGCACTTTTGTTAAATCTTCTAATGTGTACGCTTGCAAAGCATTTGAAAATAATAAAAAAGCATTATCAAAAGCTTGCCGCGTATTTCGAAGCGATTCTTTCTCGTGTGTTGGCAATACTTCTTTCAAATACGAAACTTCTTCAAATAAAGCCACCACTTGACCCAGCGTGATTTCATTCGGTGCTTTGGCTAACTTAAATCCCCCATTCCGTCCCTGATAAGACGTAATTAACCCGAACTTACTCAATGAATGGACAATTTTCATCAAATGATTTTTGGAAATGGCGTAATGATCCGCTACTTCTTGGATTTGAACAAGCCGGTTGGGATTCAAAGTGGCATAGAGCAGAACGCGAATTGCATAATCCGTCGACCGTGTCATTTTCATTCTTTTCACCTTCTTGAGTTCTTGCCGTTCTAATCGAACAATTACATGAGATTATGTTTATGTTGTTAGCGTGCACTTGCACATAATATAATCAAATATAAAATATTTTCTTGGATTTTACAATCGAATTGAGAGTTTCCGGTTCTACCTTTTTTAACTGAATGCATTTATGTGCTTCTTCCATCAAAAAAAGACATTGCGTTTTCGCAATGTCTTTTCGTAATAATCAGTCCCGTGCTGCCAAACGATACAGCAGATCAAGCAACTCGATGTAGAGCCAGATGATCGTGACGATTAATCCGAAAGCGGCCACCCACTCCATCGATTTCGGCGCACGTGCCTGAACTTGTTGCGAGATAAAATCAAAGTCCATCACGAGCGACAGGGAAGCGACGATCACGATGACGAACTGAATCCCGATCGCAAGCGGCGAACTGCCGGTCATGAATGGCAGATCGACACCAAACAACGCGAGCAACAAGTTGACCGCGTACAAGACGAGAATCGACAGTATCGCTGCCGTAACTGCTGAGCGGAAACGTTGTGTTACTTTAATCATGCCGGTCGAATAGACGAACCACATCGCAAACGAGACGACAAATGTCGCGAGGACTGCCTTCCCAACAAGTCCCGGGTACATACTTTCGAACATCAGTGAAATCGCTCCGACGGCGACCCCTTCAACGATTGCATAAACCGGTGAGAGGACCGGTGCCGTTCGTGGTTTAAACGTGATGATCAGCGCAAGAATCAATCCGAGGACGACTCCTCCAATCAAGGCCGGTACTAAAAATTGCGGATTCGCGGCTAAGAAGAACCAGGTTCCTCCCGCTGCTGCCGTGACGAGCGCAAGTAAGAGGAAAATCTTACTCATCGTCCCGGCCTTCGTCATCGGCCGTTCGCCAGCACGCGCCGTCTCAAAACCGCGGCGTAAGGCTGGATTCACTTTAAAACGTGATGCCATCTTGCGTTCACTCCTTCTGTTTTTCTATTCACTATTACGGTTGTTTCCCGGAAAAGTTTCAGCTTAACCAGCTATTTAAGGCATTCAGTTGAAACATGACGACGGGAATCGATTCCTTTGCCGAGACGAGATGCGACACCGCCTGTCCGACTTTGCCTGTCGTGACGAACGGTTCGTCCATCATGCCTTCACCGATCGGTCCAAACGGATCACTGTCGATGATGCGGTGCTGATAACGAATAAAGACTTCCTCGTCTCCTTGTTTCATTTTACATCCCGATTCTTCGAGCGGACGGTCAATCCCGTATTCGGCATAATGCCAAACAGTCGTCGAATCCCACGGCGACCCTATATGCAGAATCTGTCCGTCCGCTTCAATGAACTTTTCAAGCGGTGAGCCGGGACCAAATCCGTTGTCAATCGTATGATCCGCAACAAAGAATTCCGCGTCTTTTCCCCAGGCTGTGACCGACCACATCGGATGGGCACTGCGTTTGACGTCCGGGAACGTCCGGAACAGTTCCGGCACCTTGCCGATACTCCGGGTTGGTGTCTTCGCCGGATCGTACGCCGGCATTTCCTGACGGATCGTTTCCCACCAGTCTTCCGGAACGGCAGGACGGCTCCAGTTTTTCGGATCCGAATTATCGGTGCTCTGTGCCGCCATCATGATCAGACCGTCTGCTGTGACGACCTCTTGCAACGCTTCGATGATTGATTGTGCGCCGCCCGGAATCCAACCGATTTCCTTCATCGAGCTGTGGACGAACACTTTCATGCCGGGCGTCACACCAAGTTGTTTCAAATCAGTGATCAGTCTTGATTTCGTGACCATTTGTCTTGTTTCCATTTCGCACCCCTCACTCGACGACAAGGCGAATCGTCGATCCTGTTTTGCCTTGCGTCACTTCAATTTTCGCATCGACCCGTGACTTCAGTTCCTGCACGTGGCTGATGATACCGACCATCCGTCCGCTCGCCTGAATCGACAACAGGGTTTCAATTGCCTGTTCGAGCGATTCCGGATCAAGCGTACCGAATCCTTCATCGATGAACATCGTCTCAAGCGACACACCGCCACTCGCTTCCTGTACCACTTCCGATAATCCGAGAGCCAAAGCAAGTGACGCCTTAAAGCTTTCCCCGCCGGACAGCGTCTTGACGTGCCGTGTCTGCGACGTATAGGCATCAAAAACGTTTAAATCGAGTCCGTATTTTTTTAATCCTTTGCCTGCTTCCGTCTTCCGTTCGAGCAGGAAACGTCCGGACGTCATCCCGTGTAAGTGACGGTTCGCCGCCTGCAAAATTTCATCGAAATAGGCAGTCTGGACATACGTCTCAAACGTCATCCGCTGGGCATTATCACCGACACCGACCCGCGCCAGCTCACCGAGGATACCGTACCGCGCATCTTCCGCTTCGATTTGTTGCTGTAAGCTCGACCAGGCATCAACGAGCTGTTTGATGTGCAACCGTTCTTTTTCAACGCCGATCCGGTAATCCGTCGCTGTTGCCAGTTCCGCTTCTGCTTGTCTGACGATCGGACGAAGGGCCGTAAGATCCGGACGATCCTGTTGCTGAATCAGTTGTCGGATCCGCTCAAGACCGCTTTCGACATCCTGCCGTTTCCGCCGGTCGGCTTCGAGTCTTTCCGCCAACTGTTCCATCATTTGTCGTGTCAGACGGGCCTGCTCGAATTGTTCGATCGTCTTGAAACGTTCTTCCTGCAGGCTCTGCTCCAAAGCATGTTTGGCTTCCGTCCGCTTCGACGTATGTGTCGTCAATTCTTCTTCCACGTGCTCAAGGCGTCCGGTCCGCGCCGCGACTTCCTGATCGAGCCGTTGTTTTTGAGTCTGTCCTGCTGTCCGTGCCGCTTCAAACTCCGCCAACCGTTTTGTTAGTGTCTGCTGTTCCGTTTCCAACTCGCGGCGTGACGGGGCATCCGGATTTTGATTCAGCATCCCTTCGAGCCGTGCCAGTTCCAATTGCAGTTTCGACTGCCGGTCCGTCTCCTCCTCGATTTGACGGTCTGCCTGTTCCAGTGCCGTCTCGATGGTTCGGAGCTGTTGTTCCATCTGCTGTTTTCGTTCCTGTTGCTGTTGCAGGCGGCTCTCTTGATTTTTTAAGTTGTTGATTTCTGTACGAATTGCGGTCACATCGTTCGGAACCGGCTGTCCGTCAGCGAGTGTCGTAAGTTCCTGTTCGAGTTGCCGTTTCCGTTCCGCAACAGTCCGGTACGTCGCCTGTAACTCCTGGTGCGCCGATTGCGCGGTTAAGTAGGCCTGGTGCAATGCTTCGACATCGAGCGGTTCCGTCTTGACGGCGAGTTGCGGATGCGTCGCGCTTCCACAGACCGGACAGGCTTCCCCGTCATGCAGATGCGCCGCAAGTTCCGCCGCAAGTTGCCGGCGTTCATTCTGACGTCCTGCCGTATACGTCCGTTCCGCCTGTTCCTTTTCCGCTTTGACGCGTGTGCCCTGCTCGATCAACCGGAGCCGCTCTGATTCATTGCGTTGCCATTCCTGCCGTTTTTGTTCGACCGATTGCAAGATGAATCGGCGTTCTTGTAAGGACAAACGGGTGCTCGAATCGTCGGTCATCGTAACGATTTCAGCCTGCAGCTGCGTCCGTTCACTGCGCTGACGAGTCCGCTGTTCACGTACCGCTTCGGGATTTAAGGTGGCGACGGCACGTCGTAAATCTTCCTGTTGACGCACCAATTGTTCCTGATCCTGCAGTCGTTGCAGTTCGTCCGCAATTTGCTCCAGTCGCCGGGATGCTTCACGCATTTCCGGTTCCTGTACCGTCAATTGTTCGATGGTCCGGTTCACCTGTTCGAGTTGCTGTTGCAGATGTTCAAGTTCCGACAGAACCGTTTGTTTCGTGCCGGTCAACTGCCGGACCGTTTGCTCTTCCAACTGAAACGATTCATACACTCCTTGGATGGCTGCCGCTCGTGATGCCGCGTCGTACTGCTCTTTCTGACGCATTGTTTCCGGCAACGTCAAGGCAAGCTGTTGCTCAAGAGATACTAATTGATCGTACTCAGTGAAGGTCTGCTCGAGTTGTTCCGCCTGACGCAACCGTTCTGTCAACTGTTCGACCGTTTGACGTCCCGTCTGTTCCACCATCTTTGCCTGTTCAATTTTTTCATCAAGTGTCGCAAGTAATGTATCGGTCTGGTGACGGATCGTCGTTTCCGTCGCTTCCGACCAGTTGAGGTCGAGCGGTAATTCTTCCAGCTTCGCGAGCTGCTTCGTTTTCGTTTCTTTGATGGCCGCTGCAAGATCGAGTGCTTTCCGGTGGAGACGCTGTTGAAACTCCCCGTAGTGTTCCGTCTTGAACAACTGCTTGAGGATCTGTAATTTGTCTTTTGACTCCGCCATCAACAGTTCCCGGAACTTGTTTTGCGGAAGCAATAAGATTTGCGAAAACTGTTTGTGATCGAGTTGCAACAGTTCCTGCACCTGTTGGCGGATTTCCGGAATTTTCAGCGCAAGCGGTTTCCAGGTCGTGCCGTCATGCCGCGCGAGTTCAGCCTCATGACCGTAATCCGTCTTATTGACCGGGTGCGGCTGACTCGGTTGCCGGATGATCCGGTAGCGTTCGCCTTTTAACAAAAATTCAAGTTCGACTTCCGTTTTATCCTCCGGTTTCGCGAAATGACTGCGCAGATCGCTCATTTCCCGTTCGCCGCCTGACGTTTCGCCGTACAAGGCAAACGTCAACGCATCAAAAATCGTCGTTTTTCCGGCACCGGTATTACCCGAGATGACAAACATCGTCCGACCGCCGAGCGCACGAAAATCAATTGTCTGTTCGTCGGCAAACGGTCCGAACGCACGTAAGGTCAATCGTTCTGGACGCATGAAGCTTCCTCCTCTAAGACGGCCTGCATCGCATCCGTCGGTTGTTTTTCCCGGACCGCTTCATAAAATTCACGGAACAGATCCGTTACTGTCGCGGCCTGAACCTGATCGCGTGACGCCTGGACGGCCCGGGTACTTTCACGGGTAAATCCGGTCCGTTCGAGATGAAGGATATTCGGATAGATTTTCTTTAATTTCCCCATCGGATCAATCAACGCTTCAGCATCCGTCAAGTTGATTTTAATGTAATCATCCGTCGTTTGTGTCGCGACGAAGACTGGATCCGTCAGCTCAGCGAGACTGCCGGTCAGTTCACGCAAATCGCGCTTGACCATCAACGGTTCGAAGCGGCGGTCAAACGTCCCGGCATCGTTCAACGTCAGGATATCGACGCCTTTGACGTGATGCGCTTCCGAGAACGAGTACTTCAACAACGAACCACTGTAACGGATTGTCTCCGAGTTGATCGCAAGCGGATTATGCAAATGCCCAAGTGCCGTATACGTAAACGGAGCAAAGGCGCTGGCACTGACCTGTCCAGCGGTCCCGACTGACAACTGCCGTTCGGAATCGGTCTCAAGTCCGCCTATGACAAAGGCATGCCCGACGAGGACACTCGGTCCCTCGATGTCCAGCATCCCGATGATTTTTCGCATCGCGTCATCATGCGTCCGGATCGTTTCATCTTGATAGACATAGCGGACGGTCGCCGGATCCGCGAACGGAACCGGGTAAAAACGGACGCCTTGAATCTCGACCGGTTCAATGGTTGATGTTAACTTTCCGGCCAGATGAAGACCCGCCCGTTGTAATAACGTCGTTCCGAAGCTCAGTCGTTCCGCTGAATCATGGTTGCCGCTGATCGCGACGACCGGAATCTTCCGTTCGAGCACGATTTCGGCTAAGACGGTATCCAGCAGTTCGACGGCTTCCGTCGGCGGGACAGCCCGATCATATAAATCACCGGCAATGATGACCGCGTCCGGTTGTTCCCGGTCAAGCAATTGCAGAAATTCCTGGAGAACAGCTCGCTGATTGTCGAGCATCGATTCCCCGTGAACGATTTTCCCTAAATGCCAATCGGCAGTATGAATCCATTTCATATCTCATCACGCTCACTTTTTCTCTATAATATCCTTATTTTAGCATGACTTGATCGTTTCTGCCGATGCTCCTGCCGATTCCAAACCAAACAAAACCCATCGATCGAGCAGGGATTCCCCCCGTCAATCAATGGGTCTCGTGTTGATTCACGACTTAAATGCCAATCCATGATCTGCTAACGCCTGTTTCAACTTCGGTATCGACGAAGGGCCGATTCCGTGCCACCTCAGCACTTCGTCTTCCCGGTACATCGATAAGCCTGTCAGGGACGTCACTCCGTGCGCGTTCAATGCCCGTTGTGCGGGTTTTGCGAGTGAAGAGAACACCTTGGATTTGGATTCATCTGATTGCATTGCCGTCCCCTCCTGTTTTCCTAGACAAAAAACCGCCTTCCTTTTAACAAGGAGACGGTTCTTTACAACACGTTAGAGGTCATCCTCAGTGGGTCCGACGCTTTTGACGAAATCGCTTCACCGATGTGAAGATGGATACGGATCCTCCAATGATTGCTCCGACGACAATCCCGGTCGTAAATTTTCCACCGGGATTTTTAGCGGAATCTGGTTCAGTAGCTGTTATATGCTCTTCCTGTTTCTGCTCGAATAACTGTTGGAGAGGGGAGGATGTAGGCTCGACTTCGACAATCCGGTCAACTTCCTGTTGACGGTCTTCCCGGCGTTCGACACTGCAAGGTGACAGATAAAACGGATTCAGATTCGTCCGATACCGGTCTGGATTCCAATTCGCCTGCTGAACGGCTTCAGCTGCGTGGTCTGTCCGCTTCGTCTGATCCAATGACTGGATCGATTGAT
>Ga0308167_1000707_pt1 | contig 51779 bp, 59 predicted proteins | sample PhyCR1_2_FD_202138 | JGI IMG/M metagenome (GOLD analysis project Ga0308167, IMG submission 202138) | Phyllosphere microbial communities from UC Gill Tract Community Farm, Albany, California, United States - DLSLRC.R1 | ecosystem: Host-associated > Plants > Phyllosphere > Unclassified | place... | reverse complement strand
TGGCGCAGAGAACTTAAAAATATACATATGGGAAAACACATATGAATAGTTAAAAAATTTAAATGCAGATTGGCTTGCCGTTGGTGGTTACATTGTCCCGCTCAGCCTGCTGGCTGAGCTGCAGGATGTCATCCCGCTGGCACAGATAAGCCTGTTCAATTACAGCTGCCGCCCAGACGGGCATATGAGGTGACAGTCGGTAATGAATCCACTTGCCATCACGCCTGTCGATAAGCAGACCGGCGTCCCGGAGTAACGCAAGATGACGGGAAATTTTTGGCTGAGATTCTCTGAGAGTAGTTGTGAGTTCGCAGACGCAAAGTTCTCCCTTTTCCCGCAGCAACAGCACCAGACTGAGCCGTGTTTCGTCAGAAAGCGTTTTGAAAAGCTGTAGAGGATTAAGCTGAAGCATTACAACTCCTGTTTAACAAACAGTGAGCAGTATCGCTAAGTAGGGGGTAGCGAGCAACTATACATTCGGTAAAACATATATTTTTGGTGGTTTTTTATCTTGCAGGTCAGATATAGAGTACGTCGATAAATAAGTTGTAATCGATCAAGGTCCGCTCCTCGCTCATAGCGGACCTCCAGCTCAGTCAGCATGTCCGCTCTGTGCCAGAAGCGGACGTTATCTTTTAATTAAAACGGCTCGTTACAGAGCCTGCTCTTAAAAAATTAATGCGGATGGCTGCCGGCAAGATGGCCAGAAGAAATAACGGGAAGGACATCATCCGACTCATCTGCCTGCTCCAGTTCGCGCAAAATGCCACAGTCGCGCGTTGCACGGTTGGCGTTACAATGACTCTGCAGCTCGCACAACTGCGTTTCCAGCATATTAAGTTCACGAATACGGGCCTGTACATGAAGAAGGTGCTCGTTTATAAGGTCGTTAACCATACCGCAATCTGCATCAGGCTGACTGCGTGCCTGCAGCAGCACCCGGATTTCTTCATGGGTCATATCCAGCGCCCGACAGCGGCGGATAAACATCAGTCTTTCCAGATGGGCACTGTCATAGTGACGGTAGTTATTTGCCTGGTCACGTAATGCTGCCTGCAGCAGCCCCTCACGCTCATAATAACGCACCGTCTCTACCGGACAGCCTGCCTGCCGGGCCAGTTCGCCAATTTTCATAACTTTTTCCTTGTACACTTGACCCTGTAGTTACTTCAGGGTCTTTAATGCCAGTATATGCTATGAACGAGATAAAAACATGAGTGACTGCTGTAGTAATAACAAGTGCGGTTCTGCCGCGTCCGGAGAGCGGACATCCGTCAGCTATACCTCTGCTGCCACGGCAGACGCCTCCGGAAAAACTTCGCAAAAAATGGCTGATGCCTCACCGGACTGTTGTAGTGCCGGAAGCTGCTGTTCATCGGAGAGTCTGAGTCAGCCTTCCGGGCCAGTGGCAGAACGCGACGGGAGCGATAGCGTTCAGACACGTCTGCGCATCGTGCAGATGGACTGCCCGACGGAAGAGACGTTGCTTCGTAAAAAACTCACAAAACTGTCTGACGTCAGTGAGCTTGAATTCAATCTGATGCAGAGGGTACTTACCGTGACCCACTCGCCGCAGGCACTGGAGCCGGTACTACAGGCGGTGCGCTCTCTGGGTTTTGACCCGGAACTGGCTGATAAAGTCACCCGGCCTGCCGGCATCAGTTGTTCAGGCAGCAAAGCGGAAAGCGCCTGCGGTTCCTGCTGCGCACCTGCGGCTGTCACTTCCGGTGAGCTGCAGGCACAGCAGTTGACCGCTGACGGAGTGCGTACCAGCATCCGCATCAGGCAGATGGACTGCCCGGTAGAAGAGGGCATGATCCGTAAAAAGCTGGACGGTATGTCGGCCGTTAAGGAGCTGGATTTTAACCTTATGCAGCGCGTTCTGACGGTCGTTCATGCACCGGGTACGCTGGAGCCGGTTCTGGCCGCCATTCGTTCGCTGGGCTTTGAACCTGAGCTCTCTGACAGCAGCGGGCGGCACGCGGCTACTGAGGAAAAGAAAAATCCCTGGTGGCCGCTGGCACTGGCCGGCGTTGCGGCAGCGGCCGCCGAAGCTATGCACTGGACAGGCATGCCGGAATGGCTGGAAGCAGTTCTGGCCCTGGCCGCTGTTGGTGCCTGCGGCCTGTCTACCTACAAAAAGGGCTGGATCGCGCTGCGTAACGGCAATCTGAATATTAACGCCCTGATGAGCATTGCTGTAACCGGGGCGCTGGCGCTCGGGCAGTGGCCGGAAGCCGCCATGGTAATGGTGCTGTTCACGATCGCGGAACTGATTGAGGCGAAGTCTCTTGACCGCGCCCGCAATGCTATTGGCTCCCTGATGACGCTGACGCCTGAAACAGCCACGATTCAGCAGCCGGACGGTTCCTGGACAGTGGCAGATGCCAGATCTGTACCCCTTGACAGCGTGGTCCGGGTAAAACCGGGTGAGCGTATCGCCCTTGACGGCAGGGTTGTCCGAGGCAGGACCAGCATCAACCAGGCACCCATTACCGGCGAAAGCCTGCCGATCGAAAAAGGAGAAGGCGATCCGGTTTTCGCCGGGACGGTTAACGGCTCCGGTGGTTTTGAATACCGGGTAACGGCTGCTGCCGGAAATACTACACTCGCACGCATCATTCATGCCGTGGAGGAGGCCCAGGGGGCAAAAGCCTCTTCGCAACGCTTTGTTGACCGCTTTGCACAGGTTTATACCCCCGTGGTGTTTGCAATCGCGGTTGCGGTTGCCATCCTCCCGCCACTGATGGCAGGTGAAAGCTGGCACGAGTGGGTTTATAAGGCGCTTGTCATGCTGGTTATCGCCTGCCCCTGCGCGCTCGTCATTTCCACGCCAGTAACTATCGTCAGCGGCCTGACGGCGGCAGCCCGCCGGGGGATCCTGATTAAAGGTGGCATTTATCTTGAAGAGGGCAGAAAACTGAAATGGCTGGCGCTCGACAAAACTGGCACGCTGACGCACGGTAAACCTGTACAAACGGATGTGATTATCTATACCTGGGTTGCCGAAGATGAAGGCCGCAGACTGGCTGCGAGTCTGGCGGGTTACTCCGATCATCCGGTTTCGCAGGCCGTGACGGCAGCATTAGAGGGTTCGCAGCGTTATGACGTTGAGCGCTTTGAAGCTCTGCCGGGCCGCGGGGTGCGGGGTGTCATCAATGACAGAACCTACAGCCTCGGGAATCTGAGACTGGCTGAAGAAACGAGCAGCTGCCCGGAGACTGTCAGGGCGACGCTCAGGGAACTGGAGTCCGCTGGTAAAACGGTCATCCTGCTCTGTGACAGTCATCAGGTACTCGGGCTGTTTGCAGTGGCAGATACAGTCAAAGAAAGCAGTCGCGAAGCGGTGAGCCAGCTGCACGGTCTGGACGTCCGGACACTCATGCTGACCGGAGACAATTCGAGTACAGCGCAGGCCATTGCCGTTCAGGTCGGTATCGATGAAGCCCGGGGTAACCAGTTGCCTGAGGACAAACTGCGCGCCATTGAAACACTTACGGCTCAGGGTACCACTGGCATGGTAGGCGACGGCATCAATGATGCGCCGGCGCTGGCTCGCGCCGATATCGGCTTTGCCATGGGCGCGATGGGCACCGATACCGCCATCGAAACCGCTGATGTTGCCCTGATGGACGATGACTTACGTAAAATCCCTGCCTTTGTCCGGCTTTCAAAACAGACTTACAGCATTCTGGTACAGAACATCGTTATGGCAATTGGCATCAAAGCAATATTTCTGGCCCTGACCATTGCCGGCATGGGAACCATGTGGATGGCTGTATTTGCCGATGTGGGTGCAAGTCTGCTTGTTGTGGCAAACGGCCTGCGCCTGTTGCGTAAATAGCTGGTTATTATGTTGCCCGCTGGCTAACGGCGGGCAACGTCTGCTTTTCGCTCATAGCGGACATTGGTGGTTCTTTAAATTCGATCACGCTACGTAAATTCTGATTAAAATCCGGCATGGTTACCCCAAAGCAGCGAAATCCAGCTCGGTATACCCAAAAGTCACCCCCTCAAATGCACCCATTTTATCATTAAGTCATTACCTAAAAGTCATGTGATGATAAGTCATCACCTATAAGTCATGGTAGCCTGAAAAATGTACATTTTTGCGTACCTCCGCGCATCTACCCGGCAACAAGATGCCGAGCGTGCTAAAAACAGCCTGCAGCAATTTGTAGCTGAGCGCGGCCATCGTGTAGCAAGCTGGTATGTTGAGAATGTTTCTGGTGCTTCACTTCAGCGGCCCGAACTTATGCGGCTACTTGAGAATGCCTCGCCAGGGGATGCCTTACTGATTGAGCAGGTAGATCGGCTTTCTCGTCTTGATGATGCTGGATGGGTAAAACTCAAGGAATTGATTAACAGTAAAAGTTTATCGATAGTAAGTTTGGATCTACCAACCAGTTACGTCGCGCTGGAGAACCATAGAAGTGACGACTTTACTGCTGCAATGCTCAGAGCAATAAATGCAATGATGTTAGATATGCTTGCAGCTATAGCCCGTAAGGACTATCAGGATCGCAGACGCAGGCAGCAAGAAGGTATCAAAAAAGCTGTTGAGCAAGGAAAGTTCAAAGGAAAGCAGGCTAACCATCAAATGCATAAAAACGTTATAAAACTGCGGCTACATAACGGGATGAGCATTAGTGAAACAGCCAATATTTGTGGGGTTTCTGAACGGCAGGTAATCAGGATTACTAAACGTTATCTTGCTGAGCATGATGAAAGTTTGCTTAATGAGTAGAGGTGATAAATGTTACAACCAAAGTTCTACAGACATTCTATGTGACTATTAAGCTCAAAGATTATTCTAAGGAGAGGCTATGGATAACTCAGCTTTCAACAGAGGAAGGCGTGCCGCCGGATTTTGGCTCAGGCTCTCTAAAAGCGCGAGAGCTGCTAACAATATTTGTATCGCATGGGCTGTCAGGCGTGAACTTCCTGCTTTTTTAGGGCGCATACCGGTTCCATTGGCGTGCTTTGTTGCGCTGTGTACTGCGGTCGCATGTGGAGTGATCTTCGGAACCATTATGATCATTGGCGGGATATTTGTTTATATGCTGTGCAACATAGCTATCAGCGGTGAAGATGGCTGCAGCGATGATCATGCCCCTTCTTATGGGACTGAGTGGCGTGATGGTTATGAGGGAACGGGGATTTATACAGGCTCATCAATGCCAGGAGCAACATCATCCAGGGTAGATAATTACGACGACGAGGAAGATTAGAGGGCATCCATGCCCACTAACAAAATCATAGCTTAGCGGCACTTTTAGCTGTATTTACAGCTGAGCCTCCCGCCTTTTGCACATCGTTTGTACCACTTTTGAACGCAGCATCCAGTGTGCCGCCAATACGTACGCCAGCCCATGAAAGTGCCCCCATCCATACTGCAGGCAGTACCAGAAACATCGTGGCCATAACAAAGTTCATGATCAGGTCATCCGAACTGTTCTGAAATCCGGCCATGTTAAAGCTACTGTGCGTGTCAGAGCTGTACAGCGCTGTCAGCAGCCAGCTGTCGAGCCACCGCGCCAGCTCCCACCAGAACGTCAGGAAGTTCAGCGCAAAAAGCACAAACGTAAGCGTGATAACGGTCTTAATTTCATAAGCAGAGAACGCCAGGATAAGCGGCAGAATCACCACTACGGCCATGAGCAACACGGCCTGGACCATTGGCAACGCCTGGCGCATGGCATCAAATGCTGGGAACGCTGCCAGACTGCCTAACGCGGTGCCGCCGATTGCAGCTACGCGGGCTACGGAGTTATCGAGCGTGAAATCGGCGTTGCCTCCGTAGCCGGCATAGACGTGTCCGCCCTGTGATACGGTCAGACTCTCAGGACTGACCAGGCGGCGGATAATAGCCTCTTTATAGTCCGCTGAGTTGCCCCCGATCATTTTCATGGCAGCTGTCAAACGGGTCCATAATCCCGGCTCAGCCTGATCGACGACGCGAGCCTCCAGCCCGGTATCAGCGCTATTCCACCACTCGCGGCATGTCGGATAGCCGCCCCGGCCTGTATCCGGCCTTCCGCTGTCGCGGCTTTCATTCCAGGCAAATTCAGCCCTGGGCGTTTTCGATTGCAGGCTGCCGTAATAATTACTGAGGAAAGTTTTGCTGCCTATCCACTCAATATCACGCAGCGTGGCTTTGTCTTTCGTCTGCCCCTGATCCTGACGTTTCCACATATACAGCGCGAGCGAATAGCAGTCGTTGGTAAAGTCCTGCAGCTCCTCCGCGAGAGATTTGTTGTTAATACGCGTGTGCTGCACCTCGAAGCGGAGCTGACGCATGTCCGGACGGCAGGGGATAGTGGCAACAGACGCCTGGGTAATGCCCTTTGCCAGCTTGTGAATCAGATACCACCAGACCGGCGCGGCAGCCGTCTGATCATTAATGCTCGATATGACCGGTGAATATCTCGTGTCATCGGGCGCTTTTGGCGTCCACGTCCCGCAGCTCTGCGCACGCGACGTGTCATATTTTATCGTGCTCATATCGACGTTCATCAGCGGCATACAGCAGGCAATCATCACCAGAAAAGACGTGTAAACCGCGTGCTCCATGCGGGGTATGGACAGGGCACCTTTATTCCCCTCATCTTCACCTTCTTCACGCACTTTCAGCCAGATGCCGATAAGCCGGAAAGCGACAGGCGCGGCAAACAGGCCGGTCGTGATGAGAATATTCCAGAGTCCGTTGTTAACCACCCAGCCGAGCAGGGTAAGGAAATATTCCAAGTAGCTGTTAGTCAGCATCAGGACGCTCCCGTGCCGCCGAGCAGCACTAGTTCACAGACAACGGCAAAAATAAGGCTGACAGCCGCAATGCGGATCAGCGGCTGCCGGTGTTGCGGGCCGAAGCCCGGTGCACGGAAAACTTTCACAAAACCCCACGCAAGCACACCATAAATCGCCAGGCGCCATATCAGCCAGCCATAGCGGGCATGCTCCATCCAGTCGCGAAATGTAGCGGCCTGTGCAGGATTTTTTATTGCCCGATCCGCGACGATGAGCCCGCCCAGCAGAAATGCCAGTAGAGCGCCGGCAGTACACAGCACGCGAAACAGCGCGGGGTGCCGACGGAAAAATGAGGCGCGTGTCGCCCCGTTATCGGTTTTCATAGGCTGCGCTCTCATCAGTTGTTTTCCGTCTCAGGAACGGCTAGATGGTTCATACGGTTGTCGGTGCTGTCATCGCTCTGCGTCTGAGGATTACTGTTAACGCGCCCGTTTTCACGATCGATAATGGTGAGCACTGAATTACGAGACAGCTCGCGCTTGAGCTCCATTTCATTTCGCAAAGCGGTGATCTCACGATCGATGGCCGCAACGCGACGATCGCCTTCCTCAATGGCCGCATTCTGCGCGGCTGCGTTAGGCTCAGACATGCCGGTAACAATCATGCGGCGCATAATCAGCGCGGTTTCAACCGTATCCGCCATCGCCAGCTCGCCGGCGAGGCGGGCGGTCAGGGCTGCGTTATCAGGATCCCGCTGAAGTGCTCTGATAACGCCTGCAGTGATGGGCAAACTGCCTGTTTTGAGCTTTGCCAGGTTAGTCGCGTTGGGCTGTTCGGTGCCATTAACGAGTTTTACCAGCTGTTCAGTATTCTCTTTGGTGGTCTCTTCCAGAATCGGAGCAAAGCCAGTGCCGGCCTGAGTAGCCCCCGGCTGCTGTTCGTCATCGCCGCTTGTACACTGAGATGCATCGCTGCAGGTGCGCAGGGAGCTGTCTCCCACAACCTGAACCACGGCTTTAGCGGCTTCTTCAGCACTCGCATATTTTCCGCAGGCTCCCCCGTTACAGCTGTTGCTGCTGATCGTGTCAGAGCTCAATACCGGCAGGCTGTTCATCATATTGAACCCTGCGGCCGTTAAGTCATGCGTTGGCCGGATGGCCTTCTGCCCCTGACCGCCCCGTTTTTGTCCGCCGATCCAGTTCTGGCCTGAGTTGCCCTGCAGCTTGTCCGCTGAGTTATTCACGCGGACAGCATCAGCGTCTCCACTGTTAACAAGCGATCGGTACTCATCCATTACCGCGCCCTGCGTCCATTTGTTGTTGCCGGCAAAATCCATCATGCGCTTCGACATGTTCTGGCAGTTGAGCTGGGCTTTATCAAAAGAGACGTTTGCCTGCAGCACGCCGTTTGTGAGCATGTCGTACAGGCCGGGATTGGCACGCTGGATAATCATTGCCGGCAAGCTGGCGACGGCACCGGTGGCGTTCTGAACCACGTCGCCCATGAGATTTTTGAAGCCATTTGTTACCCCGTTGAGCTGATTACCGACCGTCGTTTTCAGGTCGAAGTTGCCGCACATCAGGTCGCTGCTCCAGCCTGCGCTCATACCGATTTTACGCATGTTGCTGCGCGTTGCCGGCTGTGAAATCACTGAGCCGCCGCCGAGCGTATAGTAGAGCTTGTCAGAAACCGCGCCGCTGACGTCCTTGCCGTAGCCTATGGCGCTGTTATTTACGGAGGGCAGTGAAATACCGAATGTGCCGGACTGGTTATCATCAGCTGCCTGCGCGGATGCCGCTGCGGACGCAATACACAGGGCAAGTGCGGCCGATTTAAATTGAACTGGTGACATTGTGCCTCTCAGAAGTCAGTTGAATAGAGGAAGGTCTGGCCGCGTCGCTTGCAGCAGCTGTAGGGCTGCCATAGCGCATAGGCTTCGTTGCCGTCCTGAGCAATGGGATACGCGCCGTCAGGGAAGACGGCGCAGGAAGTAGAAAGCGTGGGTGAAAGGCGCTGCCATTTATGATTCGCCGTGCCCGTGTTTTCTTTCACCTCTCCTGGCGGCCAGTAGCCGGCTTTGTGCGTGCCCTTGAGTACCTGATAAACGTGAGGCTGCCCGGACCGGGTGATAATGTCGGCGACCCGCTGCGCGACCACGGCAGAGGCTTTGTCATCGTCCGTCTGGCTGACGAAGCCCGAGCGGGGATAAATATTGCCCCACATGTTGGCGTTGACCTGGCTGCCCAGTTCACGCTGGCCGGGAACCAGCGCCTCGGGATACAGCGATTCAGGTAATCCCGATCGCCAAACAAGTGAATCCAGCGTGCTCAGAAAGTAGGGATTAAATGGCGTGGCGGCGGTATTGCATGAATAACCGGGAATGCTGCCACCAATGACGGAGGTGGCTGGGTGGCCTATCGCATCGGCGTACTTGAATTTGATGTTCGACTTACGCTGCCCGGGAGTCTTAATATCGGCGGCATTACCACCGCCGGCTTGCGCCCCGCTGGTCAGCGCGTTATCGATCGTACCGGATGCGCCGCTCATAAACGCCATTTCTGTCCAGGGATTACCACCCGGGCCGGTGTAGGTGGACACTACGACTTCAGGAATGAAGTGCGTCACTTTAACGGAGGTTTTCACCGAACAGCCAAAGGGCGTACACATCAGCCAGTAACAGATGCCGCTGACGCGCCAGCTTATACAGTCCTGAGTGATGGCGCTGGCAATGATGCCGGCAGTATTAATGGCAGAAACCGTGGCCGGCGTCGCGGCTGCTACCAGCACGGTGGCAACGCCGGCGGCACGGAAGTGTGTTTCTGGGGAGAAGCGCATCATTTACCCCCCTGACTGCGAAGCATGGTAGCCCGCGCAACGTCGGACGTGCCATAAACCACATCCCGGTCATCGAAAACGACGGCAGGGAACTTATGTAGCCCGATCTCCCAGGCATGCACAACCTGCCGGTATGCCTGAGCAATCTGCTCCTGCTGTCCGGGCCACTGCGGCGACTGAATGATTTCGCGGGCCTGCTGAGCGGCCAGCTGCGGATCTGCAGCCAGCTGGCCGAAAATGGAGTTCTGCAGGCGGTCGGGGCCATCAAGCCAGACAACAGAGCTTTCTTCAGACAGATTCTGAGGAGGATGTCCGGCATCGGTATAGACAACGGTGCCGGCCATCAGCTGAAACGGTATAAACAGGAAAAATGAGTTTAATAGCCTGAGTCGCATAGCGGATCTCCTTCACGGTAACATGCCGTCAGAGTGGCAGCGCCGAGTCAGGCTTTCAGTAGTAAACTCTTTTTCAGAAAATGAAAATTTAGTTATTTCAAGAAAAAACTATTAGTAGAAATATAAACAGAGTAATTTATACCTCTGAAAATATTATAAAATGTTACTAGGTTAAGGTGGTTTTTATGAAGCTAGATTTTTTCAAGCCAATAGTAGACACTAAGGATTACCATCCTAACTTTGAAAGGCTTCTGCCCGACAAATATAACAGCGCAAAAAGGCTATTTAATGATTGGGCGTCTGGTTTTGATGATAGAGACGGTAAGTTGGTTAAAGAGTTTCAGACGACTTTTAACTCAACTTTTTGGGAGGTCTACCTACACGCCACTTTTAGAAGCTTAGGGTTTGAAATTGATTTTTCCTATGCATCACCTGATTTTAATTTAAATAAAAGCGGGTCGGAAGTTATTGTTGAGGCCACAATTTGCAATTCTGCAAATGGAAAAACCCCAGAATGGGATCGGGCTGAGGAATATAAAAGTTCGATTCCAAAGAGGTTTTGGGATTTAAATAAAGAGGCAATGATAAGGATTAATAACTCAATTGTATCAAAGGTAAATAAGTACGAAAAAAGTTATAGTAAATTACCACACGTTAAAGGAAAGCCATTTGTGATTGCTTTGGCTCCTTTTGAACAGAGGTTTTTCAATCTTCAGAATGACCGCCCTATAAGAGCTGTTCTGTATGATGAATACATCAACGAAGACATATACTTAGACAACCCTGAGCGTTATCCTGATGGCCCTCCAGTGCAAAACTTAGGATTTGTAGAAAAAGATAATGGTGCAGAGATACCCCTCGGTATTTTTAACGATAATCAATATGAATGCGTGAGTGCTATAATTTTTAACAATGCGGCTACTTTCAGCAAGCTCCAAGCTTTAGCAAACAAAAATGGTGAAAAGGTAATGATCAGTTCAACATGGTCAACCCCTCCAACTGGTAAGCCAGAACACATCGAAGGTTGGTCATCAGACTATAAAGAAAACATAACTGATGGCCTTATGATATTCCATAATCCATTTGCAAAAATCAAGGTTGACCCAAAATTATTCCGAGCTGAACGTATTTTCCAAGTTTACGCAAGTGATGAAGAATGGACCTTAATACTTGAGAATTATGAAGACAGATTATTAACAAGGTCAGCCTATTCATTTTAATTTAAAACTTAATTATAAGTCAGTGGGTTATAGTTGGTTTTTTAAAACCGGCCTTGCGGCCGGTGATAATTTGAGGTTTGAATTAATCTGAGAAAATGGAGTTAATCCACAGTGTTAGGTAAACCATATCCGCAGCGTCAGGTACGTTTACATGCCAGCGTGGCGAATCGAATTCGTGATCCAGCGGGAGACCGGCACGGCCTTCCTGCGTCAGCAGAATGTCCGCACGCTTGCCTCTGCTGTCCTCAATATGAACCGACACGCAGCTACTCTTACCAATACGATGTGGATTACAGGTGATCGTTACCGGCGATTGCAGCCTTGACCTCAACGCGTTCTCCATTGCTTTAAGGCGCTCTGCCGTCGTTGCCGTCATCGCGGGCTCACCCTGCGGATGCAGCCTGAACATAGCAGGGGTTGGCGTATCGTCCGGCGCAGGGCGCTGGATCAGAGGTTGCGCATACTTGAGCTTAATCATGCGGTCAGCATCTCTCTCTTATCATTGTGTTCGGGCATCCCGTCCGCATCTTCCTTCATCAATCCACGCAGACGATCCAGTTTTTTCGCTACGAGAATAGCAGCATCCAGCTCAGAACAGTTATGTTTACGCATCAGCGCTTTACGTTCGGCTTTCTCTTCTTTCTCCGTCATCCCGAGCGCGAGGTAAAGGCTGGGCGGAACAGCGCGGAACAGCGCTTCAATTTTCTTCGAGAGCACCACACCTTCGGTATAGCACCGTGAGAGTTTACTGGCGGAAAGCAGCACGGCTTTTTGTTCTTCTGAAAGCGTTCGGAAGCGGGCAATATCCTCCACCTCTTTTTTCGGCATCGTCAGACAGATCCACCACTCCGCCATATTCAGCATCTTGCCGGCAGCGTTCGGGTAATCCTCAAGGTTCTGAGTGGCAAGCCACAGCCATGCGCCAAGCTTACGCCACATTTTGACTACTTTGGTCATATAGGGGGCGAGAAGTGGGTTAACTGTCACAACGTGCGCCTCATCCACGGTGAAAACAATGTCACGTTCAAGGTACTGGTCACGTTCGGCAATGTTGTTGATGGTGTTCGTCAGCGACACCATCGTGAGCGCCATCTGCGCCTCGTACCCTTCACGGGCAAGGTGCGCTAGGTCGATCAGCGTAACGTCCGCCTCCGGCCACAGAGAGCCCTCCTGGTTAAAGAGCTCTGCCTCAAAGCTTCCGTGCTGCGTAAACATGCCCAGGGATTCGGCCATTTCAGCCGCTTTCGCCCGGCGGGTTTCATTACGTACCTGCCCGTTGCCGCTTTCAGTCTCCAGTGAAATGGCGTTAAGCGCATTCTGCAGGTCGCCTGGCAGCATCTGGCGGCCTTCCTCTAGGGTTTTACGCGCGGCCATAATCAGCGCCTCGCGGATCATGGCGCGGTCAGCACGTTTCAGCGCGGCGTCTTCTTTCGGGTCGCCGCCGGTAATCATCATTCGGGCAGAAATCTCCATTTCGCCCAGAATGTCGCGCTTACCGTTCTCTTCATCATCATCTGGATCGTCTTCAATATCCGGCAGGTCACTCTCATCAATTGCCGGGGCGGGCGCGTCGCCGTCAAACAGCTTATGCGCATCAGCAAAGGGGGGCAGCGATACGCCGCTGCCGGGTTTGACGCTGACTTTGTTAACCGTAAGGCCCAGACTTTCAAAGTAGTCAGCGGTCAGCCCGAAACTGTTACCGGCTTCCGCGATGAACAGACGCGGGCGGTGCACGGCCATCAGCTGACAGAGCATCGAGCAGAGCGTGGCCGATTTACCTGCGCCGGTCGGTCCGAACAGCAGCATGTGCGCGTTCTGAGAGCGGTCATCCTTGTTCAGAGGATCAAAATCAAGCACGTCGCCGCCACGGTTAAAAAAGCTGAATCCGGCGTTGCCGGTCCCGGTTTCGCGGCCGGTGACGGGCAGCAGCCCGGCAAGATGCTGAACCCACGTCAGGCGGGTATACCAGTTTTTTTTGTCGTGCTGCGGGTTAAAGCACATAGGCAGCGCTCGCAGCCAGGTGTTAAGCGGGCCGGTTTCATGTTCAGCGCGCACCGGCTGCAGCCCTTCGTTCAGGAGTACGGTGCTGAGCTCGATGCGCTTACGGTTCATTTCAGGCATGTCTTTTGCCCGGAGCACAAAGGTGATGGCGGCGCGATAAAGTTTGTGGCGGTTTCCCAGCAGCTCCTTGACCGCCGCAACGTCCTGACGGACGCGCCCCGACTCGGTATTCTCGCCGATGGCGTTTTTCGCCAAGCGGTTAAACTTCTCTTCCAGCGTGTCCTGCGGCTCAGCGACAACTGTCATGCACAGCATGGTGCCTTCGGGGAACGTGTCCATCAGCGCGTTAATTTTCTTTTCACCACGGCTCTTTTCTCCGGTGAGCGTGCCGGGCTCGGGGGGTTTACGCAGGCGCTCCACGGAAATGGCTGAATGGGCAATGTTATCCAGCCACCACACGCCGTTCTCAACGTCAGAACGTGGCGGTGTGAACAGCAGGGTTTCGGTGAAATCATTCTCTACGGGGATCATGCCAGCAGGCGTGTCGCGACTGTCTTCATAGGCAGCTGCGCGGTAAAACGCTTCTTTATTCATGCCCTCGGGCGCAGGATTGAACATCCGCAGCAGCCAGGCGTGAACCTGCAGACCGTTCTGACGCTTGCAGTGGATGTTCACGCTGGAAAAGGCGCTGCAGAGGCGCTCACACGCCTGATTCAGCATGCCAATGGGTGACATTAAATCAGCGCTGTTTTTTGTCGCCCAGCGGTAGATAACCATGCGCGTGCGCCGCTGCTGCCCGCGCCACGGCTGGCCGGTGATCAGCTTGTCTTCAAAGAGACCTTCAGGACGCGCAATCCCGCGCATATGCTGCTCAGTCTCCTTAAGCCACGCCTCGGTAAACTCGCTGCCCTGCGCGTGCGGCCTGACGTAGCCGCGCAGCCGGTTAAGGTAGGCATCAACGTTATTCTCATCCTGACAGTAGAACTGCACGATCCAGGGATTGCTCGCCAGATCGTCAAAGCTGTCCTGCAGCGCATCTTCCACCACGTCGCGGATCTGCTCCAGGCGCTCGTCAGGACGGCCTTCGGTTGCCGCCGGCGTCACTTCATATACGGCTCCCACGGAGAAACCATCATCAAGCAGCAGGCACTGCTCCGCGTCCAGAAACTCTGCCCACGGCAGATAATCAACGATAGACGGATTGTGTGAATAAACGCGCTTTTCATCGGCCTGAGACATTTTACCGGGACGGGCAACGGGCTCCGGACCGGCTTGCTCAGAAACGTCAGTTAAGTGACGGTTTTTTTCAGGGGATTTCCCTTTAAAGAGTCCAAACATTACAGCGCCTCCGTACGTTCGCCAGGCATGGCGTACTGCGTCTGGTCATAGAAGGGGAAAACTGTGCTGTAACCTGGCACGGGGGTGTTTCCGTGTGCGAGATGAGGGAACACGTACATCACCATGTCAGGATTAGGCAGCCGCGGGAACTGCTGGCTGATTTCGGACTCCTGCGTGCGGCTATAGCTTCGATCGTCGCGAAGTGCGGCCTGTTGCTCACTGTCAGAAAGGCCTCGGCGCAGCGTGCTGCGGGCTTCACTGCCTCGCGAGACGCCTGATTCACCGTCGGTGCCTTTCCACAGCTCCAGCATGTTGCTGTTGCCCGGCGGCAGCATTTCATCTTTGTTTGTGGAGCAGCCGGCAAGCGTGCTGGCTGCAATAATCATGAAAACCCCGAATTTTGCAGTAATACCCATGGTTATTCTCCTCAGTCCAGTCCGCCGGTGCTGCCGTCTTCGCCAGGCAGGGTAAAGTCGTAACGCACCCGGCGGCCCTTGTCTTCATAGTCGATCGCCAGCTCGCGGGTAATGTGTACGGCAAGTTTTGCCCCCGGCTGTACGTAGATAGCGTCAAAAGTCTGCCCGTAACGCTGTTTGACCCACTCGGTGATTTCGTCAGAACTGCCTGAAATCGCCTTGCCCAGAACGGCCTGTCCGGCGTCGCCGGTAAGGGTGGAGGTCACGCCGCCGTAGGCGTTGGTCTGGCTTGTCGTCTGGTTCTGGCCGATGGCATCTCCCGCCGCGCCGGCTGCGCCCAGCAGTCCGATCGTTGGTAGATAGCTTGAGGCATTCGACTTGCGCGTGCCGGAGATGCAGGGGATCCCGTTTTCATCAGAAATCCAGCCGATACCGCCACTGGTGCCGGTCTCTTTACCGCCGCTCTGGTTGCTGTTATTGCCGCCCTTGCCGCTGCGGTCCGGCTTCGGCAGAGTACGCACGGTGCCGTCGGTAAACACAAAGGTGACGCTGTTGACCTGACCACGCACGCAGGACAGGGTCCAGTCGCCGGAGGCGGTGCCGGAGACGATCGCACCCTCAACGTCCGGCAGCTCAATGCCGTTAGCCGTCAGGTTGTCTTTTCCGATAAGTACCTTAAAGGGATAAGGGTCGGTTACGGTGCCGTTGATCGGCACGCGACCGAGCAGTGCCGTCATGGCGCGGCTGCCAATCAGCGTGGAGTTCTCCGGAAGCGTATACACCGGTTCGGCCTCTTCTTCCGCGCCTTTTTCAGCGGTTGACCCCTTTACCTGCTGTTCATAGCTGCCTTTTTGCTTCGTCAGCGCGTTTTCACTGAGAAACGACGTCGGGAACTGTGAACCGCCGGTGCTGCTGCCCGACGCGCCATTTTTCTGCGCCGATGACGTGGAGGGGCTGTCCTGGGGCGTGACCCACATTAAGCCATCGCTGCCGGAGGCCGGGGCATTGCCACCGCCGGCACCCATACCGTCGAGACCCAGACCCAGCGGGATATCGCTGTCAGACCCTTTTGCCTTGTCTGTAATATCCTTACCAGCACTCTGCAGTTTATTCGTCAGCTCGTTGATTTTTTGCGTCAGGACGTTCTGCTGCTGGCGCATCTGATTTTCGCGCTCGTGATAGCTTTTCTCCACGCCCTGAACGGCCTGATTGACCTGTCCGGAAACGTTGGTATTGCGCTCGCGCAACTTTTCATTTTCATCCAGCAGCTTGGCATTCTGCCGGTTGAGAGAATCCTGCTGCTGACGAACGGCATTAAGCGAGCCCACGATCGTTTTCAGCGTGTCCTGAGGCGTATCGCCCTCGATGCCGAGCGCCTTGAGTTCCTGCGGAGACAGGTTTTTTAGCGCGTCATTTGTCTGTGCATGTGCAGTCTGCGTGGCGGGCTCCTGCGGCTTGCTGTTATGGCTTTTCACTGCAATAAATCCGCCACCAACCAGGATGGCCGGAACCAGCACTTTAACCAGTCCGTTTGACTTAATTTTCATAGCGGATCACCTTCTGGGCTGGGCGAGTAGCAGCCTTATGTGCGACGGAGGGCTCACGTACAAAAGCGTCATCAGGGCGACCGGCGGTAACTAGGTACAGTGTGGTTGTGTCTTCCGGCGTGCCGGCGGCACCCAGCCAGCGGTGCTGAAAGGTGGCCGTGACAAACTGGCCCTGCAGCTTTCGCGGATCGAGCACAACCTTCTGCGACGAGCTGTTGCGGATCCTCAGCGCGATGACGGTACGACCGGCCACGCCCCAGCCGGCTACCGGTGACACAGTCACGGGGGCCGAGGGGTATAATGTCGTAATGCGTGATGGCAGGTGCGGGTTAACGGGATGAATGCCCGGCACGGCTTCAACGGTGCGCACCGGTGCATACAGGTTCTGGGCTGCGTAACGCGTCAGCAGTACCGGAACAGGAGCCTTATAGCTGACTTTTTTACGCTTCGCCTGCGTGCTGTTGCCGTCGCTGGCGGCTTTCTGTGCGGTGCCGGCGGCAGCACTGCTGACCGTAGTGACGTCACCGCTGTAAACGATTTTAACCGGCTCGGCTGAAGCGGTGGCCGTTGTACGGACGTCCAGCAGAATAACCTCCCCGCTTTCCATGTCCTGCAGCTGCAGGCGCGACTGAGGGAAATCACTGTCGGCTTTGAGATAGACCGCGCCGCCGAGGCTCTGCACGCGCAGCTTGCCGTTCAGTGCCGGCGGAAAACCCACGCGCACGTTTTTATCAACGAAAATTACGCGTTCCTGACCAGTTTTGAGGGGGATCTGCAGCGGTACGCGTTCCCATTTCATCAGCTCGTCCGCTTGCGCCGGCGCGGAAAGCATCGCTGTGGCCGGCAGTAGTGATAATGACAGCGCCACAAGGCATGCACGAGATCCTGAGGTAAAAGATGGATTCAACATCAGAACATCCCCTTTCTTTCTGGTTTCGGCTGTTCAGGTGCGGCGGCTAGACGCTGCGGGATGCCTTCATAGCAGTCCAGCGCCATACCAAATGGATTAGATTCAGAGTCGCCGTCCCAGCGCACGACTTTTAGCGGATAGCGCACCATCGCGCGTTTAACCGGCTCGGTGAGGTAGTATTCGTCGGCAACAAGGTCGAGTTTCACCACCCAGTTATCACGATCGATGACTTTCACGCTGTCACCTGAATAACCGCGCCCTGGAATTTCATAAACGACGCGCACGCGGTCGGTCAGTTCGTTTTTTTCACCGCGAACTCTTGCATCCTCAGTAAGAAATGCCTTGCACTGTGGCGTCAGATAAGCTGAAAGCGACTGAATGCGGGCGGGATAGTCCACTTTGCCGTTTTTAGGCCAAGCGTTCAGCTGCTGGAAAATGTAATACGTAAAGCCGTAAACGGTCGGAGGCGGGATTTCCCACCACGGGCGTGTGCTGCCTTTACGCAAATCAGGCGGGTTGTGGATGGTCAACTTTTCAGGTGCCCGCATCCAGCCCGCCATTGCGGTAACCAGCAACAGCAGCAACACTACACAGGCCGCCCGCAGGGTAAAAATATGCTGATCGCGGCCCTTAACCGCGTGGCGAAAACGACTCATTTGGTACTCCTGAGGTTTTTGCTGCGTCGCAGGGACCAGCCCCGCGAGTCAATAATCAATCTGGGATCGCCCAGCCCCATACGGCGCTTTTTTAAAGCAAACCGCTGCCAGAGAAAATTCTCGGGTTTGCCACGTTTTTTACTGCTGAGCCACCGGCCACCAAAAGCGATTAGGACGAGAGGAAAAAGCAGCGTTACCGTTGGCACAATCAGCCAGCTGAAGAACGGGAGCAGAAGCAGGGAGAGAATAAAGCCAACCGCTACACCGATTAGCGCCGCAAGCCCTAATTCGGGGGTGGTAAACCCCCGAAAGACCACAGGCTCAGCGTTCAGGCGATCCGGTAAAAATCTTATGGTCGCCATTCTGAAATATCCTTAGGCGATGATTTCGGCAGACTTACCGAGCAGCCAGATGATGGCAACCAGCAGCGCGACACCAACGACCACAATCGAACCAAACTTCACCCAGGTGGCGCGTTCGTTACGCACTTCGTTAAAAGTAACTAGGCAGTTCTGGGCAACCATAAAGAATGCAATTGCGCAAAGCACGAGTCCACCCAAGACCAAGCCATCCTGGATATACCCCGTCAGCTGACCATTCAGACCGGTTCCGGCACCACTTGAAGAAGGAGCTTCAACGGTTGGCAGGTCCGCAAAGGCCGGCTTAACAGAAAGCCAGCCGAACAGGCTCACCGCCAGAGCGCGAACATAAGAAGACTTAGCCTTAGAAACTGAACGGGATACAACAGAAGCAAATTTAGACATGATTTCACCTGCATTAAGGGATTGAGTAAGGGTTAACTGCCAAACATCCAGATACTTACAACTAACAATAAAACTGAGCGGACAACGGCTCTGCCCACCGCGCCTTCCTTCAGGCGCTGATTTGCCCAGCCCGAGTAAACGTCAACAATTGCCCAGGCTGCCCACCAGAACATGAAACCGAACAGAAGCCCGAGGCAGAGAAGGTGCAGACCTGATGGCTCAAGATTTCCGGAACCCGCTTTAAAGGCAGCTTCCTGTGCAGCTGTCATCGCCATCAGGGACGCTCCCGGCGATAATTTCCCGCCACGCTAGACAAATCGCGGGGTTGGGCACGCGTTGGTTCCATATAGCGATCAATACCGGCGCTGATGGTCTTCAAATCGCCATTAGCACGCTGGTAGTCGAAGAAGTAGCGGCCACGCTCCGACGGATCAGCCTGTGCTGCGGCAACCCGCGCCCGTTCCAGCGAAGCCTGAACCTGGACGATCATTCGCTGCGCGGATGCCAGCTCGTCTTTCTCAGATGCAGACGCCGGAGAGGACGCGAGAAAGGTCAGGCCCAGCACACCGCCGCATAACAGAAGTTGTGTCGCCGGACGAAGAGATTTCATATGCACCTCCAGTGGTTGTTGAGTGCGGTAAGCATGCGAAATCTGGCTGCCGGGTTCAGCCGTTAACTCTTTTTGGAAAAATAAAAATTTAGAGTTCAGCGCAAATGCTGATTTATATTGAGAAAAGACACCTAGTTTGTTGTAACTAACTTAAAAGCACTGACGCCCCGCTATGCGGGTTGTCTGCTGACGGCAGGCTTCTGAAAACAAGTTTCAGTAGCCTCCGTCCAGCTCCGAGTTAAGGTCACCGAAATGATTAATTTAGTTCGTGCATGAATAATTAAAGGAAGGGATTTGATCTAGACCGACAGTGGTATATACACGTTGAAAGAAATTTACTGATAGCAAAAAATACAGCCTGCGGCGTACAGGCTGTATGTCATCATGGTTAGAGATATTTTTTGAACGATGCTGTTGTTACCGTAATGGTCAGCCCAAGCATTAACGCTGCAGGCAACAGCAGAAAGTTTGGATAAACCGCTGAAGGCCATGAAAGGTAGGCCATCACCGGCAAATACACAGCCGGTTTAATCAACCTTTTCGCGCGGTGGTACAAAAAAGACGACTCGTAACCGGCACCAAAACGGCGCAGATCACGACGGCCAAGCCCTTCAACCACGGCAACACATATAACCAGTACGAACAGCGGGACAGAAAGAGCAATAATGGTAACGCGGATCAGCGTCACGATAGAAACATATACCGTTGCCAGCATGTACTGCTGCAGATAATTACCCAGCCAGCTGCTGGCACCTTTAAGGTTGCGTGATACCTCATTGCCGCTGTTCATTTCGGCCTGATATGTCTGCTGTATCCAGCCGATGATCCCACTGTCCACAAACGCCCATTGATAGGCATCAGTCACCCAGCGCGTCACTGTTACAGCCGGCTCGGAAAGCAGCAGGCTGCGGGTAAAATCAGAAGACAAATAGCCAAACTCGGTATTCATCACCGCCTGGCTGTGCGCGGCACCCATTTCAGGCCAAAAGAACGCAATCCCGACATATTCAATGACAAGGCTCACTATCAGTGAAGCCAAGATCACGCCAACGAGTTTCCACGGCCAGCCCCAGACCAAGTTGTAAAGCAGGCCGTGCTCACGCGGTTGCGCGGGGTACTGCTGCGGATATTGCTGCGGTGCGGTACGACGTGCCTCAGCCATTGTTATCTCCCTTCACTGGCGTAGCTGCAGAACTGCGGCTGTCCCACCACCCTTCACTGCTGTGATAATTTCGGCGCATCTCTTCTGCAAGCCGCGCGATGTTCTCAGGCATATGCACGTCACCTGCATCGCCTGCCGGCAGCGGCATACGAATTTTCCAGAGCTGGCCACCCTCAAGCAGCGCAAACGCCTGACCTTTAGGCAGTGTGACAATGTCGGCAGGCTCAAGCAGTGGCACCTTAATGGTGCCGACGCGATCCTGAGTGCTGGAGGTAAAATCGTGATTGACAGTGACGTCAGCTGAATCCTGATGACCTGAGACCAGCGTTTTACTGTAGATTTCAACCTGCGGCAGCTGTGATGTCAGCAGCTCTGCCGTCCGGTTTTCTCGCACGCGCAGCATGATCAGGTTATTGAAGTTACCCTGAACCTGAGAGGTTTTGGCCGCGCTCCCGATACGGGCTTCGATATCAGATGAGGTCTGCGTATAGGCCGTCACCTGCATGCCCGCACCGCCACCTTTATTGATGAGCGGGATAAACTCATTGCCCATCAGTTCGTTGAATTCATCACAGTGCAGGTTAATGGGGTCTTTACCCTCTTTTGAACCCGGCAGGCCGCCGTTGATACCGTGCTTGTAGATGTGACCGGCCACGCTCACCAGATCGGCAAACATACTGTTACCTACGGCGCTAGCAACCTCGCTGTCGCTGAGCGCATCAAGCCCCACGTAAACGATGCCTTTTTTACGGATAACCTGCTCCCAATCAAAAATAGGGCGCGGATCTTCCATATTCAGATAATTGGGAGACAACAGCTCCGCCGTTTTACCGGTGGTCAGTTTTTCCAGCAGCGGCAGCAGTGACGCCACAATTTTGTCAAAGTAGGTACGGTCATAACGTACTGCAGAGCGCAGTCCGTCAAGTATCGGGTCATACAGTGCGTTTCCTGCGTCCGAACTCAGCGCCACTTCAACTGCCCAAATCCGGATAGCTTCAGGCTGCCCCTGCATGTTGCGCGGCACGTCGTCCTCACCAAATGCGTTGGCATTGTTCTCGATCTGACTGTTCAGTTCGGGTAGTTTCTCAGTAATGATTTTGTCGGCGTAACGCAGATACAGTTCGGCGATGTTGTTCACATAGCGGGTGATGAGCGTGTAATCCGGGCGTTCCCCAAGAGCAACCAGCGCCCGGGCAACGATATTCACGAACCGCCAGGCAAACTCGCGAAACGCTGCGCTGTTACCTTCACCGCTGAGCTGGCCGGCAACGCGGGTAGCCACCTCTGATACGCGCCCGAAGCGGCCTACGGCGTTATACCGCGCGGAAATATCAGGCCAGCCCAGATGGAAAACGGTCAGCTGATCGCCCCGGCCTGCCCGGTGAGCTTCCGCCCAAACCCTTTTCAGTAAGTCCGCATCGCCTTTTGGATCAAACACGATAGTGACGTCTCCACGACGTATATCCTGAGTGATTAACAGCTCAGCGAGGCGTGTTTTGCCCACGCGGGTTGTACCGTAGACAACCGTGTGACCGACACGCTCACGTAGATCGAGCGTGACGTCGGTTTCATCCGGTTCAATGCCGTGTACGACTGGATTACCGCCAACCGGGGGAAGCGGGCGAACCGGATTGACTGGCGTATCGGCACTGAGCAGTCTGCCGATCGCCGGCAAACTGTTTTCTGTCGCTTCCTCTAACTGGCGGGCAAGCTGATACAGCTTCGACGGCTTAAGGTAGTGGGCCACTTCCGGGCGCAGCGTATCGCGCAGGCGCTGGGTGTGTTTCTGGGTCCAGCGAAACCCACGGCCCAGAAAAAGCCGGCGTTTACTGACGGGGATCTGTTTTGACGTCATTACGTAGCGCGGTAAACGGCGAAGATTGCGGCGGTAGCGAATAACCTGTATTCCCTGACGCGCGCGCATGGCAGAAAGCACGGCGAATCCGCCGGCGGTGACGTAGCTGACGGAGGGGGCCAGGGCTACTGCCCAAGGCGCTGTCACGCAGACGATGGCGGCAGTGCCCGCTGCGACCGCTGTATTCAGCTCCACAGCCGGGCGCAGAAGGGCTTCAATTACGTATTTATCACTCACAAAGAAAACTCCTTAAAGGGTTTACCTGCCAGCAGAGCCAGAAGGCGTTGTCCGCTGATAATCATCAGTTGCTGTGAACCGCTGCTGACAGCCCTGCTTTTCTGGCCCGTCCGGCCGGTATGAATAAACAGGCCACGCTGCCCCATGCGCGTCAGCAGCGCGTCAAAGTCCTGAACGTGCGACGGCGTTATCGCCCGGCTGTAGCGCTTAGCCTGAATCAGCCAGCACTCGCCGTTTATGTGTACCCGTCCGTCCAGGCCGCCGTCGCCGCTGTATGACGCATTGCGCTGTACGGCATAGCCCTGACGCTCAAATGCCAGCAGCAGTAACTCCTCAAAGACGTAGGGATTAATCTTGCGCAGATAGCTCATGCGCTGCCCGTCTCCGCTGAGCTGGCGAAGGCGGGTATAGACGCGCTCTGCCGTTGCGCGATACCGGCGGTGCCGCCGCTCGCTGGCCGACTGCCGGCGAAAGCGCCAGAGCAGAAAAATAATCACGGCCAGCAGGACGGCCAGCAGGACCGGATTTGCCATCAGCAGTGCCGCGACGTAAGGGGCTGATATCACTGCCCTACCTCCTGAGATAAGCCGCTGTCCGTGATAAGTAAGGGGTAATGGGTCAGCTGCAGGCGGCGGGCAAGTTCAGATCCCGATGAGGGCGCCAGCTGAAGACCGGGCGCGAGACCGCGCAGAGCTTCCAGCGATTCTAGGCTTTCAACGTTCACCACGAGGCCGGCTGCATTTCTGGCCGAAAGCTGCTGTGCGTTCTGCTGCAGCCACTGCCGTGAATAGCTGTCATCACCAATGATAAACAGCGCTCCGATGCCCGGCAGCTGCAGCGACCGGGAAGTCACGTTTCCGGGGGAAAGTTCTGGCGTAATAACGGGCAGCATGGCCGCTTCACCCTGTTCAGGAGCTGCAGCAGGCGCAGGCGGCGTATCCTGGCGGTTTACGGCCTCGAAAATAGCCTGCGTGCTCTGCCCGCCCAGGTCTGCAATGACGTTGAGCTCAGCCAACGCGGCAGGCGAAAAGGCGATAAATGCGGTAACGATGAGGTTTTTCAGATTCATGATCACTGACTCCGTGGATCTATCCAGACGAGGCCGTTATCCGGCACCGATGCGGACGCTGTCTGCTCAACTGCGGTAGCGGCCGGCAGATGCGGCGAGGACTGGAGCATCGCGAGCTTGCTTTTAACGAAGGCGCGATAGCGGGCAGCGGGTGCGCCGCCTGCGGGATGGTGATAACAGCCGGCTGCATCGAGCCAGCTTCCGGGTTTCCGGTCCCAGCACTCGCGCAGGATGGCGGCAGCGGCGTTCAGATTCACGTAAGGATCCAGCGCCTCCCAAGTTGACGTAAAACGCTGGCCGTTCCAGCCGAGATTAACCTGGGCGATACCGACATCGATGCGCTTCAGTGAGTTTGTTTTCATGAACACCTGCAGCGCCTGCCAGGCTTCAAGGCGGGTTTTATAGCGATAGCCCTTACCCGCGACGTTGAGAGTCCACGGCCACGGGCGTTCGCCCTGCGGCAGCCTGCGCGATGATTCCTGCAGGCTGACGGAGTAGAGCGATTCTGGCGGCACGCTGTGCGCCTGCGCCACGCGCACATACCCCTCCGGAACGGTCTGTTTGCCACCGGCGAACGTGGAAAATGAAAGCAGCAGCAGCGCCGCTCCGGTCAGAATGCGGCGAGTTGCCATCCGTCTTCCCCCTGCTGCAGAACCACCGGCATGATGCCGTTACCGAACCGCATCCAGCGACCGCCGTCGTGATTCAGTGTGATCTGACGGCTGCGCACCCTGTCCAGCGGAATGTGATGGTCTTTTGCCCAGCCGCGAAGTTTCCCGTCATCGCCCTGGCTGTCTACAAGGTAGATATCAACCGGCCTGTTATCGGCTAATACCGCTGCCAGCCGGGCGTCACATTGCCCGCAGCCCGCTGACTTAACGAACAGTGCCAGCCGCCCTCCTGTGTCGTGCGCAATGCCGGCTGCGTTGCCCATATTTACCGCAAGCGTTTCCGGATAGAGCCGCTTCCATGCGGCGGTGACTTCGCGCTGGAAATCCAGCTCTTTTTGCGTACGCGCAAACTCTTCCTTAACCCACTTCTCAGCATACTGACGACGCTCAGCCTGGCTCCGCGCCTCAATACCTAGCGTTGACAACGGATCCAGACCCGGTGACTGAATGCCGCGCGGACCGTTCATCAGCGACTGATAGCGCTGATAATCGTCCTGACTCAGCCCCCACTGACCGGCTTGCTGCTTCAGATCCTGCACGCTGCTTTGCTGCACGCTCTGCGCCGGCGCATCCACCGGTTCGCCTCTGGAATTCTGAACCTGAACGCTGGCCTGCGCAGAGCAGCAAAGCATAATCGCTGCAAGACTGGCTATTTTTAGCTTCATATCGCCTCCGTTAGCGAACTTTGATAGTCGTTAAGCGTCCGTTTACGCGAAATTGCGCCTGCCTGTAACCGGCGTGAACAAGTGTCCAGCCATTAACGGTCTGGCCTTCGCCGATCAGGCGGATTTCAGCCAGCGAGCTGAATCCCGACGGCGCGATGGCCGCAAACGACTCCGTGCCCCGCTTTTCAACGCCGGTCAGTACAAATGGCGCTTTGCGGGCCACGGTGTTGACTGCCCGGTGCGGCTTAGCGGGTGCCGGCTTTTTTACAGGCGCTGCCGCTTTGGGTTCAGCTGTGGCCTGCTGCGCTTTCTGGGGCGGGTTCTGCAGTGCGGTGACTGACTGTTCCAGTGCAGCCTGACGGCTCTGCAGTGCAGTCTGCGAATCGTTTAGCTCATCGATCGAATGACGAACCTGACCGACTGCTTCAGATAAGCCTTTGGCAGACCAGGCTTCGACAGATTTACGGACCGCATCGAGCTGAACCTGCTGCTTTTTTATCGCCTCGGCCTGCGTGCTGATATTTGCCTGGAGAGGTTCAAGATCGGTTTTAGCCAGCGCCTGGGTGTAAACCACGTTTTGCTGCTTTTCGACGTAGCTGAGACGGTTTTCCTGCGACACGCCGGCGCGAAGAGATATGAATGCGAGACCAAGCGCGGCAATAGAAAGCGTGGTCAGTGCTATAGCCGGCAGCCGGCGTTTTACGGCGCTGAACCTGCCGCCTGATGACGGAACACCGTCATCTGCATTTTCGTGAGGGAAAGACGTTTCTGTGGTCATTTTGTCAGCCACCCTCCGTGAGCAGGCTGGGCCTGAATGGGACGAGGGGCGATCACCTGAGAGGAACTGGCAGAAGATGGAGTGCCTGCAGCCGGTGCGTAGGCGCTGGCAGAACGCGGCGGCAACTGTGTCACGGGCAACTGATAACCGGCACGCAGGCTGTGACAGACCACACGCTGTACGTCATCAACTTCAAGCTCCCATGCCGGGCCCGCCAGTACCTGCAGCGCGGTGCGAAGGCGCATAGGACCGAGCTGGAACTGGACTGCCGGCAGCGGCTGACGGTATAACACGCCGTTAGCCGGACCGGTCTGACAAAGCGAATAGCCGGACTGCTTCAGGGCATAGCGCATGGCGTCAGCCACGGTTGGCTGCACTGAGGAGGGGATGCGGACGTCAATAATCTGGGAAAGGGGGTCGCGTTGCACGGCTTGCGGATCCGTGCTGACCAGCAGGTAGCGATCGTAGCGAACCACTTCCGGCGTCCGCGCATATACATCATCAGCGGATGCCTGGATATTGCGGGATACGCTGACCGGGGCAACCGGTTCAGCAGGTGCCCGCTCCTGCAACTTCTGGGGCTGCTGAACGCACCCTGCCAGCAGCGCAAGCGGTAAAGCGGCAAAGACGGCGTTAAATTTCATCTGAAAAGTTCCTGTACAGTGAGAACAGGCTTCACTGTGCGCAACTCTTCGGCATGCTTCTATCAACAACTCTTTTTGCGATTTCAAAAAAAAACGCCGACCGGAGTCAGCGTTTTTTAATCAGCACCTTCAGGCGACCTGATGAGGCGGGTGCGTTACATCACCGCGCCCCTTTAACAAGCCATCGATTGAAATATCTTCGTCCAGTGCGTCCCAGTGGATACCACGGGGAGACAGTTCGTAATCTTTCAGCTGTTCGGCAGACGCGTTGCGAAGCCGGGGAAACCATGAAAGTGGTACGCCGATTATCCGCTCGTCTGAGAGTTCGACCCACATAGTGTGATGATCGAACCGAACGTTCTTAGCTGAAATAATCATTCCAGGCCTCCAGAAGCATGGGTTGGTGTTGCCTTATCACTGTCATCAACTCTTTTATCGTCCGGGAGTCAAATCCATCGTTACTTGCCAGTTTTACAACCGGCTCCAGCCAGAATTTTGCTTCTGTACCGGCCTTTATCACATGAATGTGAGCAGGTTCGCGCGGATTGCCTTCGTTGGAGTAGAAAAAGAACCGAAAACCGTTCAGCCGTAGTATGGCAGGCATCGTCAGTAACCTTTAAAGGATTATGGTGAAATTTACTGCAGTAATCAAAAGGCAGTGAGGGGTCGCAAAAAAACAGCGGCATATTGTGTTATGCCGCCCTTCTATTACGGATGCTCTTTCTGAGTCCATAAGTTAGCTTTAAGCGCATTTTCAGCGTCAATTTTCTTACGAAAATATTCGTTAGATTCTCGGGTTGCCGGTGCACCGCTTTCCTGATCTGCTGTACCAATATAATAGCCTCGACCAGATTGCATAACTTCCAGCGGAAGCGCCACGTTGAGATATTTCTGAGCTAAAAAGCCTGTTTGAGTATTCATAGAGTTACCTGTGAAAGATGACTTACTCTGTTTATAGCAAGTCTAAGGTGAGCGGATTTAGAATGAGTTATCAGCGTAAGATTGCTGCTGTGAAACAGTATTCTGTGCCTGATGAGGTTCAGCGCGTTCAGTCTTGAAGACCATGTCTTGGCCTATCTTGATCCAGTCCACTTTGATCAGGCGGGCTTTCAGACTGACGCGGCTTTCACCTGCGTGCTCACCATTTTTCAGCTGAAAAATGTCCGTTGATGGGTTGCTCAGAACAAAGCCAATCAGCACTTTCTTATCCTCATCTACCGCTTTCTGGCAACGGTTAATGAGGCTGCTGGCTTCTTTGCCGGCAACGGTGACGTCGAAACGCACATAAGAAGGGCTGTCGCTCGGACCTGACAGTGCGTTGATCACGCAGCTGATAAAGGTGCCGGACTGAGCATTTACCTGGCGAACGTTGCTGAGATAGCCCAGTCCGTTGATGGTCAGGTTGAAGTAGTCTTTAGATTTACCGGTGTTACTGGCATTAGAGGTGTTGTTTACAGACATGATGTTTTCTCCATGGAGGTCAAATTTAGTTCGACGGAGAAAACTTCTGCCCGGACGGGAGAAGTATTCCCGTCGGGGAGTCAGAATCAGCTAAATTCTGACTGTCTTGATAGTTGAATGTACCTTCATCGTCAGGCAGTAGGAGCCGTGATTGACGATATCTGCTTCCAAAGGCGAGCAGATGTACCACACTGATGTGTTCTCCCTTGCAGGCTACAGGAGTGTTATGTTCAGCCACCCGAAGGCGATTCTCTCAGGCCGATGAATCATTGGTGGTCGTCAGAGACGACAGACAAGCACGTTTATTTTTAAGCCAAATGTCACTACTGTCAACCTTTCTGGCTCTGTAGATTGAGAGTAGCCGGCGCAGAAGCTGGGCTTTTCCGGCCTTTACCAGTGCCCCGGCTTTTCCCCGCAACCTGGCGTCGAGTTTTACGGTTTGTCTCACCAATGATCCCCTTACAGTCCGAGTACTTCACACAGCCCCAGAATTTACCTTCCTTACTCTTACGCTGATGGGTCTGTCCGCCACACAGCGGACAGACAGGGCCGACCGGAACCGTGACCTTAAAGGCAGTGTCCCGCCCTTTTTCGACCAGATGTCGGGTCCACTGGCTTTGCTTTTGCATAAAATCACTGAGCCTGCTTTTTCCCTGGGCAATGTCATCCAGCGCCTGCTCCCACAGGGCCGTCATGCCCGGACTGGTCAGCGTCTCTGGCAAAGCAGCGATCAGCTCCCGCGCCATCTGCGTGGCAATGATGAATTTTCCTTTTTTCTCCAGGAAGCCCCGTTTAAACAGCGTTTCCAGTACGCCGCTGCGCGTTGCTTCCGTACCGAGCCCCGCGTTATCGCGAAGCACCTTCCTGAGCTGGGGATCCGTGACCAGGCTGGCGGCATTTTTCATGGCGGCAATAAGCGTTCCTTCCGTGTGGTGCGGCGGCGCTTTTGTCACATTATCTTTGACGTCTGCACCGGTGACGCTGCAGACATTGCCCTGTTCCAGCACGGGCAGCTGCGCTGCAGACTCTTTATCACCCTCTTCCTCTTCGGCCAGCTCCCCTCTGAACAGGAATTTCCACCCGGCATGAACCATCACGCGACCGCGCGTGCGGAAAAGCTGATTACCGATATTGAAGGTGGCATCCGTCACATCGGATTCCTGCAGCGGCATAAACTGAGCCAGATAGTGCAGGCGGATAAGAGTGTAGACTTTGAGCTCTTTAGCGTTCAGCTTTGCTATATCGAAGGGCTGTCGCGTAGGAATAATGGCGTGGTGCGCGGTAATTTTCTTGTCGTTCCAGACACGCGAGGTAAATGCGGTATCAAGACGGGAAAGTTCGCCGCCGATAGCCGGATCAGAATGCTGTACAGCCTGAAGAACGTCATTGACCTCTTCCCGCATCGATACAGGCAGATAACCGCAGTCAGTTCGCGGATAAGTCGTTGCTTTGTGCGTTTCATACAGTGACTGGGCTATAGACAGCACCTCATTAGCGCCCAAGCCCCATTTTCTGTTGCAGGCTTCCTGAAGATCTCCGAGGGAAAAACAGAGCGGTGCCGGCGTTTTAGCCCGCTTTTTCTCAACGGAAATCACACTGCCGTTCCCGGATTTAAGGCAGAGCTGCTGAACCGCCTGTGCAATTTGCTGATTTACACACCGTTTTTCATCATCACAGTATTGCTCCGCAGCAACCCATTCAGCTTCAAAACGGACACCGTCTTTTTCAAGCTGCGCTCTGACTTTCCACCAGGGCTTTGGTGTAAAGCCGGCAATTTCAAGATCCCGGTTAACCACTATAGCGAGCGTGGGCGTCTGCACCCTGCCCACGGAAAACACTTCCGATAATCCGGCTTCACCGGCCTTAAGGGTATAAAGCCGCGTCAGGTTCATCCCGATAAGCCAGTCCGCCCGCGAGCGGCCAATACCCGCCTGATACAGTTTTTCGGTCTTGTCGCCTGACAGCATTTCACTAAGGGCTTTTTTGATGCTGGCTTCATCCAGCGCGGAAAGCCACAGCCGGCGCACGGCACCGGTGTAATTGCAGTAATCCATCAGCTCACGCGCGATCACCTCACCTTCGCGATCGGCATCGGTTGCGATGACTACCTCACTGGCCTGTTTCAGCAGTTTTTTGATAACGCCAAACTGATCGGCAGTGTCTTTCTTGACGGTCATCTGCCAGCGGTCCGGGATGATCGGCAGAACCTCCGTGCGCCACGGGCGTCCAAACTGCTCGCCATAGGTTTCGGGCGTGGCCGTTTCCAGCAGATGGCCAACTGCCCACGTGACCGTAATGTTACCGCCGGTAATACACCCCTGGCCGCGCTGGCTGACGCCCAGCACGCGGGCAATATCTTTGGCCTGGGAGGGTTTTTCACATAGATAAAGCTGCATGCCGGCCTCCGGTTTTAGCGTGCCTGACCAGAAGCAACCTGGCGGACCTGAGACATAACGTTGTTGAATGTGCTCCCGGTAAGGTGCGATGCGACGGGCGATTTGTATGTCACATATACCCGCGTACCGGAACCGTTCTTTTCAAGCTCGATATCCATATGGTCGTTGTCACCCACATCGCTGCCCATACGATAGGAGCTCCCCGGAACGGCCTCCCACACTGGATGAGCATCCTCAATAGCAGCAGCGCTCCAGCGGCTGTTACGATCTCTGGAACGAATACGTTCAATTTCATCCGCACTCACATAGCCGTAGTGGCGCTTTAGTCGCGCGGCTGCCGTATCAATATCTACCGGCACGCTGAACTGTTTGCTGGCACTCTTCCCGCCAGATCCTGATGCTTTTGTCAGCACCGGCATACCGTTGCCGGAATCCATGGAACTTGAATCACTGCCACGCAGGGTTTTACTGATACTGAAAGCGGTATCGCTGATATTTTTGTTGATGCTGGCAAAGTCAGTGCCGGCACAGCCGCTGAGAAGGGCGCAGATAACGCCCAAAGTAATCATCCGGTTCAAATTAATCGTCCTCTGAGGTAACGGCAGAAAGTGGAGAGAATGAAGAACGTTTTTTGCCTGACATAACGGCAGGATCCGGTTCCCCCAGGCGCTCTATGGCAGCCAGACCCCGCGCCGTTTTATGGCGGATATCCTCGTATGTCACCGGCACGGTCCGGTAGTTCTGAATCAACCCGTAGACTACACGTATCGCTTTACTCCCTTTTTCGAGGAAATCATCGCGCTGTGAACGGGAGATCAGACCGTAATGGAATGCCCGGAAGGCTTTCAGCGCCAGCTGATCGTAATGCACTAACAGCCAGACACAGCGATAACCAAGGGGGGAACGGCTGAATACATCAAGGTTCAGCGGCTCGGAAGATGTAACTTCAGATATGGTGATACCTGCCGGAATGGCGGCTGTAATGGTTTCTATCTTTTTGACTTGCTCTTCCACCTTCTGAGTCGCCAGCTTAATGGCCTCTTCAAGTTTGACCAGCAACTCATCACCATAGGGGTTGCCGGCCGCTGCATCACGCCCGGCGAACCCCGCCCGCGAAATCGCTTCCGGCATCCCCAGAATTTTGGGGCGTTTTTCCGCCTTTGATTTCTCATCTGATCGATTGCGCCCTTCCCAGAGCCTGATTGCATAATGCGAATGCAGCTCGACAGTCAGCGTGGATACTAATCCGCCAGATCGCCGGGACGCTGTTTGTGGGGTTGTCTGTTCGGCCATAGCTGTCTCCTGATTGGCAAAGGCTTTCGTAAGTTAAGTGGCGATCCTCATTCCTGAGAGGACCGTAAACAATTCGAAATCAGATATTCGAAAAGTAAAATTTATTCGCTGCCTATGACGCTTAATTAATGACCACTGTTGCACCGTGCAACGCTGCTCTTTTTTTAACCACCGTTGCACCGTGCAACACCGCTCACTTTTTAACCTCTACTACACCGTGCAATACTGCTCGCTCTTGTGAGTCCGCTGGCTACCTAATCATTTCTCTGAGATCCAACAGACATTCGAAGACTCTGAACGATTTCTCTTACGCGCTCTTCACTGCACGTCTGCCGGCTATCAGGGCGGGAAGGCTTAAAAGGGCGTAGTTCAGGGCGCGGTGACGAGCTCATGTGATCAGGTACTTTTCGTACGTTTTCTGCAGGATAAAGCTCCCCCTGTCGGGCCTTTTTAAGCACCGTCAGCAACCAGCCAAGCGGGTTTTGCAGGCTGCCTTCACGCTGTACACGAATAACATTCGACAGCACCGAGGCAGAACGCTCAGGCGACAGCGCCTGCAGCTGGCGATTAACCATGTCCCGGTCTGCTGGTTTCAGCAGTGAGGCGAAGTCATCTGGCAGGCAAACCGAACCGGTTACGTATGTTTTATCTGTATTATTAGTAAAACTACGTACGTAACTGTTCGGATTCCGAACCCGGTTGCCATTCCCGCTACTCTCACTGTGTTCGGAATCCGAACCGGGCTGCAGATCATGCTTTTTTAAGCTGAGTTCGGAATCCGAACCCGGCGAGCGGCCTGTCTGCCCGGGTGCGGCACGGCGGATCGATTCTTCAGGACTTTGGGCTGAGCCCAGACGGGCCTCAATCATCTGGAGATGACTGCGATGATGGAGCATTGTGGGATCAAGCCGGATTTCACTGATGATTATCTTTGCTGTGGCGCTGACCGTCCGGTTACTGCTCAGACAGGCTTCAGCCACCGTTTTAAGCCAGTGTGGGTCGAACATTTCTGCATCAGCAAATGACAATGGCTCATCATGCTGCGCATAAATATTTCCTCTTACCCTTCCCTTTTCATCCCTGACGCGTTTGCAGAGGCTGAGCCAGCCCGTGATGCGTAACATCAGAAGTATCCGGCTGATGGTCTCTTTTGATGCCCTGCCTTTACCCGGCGTTGCCAGCTGCAGCTGCAATTCTTCATAGGAGGGAAAAACGGCACCGTCATTGCTCAAAGCGTGTAAGCGGATAATTATCCAGCCCATTTTATCAAGCGGGGAGAGACGTTGATCGAGAAGCAGCCGGCGAGGCATAGAATCGTGTATGTTACCCGTGAACAACAGACCGCCACGGACATAGCTGTTCTGTTCTTCCGGTAAACGTGCCGTCAGCCGATCAGTTAATTTTGTGACTGCCTGATGGATAAGGCTGTCATCTGGTAATGTCATTCTTCACCTTCTGAATACAAAAAAATGCTGAGCAATGTGCCGCTAAAGGCTCATCGCTCAGCATTCTGACTACGCTTCAGTTGCGCATAGCCGTGTTATAGCGCTCATGGTTCATCATCTCCCAAGTACGCCCTTCATCACGGCTGAGCAGTCGCCAGAACGGGCCGAGATCAACCTTGTAATAGCCCGTGCGGTTTTCATTCAGGCGCTTATAGTTACGCTCTCCGTGCCAGAATCGTTGAACCGCGCTGACCGCTTTTTTAGACAGTGACGCCGGAACAGTCGTCGGGGCTTTCAGGCCCGGTATGATCTCTTTAAATCGCATCCTGCCCCCATCTGATTACAGTGAACGCACTCCGCCGGTTAAAACTCATGCTCTTCTCCGCGTGGCCGCTGTCAGATTTTCACTCTCCCACTTGAGAACAGTGTTCCAGACTGCAGTGAGAGAAATATCCATTTGTTCAGCGGCAAGCAGCATCAAATCCAGCCCCTCATCCGTTTCGCTTCGAAGTGCTTTATTGTCATTTGCCGCCCAGATTTCCCACAGCTCCGTACTTTGTTCATCGCTAAGAACGGTTCCACGACCTGCACGAACTTTTATGCCGGCTATCCTGCGACGCGCCGCAACGTCATTACTCATCAGCCCGAAAAAATGCTCCATGAGCTTGATGGAACCACCCAGAGCAAGTGCGCGATCAATACGTTGCTTACGCGTTTGTTCTTCCCTAGCTTGCGTCATCAGTCGGGCCAGATTGTCCTGGTTTATCTGGAACGAAAGGACAGAAACCTCGCTATTGATGATGTAATGAATATCTTCAATGGTCATATCTTTCAGCGTGGCAATCTCTTCAGACGTTAGTCCCATTTTGTCACAGCGCCGTATAAACCCATTTTTGAGTTCCATGACTAAGTCAAGCAGGAAGCCATTAGCAGCCCGGGAGAGGTTCGTGTTCATCAGTTACCCTTCATTTGCAGGAACAATGGAAGCAGCACTTTTGCGCTGCAGTTCTCGGAGACGACGAAGGATCCTGATTAGCCGAAACACCGTCAGGGTTTGCTCGTCATCAAAAACAGGTTTAGCTGATTCAGATGACCCGATCAGCAATTCAGAAGTGAGGTTCGCAGCATCCTGATAACTCGTATCGTCTGTCAGTGAAGCGAGAAATAAGGCTACAAGAGGAGCATCATTAACAGGCACTGAAAGCCGATAACCAGACTGTGATGCGTTTTCGCTGGCAGGTGTTAACGAATTACCACAGTCATGAGCACTGGCAATATCCCAGCTCAGACGCCAGGCCAAACTTTGCAAATGCTCAATGTCATCCTGAAGGGCACTAACGTGCCAGAGCGAATGGATTTCTGGTTGAGCAACAGCTGGCAAATAATCATCTGGGCCTTGTAAAGCATGCGATTCATCTTCTTTTACTAAAGAAGATGAATCCTTAGGTTGCTCCTTTACGGTAGGTTGCTCTACGCCAGAAGTATCATCCTCAAGCAGGGTTGAATCGCCTGGAGTCAATTCATCAGACAGCTGACTGAGTTCAGCTACATCGTCATTTGCAACCGTTGTGGAATTGGCCGGTAAACCAGAAGAAACAGCCAAAGTAATGTCTTCAGCAGGTTCTGCTTTTACTTTGTCGGCACCACGTAGCTCAAGCAACCAGCCATCATAGTCAAGGTCATCGCAAGGAAACGCATCTGTAAGGTCGCCAATAAGTTCATCAGTGAACATTTCAATTGACCATAGTTCAGGATCATCAAATTTACGGCAGCACTCGCCAAATACATTTGTGAAATCGGCTTCTGTACAAATATTCTTTTCAAACCGGTACTTATCCCAAACTTTTTCAGCTCCATGACGGAGTTTGAGCAATTTTCTAAGCTCACGACCACCAAAGCCGGATGCGAGCAATACAGGCATCCAGGGATAGATATTTGTCACCACATCTTCCATTCGGCTAACACTGGAGAAATGTACGGGCAGGCCGCTGTTAGTTAGTTCAACGGCAAGATTACGCAAAGAAATTTTTTTCCCACGTTCTTCTTCGAGCAATAACCGCGCTTCACTTACAGAGAGAGCTTTATCGATGAAAGTTAACTGTCCATGAGTTTCATTTTCAGCGAGGTGCCCCGCGAGACACTGGAAGCGTCCAGGCCACGGCTTTTCAATGCAGGTCATTTTGAAAAAACGTGGATCTCCAGTCTCATCCCAAAGTTCACGCATGATGGTGTAACGCGTGTTACCGCCATCGCTAAAGGTCCACTTACCATCGGGAAGACGGGGATCGCGCGTCACTAAAGGCACAGAATTAAGACCGCGCGCGCGAATAGATGCTTTGAGATCATCAAACAAAGGATTACGGCTTTTGCGCGGATTATCTGGATTCACACAAAGCTCATCCAGAGTAAAATCCCTGGCCTGATTGCTACTATTAACAGACGAGTTTTCTACCAGTTGAAGTTTACTCATTGACCAGCACTCCTAAAATCGTAACCAAAGTCATACCCGCCTTCAAAATATTCACTGAAGAGAGTAAACCTACTGTCAAACTGGGTTTTGATGGTGCCGGTAGGGCCTTGACGCTGTTTACCGATGATGATTTCAGCCTGACCGGGATGCGCCGTATCAGCGTGGTAGACTTCATCGCGGTAAATAAATGCAATCAGGTCAGCATCCTGCTCAAGAGCGCCTGAATCACGCAGATCACCATTATTGGGACGTTTGTCCGCACGCTGTTCTACCTGTCGATTGAGCTGCGACAGAGCCAAGATGGGACAGTCAAGCTCTTTGCCAAGCGCCTTAAGCGAACGGGAAATTTCGGCGATTTCCTGCGTGCGGTTTTCCATATCCGGGCATCGCATAAGCTGTAAATAATCGACCATGATTAAGGCAGGCTTGCCGTACTTACGAACATAGCGACGCGCACGGGTACGTAGCGTCGCCGGCGTCTGGAAGCTGTTGTCGTCGATAATAAGTCGGTCGCGCCACGCTGCTATTTCTGTTGCGCCCTGGCTGATGCGGCCCCAATCTTCATCGCTCAGGTTGCCACTACGAAGTTTGGTCAGATCAACACGGCTGCGCATCGATAGCATGCGCATAGTTAGCTGATCAGTTGGCATTTCAATACTAAAAATAAAGACAGCGTCTTGAGGCTTACTTTCTATTGCACCGATGCACCAACTAACAGCCAGAGCGGTTTTACCCATAGAGGGACGTGCTGCGAGGATAATCAGATCACCTGGTTGCAAGCCACATGTCATGAAGTCCAATTCAGCCATGCCTGTTGATGTTCCAGTGATACCGTTTTCAGTTGCAGTAGCTACTTCAAGCTTGCTGAGCACTTGATCAAGGGCAACCATAATTTCTGATTCGCACTCGTTTGCGCTTGTGCCTTGCTCATGAAGCCGGAAGAGCGCATTTTCAGCTTGATCTGCGACCGTTTGCGAACTGAGCCGATTGGTTTGGATATCAGCTACAAGGCTGTTGCCGATAACCAGCAGAGTACGCAAACGGCTCTTTTCAACGATGACATCCGCATAACCAAGAATGTTTGCAGCTGAAGGCGTGTTCTTGCTCAATTCCGCTAAGTAAGCAAAGCCGCCACTTTGCTCAAGCGCACCGTCACGCTCCAACTTCTCGCTAAGGGTTATCAGGTCGATAGGCTGGGATAACAAAGACAAGCTGCTCATAGCCTTAAATATATGACGATGGGCAGCGACAAAGAAATCTTGTGCTGTCAGTAGGATGTTTATTTCATCCCAACGGTCATTATCCAGCATCAACGCACCCAGAACACATTGTTCGGCTTGCGTTGAATGAGGTACAGCTAACTGAGTGCTGGGCTGATTAGGCATGAGTCTATCCCTCCACAGAACATGTGGATTTGCTGAGCTATGGATAATGGATGTGTTACGTAATTGCAGACCTAGCAGTTAGTTCAGTTACGTATTGATCTAAATAAGTGTCGATAAGACCTTGAACGATTTTCGAAGCGCTTATAACTCGACCTGATGAATGAGTAAGCTTTACTGCACACCCTTCCAGATTGTTACGTCTTACTGGACCTATATAAATGATGGGAGCCGGGGCTCGTGATTGATTATGTGAGGGCATATCATCTCCAGGATAAGTTTTACTTAGGACTTTCCTTAACCCAAATGACGGGAAAGGAATATCAAATTGCTAAAACGGATCGGAACCCTGATTGCTCAAAAACCCTCTCAGATGGCTTCTGGATGGGTTATGCCCTCACTTCTCACTTAAAAAGCGTCAAGAAAAGGTCATTTTATGATAATGTTTAACACTAAATTTGTTAACTGTTTACATATTACCACTACTAATGCCTTTTATGCAATTTTTTCCCATTAAGCAGGAATTATTCCCGAAACCTATGCAATTTTTTCCTTTAAAATCATTGCAATAATTTCCGTTAAGGAATGCGAATGTTAGACACGATTGAGAAGAGACTTAAGTGTTGCAGGGCTGCGACGGGTACAACGCCACAGGAAGTTGTGAGCTACATACAGCAAAAAAATATGGACCTGTCCTACACCACTTACACACGCTGGGAATCTGACGGTTCAGTTCCTGCTCGTAGAATGGATGTGATTCATATAATTGCTGAGTTTTTCACCGAGAATGGTCTGCAGGTAAATGGTCAGTGGATCATGACGGGTGAAGGGTTCCCGCCCCAGTTCACAGAATATGCGAAGCTCGACGAAGACACGCTTTTCATCCTTGCAAGCCGCCAACTACCAGATGTTGAACTGGTTCAGATAGGCGGCATGTATGGTGAACCATATGTAAGTTTCGGAGAGTTCTGTATTGTATCTACAGTCACAAATATCGACCCTAATAATAATAAATTGTGTTATGTAAAAAGTGAAAGTGGGTTACATATTGGTGTACTGAAAGTAATGGATGAAAAATCAATCATTCTGGAAGGTAACCAAAGCATAACACTGATGAAAAATGATATTTATGAATGCCGGAGAGTTAAATGGATTCAAAAGAAGTGAAGTTAAAATTTCATCAGTGCAGCAATGAAGTAATAAATTTCCTCGATAAACTTGAGCGTACTACATACATTTCTACATTACTGGTCGTTAATAACAACATTTCAGCCCACCAAAGCAACGGCTACGCTGAATGGGATAACAAATTTTATTACGAAGGTAAGTATAAAGACAGCCTGTTAATAAAGATGGGAATTGAGCTTACAAAAATAAGCAAAGGTGACGTCAGCACTGTCATCTGGGATGACGCCTTACGCAATGAAAAAAATAACTTCATTGATACGCAAAGGAAAGAACATAATATATATCATGGCATTAGCTTCATATATGGTATAGAGAATGATATGAGCATGGCGCTTAATATCTGCACCGGAGCTGATACCTCGCAAAAAGAATTTGAAAATCTGATACTGCCAATGCGCTTTGCACTACTGAACTACTTTAAGGACTTATAATGTTTACCAAAACCTATTCCGTGGATGAAAAGCACGTTGATTTTCAAGGCGTTGTGGATGGACTATATTATCCCTTCTACATGGAGTGGACGCGTCACGCCTTTATGAAAGAGGAACTGGGACTGGATCTGGAACAGGAGTTCGCTGAAGGGCGCCTTCACATGATCCTTGAATACACGCTGCGCTTTAAAAAGAGCCTGCAGAAAGGGGATGAAATGCAGGTAACATGCGCCCTTCAGGCAAACGAGAAGCGCAGCCGTGTCAATTTCGTCCAGCAAATACTGGTTAACGATGTTGTGTATGCAGAAGCGGTATTCACCGCTACGTGTATCGCTAACGGCAGACCTGGTATCCCTGATGTAGTGAAAAATGCTATTCCTGCCTGAGTTTTCTGAGGGAACCCTGCCGGGTTCCCCTGTCAATTTTCAATCAGTATATATCGACTGTCTTTAACCTTATCCTTTCCTGCTTGATAAAATAAAGAGAGCCGAACTAAATATCCACTCCGCTTCTGATATTTACCTTCCAGACCTTCAGATTCATATATTCTCACCCTAAAAAAACGCTTATCGTTACGCATATGCAATACGCCATTCTTTTCAAATGACGCCTGAACAGCCCTACGATCGTTATCAATGCCTGCTGCCTCAATGAATTTAAAAGGTGCTCCCGGCAGGGAAATAAACATAAATCCACTCACTGCATGAAGCAGACTGTCGCTCTCATTCACGCTGAGAGATTTATTATTAACTGACTCTCTGAGCCACAATAAAAACTGCTCACCAAGATTACCTGCATTACTGCTTTCAGGTGCAGCGAGAATAACGGGGTGTTCACACGCCGCTTTTTCGTTGTCGGTTTGATCCAGCACTGAATCAATCACAGGCGATATTTCCTGCGGCCTAGCATCGGGAATAAGTTCCGGGCTTTCATCCGGAACTGCAATCATCTGTTCATTCATATCCTGTACAGGCAAACACTCATCTGCTGTAGCCGTAACTGCTCTCTCCGCCTGTTCATCCTCGTTGGTGTCCGCCGGTTCAGCTGCTGCAAACATGCTGAGAAGGACGGTCGTATCATCATCATCCGCTTTTTCAGCCACTGGCTGCTCAGTTACTGCGCCGCAGTTTTCTGAAAGTGCCGAGGGCAAAGATCCGGTTTCATCATCCGCACTTAACGAAGGTTCTGCGTTCACTGGTGCGAGACCGGAGGCCAGATCCTCAGCACTTTCCGACCGGGTATCGGCGAGTGCAGAGGCGGCACTGATGATATCGCCCGGGGATATCGTTACCGGTATCCCCGGATCCGGCACCAGCTCCGCAGCGGCTATTGCAGGTAAGCCCGTCTGCGCATAACCGGCGGGTGAACCGCTCATTCCTCGCGCTTTGTCGAGAATTTCTTTGATGAGCGGCATAGCTGCCGCATCCCCGCCGGCCAGAGAAGCCATCACCCGCATGGCCTGGCGATCGCCACAGAGCCAGGTGACTCCGTCATCAGGCAACAGCCTGGCGGCCATTATTGCCGCCGTACCGGCATCAGCTACATTGCTTATCCGAAATCGATAGGGCGCACCCGGCGATGACAGACCGGGGATCCAGCATTGCCCGTCCAGTAATTCACCTTCAATCCTGCTCAGTTGTGGCAGATGCGCGGTAAGCGCTGACCAGAAAACAATCGCATTCCAGAGCGTGTTTTTAGCGGCCTGTTCCTCGGGTGACGCGCCGGGAGGAAACATATGGCCTTTTGCCAGCCTAACGCTGCAGGCGGTAAATTTCAGGGTGAGATCTATGTATCCGCCCTCTTTACTCCATTCACCTTCCGCGCTGGCCGGCACGTTCTGTACGCTCTCAACGAGTTTTTGAAGCGGTGCCAGGTAAAGCCGGTTATAAATCTTCTCAGGCAAAGACGTGTTATCCCAGATTTGCCTGAGAAGGAGCTTACGATGCGGGGAAGAAAGAAGCTCTACGGCTGAATTTGGCGCGAAATATCCCGGCGGAACCTTACCGCCAGCCTGCGCTGATTTAGCCGCGTTTTGCCCCCCGGATATCATGGTTATGAGCTTACTGAACATTCTGGCTCCCTGATAATTCAGCTTCATTGCTGATATTAAGCGCAGCCTTTGCGCTTTCTGAGTCCTTTCCGTCCGGCGTTTCAGAGTCTCCACTTAGTGCATCGAGGCAGCCGGTCACAATACAGACCAGCTCATTCGGCACCAGAATTTTGCGCGCGCGCGTCACCGATACGTACAGAAGATTCAACTCATCTTCTTTTTCGCGCGGGTTTAAAAGGGGATCGGTAATATCAACAAAATCGTCGTTCATTTTGACCACGTTCCACTCAAGCCCTTTACTGCGGTGCGCCGTGACGACCGTCACATCAGCATCGCTTTCGCGCGTCACCGCCTGCTTTTTTAACACGGCCAGTAGCATTGGCAGCGGAAAGAACATGTCCAGAAGCCGAACTCCCTGCCCCATTTCCGGATCCTTTGTTGCTTTGGCAGTAGACCGGTATGCTTCAAAATCGCTGAAGTCTCGCGTCAGCTGCGGCGACTGGATGCGATCCGGCATATCGACCGAAAGCCAGTACAAATCTTCCAGTTCACCAATGCGATATCCCTCCATGCCGCCCACCCAGTACACCTTTTTACCCGTCAGGCTCTCCATCAGGGCTGAGCCAATCACGCCCGCTACCGTCCGGCTGATAACGCAGCAGTGCGCGGTTCCGGCGGGCAGTTCAGGTACAACCTGGTCCTCACCGCCAAGGCCGCAGATCCGGCGGGTTTCCCCCGCCTCGGCAAGCAGGGTATTCGCAACGTCTGCGACCGCCGGCCCAAACCGGAAGCTGTTCGTCAGCCACAGCCTGTCTGCAGTCTCCAGCTGTGGAGAAACGAGAGCGTTTTCCGCCCCCCTGAAGCGATATATCTGCTGATAACGATCGCCGACCAGGATGATGCGACAGGGCTGGCTAAGAACAAACTGACTGGTCACCGGATTCGCATCCTGCGCCTCATCGAACAGGATTACGTCCCATTGCTTGTTCAGCTCCGGAACGGACAGCTGATAAAGTTTAAGATAGGTGTCATGCGTTACCGGAAAATGTGAGTCCATACGGGTCATTTCGTGCCATATGACCTGTGCAGCACCGAGTATTTTGCCCGCGTCCAGTCCGCTCCGTTCGCTCTCATCGGGCAGATGCAGAAATGAGATTTCTTCGTCGGCGCTGTACAGAAAGGTATTGAGCGTGTTCAGCGCAGTCCGAGCCAGCAGCCAGTGACGGGTGTTGAGCAGCCGCGCAATATCCGTTACGCGCAGAGACGTGGTTAGCCGCGCCTGAAAGTGCCGCCCGAACGCCGGCCATGCCAGTTGATGAAACGTTCTGCACTCGACGTTAAAAGGAAAACGACGCTCGGACTCCTCCCTGATCGCGCGATTGTAAGCGAGATAAAGCATCCGCTCCGTGGGGTTTGCCAGCGCGTAGGCTTCAAGCGTGGACGTTTTGCCCGTACCGGCAAACGCCGTAACGACAAGTTTTGTGCCTTTCCAGGCGATGATCTGTGCCTGCTCCTGCGTGGGTTGCATTTATTCAGTACCTCCGTCAGCGTCATGCCATGAACCATGCCCTGCCGGGGAGGCGGTATCCACCGCAAACTCTATACTGACCAGCAAAAAAAAACGCCTCCGGAGAGGCGTTATGGTCAGGCTGGGCGTTGCTCTGCGCGGCCGAGTTTTGCTGCCCACCTGGCGGTGTAGTGCAGCGGGGTGTAAAGCGTGCGACGCCGTTCAAGCGTCAGCGCATTTCCGGTCACAACCTCTGCCGCAATGCCGCAGAGCGAGAGCTGTATATAGGACATACTGGCGGCCAGCGGATCAACGTCCGTCACCGACACCCACAGCTGTTCTGAGACCGTGTAACCGCGCTGAGCAAACTCTTCAGCGAAGGCGATGACCATACAACCTGCACCGCTCGCCGGTTCCTGCAGGGTAATGAAGTCTTTTCCCTGCATCAGCGCATCGATGCCGGAAAGCTGCACTGATGCCATCATTCGCGATACGTCCCACGGCGTAAAAAACTGGCCGCGATACTTATCTCCCAGCTCAAGCTCCATAAAAACGCTGCCGAGAAAATCACAACGTTCCTGATCGAGCGCCATCACGACGTGACCCAGTAACTCAGCCATCCGGGTGACGTCTTCCTTCTCGTAGCCGGCAATTATGCTCAGATACTGCTTTTCCAGCTCTGCATCGTGCGCAACACCGTTGTGCAGCGCAATAGCAGCGCAGCTGACGAAGTCCTCAAACACTTTGTGCCGGTGATGATAACGGGCCGTGATGTTGAAAATCTTCAGGAATGCGCTGCGATGGTTGATAAAAGTCATGCGTGTTCTCCATAAAAAAAGGGGAACACGCCCCTGAGGAGGTGTTCCCCTCAGGGTGTGAGGCAAGCCCTACGGCCCGCCTTTTTTGGTTAGCAGCTGTACGTGGTGAATCCTTCCGCCTCCGGAGCCCCTGATTCAAAAATCAGGATTTCCACGGCATCCGAACGCATCAGTGAAGCGATCACGCGGCGGGCTTCTTTCGATAACCCGGCTTCTTTCAGCCGCAGAACCGGCGCGGTACACGCGGTTAACCGCAGAAGATAGCCCCCACCGATATAGTGGACCCACTCACCGTCACCGACTTCACGGGTCGTGATTTCATCCAGCAGCGCATTGTCTTCTGCGCTGAGGTGAGCCGTCGAAATAACGCGGCAGCGAAGGTACTCACTGTTGCCGCTCATACCTGTGCCGCCTGATGAACGGATGTTGCACCTTCTGATTCATAAGGTTCAACTACCGGCACCAGATGCAGCCCAGGCCTGCCGTCGTCCAGCTCGTCAATAATCACCTCAGCACTGCAGACGTGCTCGCCCCGATCGTAACAGTCATAACCATCAAGATCGTGAATCGGCTCGCTGTACCAGTGCCGAATTTCACAGTCAAAGGTCGATGACAGTGCCGCGATGACCTCTGCTGCCGGCGGGAACCAGGCGGAATCAAACGCAAGTTTTATGCTGCTGACGCCATCACGTTCCCAGCTGACATTGTGACCTGCCGGCCACTCCATACCGTACTGCCGGCAATAGAGGCTGCAGGACGTAGACGCCCCGGACAGGAGTCCGCCACTTCCGTTCAGTTCGGCAGCCAGCCGGCTCGGGATTATCTGCAGCATATCGCAGGGTTGCGCCCTGTCAGGCAGCTGACTCAGTCGTTCCCAGCACTGGCCCGGATCGATTTCCCGGGAAAGCGTGGCAATACCAAACCAGTCTGCATAGCGTTCCTCAATGAGTCGCGCGATATGTCTGCGTGAAACGTCCGGAATACTGTCCCAGCGGATCGCGTCGATACCCGACTGATGGTAAAGCCGCTCAATTTTGCGCAGATGCTCCCCGTCAAGCGGTACGTCATTGCGCAGTAAACCGAGCCACTGCTCAAACGCCAGATTGGCTGGCGTGCCCTGTCCCGTTCCGCTCTGCATTAACTCGGGAAACGGCGGAAAAGACTCCGTTTTAACCGGGCGTAGCAGGCCGCCATACCCCGCCAGAAACAGCTTTATGCTGCGCATGACGGCGTGACGGTAAAGCGGTACAGCTTCACCGCTGATCCACTCTTCCATAATGCTGATGAGCGCGGATTTTCCGGTGATTTCTAAACGGTTATGGCACCAGTCTGACATGGTAGATTCCTCTTTTTTCAAAAAAAGAGGGCACTGTCCCGTGAGGAACAATGCCCTCACGGGACGGCAACGTGTTTACTTAACGATGCCGGGTTGGTGTGTTATGCAGCTTCAGCCGCACTTTTATCTAACTGCAGTAAGAATTCTGACGCTTCCCTTGCGTGCCGGCAGGCACGGAAAAGCGCTTTTTTGTCCGACTTCAGTACCTCAAGCCATGAATTTATATAGCTGTCGTGCTGGACATCGCCAAACACACCGAGCTGGGCGCAGAGAAACGCGCTGCCCATCTCCGCTATCAGCTCCTCAAACGCATAAACCGGATCGCCGAACTTTTTCGACGGTTTGGTTATGCCTTCGCGGTTCAGTCGTGACTCATGGCCGGTGGCGTGCACAACTTCATGCAGCAGCGTGCTGAAATAGTCGGCGTGGGTAAAAAATTGTTCAGCCTTCGGCATCAGTATGGAATCAGTGTGTCTGGCGTAACAGGCCCGGTTCTGTAATCTGAACTCAACCTTAACGCCCGCCATATGCACAATCTCACATATCCGTTTTTCCGTCGGCCAGTCGATCGTAGCGGGGTATTCAGCTACGGGAGGCTCATGCGGTACAGCCGCAACACTATCCGGTAAACCGTCACACTGCTCTACGTTAAACAGGAAGTTAGGCTTTATCATGGCCCGCGATTCCATCAGTGGCTTACCGTCGGAATCAAACAACTTGTTTCCGCTGGCGTCCTCAGCCTGCTTTTCAAAAGGTCTGAAGATAATTGCCTCTGATGACGTTTCACCTTTGCGAACCTGACCGCCCAGCTCCTGCGCCTGACGATACGTTACCCAGCGATCGGTGCTGTATCCTTTTTCCTCTGCGGCCAGCCATAACAGCAGCACGTTTACGCCGCTGTAAGGCTTACCGGTTAAGGCATTAACCGGTAACGGACCCGCTGCGGCGTAGCGGCCAGCAGTGCGCCACGGTTTTTTCCATGGCGCCACGCCGTTCTCAAGTGCCTCAACGATACGGTCAGTGACCTTCTGGTACAGATCGACACCCTCAGTTTTCTTCGTGCGACGGGTTTTGGTTGGTTTAGTCATGGGATGCTCCTTAAATGAAAAAAAGGGCGCATCCCTCCCCTGACGGGCGAGAAATACGCCCGTCAGGGAAAGTGGTTAACGCACCGGAGAAATAATCTTTCCGTCGGTGGTTATGCTGTTCAGCCGCAACCGGAGTTGCCACCTTGAATGATAGAAAGCGTGGCGGTCATGCCGCTTACTGTCAGTAAACATTGCTTCTTCAAGCATTAAAGCTGCCGAACCGAACCACCGGGCCCGCTCTTCGTCGCAGCTGCAGTCACAAAAATCCGAAGTCCTCATCCGGTCGATCCGCTCACGGTACAGCGCGAGTTTACGCTGACTGAGCCAGCTGATAGTTTTGCGCTTCAGCTGATAGGGTGAACGGACAGACAGAACAACCACCCTGTCTACCGGCGTTATGGGACTGAAAAAGGCCGGGTCATCGACAGTGAGATCGTATGTCTCTGAGATATGACCAAACTTCAGTTCTACCTGCACGCCCGGGTGGGTACTCCCACCGCTGTATTCAAGCGCATAAATTCGCGCCTTGCGGTAGAAAAGCTGACCGGGCGATCCGTTCCTGAACTCCAGGAACAAACCTTCCTGCGAACTGATAACAAGCCTGACTGACATAGCATGATGGTAAGTTTCATGAAACAGCTGCGCGAGCGCGTCACTGCTGAAAGTAAACATAGGATCACCTGCTGTAATAGCGGGATCTGTCTCCTTCCGGAGAGCAAATCCCGGAAGGATGGGTATACAGGTCAGCTGTTGTGCTGCTGGGCAAGCCAGAACTCAATGCCTGATATGGCTTCCCACTCTTCAGTGGTGACCTGCTTGCCGGGACCGGAGGTTTTTACCAGCAGCAGGTGTTCAATTGCGCCGGGTATAACAAACGATGCCGGTATTTTTTCAGGTGCTTTGGTAAACATATCCATATTCCATGCCAGCCATCGCTGCGCGAAATGCCAGTTTTGCGGACAGGAACTGGTTATGTGATAGCTGTCGGGACATAGGTTATGCAGAAGAACCAGCACGATACGCACGAATAAATCCTGTTTGCATCGCTGGCTCTCCACTTTACGGTATGGCCGAAAATTATCCGAAAGCGTCTGCCTGAGATAGAACGGATTGAGGCAGTAGCCTTCGCCGTCCTTATGGTTGAATGTGACCGAACCATCTTCGTCAAAAAGTTCTGACGCGCGGTTCATGTCAAAACCCAGCTGCTTATAAGGCCGGAGTTGAGCGGGAAGAAGCCAGAAAGCTTCTTTGACTGCGTCGGTAAATCTGAACCACTGTTCATCATTTATGGACGCTCCTTGCTCAAACTGGTAAACGCCCGGAAGGACCAGAGGATCAGTTGGTGTATGTGTCATGATAAATCTCCATTAAAAAGGGGATTTACCGCCCACAGGGAGGTAAATCCCTGTTGGGCTAAGTTAGTCTATCCGGAGAGTTAATCCCGGAAGGATGGTTCATAAAGGTAATGTCAGCGTTTGCCGGTTTTCAGTTCTTCGAGCGTGAACTCAAGTTCTGAAATCAGTCCCCAGTCAGCCGTCGTAAACGGACGATCACCCCCGGAAACGCTTCTGATGAGCAATTCATCAGCTGCGCCGGTAATGAAACCTTCCGTGCTAAAAGGCTGAGGAGCATTACTGTCAGCAATCAGTTGGTGCCGTATTGCCCAGCGAACAGGAAGCGCCCAGCTGACGCCGCCGACTGATGACGTTATCTCAAAGCAGTCTGAGCAATGGTGATACAGCATCAGTAGCGCTATCCGCGTGAAGAAGTCGATGGGCTGACCTTCAGTTTCAATACGCAAATCAGGGCTCATATCCAGAGTAAACATCACGCTTTTGGATATGTGATTTCCTTCGTCTTTTCCACCGAATTCAAAAGCCCCGGGGTGAGTAAACATCATGGATGCGCGTTCCAAACGTGTACCGTTAGTTGGCGAGCACGGACGGAGATGTACCGGTAACAGCCAGAATGCTTCTGTGACTGCCAGGGTGAAACTGTGCCACTGGCTCGGGGATATCGATCCGCTCTGCTTCACGGTGTAGGTAACGTGTTGGGGCGGTACGGAGATTGGTGTCATGATAAATCCTCAAAAAAAGGGGATTTATCCCCCTGATGGGGAATAAATCCCCACAGGGTTAAGTCAGATTAGAAAGATTTTAATCGGCCAATTGCCAGATCTCCCTCCATCACTGATATGCATAACGCAGTGTTGCCATCTGATTCGCCAGCTTCAGTGCAAAACGGCGAGCCTGACGGTAAGAGCGGAATACCTCATCCGGCTTTTTCAGAGAACCAAACCGGTGATTACCGTAAAACGTGCCGGAACGTGTAAGTATGCCGGCCGTCCATTTTCCTGAAGGTAACTGATGAACCTGAACCTTAAAGCTGAGTGAGCCAGTCCGGTTCGTTATCCAGTCTTCTTTTCTTTTACCGGCCGTGACGCGATCTCGCAGGGATGACGCTGCTGCGGAGGCTGCTGAAAAGATGCCTTTTAGGGAAAAGGAGGTTGGTAATAAAAGGGTATACATGGTGTTTCTCCTGTTGAGCGGGAAACACCTGCCCTGTCGGGAAGATGTTTCCCGATGGGCATTCGCATAGCGAATGTATTGTTCAGACGACTGCGCTGTTACTTCTGAGCGGTGAACACTCTGAAGGTCGCAGCATCAGACGCGGCATGCTGAGCGGCTTTCGCTGCAGCTTTATGTGTAAAATGCTCACCGTGCCGGCTAAAAATGAATTCATCACCAGGCTGGCCTTCAATCAACGTTCTAGCCATAACAATGGCGTGATAACGTTGATCGTCAAACCAGACGCGTGAACGGAATTCATAATGACCGGAAGGTGAAGCAAGCCACGATGTTCCCCTGAGTGCAGCCTTAAGGTCAGGACATTCAGATGCAACGCGGGTTGCAACGGAAAGGACTAGATCGAATGGCGTACGCAACTCATTCAGAAACGAGCGGGTTATGGACATAGTTTCTCCAGAAAACAGAGAAACATTTGCCCTGTCGGGAATGTTTCCCCGAAGGACGAAGGCCGGAGCCGGATGGTTGAATGTACCTTCATCGCCAGGCAGTAGGAGCCGTGATTGACGATATCTGCTTCCAAAGGCGAGCAGATGTACCACACTGATGTGTTCTCCCTTTCAGGCTACAGGAGTGTTATTTGCAGCTACCCGAAGGCGGTCATCTCAAGCTACAGACCATTGGTGGTTGTCCGAAGACAACGTAAGAAGCGTTTTAATAATAGCGTCTGCTTAAGGCAAATTACAAGAGCCCTTTATTCATCTGGCTCATCTGTCCGGTTATAAACCCGGGCAACGTAAGCACCACGTCCATCTCCGTGTCCAAGATCCATTGATACAAGCGCCTCAGCTTCTTTACGACTCATGCCATTCTCAAGATGATGGTTTACAGCATCCTGTGAATAAGCGTATCTGAGACTATGCGGCGCATGAATTCCGGTCATTCCACTTTCACGTAATACGTTATGATAACGATCAAGCGCCTGATGAAGCGTTGGCTTATCAATTAACTTACCGTTATTCTTTTCTATGTACTGAATAGCTTCATTTAACAGCTTACCAACCTTGGCTTTCTCAAAAACGGTGGCATCACGTGGACGCCCACCTTTAGAGCCAAACACAACGCGTACATTATCATTTCCGGCTTCAAGACTTTTCCGCCAGGTTTTTAATGACTTTGCAGACTGAACCGTTTCCTCCGCACGTAAACCAATATATCTGGCGAGCTGCACACCTAAGGCAATCCCCTTGTCTTTCTCTGAGACCGTCAAGACAATTTCTTTAAGACGTTCATCAGAAATGGCAACTTTAGTGCCTTCGCGGCTGGCTCCAGAAATATTTAACGCCTGATTACTCAATTTTTCATGCGCTGGGTTAGCCAGAACGTTACGCCCACCTTGAGAAAGGATTGAACGTAATGCGGCCATTTCATTTTGCAGTGTCCGGGACGAAATATTTTCATCCTGACGACTACGAATATAGTTTTCGATATGTTTGGTTTTAATATGGCTTACGTCCCGAATCTGAATATTAAGGGTTGCCAGTCGCTCCGAAAAGCGACTGGCAATCTTTGAACGATCAGAAACCGTTTTAAAACTTCCTCCGCCCTGACGTGCGAGCGTGACGAGCTGCTTACCTAATTTTCCGGACATTGCTTTTCACCATCAGAACCCACAGCTGTTGACCCGCTAACCCACAGCTGTATGACTCTGAATCTGTACATCTCTTCCCCGATGACACGGTTGCTTTTGCGCTTCCTGCGTCTCGACTGGTATCTGTGCATCGGGGCGGCGAAATGTTGAGTTCTTGCGAGGCTCCCCAGGTCTCTGACCTGTTTGCGGCTTGCGCCGTGCTGACGTTAGTCAGTCTGCCTCCGTACACCAGTTTCCTGATGTCGCCATCGATACCGAGTCGATCATTCTCCTTCTAGTAAAACGCCCTTAACGAGTTGTTCGTTAACGTCGCGTCATGGTTGATAAATAGCCAGTTGAGCATCTGAAAACACGTAATACGTGCACGTCAGATTGTACCGGCATGCTGAAAACCGCACTGTACGTGGGTTTGGTCGTTATGCGCTGCGCGCGTCACTTTGTTCTCGTTTCACTCGAACCAAAGTGACGCCGCGCAGCTTCATGCTCCTAATGCGTCTTCCGCAAGCGCCCAAATGTTCCAAATGGGCTTATGCGTCATTGCAAAAGTCGTATGCAGCTCAGGGCGTATCCCTGAAAATTCTCATAACGTAAGTGAAGAAAGCATCGTGGGGATGCCTTGTCTGATGACGCTAGGCGTAGGTAAAAGCCCGGGCTTTGGTGTGATTAATGTACCCCCATCGTCGCGTCGTAGGTGCGCTTATTTTGACGATATCTGCTTCCAGGAGCGGGCAGATGTACCACACTGATGTGTTCTCCCTTTCAGGCTTCAGGAGTGTTATTTGCAGCTACCCGAAGGCGATCCTCTCAAGCTACTGGACCATTGGTGGCCGTCATTCGACGACTTGTTACTATTGAAAAGATATCAACCAAGCTGTAGAAATGTCAATGTTGAATATTCTGAAACCTAAAAGAAGGAGTAGCTAAAGATCATGGACTGGCTAAAGTTAATAAGTTTCATCATTCCCTCAATTGCACTGTTTTTTAGCGTTAATGCAAGGTTCAAAGGGTTTAACAATGAGAGAATATCAGTTTACAAAGACATGAAATCTCTCTCATCAGAACTTAAAATGGAAGATTATGAGTTAAAAGTAATTGATAATGAGTTAAATAAATTAGTTCTCAGGGAAGTCACTGGAATATATGAGGTCACGCTTGCAAAGAGATTAATGAAAATCCTAAGCTGCAACCCAAACCTTGATGACTTTAAAATAAGTAGATTAAAAAGATTAACGCGCTGCATTCTAGAAAAGGACGTCTTACTTCAAGAACAAGATACGGATATAGCGTTTTATTTAGACAAAGATCTTTTTAAAAAAAGGGCTCGCGAGGGTGTATTATTTATTATGGTGTTTTTTATAGGATTCACAGTATCCTTCATAGCTGGAAATTCATCTATCGTCAGAGAAGAGTTTTTTTGGGCTACCATCCAACTATTGATGTCATTATCTATGATAATAACAACGATTTTCACGGTACGCTCTTATCCAGCACCATGGAGATTTATATCACATAAAAAATTCATTGACGGGTTAAAGGGGTTCAAGAGTAATTAAATAGCAAACTATCAGCTAGAAAATAATCATACCTATGTCCTTTTAACCTACAGCTATATGTAAGAAATACCCCAATTTCTAGATATGATTGATCTTTACCGGCGCATCAGCGCCAGATATGCGAAACAATCCAATTTTAAGAAATGACAACTTACAGCTGACGCTCATACGCCAGTTATAGGATTCAGCCGTATTTTACAGATTGTCCAGCACTGCAGCCGGTTCGCGGGCACTCGTCATGGGAAATAGCTCTACTTCTTGAACTACCAGCCCAGAGCTAACGCACCGACTCCTAATTTTGGATCCAGCCCTACTTTAAGGACCGCCTGGCGCTGCAGCGGGAACGCCGGCGCACGATGTAGGAAACAGTCTTACTTCGCAGGCCACACGGTACCGCAGCGGGTATGCCGGCACACGATGTGGGAAACAGCCCTACTAGGGGCCGCCCGGCGGCGCTGCAGCGGGTATGCCGACACACGATGTGGGAAACAGCCCTACTTTGCGGGCCGCCCGGCGCTGCAGCGGGTATGCCGGCACACAATGTGGGAAACAGCCCTACTTGGAGCCGCCCGGCGGCGCTGCAGCGGGTATGCCGGCACACGATGTGGGAAACAGCCCTACTTTGCGGGCCGCCCGGCGCTGCAGCGGGTATGCCGGCACACCAG